>Ga0187782_10000784_pt1 | contig 22183 bp, 24 predicted proteins | sample 0715_SJ02_MP15_2_FD_132454 | JGI IMG/M metagenome (GOLD analysis project Ga0187782, IMG submission 132454) | Tropical peat soil microbial communities from peatlands in Department of Meta, Colombia - 0715_SJ02_MP15_20_MG | ecosystem: Environmental > Terrestrial > Soil > Wetlands > Peat | place... | reverse complement strand
GCGCGGCGAATGGTCTTGGGGTTGGCTTCGCTCAGCCCAAGCGCGCGGACCTTGCCTTGCGCGATCAGTTTCGCCATGGCGCCAACCGTGTCTTCGATCGGCACGCCCGTATCCACGCGGTGCAAGTAAAAGAGATCGATCGTCGAAATCTTGAGGCGCTTCAAACTGGCCTCACACGCCTGCTGGACGTACTCAGGGCGCCCGTTCACGCCGAGGAATCGGCCGTCGGGATTCCGCATGTTGCCGAACTTCGTCGCCAGGATTACTTCATTGCGCCGCTTACCGAGCACTTGAGAAAGTAGCTCTTCGTTGGTCCCGCCGCCGTACATGTCGGCTGTATCAAGCATCGTGATGCCGCGGTCGATGGCGTGATGGAGCGTGGCGAGAGACTCGGCGTCGTCCGGGGTGCCGTATGACTGCGACATCCCCATGCAGCCGAGTCCGAGCGCGGAAACGACCAGCGAGCTTTTTCCCAGCCGGCGGTATTGCATCGAAACCTCCAAAAGCGCAAGCGTATTCTTCAACTAACTGGTTAGTTTAATGGGTTCCTCCGGGAGTGTCAAGCACGCTGAAGCTTCAAGCAAGAACCAAGCGGATCACCAAAAGAAGGGGCCGGTCAAATGGTCGCTCTGCCTGCAGCAGAATCAGCGACACGCAGATTCTTCAAATGGGTAGATAGCAACGCGCCAAGGCTGTAGGCGACGCTTGCGTAAGCGGGCGCTGCATACCGGAACTGGAAGTAACCGCGCAGCATGTCTGGGTTCTCTGAAAACGCGGCCCATAGCTCGCGGCGTGTACGAAAGTCGTGAGGAATCTTGAAACCGCCTCCGAACGCGTAGTGAAAAGCGGCGCCAAAATCGCTTTGGAAGATCATGGTGGGATACACCCCGGGTACCTTGAAAAGAAAGGCCAGCACCAAAATCAGTACAGGGACTGCCCAGGTGAAGCGCACGACAGGGTGCCGCATGAAGTTTCCATTGATGAAGCCTGCGAGCAGGCCGCAAATCACACTGAAGTCGATCAGATTGGAGAAAAAGAACTCAAACGAACTGACCTTCGGCCCGTGACGCAACAACACCGGGAAGATGTAGTCGTGTAGCCCCCACGCTAGCCAAAGCACGCAGTAGCGTGCGACAGCATAGATTACAATCAGGTGAAAGACGTACTGCCAGATGGCGGGCACCGGGCCGCCTGCCTCCAGGCCGATCTCCTTCCGAATCCAAGAAACAAAACGTGCCATTACCGTGGATGGTAATGCTGGTCGCTCCCACAGTCCATCGCTCACCTAGGACAATGCGCGGACTTGCTTCGAGCCGTCTAGTCAACCTTCGAGAGCACCCGCAGCTCCCGGCGGGAGCTCAATCGAGTATTTCGTGCGGGCCTTTGCGCGGTGCAGTTCAAAGGCGAGTTGAATTAGGCGGTCGATCAACTGCGGGTACGGCAGCCCGGACGCCTCCCACATCTTCGGGTACATGCTGATCGAGGTGAAGCCCGGAATCGTATTCAGCTCGTTGACGAGGATTTTTCCCGTCTTCTTCTCTAGAAAGAAATCGCAGCGCGCCATTCCGGTTCCGTCGATGGCGCGAAACGCGCGGACGGCCAGATCCTGAAACGTGGCGACCTGCTTCTTCGTAAGGGGCGCGGGAATCAACAACTGAGTTCCCTGCTCCAGGTATTTCGCCCTGTAGTCGTAGAACTCGCGGTGCGGCAGAATTTCGCCGGGAATCGAGGCGCGGACATCGTCGTTACCGAGGACGGAGACTTCTATCTCGCGCGCAGTGACGCAGCGCTCGACCAGAATCTTCAGCGCGTATTCGGCGGCGAGATCGAGCGCGGCGGAAAGCTCGTGTGCTGATTTGACGCGCGTCATACCAACGGACGAGCCGAGCGTCGCGGGCTTCACGAAGACCGGAAACCGGAACTTCTTCTTCACCCGGAGAATTACTTTTGCCCGATCGTGTTCCCACTCCGAGCGGCGCACGGCGATGAACGGAACGATCGGCAACTTCGCCTCGGCGAAAAGGCGCTTCTGAACGTCCTTGTCCATGCCTACCGCTGAGGCAAGCACCCCCGCGCCGACGTACGGCAAGCCCGCCAATTCGAGCAGGCCTTGCACCGTGCCGTCTTCGCCAAACGTGCCGTGCAGCACGGGAAAAACGACGTCCACAGCGACGGCTGGATGCTCGGCGGATGGCGTCATAGGAACAAGTGCGGCTGACGTGGGATCAGGCGGAAGCCAGACGCGCTCGCCCGATTTCAGGACCTCCGGCAGCATCTTCTGTGCGCCGGTGCCGACGAGCCATCGGCCGTCTTTCGTGATGCCGATGGGAACCGCCTCGTATTTCTCAGGATCGAGCGCCCGAATCACCGATGCCGCCGAGGCAAGCGAAACTTCATGCTCGCCCGAACGCCCACCGAAAATCACACCGACTCGCACCCGCTTGTTGGATGTAATCTCGAAGTCCGCCCAAAGACGAACTTCATTTGTATGTCAGCCATCGGCGAATTGCGAGACAAGGTCAGAGGTTCGATGCCCATTCGAACAACGCGGGAGATTTAGTCGGCAGGTCTCGATGTCGAAGGCATAAGCAAATTGCCGAGCGGAAGGGAGCGGCGCGGGGACTGCACAACGGGTTTGGGCTCGGCGCGGTCGATGAGGGTGCGCCAGAGGACCTCAGGGAATGTGCCGAAGATTGAATCCGTGGTGGCGGGCGCGTTGTGCCATGCGCCTCTCGCAACTTCGTTTTCAAGCTGCGCCGGAGCCCATTGCGCGCGCCCCAGAAAGACGCGGAGCGTGGACGCCTGCTTGGGATCTGCGGCAAGCCCCGCAATCGTTTCGGCATCAAAGGACACATACACATCTTCGAAGACGAGGGTCGCGTTCTTCGGAGGCGTCTTCGAGCGGAAGATCGCGCTGCGCGCTCCGACGCCCATATCGACGGGTCCCCCGAAATATGCCTTTGCTTCCACTTTCTCCAGCGCCGGAGAGTCCGGGAACGCGTCGCGCAGCAGGACCTTCGTGGGCTTGTTGACGATGACGCCGACGAGAAGCCCCTCCTCCTTGATCGGCAGCATCAAGACGACGGACTCTCGAAAGAAAGGATCGCCCAGATCGCGGCTGGCGATGAGGAATTGTCCCTGAGTCTTGCTCTTCGGCGCTTCCTGCGCGGTTGTGCGGACGAAGACGGGAATCAGGCCTAGCACTAGGATCACGGATGCGGCGAGCGTGCGCATGGATCGGGTAGGCGCCTGATTTCATGACGCCGCCTTCGGGATCATATACCGGCATGCTGTAAACGGCGAGACCACCGGGGATTCGGCGAGCGACCTCGACGGATCGGCAGCATCACGCCAAGCATAATGGCCGGGCACGATGTATCGTGCCCCGACGTCGGAGAGATCAGAGGATTTTCTTGCCGAGGCCGGAGAGAATCAGCTCGACGCCGAGAATCGCGGTCGTGTTGTGCAGGTCGATCACCGGATTGATCTCGACCAGCTCGAACGAAATCATCGACTTGCTGTCCGCGATCATTTCGAGAGCGAGATGCGCCTCGCGGTAGGTGACGCCGCCGCGCACGGGCGTGCCGACGCCGGGCGCGTCGGTCGGGTCGACAAAATCCATGTCGAGGCTGACGGCGACGCCGGCCGTGTCGTCCGTCGCGAAGCGCAATGCTTCGGCCATGACGTCGCGCATGCCGCGCTCGTCGATATCGCGCATCGTGAACACATGCACGCCCGATTCCTTTGCAAACCGCCGCTCCTTGGCGTCGAGGTCGCGGATACCGACGAGCGAGACATTGCGCGGCTCGACCATCGGCTTGAAGCCGGCGATTTCGGTCAGTTCGGGCGGGCCGCTGCCCACGATCGCGGCAAGAGGCATGCCGTGGACGTTTCCAGAGGGCGATGAATCGGGAGTGTTCATGTCGCCGTGCGCGTCGAGCCAGACGACGCCGATGCGTTTGCCTTTTTGTTTGAAATGCGCCGCCGCCCCCGCGACCGTGCCAACGGCAATCGAATGGTCGCCGCCGAGCACGAGAGGCAGCATGTCTTCATCGAGCGCCTTGCGAACCATTTCGGCGAGGCTCTTGCAGGTCTGCGAGATTTCTTCCAGGTAGCGCGCCTTCTTTTCGCCGAAAGGCTGCTCTTCGGCCTGTGGGACTGAGACGTTGCCGGCGTCCTCGACCTGGCGCGTCAACTGCTTCAGGCGCGATTGCAAGCCCGCCACGCGCAGCGCGGACGGTCCCATATCCACGCCGCGGCGGCTGGCGCCGAGGTCCATCGGCACGCCGATGATGCGAATCTTATCGGCCATTTTTCGTACTGCTGTCGCCGCCCCAAACCAGCGGAGCAGCCACTAAGGATAGACGCGATAGAGCATGCGTGGGAAGGGGATGACCTCGCGAACGTGCTCGGTTCCACAAATCCACGCGACCGTGCGTTCGAGACCCAAGCCAAAACCGGCGTGCGGAACGCTGCCGTAGCGCCGCAGATCGAGATACCACTGAAACGCTTCCTCCGGCAGATTGTGCTCGCGGATGCGCCGGAGAAGCGTCTCGTAGCTCGACTGGCGCTCGCCGCCGCCGATGATTTCGCCGCCGCTCTCGGGCGCGATCATATCGAAACTCAAAGCGAGATCGGGCCGCGCCGGATCGGTCGCCATGTAAAAAGCCTTCATTGCCGCTGGATAGCGATGGATGATGACTGGCTTGTCAAACGCCTTGGAGATCAGCGTCTCTTCGTCTCCGCCGAAGTCGTCGCCCCATTTCGTCGGGTTGCCGGCCTTTTGCAGGACCGCGACGGCTTCATCGTAGCTAATGCGCGGAAACGGGGGCGTGACTCTTGAGAGCTTTTCGACGTCGCGGCCGAGCGCGGCGAGCTCGGTCGCTCGATGCTGGACGACGGATTGCACCATCGCGCTGACGAGGCCTTCGGCGAGTTGAATCATGTCTTCGAGGTGCGTGTAGGCAGCCTCGGGCTCGAGCATCCAGAATTCGGTCAGATGGCGGCGAGTTTTCGACTTTTCCGCACGAAACGTAGGGCCGAAGGTGTAGACCTTGCCCAGCGCCGCAGCGGTCGCCTCGACGTAAAGCTGGCCCGACTGCGTGAGATACGCCTTCTGGTCGTCGATGTAATTGACCTCGAAAAGCGTCGTTGTGCCTTCGCAGGCCGCGGGCGTGAAGATCGGCGCGTCGGTGAGCGTGTAGCCTTGCCCGTCCATGAAATTGCGCGCGGCGCGAATCGCTTCGGCGCGGATCCGCAGGATCGAAGCCTGGCGCGGCGTGCGAATCCAAAGGTGCCGGTGGTCGAGAAGAAAGTCGACACCGTGCTCTTTGAGTTGAATGGGATATGGATCGGATTCGGGCACGCGCTGCACAACCTCCGCCGCGTGAATCTGGATTTCGTAGCCGCCGGGCGCACGAGGCTCAGCCTGAATCTTCCCGGTAACAATGACGCTCGATTCCTGCGTTAGGCCCTTCAGTGCGGCGAATGCGTCGGGAAATTCCTTCTGCGGAACGACGCCCTGGATCACGCCGGTGCCATCGCGAAAGATGGGAAAAAGCAGCTTGCCCGACTCGCGCAGATTGTAGAGCCAGCCGCGAATCTCTACCGCGTGCCCGGCGTGTTCGCCGGCGCGGTCGATCGTGATGACGGGGATAGGCGCGTGCGCTTCCTGGCTCATGGATAACTTGCAGGCGTCACGTGCGCGCAGCGCTCACGCCTTTTTCGTCTAAGTGCTTTTCGAGTTTATCGAACGCGGCGCGTATCTGATCGAGCGACGGCGCTCCCGACGCTCCTGATGACCGTTCCTTGAGCTCCAGAACGAGCGCGGGCGCCTCGGACGCACTGGCGAGCGCGCCAAGTGCCGAGTCCCAGTCGATCGTGCCCTCGTAGGGCAGCAGATGCTCGTCCTTCTCGCCGTGGTTGTCGTGGACGTGCACAGTCACGACGCGATCGCGCATGGGCTCAAACGCCTGCGCAACGCCTTCGCCGATATGCGCGTGGCCGATGTCGAAACAGAACCGCAAATCGTTGAGCCGGGTTTGCTTGACGAACTGGACGAGCGACTCTGCCGAGCAAAACTCATTCGGCGTGTTCTCAATGGCGACCGTTACGCCGCGCTGCTTGGCGAAGAGCAGCAGATGCTCGAGCGAGCTGAAAGCTGCGTCGAGATTGCGCGGATCGGCAGCCTGTCGGCTGGTGGCCATGTGCTGGACGAGATAGCGGAACGGAATCGTCTCAGCCACTTCCAGCGCGCGCTTGACCTCGTCGACGGCGTCCACGCGCCGGATACGCTCCGGATCGGAGATCGAAATCGGCACGCCGCTTCCCCGCCCCACTCCCGAGCCGCGCTCGGTAGGCGCATGGAGAGATTGCAACTGGAGGCCATACTCGGCGAGCCATCCTGCGAATTCGCGAACGCTCTGCGGCGAGGCATAGCCGAAGTGTCCGGCGCCGCAAAAAAGCTCGATCGCGGGAATTTCGGCCCGCGCGATCGAGGCAAGCATTTCGGGCGTCAGCGTCTGATTGACATACCTGTATGTGGAGAGAATCCGTTGCATCCCGCCCTCAGGCGCTTTCTCGCGCGCGAATCTAAACATCTATGGTGTGTGGAAACCCCTCTGCCGTCAATAGCGCAGGAGGCTCAAATCAGCGTGATAGCAGGCCCACGGCGAAGAGGGCCGCGAGACAGGCGAGCAATATGAGGACGCCGCCCAGGAAGGAAACGCGCGGAAGCTTGTGAGAATACGAGCTGCCGCCCGACCTAGCCGACGGCGGATCAAGCAGGCCGATCCCAATCCCTTTGCGTGGTGGTTGGCCTGCGCGGCTTGGAGACGGCTGCGGTTCTGGTTCTCCGGAGTCTTCGGTGAACTCGTACGGCATGAAAACATGCTAGCACTGCGGGGAAGGACGGGAAAGGTCAGGCTATCGCGAAAAGAAATTGACGAAAGCGAGCGCTACGAACATACCAGCGGCCACCGTAAAGAATAGCCAGCGGGGAAGCCCAAATCTTCGGCGCCGCGCGGCCCTCATGTGGCCGCTGAGACCCGAACCCGTCCCGTGGCTGAATCGGCGCATCCCCATGCCGGAGCCGAGCCGGCGATAGAAGGGGCCGGGCGAGTTAATGGGACCGTTGTGCGTTGTAATTCGTCTTCTCATGAGCGAATTTCGATTCTACTGAAGAGCAAGGCAGCTGGGCGGTGGGAAGCAACGAACGTTCGTAACTGCTATCGACCGAATCGAGCCGAAACGAAAGTGTAACGGGGCCTCTTGGGTTCCCATTCGGACTTGAGCGAACGGACGAGAATAAGGTTTGACGGCGCCTATCCGCCAACTGAGCCTATGTCATGCGGCTTCGGAGAGGAACTCGACTCGGAACGACGGAGGAACGAGCCCAATGGCGGCGCCGCGACCGAGAAACTCGTGGACGGCCTGACGGCCTTTCTCGCCGTAGTCGAGTGTCCGCTGGTTGACGTACATGCCGATGAACTTATCGGCGAGGACGGGGTCCATGTCGCGCGCGAACTGCATCGCGTATTCGACCGCAGGCTCGCGATGCTCGAGCGCGTAGCTGACGCTATCGCGGATCACGCGGGCCACCTGAAGCCCCGTTTCCGGCCCAAGAGTTCGGACGATCGCGTTCGCACCGAGCGGAAGCGGCAGCCCCGTTGAATCCTGCCACCACTGGCCGAGATCGACCACGCGATGGAGCCCCATCTGCGAGAAAAGCAATTGGCCCTCGTGGATCAGCAGGCCGGCCTCGACTTCCTTCGCCTGGACGGCATCAAGAATCCGATCGAAAGGCATCGTCACAGTTTCCACGTTCGGCTCGTACAGCTTCAGCGCGAGATACGATGAAGTGAGCGTACCCGGAATGGCGATCTTGCGACCAGAAAGATCGTCTTTCTTGATGGGATGCCCCGAGACGACCATCGGGCCGTAACCCTCGCCGAAGCTGGCGCCGCAATCGAGCAGAATGTACTTATCCGCGACAAACGTGTAGCCGTAAAAGCTGACGGCCGTGACTTCGTATTTCGATTCGCGCGCCGCGTGGTTCAGCGACTCGATATCGGAAAGGATGTGCTCGAACTTCACACCCGGAAGCCGGACTTTGCCCGTCGCGAGCGCGTAGAACATGAAAGCATCGTCGCTATCCGGGGAGTGAGCCAAGCGTAAAGACAGCGTCTTGGGTGTCGCGGCTGGGGTCGACATGTCGATCACCGTCCTGCTCTTGGGAAGCCGCCGGGCACTGCTGACACTTCATGCGGAACCTGTCACTTCCGCTGCCATGCCTGCGAAAACGCCCGGCCTTCGGTCTGCGCGACTTCCTGTGTGAGAGCTGTCTGAATTCGGCTCAGGATACCACACGGCGTCGCCACCCGCATAGGCGCGGGCGACATACCAGTGCGTGTGGCGCGGCCCGCCGCGAGTCCGGTAGAATGCCGCGGGAGATTGCCTATGCCTTCCTTTCCTGGTGTGGATTTCTTCGAGTTCGATTCTCTGCTGAGCGACGAGGAAAAGCTGGCTCGGAAGACCGCCCGCCAATTCGTAGATGAAAAACTCCTGCCGATTATCGTCCAGCACGACCGCGAGGGGACGTTTCCGATGCAGCTCGTGCCGGAAATGGCCGAGCTAGGCTTCTTCGGGGCCAACTTGAAGGGCTACGGCTGCGCAGAAATGTCGAATGTCGAGTACGGCCTCGTCACACAGGAGCTCGAGCGCGGCGATTCGGGGTTGCGGAGCTTCGTTTCCGTGCAGTCCGCGCTGGTGATGTATCCGATTCACGCGTTTGGCTCGGACGCACAAAAAGAAAAGTGGCTGCCGCTGCTGCAACAAGGCAAGGCAGTTGGTTGCTTTGGATTGACCGAACCGCAATTCGGCTCAAATCCGGGAGGAATGCTGACGCGCGCAGTGAGAGAGGGCGATGGCTATATCCTCGACGGCGAAAAGATGTGGATCACGAACGGGACAATCGCGGACGTTGCGCTAATTTGGGCGAAGTGTGAAGACGACAAAGTGCGAGGCTTTCTCGTCGAAAAGGGCACGCCCGGCTTCAAGGCATGGGCGATTCACGGCAAGCAGTCGCTACGCGCATCGATCACCGCGGGACTGGCGATGACAAGCTGCAAGATTACCGCCGAGAATGTTCTGCCGGGAGTCGAAGGCCTGCGCGGTCCGCTCTCGTGCCTGAACCAGGCGCGCTACGGCATCGGATGGGGCGCGATCGGCGCGGCAATGGCCTGCTACGACACGGCCCTCGGCTATGCAAAGCAGCGCAAGCAGTTCGACAACAGACCGATTGCTTCTCATCAGTTCGTGCAGGAAAAGCTCGTCTGGATGATCACGGAAATCACCAAGGCGCAGTTCCTGGCGCTGCAAGCCGGACGTCTCAAGGACCAGGGCCGCGTGCATCCGTCGCACGTCTCGATGCTGAAGATGAACAACGTCTGGATCGCCCGCGAAACGGCCCGCATGGCGCGAGAGATCCTGGGTGCCAACGGCATCGTGGATGACTACTGCATCATGCGCCACATGAACAACCTCGAATCGGTTTACACCTACGAGGGCACGCACGACATCCACAAGTTGGTGATCGGCGAACGCATCACCGGAATTTCGGCGTTCGTGTGAGCGAGCCGCGCGCAAGAACGCTTTCCGTTTGATCTCATGCGTGGTATATCGTGCTGAATTAGAATCGTTTGGATCTTCTCTGCACGCAAACTAGCTCACACTACGGAGTGCAGTCATGGAACAGGAACTGAGCCTGGAATTCTTGCGCGTCGTCGAGCGAGCAGCGATCGCTTCGGCGCGAACGATGGGCCTCGGCGACCGCCATAGTTCGGACCAGGCGGCGGTGGAATCGATGCGCACCGAAATGGATACCGTCGGGATGGAAGGCACGATCGTGATCGGCGAGGGCGAGCGCGACGAGGCGCCGATGCTCTTTATTGGAGAAAAGGTCGGCGTCGGCGCGCATGACCATAACCGGCAATATCCCGGCGTGGACATCGCCGTCGATCCGCTCGAGGGTACGAACCTTTGCGCGACGGGCGAGCCAAATGCGATTACCGTCCTGGCTGCGAGCGAACCCGGCGGCCTGCTGCACGCACCCGATCTCTACATGGAGAAGCTCATCGTTGGGCCCGCCTGCAAGGGGGCAGTCGAACTCGATGCTCCACCAGAGCACAACCTCCGCGCGATCGCCAAGCGCCTTGACCGCGACGTGGACGATCTCGTGGTGACCGTTCTCGATCGGCCGCGACACGAGAAGCTCATCCAAGATATCCGCAAGACCGGCGCGCGCATTCGTCTCATCTCGGACGGGGACCTTTCTGCGGGGATTAGCGCTGCCGTGTCGGACATGGGCGTTCACGCCGTGATGGGAACTGGCGGTGCGCCAGAAGGCGTCCTAACCGCGGCGGCACTGCGCTGCTTGAACGGGCAGATTCTCGCGCGCCTGGTGGTCTCGAAACCGGAGCACGAAGAACGCATCGGGAAGATGGGAATCAAGGACCCGAAGCGAATCTACCGCACCGAGGATCTGGCGCCGGGCAAGAAGATCATTTTCGCTTGCACGGGTGTAACGCCGGGGAATCTTCTGCGCGGCGTGCGCTTCTTCGGCGGCGGCATCCGGACGCAGTCGCTGATCATGACGTACAGCCAGCGCGAGATCCGCTTCGTCGACTCCACGCACGTCGAACCGGGAGCGGAAGTGAGACTCCGATTCTACTAGCCTCCGCACAACTCTTGCGCAGTTTGCGTTTCTGCTGACGGCTCGCAGACTGCGATGTATACTCGCGCCGCGAACCTGCAGAAAACCCGGCTCCGCTGAGCTCTGACTCAAACTGGCAAGTTCACTCGTCCAAGAAGGAGAATGAATATGAAAAGAATAACTGCCTTGGGTGCATTGGTTGTTTTGACTTTTTTTGTGGGGCTGCTTTTGGTGCCCGGCAGCCAAGTGAAAGGCGACAGTTCCGATACTATGGCCGCCATCACTCAGCTAGAAAACGACAGCGTCAAGGCTGATTTGGCTAACGACGTGTCTTGGCCAAAGCAGAACCTCTCCGAAAGTTTTATTGGGGGCTCGAGCTTTGGGGAGTGGCAGACCAAGGCTGAGGCAGTCAAGGACACCGAAGATACAGCCCACAACAAGACCAACAGCGAAACCATGAGCAATTTGAAAGTGAACCCCTACGGCAATACGGCTATCGCCCGCTATACCTCGACTTACGACAGCATGTATCACGGCGAGCATCGCGCGCGCACCATTATCTGCACAGACACCTGGATCAAGCAGGGCGGCGCCTGGAAGGAAGTAGCCTCGCACTGCTCGCAAGCCAAATAGGCAACGTCCTAGGAACGAATTCGCAGCGGCCGCTTTTACCGCAGTTCGACGCGGGAGAACAGCTCCAACATTTCTGTCTCCGACGGGGGTTGCAAGATGTTGCGTGCTGCAAAATCGTGTGCTTGAGGGTAGTTCGTGATGCGAATGCGCTCGGCGGCCTTTGTAAGATCGTAGGGCGTATGCCGAAAGTGAACGTCTGGTCCCAGCAAGAGCCAGTAGGCGCCGGGCTTCCCGAATGGCATTCCCACGCTGCCGGCATTCACGACGCGAATTTTTCCGATCATTCGGTCAAACTGCATGTGCGTGTGACCGCAGACGACCACGCGGACCTCGATTCCTTCGAAAACCGGCCGGAGACGATCTTCGGCCGTCAGGCGAGTGAATATTTCGTCCTCATTTCGCGGCGTCGCGTGACAAAACAGGACGTCGGCCAGGCCAGGGATTTCAATGCGCAGCGTTTCGGGCCAGCCGACTAATAATCGCTGGTACTCGGGGTCAAGCTGTTGCGCCGTCCATCGGATGATGGGCCGATACTGCCCTGGGACTGCAGTTGGTTCGCTTCCTGCCATCTGCGCGAGCACGGCTGTCTCGCCGTTGCCATGGATGAATTGCGCAGGGATGCCCACGTCGAGCAAGCAGGCAAGGGTTTGACGGGGCATCGGACCCGGGACCACGTCTCCCCCGACCACAATTTGGTCGACGCCTGCTTGACGAATTTCTTGGAGGACAGCTTCGAGCGCGGGCAGATTGCCCTGAATGTCGTAGATCGCAGCGATTCGCATGCGAGTGTTCTCTCGCGCAAATGGAAGTGCTCGACCGACTTGCGCTCGTGCGCGGGGCCGGCCTAGACGTGACGGGGCTTGCGCGGCGGCTTCCGTCGCCGCGCCCTACTAGCGATGGACGGATGCGGCAGCATGTCCGCCGCTGGAGTGCGTTTGGCGGCGAGGCATGTTGTGCGGCATTCGCTCGGCCGATTGTGGCGCGAGCGGGCGCACATGCTGGCTCGTGCTGACGTGCTCACTGATCGCCTGGAGCCGTTTCAGAATGCCCTGCCACTGCGCCCAATCCAGCTGGCGCAAGAATGGGCGAAGGCCCTGAATGAACGGATCCTCAAGCACCGTTTCGCCGTTCGATTCCGGCACGAAAAAGCGGTTCAATCCCACGCCCAGCGCTTCGGCAATCTTCTCCAGCGTGCCTAGGCTGGGGGTCATCTGGCCGCTTTCGATGCGGGAGAGATACGACCGGGAAACGCGCGAGCGTGCCTGCAGCTGGCTCTGCGTCATGCCGCGCGATTCGCGCAACTGGCGAATCCGCTGCCCGATGTTCTCGACAGTTTCGCGGTTCGGCCAATTCTCGAATAGTTGGCGGTCATCCCCCGGTAAGTCTTGAGGCGACGGAGTCGGGATGACGAACGTCACCTTCGGGGGCAGCAGACGCAAACAGCGCCGGCAGTTGCCCGTGCGTGTACGGTATTGAACTAATCCGCAAACTTGACAGCGGATTACTTCGCGATCGAGTTCCATGTTTGCTGCTAGTGCATCTTTTTCCGCCACCGGTCTCCTCGCAGACTATTTCCGGCGTTGCGGAAGGGGAGGAGCGTCACTGCAGGGGAAGGCAGGAACTGGCGCGCGACACATTCTCCATAGGGTGCCATTTCTTGTCAAGCCCTATTTGAATCCGCCCCTTAAACACATTTTAGCGCCACCACAAACGCCAACACAAACGCGGCGCTTCGCCCCGGGAGGAGAAGGATTGGGGAATGACAAAGTGCGTCAAAGACACCTTGATTCTCTGTGACGCGTTTTGCGCTCTGACGCGGCGTGCTATGATTGCGCGTCCTCGCTATACTATCTTCTGCGGTTTTGGGGAAAATTCTTTGTTGACTCGAAAATTTTGGGCTGCATTTCTGCCACTGTGCATGGCCGCCTCGTTCGCCTGTGCGTCTGGGTGGCCAGCGAGCGGCCAAGGCCGCTCCGCGTGGAGCGTCGAAGGTGTGCTGAAGCAACTGGACGCCGCCGCCAAAGATTTCCACAGCCTTTCGGCGGACCTCGAGCGCACCAAAGTCACAGTAGTGGTGAACGATCGCTCGACGGAAACCGGCACGATCCTCGTCCACGGCGAAAAAATGCTCCTCGACCTGAAGGCGCCCGATCCGCGCACGATCTTGCGCACGGGCGACAACCTGTACATCTACAATCCCGGACTCAAGCGCGTCGAAGAATACAATCTGGGCAGGAATCGAACACTGGTGGATCAGTTCCTCCTTCTCGGCTTCGGAACGGAAGGCAAGGAGCTCCAGAAGGGCTACTTGGTCGCGCTCCTCAAGGAAGAAAAATTGGACGACCGGAAAACTATCGAGCTTGAGCTAACGCCAAAATCACAGGGCGTGCGCGACCAAATTGCCAAGATTCAAATCTGGCTCGATGAATCCAGCTGGCTGCCGGTGCAGCAGGAGTTCTACGAAGCCGGGTCTGGCGACTACTCCATCGTGAAGTACTCGAAAGTCGTGCGTAACGCACCCATCGCGGAATCCGAGTTCAAGCCCCACTGGCCCAAGGGCACCGAGAAGGTGAGGCCGCAAGGCTGACCCGCAATCTACATCTTGCTCGTTTTCGATTGTGCCGCCGTTTCCTTTTCCAAGAGCGTGCGCTTACGGTCGGTTCCCCACCGATATCCGGCAAGGTTCCCATCCTGGCGAACCACTCGATGGCAAGGCACAACAACGGAGGTCGGATTCGTGGCACAGGCGCGCGCCACAGCGCGAATCGCGGACGGGCGTCCGATCGCGCGGGCCACCTGACTGTATGTGCGCCTAGCTCCATAGGGAATCCGCCGCAACTCTTCCCACACCCGTCGCTGGAAGGCAGTTGCTTGCACGTCCGTCGGCAGATCGAGGTGCGGCGCCCGCCCGCGCAGATGCGCGAGAATTTGTTCGACCCACTCGCCGAGACTTGGATTGCCCGTCCCCGCTCCACGCGGGTCGGCCACGATCGTTGCTCGCGGATATTCTTTCCGGAGCTCCTCCCGCAGCGTTGCGTCCGACTCTCCCAGATAGAGGGCGCTGATGCCGCGCTCGGTCGCGCCGACGAGCAAACGTCCCAGCGGCGAACCGACAATCGCGTAATGAATCTCCATTCCCTCGCCGCCGCGCCCGTAAGCGGCGGGCGTCATTCCCAGGTGCCCGGGTGCCCGTTCATACACTCGGCTCGATGAGCCGTAGCCTGCTTCATAGAGTGCTGTAGTCACGTTGTCCCCCTTCTTCAAACGCGATTTGAGCCGCCGCATTCGTTGAGCGTCGGCATATTGGCGCGGCGTAATGCCCATCACGCTGCGGAATGCCCTTTCAAGCTGGTGCGAACTCATCTTGAGTGGTGCGCTCAACGCCGCGAGAGTCAGGCGGGCTTCGCCGGAATCGTTATCCACGTCGTTGAGAATCCGCCGGTCAATTTCGTGGCATGTGCGAGCTACCGCATCGACCTTCGGATCGCGCAGTCGCGCCGCTCTCGGCCGGCATCGCTGACAAGCCCGAAACCCTTGCTGTTCAGCAGCTTCCGGGATTCGAAAGAAGATCACCTGTTCCCTCTTGGGCTTGCGCGACGGACAGGACGGCCGACAATAGATTCCGGTGGAACGCACAGCGTACACGAACGACCCATCTGCTTGACGGTCGCGTGCCTGTATAGCTTGCCATCTCGCTGATGTCGGCGGGCTGCTTTTTGGTTCTAGTACGTAGCTTGCATCTCCAAGCATCAACTAAATTCTCCCTCCGGCTTCTCGTACACGTTCAAACTAGCGCGACCGAAAACCCGCGGCTATCCGAATCTTGCGCCCAAAGTGTCCGGCCTATTAGCCGACGCACTGTGTCGAGAGCGGACCTCACGATCGCTTGAGTGTTACATCATACGGCACGTGGGGTGCTTGGCGCGTTGACGCTGCGTTCCGGCTGGCGCATATTCGCTCAACCTGCTGGGGTAATCTTTCGGCACCACTTGGGGGCAGTGTCATGGGAGCTCTACCGGAGCGTGATGCTCGGGCAGTTGTTTCTCCGATTCGTGAAGCTGAAAGTCATACCCAAACAATCACAGCCATATCCGGAAAGCCGGGACTGCGCCGGTTTACGCGCGTGCCCACGCACACCGTTGGTGTGGTGGACGAGCGCCGACGCTACCCGCGCGCGTCGCTGGCGCTGCCGCTGCGTCTGACCAAGATTGCCGGCGTCGAGGAGACGATTCCCGTCACGCTGGTGACGCGCAATATCAGCTCGAGCGGCGTCTACTTCCTGGCGCCGCGCGAGATGGAACCGGGCACCGCGATCGAATTGCAAGTCGCGTTGATCGAGCGGCCTCTAGGTTTCGGGAGCGTGCAGATGTGCACCGCAGCGCATATCGTCCGCGCCGAAGAGACGGACATGCCCGGCTGGCGCGCCTACGCTGCGAGCTTCGACGATTTTGCGCTGCAGCGCGACGACCACGTTCCCAAGCGTTTTGTCGCGCGCTAGTCCGGTCCAACTCTATTCTCGCCAAGCCCGCTATGAGCGGACTTCTGCACACATCTGATACGATTCCTCCGTCGTGACTCCAAGCTCGTTTCACGCGCGTGTCGTGCTACTCGATTGGGACGGCACGCTGCTCAACTCCTACTCCGCAGATGCCCGCGCGTACCTTGCCATGTTTCGGGCTCTTGAAATCGAGTGGGGAATCACGGAACTCCGGCGTCACTACTCGCCCGATTGGTACCAAGTTTATCGCGCGGCAAAGATTCCCCGGGCAAAGTGGGCGTTGGCAGACCGATTGTGGCGATCGGCGTACAAGTCGGAACGTCCGGCGCTATTGCCGGGTGCCAGAGCCGTGATCCGGCGCTTGGAGCGCCATTTCACGCTTGGCATTGTGACGAGCGGCAGCCGAGGACGGGTCCGGCAACAGTTACGGGAATTCGAGCTGAGAGATTCGTTCTCGACGTGCGTCTTCAGCGAGGATGTTTCGCGCCGGAAACCGCATCCCGCCCCGTTGGAATTGGCTCTCAGGCGGTTGCGCGCCGACCCTGAGGATACGGTGTACGTTGGTGACACGCCCGAAGACGTTCAGATGGCGCAACGCGCGGGTGTGCGAGCCATCGGCGTCTTAGGTCCCTTCCCCACTTCAGGCGGCATCCGGTCCGCAGGGCCTGATTTGCTGCTGCAATCAATCCGCGAATTGCCTCGGCACTTGCGCTGCCGCTAGTGCTCTTGGGCAGCAGGCGTCGGCGGTGAGCCCGGGGTTGAGTCGAGCTTGAAATTGCTCGCGCGTACGATTAGGCGCAAATGCAACTGGTCGTCGGCTCCGCCGAGATAATCGTCGGAGCTGGTGTAGGTCGGCAGCCAATATTTCTCCTGAAAATTCTCGCGGTACGTCTCAAACATGGAAAACGGAAACTGCGTGCCCGTGCCAGAGACATCACTCACGAATTTGCCGTAGCTTTCGACAATCGCAAGATCGTGATCGTCCACGTACACGATGCCTTGAAAAAGCCGCTGCGTGCGACTGAGCATCTTGGGCTTCACTTGAAAGATGTACGTATTGAGCTCATCCAGTTTCTGTTGCCCGAGATAGACAAAATCGTAGCTCGCTATCTGGTCGGAAGTCAGAAAGAACACCGGAAGGCTCACGATCGTGCGGACATCCTCCAGCGTATAGGTCGTCGTCTTCAGTGTGGATTGAGGCGGATTCGTGACGCGGAAAAATCGCTGGCCGTCCGGCTTGATGTACGACTCGCCGACAGCGGTAAATTTTCCGCCTTCGCCGGTTAGCTCTTCAATCCGGATCGTCTCGCTGAAGGTGTAGGAATCGTAGGCTTTTTTCGCTGCGTCTTCGTTGGCCGCCAACCGCTGAATGATCTGTGCCTCCGGAATCGGCGGTGGGCCAGCGTGCGGCATTGACGGCATGCGGTGCACTTCGAACGTCGGCGGAGGCGCCATCGGGCCCTGGTTGTTGTCCTGTCCGCGCGCCGAGTTCACCGCAGTCGCGCAAAGCACCACGAGCGCGGTAGCAAGCGCGGCATGCATTTTCTTCGCTCTCATGCGCACGGATTTAGATGCTGGCAGCGCCGCGCGCGTCAAAAATCTGCGTCGGCCCCGCCCGCGAAAACTAGCATACATGCGATCGAACAGAGCGCAAAAACCGGGGTCCGCGTAATCGTGCCTCTGGTAAGATCGGGCGTTTCCGGGCCGCGGGTCGAGCCGAGCGTGTGTGACGAACTCAGCAGTAGGCGCTTTTACGTCAGCGGGATGGTTCAGGGTGTGGGATTCCGTTACTTCGTGCATCGCGCGGCGCGACAACTGAGGCTGACCGGCTACACGAGGAATCTGCGCGACGGCCGCGTGGAGGTTTACGCCATCGGCGCGGCTGATTCGCTGGGCGAACTGCGGCGGGAGCTCGAACGTGGTCCCGGTGCCTCCCGCGTCTCGGGCGTCATCGAGGAAGACGCGGCGCTCGATTTGCAATTCTCGGAAACATTTTCGATCGAAGAAGACGCGTGAAGTCATCGAGAGAGGACGAATGGACGAACTGAAAAAGCTGATCCGCGAGATTCCCGACTACCCGAAGCCCGGAATTCTCTTCTACGACGTGACGACACTGCTCAAGGACCGCCAGGGATTTCACGCACTCGTCGACAAGCTTTGCGAGCACTACAGCGGCAGAAAAGTGGACATTGTCGCCGGCATCGAGGCGCGCGGCTTCATTTTTGCTCCGGCGCTGGCCTATCGGCTGGGCGCAGGGTTCATCCCGGTACGCAAGCCGAAGAAGTTGCCCTGGAAGACAGCCTCGGTCAGTTATCAGCTCGAATATGGCACGGACACGCTCGAAATTCACGAAGACGCGGTCATGCCGGGACAACACGTGCTTATCTGCGACGATCTTCTTGCAACAGGTGGCACTGCTTCGGCCAGCGTGAGCTTGGTGCGCAAGCTCGGCGGAGAAGTTGTCGGCGCGGCGTTTGCCGTCGAACTAAATTTCCTCAAGGGCCGCTCGAAGTTGCCCGATGTCGATGTATTCTCGCTAATCAAATACGACAAGTAGAGGTGCGAGGGACCGCCCTCGATCTCGTTTCGCCATTTTCCCTTTTCTACTTTGCACTCTCCGCTTTGCTGCGCTGGCGCACGGCCTCAAACAGAATGATCCCCGCGGCGACCGAAACGTTCAGCGAGCGCACCGGCCCCGTGGTCGGCAGCGAAACCAGAAAATCGCAGCGTTTGCGCGTCAGCTCGTGCAGCCCCTCTCCCTCGCGACCCAGCACAATGCCGACCGGCCCTTTGAGATCGACCTCCGTGTAGCTTTTCTCTGCGCGCTCATCCAAGCCAACCAGCCAGTAGCCGGCTTCCTTCATCTCATCCATCGCACGGACCAGATTCTTCGCGCGCGCGATCGGAAGATGTGCGAGCGCTCCCGCCGAGGCGCGCTCGACCGTGTCGCTCAAGCCGGCTGCCCGCCGCTCCGGAATTACGACGCCCTGCGCGCCCGCCGCGAGCGAAGTGCGCACAATCGCGCCGAGGTTGTGCGGATCCTCGATCCCGTCGAGCAGCACGAGCAGACCATGCTCTTTTTTCGCACGGAGCAAGTCTTCGAGCGCCACCGCTGGTTTGGCAGCCGCGAGCGCCGCGACGCCCTGATGCTGGCTCGTTCCGGCGAGGCGGTCGAGCTGCGAGCGATCTTCAAACCGCACCGGCACGCCGCGCGACTTCGCAGCCCGCACCACGGCTTCGATGCGTTCCCCGTGGCGCCCGCGCGCGATCACGATGCGGTCGAGCGCGCGCCCGGCAGCAAGCGCCTCTTCGACAGCATGAAATCCCGTGAGCCAGTTCATGGTGCGTTGTGAGGTTTCAGTGTAGCGCAGCAGTCTTTAGCGCGGCACGCTTCGCTTTGCCCTGCACACCTTCTTGGCGAAACGTCGCCCATCAACCGAAGACCTTCAGTCGAGCGTGACGCAGAATTCCAACATTCGCCGCCGGGTGCCCTTCACTTGAATCACAAACTCTATTCTCGCAGCGGAATCGAGCAGCAGAATCACCCGGTCGAGCTCACCCTCACCCGCGCGACCCGCCAGCGCGAGCCGCACGGGATGAAACAGTTCGCGGCTCCGCTGCGGCAGCGCCGTCTTGATGCCGTCGACGATTTCTTTGAAGCGGTCGGAATCGATATCTCTGCCGTCGAGGACGCGGTTGGCCAGCTCGCGAATCACGTCGCGCGAGCCTTCGCGCGCGAGGACAGCCTGGTTCGCAGGATCGCGCAGCACTATCGCCGCATCGTAATTGAAAACCAGCGCCAGCAATTCAGCGAGCGCAGCACGATCCTTCACCTGCGGATCGAGAAGATCGGCAGTTCGTCTGCACCACGCCCGCAATGCGTCGTCCGCTGCCATATCGTGATCCGGGCGAAGCCAGCCGCGTTCACGCAGAATCTCAGCAATGTCATTCGCAGCGAGAGAAGCCGTGGCGGATAGCGCTTCGAGCGGAGTATCGGAAGCCATTGCTCTAATGCTGGGTCAGCGTGGCGATGGCGTGTGCGGCGATAGCTTCGCCGCGGCCGACGGCGTCCACGCCTTCGTTGGTCTTAGCTTTCAGATTGATCTCATCGGACGTGATGCCAAGCGCCTTCGCCAGTGCCACGCGCATCGCCGGAAAATGCGGGCCAAGCTTGGGACGCTCGCACATGACGACGGCATCGATGTGCACAACCTGAAAACGGCGATCAGCCAAGAGTTTCCGTATGTGTTCGAGGAAAATCAGGCTGGATGCGCCCTTCCACTTCGAGTCGCTGTCCGGAAAATGCGTGCCGATGTCGCCGAGACCCGCCGCGCCGAGCAGTGCGTCGCAAATCGCATGGCTGAGCACGTCGCCATCCGAGTGCCCCTGCGAGCCTTTCTCGAACGGGACTTCGATTCCGCCAATCATCAGCTTGCGGCCCTCAATGAGCCGGTGCAGATCGTAGCCAATCCCGGCGTAGCTCATTGTCGGCGCTCCTGATCGAGATAGAAGCGGGCCAATTCCATGTCCGCGGGGCGCGTGATTTTCAAGTTGCGCTCCGAGCCGAGAACCACATACACATCCCGCCCCATGCGCTCGACGAGCACCGCCTCATCCGAGCCGGTCATGCCGTCCTGCTCGGCTTTTCGAAACGCGTCGCGGATCAGCGCGTAGGAAAACGCTTGCGGTGTCTGCGCCAGCACAATCCGCTCGCGCGAAATCGTCGCCGAAATCAACGCCACATCCTCAGGCAGGCTCGCGCGCTTCACTTCCTTTACCGTATCGATCGCGGGAATTCCCAGAATTGCGGCGCCGCGTGCGCGCGCTTCTGCGATCACACGATCGACCTGCTCTGGCGTCACAAATGGCCTTACGGCATCATGCACGAGCACGATTTCCGTCGCAGGGTCGACCTGCGCGAGCGCGTTGGCGACCGACTGCTGCCGGGAGTCGCCACCGTGGATTACGCGCGCCGGGCGGCCCAGCGCCGCCTTCGCCACCTTGTCCTGCAGCCACATCATGTCCTCGGCACGCGTGGCGATCAGAAATTCCGTAATTGCACTGCAGACGGCCAGTCGGCGCAGCGTGAAAATGATCAGCGGCATGCCATCCAGCTCGAGGAACTGCTTCGGCTGGTCCGCGCCCATGCGCGTTCCAAGTCCCGCCGCGGGGACAATGGCGACGATTCGGTTCATGTGCGGGCTAGGAGTCTAGCGCAATTGCGACGCAAGGCGCGAGGCGAAGGCTCACTACGACCGGCCGGATTCGGGATAGAGCGGGCGCGGGCGCTCTCCGCCCGCAGCTTCCGCGGCGCGGCCCGTCTGGGCTTCCGGCGTGGGCACGGGACGCGGCGCCTGCTCCCCGCGTTCATCGTACCGGCCAAAAATCATCTTGCCAGCTGTCGTTTGATGGACGGACGTCACGCTGATGTCGATCGTCTTGTTGATCATCTTCCGCGCGCCATCGACCACCACCATCGTGCCGTCGTCGAGATAAGCGACGCCCTGGTTGTATTCCTTGCCTTCGCGCAGGATGAAGACGCGCATCGTCTCGCCCGGCAGCACCACCGGCTTCAGCGCGTTCGCCAGCAGGTTGACATTCATCACTTCAATGCCCTGCAGCGTGGCGACCTTATTCAAATTGAAATCGTTGGTCACGATCTTCGCATCGTAGCGCTTCGCCAGCTCAATCAGTTTCATGTCCACGTCGGCGATTTGCGAAAAATCGTCCTCTGCGATCTGTACTTCCAAATGCTGCATCTTCTGGATGCGCTGCAGCACTTCCAGTCCGCGGCGGCCGCGCTGGCGCTTGAGCGGATCGGCCGAATCGGCCACCAGCTGCAGCTCGCGCAGGACGAATTGCGGAATGATTACGGTGCCGTCGAGAAAAAGCGCTTCGGCGATGTCCGCCACGCGCCCATCGATGATGACGCTCGTATCGAGCAGCTTCATCGAATGCCTCATGCTGCGCTCGCTGCCGAACACGCCGCCAAACGCCTGCAGGTTGAGCATGTCGCCCTTGTTGGCGCCCAGCACAAGCCCGATATAGGTCATCACCAGAAAGATCCCGAGGCTGAAGAACGAGCGCGTGCTGATCGGAATGGTCGTGTGAGTGAAGATCAGCGAAATCAGGTAAGCGCCGAGAATCCCGAGAATCGACCCGACGGCCGCGCCGATCAGCCGGCGCAGGCTGGCCTTGCGCAGGCGCAGCTCGAAGAGGATCACGCCAACGGAAAACGCGAAACCGGCGATCGCGCCGTTCAGAGGTTTGAGGCTGAACGGCTGAAAATGAAAGCCCGCGCCCGTGCAGACGACCACAAAAATCAAGCGGAACGCGAGGAT
>Ga0187782_10000783_pt1 | contig 22194 bp, 25 predicted proteins | sample 0715_SJ02_MP15_2_FD_132454 | JGI IMG/M metagenome (GOLD analysis project Ga0187782, IMG submission 132454) | Tropical peat soil microbial communities from peatlands in Department of Meta, Colombia - 0715_SJ02_MP15_20_MG | ecosystem: Environmental > Terrestrial > Soil > Wetlands > Peat | place... | reverse complement strand
CCTGAGGTGTTCTCGTTGAAATCGAGGCGGACTTTTCCGGCTCTGCCTTCCGCCGGGGCTTCGTAAGTACGGCGCAAAAGAATGGCTCTGCGCACTGGCAGCCGCACTTTCATCTGCGCACCTCGACGGCGTTGGCATGCGCTTGCAGGCCTTCGGCCTGTGCCAGAATTTGCACGTCGCGCGCCAACCGGCGATGGCCTGCGGAACTCACCGATTGCACGCTGATCTGCTTCACAAAATCGTTTGCCGAAAGTCCGCCGCGCCGGCGCGCCCAACCGCCCGTTGGCAGAACGTGATTGCTGCCGCTGGCGTAATCGCCAAACGCCTGCGCACTGAGATGCCCAACAAACACCGTGCCGCACGAGCGAATTTGCTTCAGCAGCGCCGGTGGATTCTCCGGCAACGACAGATGCTCCGGCGCGAAGCGGTTCACGAATGCAATCCCTTGCTGCCACGTCCGGGCGAGCAGGATGGCGCCAGTCTTTTCACAGGAAACGCGCGCAGGATTATCTTGCGGTAGCGCCTGCAATTGGTCGGCAACCTCTTTTTGCACCTGTTTCGCCAACTCCCGCGATGTGGTGACCAGGTAACTCCCTGCGTCTAGCGCATGCTCCGCCTGTGCCAGCAAATCCGCCGCGATCCAGCGCGCATTCCCGCCTTGTGCCAGGACCACAGCTTCCGTTGGTCCGGCCGGAAGATCAATGGCGCAGTCATAGCTGACGATTTGCTTTGCTGCGGTCACGAATCGATTCCCGGGGCCAAAAATCTTCTCCACCGCCGCAATCCGTTTCGTTCCATAAGCCAACGCCGCAATCGCGTGAGCTCCGCCGATTCGCGCCAAATGCGCGACGCCCAGCAGGTCTGCCGCCGCCAACACCTCATCATTGGCTCGAGGACATACCGCGACGATGCGCTCCACGCCGGCCACCTGAGCCGGCACCACGGTCATCACCATCGTCGAAAACAGCGCAAACCTTCCGCCTGGAACATAGCATCCGACCGACTCAATGGGCCGTATGAGCTGGCCGATCCGGACGCCAGGTTCCACTTCAAACGTCCACTCCTTCGCCAACTGCCTCTCCGCGACCCGGCGCACGTTAGCGGCAGCGTGGTCTACGGCGCTCAGGAACTGCTGGCTCACCCGCTTACGCGCCGCGGCCATGTCCGCCGGAGTGACCCATATCTGGTTGCCGCTCACGTTGACTCCGTCGAGTTTGAGTGCCCACTCATCAACGGCTCTGTCGCCACGCCGCTTCACGTCGACCACAATCCGTCCCGCCACGCGATACGCTTCCTGATCGCGCTCGTTGCGCCGTCTGAGCAAGTTGGTTTCAACTTGTGGTGTAAGTTTCAGGATGCGCATCAAAGTACAATCTTGTTCAAGGGATATTCCACAATCCCTTGCGCATTCGCGGCTTTCAATCGAGGCAGAATCTGGCGAACCACCGCCTCTTCGATGATCGTATTCACGGCCACCCAGTTTGAATCGCTCAGCTCCGAAATCGTCGGATTTTTCAGCGCCGGCAAGACCGCAAGAACCGCTGCCAAGTTTTCTCGGCGCACATTCAGCATCAAGCCAACGCGCGTTGCCGCCGCGATGGCGCCCTGCAACATCAAGATCAGGTTCTCCGCTTTTTCGCGCTTGGCCGTATCCTGGGCGGATTTGCGGTTCATGATGAACACGGTGGACGACTCCAGCACCGTATCCAGAATCCGCAACCGGTTGGCTCGTAGAGATGAGCCCGTTTCCGTCACTTCCACGATAGCATCCGCTAATTGCGGCACTTTCACCTCCGTTGCGCCCCAGGAGAACTCCACACGAGCTTTCACGCCATACTTGGCTAAATACTGTTGGGTAATGCCAACAACCTCGGTCGCAATCACCTTACCCTGGAGATCCTTCGGGGTCCGTATGGCGGAGTCCTCCGGAACTGCCAGCACCCATTTCACCCGCGCCAGCCTCTGTTTTGCGTAGACCAGTTCCGCCAGCTCCAGCACGTCGGCGTTGGTCTCCTGAACCCAGTCATGTCCTGTGATTCCCGCGTCCAGCGCGCCCGTTTCTACATAGCGGGCCATCTCCTGAGCGCGGATCAACAAGCAGTCCATCTCATCATCGTCAATCGTGGGAACATAGCTGCGCGAACTCAGCGTCACCTTCCAACCCGCGCGGGCCAGAAGGTCGATGGTAGCGTCCTGCAAACTACCTTTGGGGATTCCGAATCTCAGCATGCTCATCGGCGGTCCTTGGTGCCATAAACGGCGGTGGGTTCAAAAACCCGTTGGGCGGCCACGCGAGAATTGCCATCGGCCGTCAGAGAGCGGAAAAAGCAGCTGCGATAGCCTTCGTGGCAAACTCCGGGCCCAACCGCGTCGACGGAGAAGAGTAAGGCGTCGCCATCGCAATCCACGCGGACCTCGCGGACGCGCAGGACATGGCCGCTGGTCTCGCCTTTTTTCCACAAGCGATTTCGGGAACGTGAGAAGAAATGGACTTCACCGGACCGCCGGGTCTGCTCCAGGGCCTCCGCATTCAAGTAGCCCAGCATCAAGACCTCGCCGGTGGCGTGGTCTTGGACTACTCCAGGGATAAGACCGCCGAGTTTCTCAAACGCCAATTCCACAAGTGCCTCCAAAACAAAAAACCCGCCTGGCGATTTGCGCCGGCGGGCCGATTAGAGCTTGCGTTTCAGTAAGCGCTAGACAGACCAGAGCGGGCGCGGCGAGTTGCCGTGACCATGATGGTGTCGATGCGCGCGAAAAATCATGCGAAAGCGAAGATACACGACGCCGCCGCGGTCCCGCAATTCAATTTTCGCGTTCGGGTAATCGAAAGTTTGAATGGCCAATCTAGGCCCGGGAGATGGACCCCGGGGGTGCTCCGGAGCTGTAATTCATGGTCATTTTCAGGTGCAGTGCCACTCCGAATCGGCCATTGGCCAGGGTCTCCACACGCACCACTTCGGCGACATATTCACAGTTCATGGGGTCGTGCGCCGAGGTAAAGGGAAAGGTGACAAAGACGCGCATGCCCTTATAATAATTGTTGCGTCGAGTATGAAAGTAAATGCCTTCTTTTGAAGCATTTATGCTGATCGGCAGGTCCTCGAAGTGCTCGTCACGCGGCTCGGAAGGACGCACCCGGAGGGGCTTGGCGATCTTGGCACGCCGGCTCCGACGCTGCTCTTTGTATTGAATTTCAGTCTGTTCAGACATAACGGACTGGTACTCGCCAGGTTTAAGGGTACTTTTCCATGATTGAGGGCTGGCCTTGAAACGTCAAGACCCTGCTCCGAATCTGATACTGGTGACAAAAAGGTTAGCCAGAAGGGGGAATAAAATGACGGAGAAGGTCGAGAAGGTCGAAAAGAGTGACGCCGAATGGCGCAAGGTCCTCAGTCCCAATCAATACTATGTCACCCGGCAGAAGGGGACGGAGCCACCGTTCACCGGAGAGTACGAATCCACAGACACGCCTGGAACCTACAAGTGCGTCTGCTGCGGTCAAGAGCTATTCCAATCCGACAATAAGTTCCACTCCGGTTGCGGTTGGCCGAGCTTCTATCAGGCAGCGACTCCGGAGGTTCTCGAAGAGTCGATGGACGCCTCTCACGGCATGGTGCGCACGGAAGTAACCTGCAGCCGCTGCGGCGCGCACCTGGGCCACGTGTTTGACGACGGCCCCAGACCCACAGGGTTGCGTTACTGCATCAATTCAGCAGCCCTGACACTGGATAAAAAGTGAGGCGGACCGCAGGGTCCGCCTCGATTCACCAATCGCTCTGTGCGTCTGTCACGCGGCCGGGCAGCTATACGCGACTGCTTCGGCCACGGGATCCGTTTCCTTTTGCCACGCGGCAATCAGCAACACTTTGTGTCCACTGGGATAGCGGAAAATGTAGTAAACGTTGGCCGCTCCATCCAGCTCGAAGAACCCGGGACGGCGCACGTCCGGGCGGCCGATTTTGCCGACGTCCAGCAGCAGGCGGAGTTCCGCCAGTTGCTCCGGAGTGTGATTCCGGAGGTCCTCAACCAGCGGCGGGTGTTTTTCCATGACAATCATGGCAGCGTCCTTTTTGCGCCTTAGAAGCATAATCAAATCTCATTAGTAAAGACGTAAAAAGAGCCGAAATGTTTCATGAAATGCAACCCGAACTGAAATTTGCTGGCCCTCGCAGCCAGGGCATTAAGCAGTGGACAGGATCGAAACTTTTGATTATGTTTCGGTTATCACCGGCGCTGGTTCGTGAATGGTAAGCATTTTTGAGCAGCGGATGTATTCATCAAATATTTACATTCAGTGAATCAAGGGTTTCGCTGAACTTGCCTACGGCGAAGATTATTGCGATAGTAATCGAACTTGAGCGGTTCAGAGATTGAGGGACATTCTGGTGGCTAAATCAGACAGCAAGCCTCCCCGTAAAACTGTGCGAGACGAAAAATCGGAATTTGGCAAAGACCGTCGTCGTCGTCATCATCACTTTCTGGTAACCGTGAATTATGCCGACGGCGAAACTTTCGGGCGCGTTTACACCGACAAGGAAAAGGCCACGCGTTTTGCGGAGCGCCAGCGGCGTTCTCCGATTGTCAAATCCGCGCGGGTCACACAAGTTTCCTGAGCGTTGGATTTCCTACGCAGAACACGTGGAAGCAACTTGGATTTAGCGGGTTCGCGTGCTATAAAAAGAGGAGTTCCAGCGGCCTTAGTATAATGGTAGTACGGAACCTTGCCAAGGTTCAGGCGTGAGTTCGATTCTCATAGGCCGCTCCATTAAATCAGTCACTTACGGTCGCTCCCAAACACGAAGGAACAACTTAAGGAACAAGCTAGGGAACAACTGGAGTTTCCTCGGCCGGTCTGATCATCTCGACCACTTTCAAATGCGCTGCCCGTTTCGCTGGCGTCAGAGCCTGTGCGTACACGTCCAGCGTGAGTCTACTGTTCGCGTGACGCATCAGCTCCTGAACGGTCTTAACATCCTCGCCAGTGCCTTTTAGAAGCGTCGCAAACGTCCTGCGGAAGGAATGCCAACCGATGTGCTTGGCAATGCCTACGCGGCTCGCTGCGGGCTGGACGTAGCACCTCAGCACCGTTTCTGGCCAGTACGGTTGTTTGCCATGCATCTTCGGGCTGGCGAACACCCAATCGTCGGGCCGGCGGTACAACGTTTGGGTACTCCAATAATGCAGAGCAGCAGCCAGGCCGCCATCCATCGGGACCGGCTTGCGTGATGCCTCGGTCTTCGTTTCGCCAATGTGCTGATGAACTACAGCGCGGTTTAGGTTAATCAACCTGGAGCTGAAGTCTACGTCAGACCACTTCAAGCCGAGAGCTTCAGAAATCCGCAATCCTGTCGCCGCAGTCAGAAAAACAACCGCTCGCGCGGGGTTGCGAAGCTCTGCAAGCAGCTTCCTGATTTCTTCGGCAGCCAAAACCTCAGGCACCTTGGTTCGCTTTGCACTCTGGCGGACAAGGCTTATGGGATTCCTGATCAGCCATTCATGTCTACAGGCATGTGCGAACATGGAGTGCATGACGTTTCTGACCTTGGCCTTTGTCGCATTTGCCAGCGATAGCCCACGCAGCCAGCCTTCGACTTCAACCGTGCGAACATCTGAAAGCCTTCGTTCGCCCCACTCGGGGATCACCCAGACATTTAGGGATGTCTTCACGGTTCGCTGCGTCGAATGAGCCTTGCTAGGCAGTTCGTTATTGACATAGTGCTTGACCAGTTGCCTGACGGTCACCGGCACTGCGGGGTTTCCCGCGCTTGCGCTTATGCGGAGTGCTTCGGCAGCTTTGAGAGCCGCTAGTTTCGTTGGAAACTGCTCAATGCTACCCAAGACTGTTTTGCGGTTGGCCCGTCCATTTGGCGTGTCCTCCCGCCAGCGAAAAACCCAAACCGCAGGGCCAGCCCTCCGCTTCTCCTTCAGCAAACTTCCTGACTGATACCGTTGACGTGTGAATTTCACGGAATTCTCTCCATTGTGAGATCCACGCGGTCAACGGGTTGGCAGTTTGAATTTAATCGAGAACGCAACCAGGAGTCCAGCTCCGATGTGCGAAAAAACCAGTGGCCACCGATTTGGTACCCCGGCAGGCTTCCTCGTCGGGCATAACGCTGGAGAGTCTTGACGTGGATATTTCCGAGCAATCGGGCGGCCTCAGAGCTACTAATCAGGGGTTCAAACTCGCGCATTATCGATGTGTGCGACGCAGGTAATACAGGGGAGTGTGGGTCTTTAGCAGTTCTACCGTTCTCAGCACCTGTGGCTCCCTGGGGTGGCGCGGCATTTAGGGCGCTGTGAGCATTGGCAAGTGCATAATTTTGTGGAGGCTCCAGCGTCGGTGCTGTTGCAGTCTCCTCCTCGACGGGACGTGTGTTCAATACAGAACGTACCGCAAGGCGCGAGCCATGTCGTCGATTCGACGCTGGGCTCTCACGCATGTCGAATTGGACGTGACGGTGCATTGGGTCTTATTTCAATTCCAGTTGGAGAAATTCCCCTTTCGAGATAGCTTCGCGCTTATCGGTGTGTTGGCCTGCAAGGCAGGTATGAAACGCCTTGTCTTTGCGATAGAGCAGTTTCAGGACTTCGCTGACGACGTAGGACGGGTTGGCATCAAGGAACTCTGCGTACCTGTCCAGATTGATTCTGACTTCTTCCTCCAGGCGAACCTGGAGCAATGCGGTTTTTGGTTGCTTGGATGGTGCCTTCAAGAGTGCCAAGTGTTCTACCTCCTTTCATCATTCGTAATGTCTTACAGCCTGTATTACAAACTGCGTGCTCCGGATTTGGGCGCGGGCAAAACACGATCCCTTCAACTGAGCTGGGCTGGAACGACCCCACGGGTCACTTTGGCCACGGAGTGGGCCAAAAAGTGGGGTCGTTCCAGCCCAGTCTGCGTTTTGCCCGCGCCCAAATTCTTTGTCGCGCATAGCGCAACCTCAATGCTCTTCAACTCTTTGGTTCACCCTGCGGGTGAACCAAACGGTGAACGCAGGGGTGATCTGTGTCTTTCATGCACCTGTCACCGTGCTCAGCAAATTCTGACCGCGAAGAACCAAGTCTATTGACCGAATAAGTCGCAAAAAAGACCGCGCGCTCAGGCTTCTGTTGCGAGATTTGCGCTTGCAATTCACACTCAGCTAGCTCTCCCGAACACCACAATTCGTAGAGCCGGTCCGTTTTCTCCCCGCGGAAACGCTCCCGGGCATCTCGCAGGAATTCGAGATCTTCCGTAACGGGAATGATGTATCCGTGGTTCTCCCATTTCTTTCGAATCGTGAAATACTTCTGGATGTCGTTCACCCAATCAGTCTCGATGGGCCGTGTGGTTAAGGACCGGAAGCGTTCCTCGGCGCCGTGAAAGTAGGCTTTGTTCGCCGCGATATACAAAAACCGGAAAGTGTTTAGCAGTTGAAACAAACGTCCATACGTAGCCAGATGTGAGGCAAAGCTCGACGGTCTCTCGAAGCCGGAATCGACGTAACTGAAAGTGGCCACAGGGGGGACTCCTGGGACAGGAGGCGCAAGAAACAGCGGAAATTTGTCCACAAAGTAGCGAATGGTTTGCTGATCGGGACTGGCGCCTTCGTAAACCTTGGCCGGCAGGCACTCCTTCGAAATGCCCAATTCGTTGCAGAAGAAGTTGACCTTGTCCTGCTCGGTCTCAAAATAGGCAAATTCCTGGTTGGCCAGGATGAAGTCGAGCAGGACCAGCCTGGTCCGCATGAATTCAAACGAGTGACGCTTGCGGTTTCTGAGGTTGTCCTTGTCCATCGGACCGTAGAGCGTTCTCGAAAAGAGATGAAAGAGCGAAGCATTCCGAGCCTGCGCACAGACGCGGGCGTGCCCTTGCGCAATCAGCTTTTGAGCAAAACAGTTAGGACGTTTTCCACATCGGCTGCCCGAGAAGGCTCGGAACTGACGCATGGTGAAGTAACCGGAGAACACCGCCACGATATAAAGAAAGCGAGCCTCGGACTCGGTATAGCCAAGTTGCTGGATGCGCTCAATGTGAGCAGCGGGAATCTTCATGGCGGCGAAAGCTCCTTTGTCCTTAGCTTCGTTCGAGGCACGCTCGAAAGACTCTGGCCCTGCAGGACTCCGCGGTTTGATCGACGTGCCGGGGCAGAGGAGTTCGTCGCCTAAGCCAGTCGTTAGGCCAAACATACCTGGAGGCATTGCTCCATGTAGTGGGTTTCTGACCCGTGCGCGGCGCGCCGTCCGTCGGCCGTGCACGATGCCTGGCGGAGCACCCGGCTGAAGCGGGCCCACCAAGCCTGCAGGAGGTAAATTCGGCGAGAACTTCCCCTCACTGATAAAGAGGCTTTGAACCGGGGAAAAGTGAGAGAGAACTGTCATCTTTTTCGCGAAAAAAGGTGTGGCGGCTCTATTGACGGGAGAAGAAAGTCGGTGGCAGGCTTTGAATCCCCATTGTGCCCAGCCCTGATTGCTGAGGAGCCCATGGAGTCGAGCGAAACGGACTCATATGGCGAATGGGTGATCCGCAAGCTTCAGCAGGAGGCTGGAGGAGATGCGAATCCCTTTCCGGCCGAGGTCCTTGCCGCGGCCCGCGTGGTCTGGCCGCGGATTCCCGCCCTAGTCGCTCGCGAGACCAAAGCGGAGGGATCCATTCGGGAAGCTGAGGCTCTGGCCGCGGAGATCTGGGAAGGAGTATTGCGGTCGGTCGGCAGAGCCATCGGGCGGAACGGCAATTACGCGTCGTCCATTCGGGACCCGGAGTCTTATCTTCTGGTCGCCTTCCAGCACCGATTTCGAAGATTCCAGAAAGCAGAACATGGACGGCGCGATCGCTTTCCGTCTGCTTCGACGGGCCTCGATCTGGGTCTAGTCGAGGGCATCCGAGATACGACTTGGACCCTCAAACTCGAGCGGGCTATCACTGTCAGACAGATCACCGACCGCATGGACCCCTGGACAAAGAAGGCCTGGCAGGCGCGACAATTCGGCTATTCCTGGAGGGAGATTGCAGCGTGGACCGGGCTCAGCGAGCAGGCTGCGAAGAAAAAATTCGAGTATGGGTTGGAAAAGACACGGCAACGAATCGTTGGATTGCTGAAGACCGCAAGGACGAAGGAGTCTGCTTAAAGTTTAGACATTTACGTTGCTGGGCAGGAGTGCCCTAGTTTCCAAATGGAGGATCTCCTGAACACAATGGAGAACTGGGATAGAGAAGAGGGCAACATCCTGGAGGTGTTGGGCCGCGGTCTGCTCAGGGAGTTCCCGAATCCCGGCCGCAAAGGGTGCCCACCCTCCGCAGTTCTAAAAAGAATTGCCGGTCATGAGATGCCGCTATCAGAAGCAGAGAAGTGGCTCGATCACCTGAGCTCTTGCAGCCCGTGTTACCGTGATTACCTTGACCTTCAAGCTGCCAATCGGAAGATTCTTCACTGGGCATGGTTCGCGGTCGCGGCGGGGATATTGCTTTCGATTCTGGCTATAGGCCGGATCCTTTTTCCCAGGCAGCATGAGCTGCCGCCGGCGCCAACCACCGCCGTGCTTGATCTAAGGAATCGGTCCGTGACACGCGGGGCGGAGCAGCGCCCAGGTCAAAGCCCGCTGGAAGTAAGCCGTTATGCATCTCAGTGGGACATCCAACTTCCCCTGGGAAGCGCGGATGGGCCTTACGAAGTACGGCTAACTACCGAACGGGGCGAGCAGGTCTTTGCCACCCAGGGCGTAGCAACGATAAGCGGAGGAATCACATTGCTGCGCGTTGAAGTAAGCCTTTCGTCGACCAGCCCCGGCCTATATGTTCTCCAGCTCCGAGAGCCGACATCTGTTTGGAATTCATACCCTGTAGCTGTCCGCTGAGATTCGACGGGATTGGTTCGTCCTCTTAGAAGACTTCGGACACGTTTGCCAGCAAAGCCACTACGTCAGCCTTCCGCTGACGACGGTCACCGAGGAGCATCGGACTCTGCTAACCATGGCTCCCGCAAAAATCCACTTGACATGAGCTGAGCGAGAACGTATTTGTCGTCAACCCAGCTACATCCGATAGGGTTTGTTGCCCGCGGAATACGCGTGTCCGTGGAGGGGAATCTATGCCCACTTCAAAGCTGGATTCTGTTTGTGCAACCGCGAAGGTTGTTTGGAAACTAGTGCGACCGATCAACACTGTGCTACCAGCAGGGGAATTGCCTCGCCCGAGATGGGCCCCTGGACCTCTTCTAAAGCGAAAACAACGAGCGCAGGTGGCGACCGGTGTCCCGAGAAAAACGCTCTCTCTATGCCCTGAATGCAATCGTGAAGCCGTAGAAGCATTCCTTCGCGGTGAGCGCGACCTCGCTAATTTCCGCGATCACCCCGGAATCGTGGAGGCCGAGATCATCGAGGAAGGAAGTCGTATCCTTATGCGGAAGTCGTGCCAGAAGCATGGGCCATTCGAGGATACCCTTTCCAATCACCCGGATTTCTTTCGCAAGATGGAAAGCCTTGCGTTCGGTAAGGACTTCGAATGTGTCGGCGACGATCATGTGCACAATCACGGGCCAAACAGCATCACTTCAGGCCGCGGCTCATACCTGGTCGTTGATCTTACCAACCGCTGTAACATGATGTGCTCTCCCTGCTTTATGGATGCGAACGCTGCCAGCTACGTCCATGAATTGAGCATGGGACAGGTAGAGACGCTCTTCCGCAACGCTGCTTCATTTAGACCCCAACGCGAAATCAATGTGCTCTTCTCCGGTGGGGAGCCTACACTTTCCCCCGTTTTCCTTGAGGCTCTTCGACACGCGAAAAGCAAGGGTTTTCACCGTCTTCATGTTGCCACGAACGGTTTGCGCTTTGCCGAAAGCCCGGACTTTGCTGCCCAAGCCAGAGCAGCCGGTCTGCACGCCGTTTATCTGCAATGCGATGGGGTCACCGACGAAAAGAACAAGCACCGCGGCTTGGGAAATTACATGGAAGTGAAGCTCAAAGCACTAGAAAACATCGCCGCGTCTGGAATGCGCGCGACCCTCCAGGTAACGCTGGTGAACGGTCTCAACAACGATGGGGTCGGCGAGATAGTTCGCTTCGCGGTCCAGAATATAGACAAAATCCACGGGCTCCTGTTTCAACCCGTGATGTTCACCGGCAGGGACGAGAACATCTCGACCGAAGAACGATATGCTCGCCGCTATCCGCTTTCACAGCTCGCGTACGACCTGCAGGAACAAAGTGCCTTTGACTGGCAGCCCTTGCGCGATTGGTTTCCGGTCTCGACCTACGGGATTTTTGCCCATTTGTGCGATGTTCTAAACCCTTGGGCGGACGTGGGTAGCCTCTTCGTGGATAGCCATCCTGACCACGGGATATTCAGCCCCTTGCTCGTAGACACACTGAATAGGCAGGCCATTCCGATTCCCGTCTTCTTCAACCTCGAGCAATTCACTCTGGATCTTGTCGAAATCACGGATTCCGCGAGGGGGCCCAAAGCAACGAAGGCCCTTGCCGCGCTCTCCTTATTGCGCAATTTCGATTCCAGCAAGGCTCCCACTGGTTTCGGTCCTGAGCAGTTTCGCGATGTACTAAAGGATTGTTTCTACCGGGTTGCCGGGAACGGCGAGGATTGGTCCGAGAAGGCCTATTCGAATCGCGGGCGCTGGAGGATCATGGCCTCCGGTGCTATGTGGTTTCAAGATGCCTTCAATTATGACGTCGCAGCCCTGAGCAGTGCGTCAACCCCGGTTGCCACCCAAGAAGGCGAAATCGGTTTCTGTGCTTACAATGGTGGTGGTTGGCGAAAGGTCGTCGAGCATCAACGCCAGACTGCTACGCTGGCGCAGTGGCACAGAACCCGGGGTCGTCAGGTGATCTATGCAAAAGGCAAGAGGGTAGACTTTGCGCAACCGCTGCACCGCCCCAGAGCTGAATTGGTCCAGATCGGGAGCAAAAACTGACCTCGAATGACGAAGGGCAGGTTCTCGGCAATGTGGTCAAAATGGCGGATCCAGGAAGGCCTTCGTGAGCTTATAAACCCTCAACGGTTTGTTCCGAGACGCCGGCGCTAAACCAGGAGGCTTCATTATTTTGACAGTCAAAAGGAGCTCCCATGACGATCGGTAGGAACCCAGGCGCGTCCTTTCTGTCCGCTTCGGAATACATTCTTGACAACTTCGAGCCCAGTGACCGGATCGCGATGCTGGTGCTAAATCGCGACCTCGGCGAAGTGCTACAGCGCGTTGCCACTGCAAAGAAGGCATCGAGTCCCGAGTTTCAGGCGTGGCTGCGCCATAAAAACGCGACCGGGTCAGACATTTATATAGGGATGAACCCACTGCGGAAACGTGCCGCAACCCGAACGAAGCAGGACATCAAATCAATCCGGCACGTCTACCTCGATCTGGATCACGGAGGGCAGGAGGCTCTGAACTCCATTGAAAACTCGAGTGCCGTGCCGAAACCAAACTACGTCCTCACCAGTTCACCGGGGAAATTCCAGATCGTTTGGAAGGTCGAAGGAATGGGTCTTCGTGAGGCAGAAGGCCTTCTGCGCGCAATGGCCCGGGAGTGCGGCGGAGATCCCGCTGCCACCGACGCGACGCGCGTGTTGCGTCTGCCTGGTTTTGCCAACAAGAAATACGAAACGAATTTCTTTGTCGAGGTTCGCAAGCTATCCGAGCCAATCTATCGTTTCAGGGACTTCAGGTTGAGCATCGACTCTCAGAGCTCGCCGAGCTACAACGATCACGAGCGCGCAAAACGAGCTAGCTCTCCGCGGGCCAAACTCAGCCAGTCCGAACACGACTGGGCTTTTGCAAAGCGCGCACTCGCTCGTGGCGAACCCCTCGATGAAGTCATCCGCCGGATTGCTCAGTACCGAGCGGCCTTCAAAAGCAACCCACTCTATTACGCACGACATACCGTTATGAAAGTGGCGAAGCTCTTTAGACAAAGCTCCTCCACCGAGAACAAAGAGGTTGGGCGCCGAGGCTCGAAGGAAGAGCTACCCTCCGAGCACTGAGGCCGAGTGTGTGACTGACGCTTGCCCTATCCTATGGGCATCGCGTACTCTGGGACTACGATGAACGACCGAATTACCATTGACCCGGCTATTTGTCATGGCAAACCTGTTATTCGTGGCACGCGTACGCCAGTGTCCATCGTCGTCGGCAGTCTGGCAGGAGGCATGAGCTTCGAGGAAGTGCAACGGGAATATGACCTGACCAATGAGGACATTCGTGCCGCGTTGAAGTTCGCGGGTGAACTACTGGACCAGGAACAACATCATCCCTTGCCAACCTGAACGCTGAGAATGCACTTCCTGATCGACGCCAGCCTTCCCCGCTCAGCTGCTGACTTGCTCAGGCGACTCGGCCATGACGCAACAGATGTGCGCGATGCCCGAATGCGCGATGCACCAGACAACACCATCGCCGATTACGCTAGGCGCAATCACCTCGTTCTAATCACACGGGACTTCGATTTTGCGGACATCCGTAACTACCCTCCATGGCTTTACGAGGGAATCCTTGTGCTTAAGCTTCGGGAAGACGCTACCGCGGGACAGGTCGTGAAGGTGTTGGAAACCTTTGTTAGCCGACCTGAGTGGCTAACGCATCTGAACAAGCGGCTGGCGATATTGGAAGATTGGCGGGTACGTTTTCGTCCCGTGTAAATCCTTGTTCGATCTATGCTGCGTCCACTTTCGACCCCTTCGACCGCTCTGTTGGGTGCCAACCCGCGTTCCGCGTGGTACATCTGAACCGCTTCTATACTCTTCGTTTCGTGGGAACAACCTGAGGAACATTAAGCGTTTCTGACTGCTCTAAGCGCTACGGAATGCTCCTGAAAGTGCCTGTAAGTTCCTGAAATTCCGTTGACACAAGATTTGCCAAGGTTCAGGCGTGAGTTCGATTCTCATAGGCCGCTCCATTGCTTTCGGGCGTTTATCCCGCTAGTTCGTTCTCAGTTTTTTTCCAATGAACCCTTGACCGGTCTTGAGGTGCCCGGGACTTGGTGTCAATGGACCCTCGCCAATGGGGCCTCCGCATCAGCCTGCCGCGTGCCCACGTCCTGAGAGCACCTCCCTGGCAGTGGTCCAGTGAATACCGGGATAGCGTGAATTATCAAGCGGTTGTAGCTTTGCCCGGCCGTCAAACATATTTCGCATATATTGCATGCCTTGCCACGCGGGATAAAGTTCGCTCATGCCCGGAGAAAGAATGCGTGCAATCTTGATCACCGCACCGAGGAGTCGAAGGCCGCCGGGACGGAACAGGCGGAATCGATCCCCGGTCACCTCACTGACAACCACTGCAAGTTCCCGAGCGCTAAGCTGATCGCCAGCAATTCTCAAGAAGCGGGGAGTGGACGAATCAAGAGCCGCGTTCGCAGTAAATGCGGCGGTATTCTCGATGGTCGTGAAGTCCATTTGCTGATCAGCGTTTCCCCAGCAGAGAACGCGGTTTAGCCTGAACAGAATCAGGGGCATCTGGCCAGTCAGCATTTCCGCAAATGCACCGTTGAAGATCGACGTCGCGGAAATCGGCGCCTGATCGAGGCGCTTATGGAAATCCCGGCGAAGATCAAGATTGCGATTCTCTCCAGGTGGAAGCTTGACGAAGTCGATGGAATAGTCTGACGGAATGAAACGCGGCACGTGGGCTCTAACGACAGCCTGGAGCAGTACCGTTTGCGTTTCGACGATGACTTCTCGCAATCCGTTGAGTGCGGATACCACGCAGGAAGCGCCATAGCATGCTGCGGCTATCTGAGACGCGCTGCTCCAATCGACGCTGAGCGTCCTAGCTCCGAGTCCCTGGAGCCGCTTGACCGTCTCTGACGAACTACCGTCACGATAAAGTGCGACCACACTTGCTCCTCGTTGGAGCAAAGCTGTTACAATGCGCCCACCGAGGTTGCCTGTAGCTCCCGCAACGACAATGGTTGACGAAGTCATGTTGTTGGGTCATGAATCGCACAGATTAACCAATTGGCCCGCGCGTCTTCTTCTTGAGGCTTGATGTTTCTCGTCAAACTGAACTACATATTGGCTTTCTCAGATTCTTTCACTTTTTGAGTGGTTCTCGTCCAGTTCTTTGGCGGCAAAGAAGGCGCGTCACCGCGCCCGGCATCAGGCCCACACGCACTCCGTCAAGCCCTATGGTACACCTCACTCCGAGGAGCAAGGCGGCTTCACGGTTGCCAAAATTTCCTCAGCCCAGTGAACATCATCCGGAGATCTCGCAAGATTCTGGATAGAATCCCCAACAGAGGTGACGGTTCTCATGCCCACCCTATCCATCGCCGTCGGAAGCACGCGCCGTCCAAAAGTGAACGCGGTCAATGACGCGGCGTTGCTGATTGCGCCGTTCTTCGGCGACGGCAGTATTTTGCAGGTGACCGGCTATGAAGTGGAAAGCGGGGTGGGTCACACCCCGGTGTCTCGCGAAGAATTGATGCAAGGAGCGCGGCAGCGCGTCGAAGCGCTTCAGGAGAATCTGCGAGCGCAAGGCGTGGGTGCCGACTATTTCATCGGGCTCGAAGGCGGCTTGGACGTGGCGCTGGAGAATGGAACGCGGAGAGTGTTCCTGGAGAGTTGGGCGTACGTAAGCGATGGACGCTTGGGCCATTTCGGATGTTCCGCCAGCATCGAACTGCCAGAAGCGCTGGCGGAACAAGTATTGCTGCGCGGCGCGGAATTGTCTGCAGCCATCGACGAGTTTGCCGGGGCTGTCGGGATCCGCGACGGCCAAGGGGCGTGGGGCGTGCTGTCGCACAATCTGATCACTCGGCAGGAATCGTTCCGTCTGGCGGTGCTGGCGGCGTTCGCGCCCTTCTATAACGCCAGGTTGTATCGTAAGACCGCAGCGGCCGGGCGATGATGGGAAAGTCCCACAGGACGGTGTATTCTTTGAATTAGATAGCGCTTCGTTCTGATTTTCCAGGCACATCCGGAGAACACACACGTGGACATCGTCAAGGGCAACATGGGCTGGATTGAGGTGGTGGTTGGCCCGATGTTTTCAGGCAAGAGCGAAGAACTGATCCGCAGGTTACGGCGCGCCGAAATCGCCCGCCAGCGCGTGCAAATCTTCAAGCCTGCCATTGACGCGCGGTTCGCCGCCAACGAGATCGTCTCGCACTCCGGTCTGGGCATTCCTTCGGACAACGTCACGAAAGCCGCGGAGATTCTGGAGAAGTTGCAACCGCGCACCGAGGTTGTGGGCATCGATGAAGCGCAATTCCTGGGCGACGAATTAGTCGACGTTTGCACCAAGCTGGCCAATCTCGGAAAGCGCGTGATCGTTGCCGGGCTGGATACGGATTTTCGCGGCCGGCCGTTCGAGCCCATGCCGCGGCTGCTGGCCGTGGCCGAAGAAATCACCAAGCTGCTGGCGATCTGCGTGCGCTGCGGCAATCCGGCGGTTCATACGCAGCGGCTGGTGGAGAACGAAGAGTTAATTGTAGTGGGGGCCAGCGACGCGTACGAAGCCCGCTGCCGCCGCTGTTTTGAACCTAATCCGGCGCAGGCCCGGCGCGAAAACGGGCCGCAGATATTGTCTCGAAACCGCGCCATTTCGGGCGGCGGATAGTAAGATTCGCTCCAGAAAGCTGTTCTTCATTTCCTCCACAGGACCACTATGCGCATCGAATCGAAAGCACCAACGCGGGTAGACCTTGCGGGCAGCACGCTGGATATTTGGCCGCTATATTTATTTCATCCGGGAGCGGTAACGGTGAACGCGGCGATTTCGCGGTATGCCTCGTGCGTGATCGAGACGCTGCCCGCAGGTGACCAAGGGGTCCGGCTGGTTTCGCTGGACACCAACCGCTCGGAATCGTTTGAGTCGTTGCCGCACCTGTTTCGTGCCAGGCACTACAAGCTGCCACTGCTGGCGGAAATCGTGAAATTCTTTCGTCCCCAAGGAGGCTTCGCCCTAACCACCAACTCGGAAGCGCCGGCGGGCGCGGGCATCGGAGGGTCCAGCGCCATGGCGGTGGCGATTTGTGCGGCCCTGGATCGATTCACGGGAGCAGGCCGCAGCAAAGTGGATTGGGTGCACATCAGCCGCGATGCGGAAGCCATCGTGATCCATATTCCGACCGGCATGCAGGACCACTATCCTCCAGCTTTTGGTGGCGCGGCGGCCATCGAGCTGATTCCCGGCGGAGAGCGCCGCATCGAAATGAACGTCAACCTGGACGAATTGGAACGGCGATTGGTGGTCTGCTACACGGGAAAGCCCCGGCAGTCAGCCATCAACAATTGGGGGGTGTTTAAGGCGCACATCGACAACAAGCGTGCGGTGGTCAGCAACCTGGAACGCATTTCGCAAATCGCCCAGAAAATGAGGGACGCACTGGTGGCCGGGAATTGGAGCGAGGCGGGGCGGCTGATGCACGCGGAATGGCAGTTCCGCCGTAGAAACCTGCCTACCATTTCCACCAAAACTATTGATCGCATTATTGATACGACTCGCCGCAAGGGGGCCATGGCGGGCAAGGTCTGCGGAGCCGGGGGTGGTGGCTGCGTGGTGCTTTTGATCGAACCCGACGCCCGCGAGCGGGTGGAGAAAACCGTGGTGGAGTGCGGAGGGCAGCTTCTGCCGATGCACATCGACCGTCAGGGGGTCCAGGTGGTTGCCCAGTAGTTTTTGCATTTTGAGGGCTACTCAACCGGCTCGCCGCGTCATAAAATAGGGGCGCCTCAGAAAAGGCTGAGTTAGGTGATGGACCTGCGATTGACCATCCCGCTGACTTTCCTGCTTTGCGTCTACGCGGACGTTCCAGACCTGCCGCATCTTACGCCGGCGGTTAGCCCGGCTAAAGCAGACGCGTTCACACCCGAGGACCGCATACCACTTTACCCCACGCTGTTGACCTCCGATCAGCAGGATCAGGGCCAGCCCGCGCCGGCAACCCAGAAGAAAAGTGAGACCCTGCAGGAGTCCTCGAAGCTCGAGCTGATCCGTTACGTCTCCGGCGAATTCGCCAAGGCCAAAAAACCGTTGCCAGGCGGCAAAGATGGCTTTGTTCTTCGCGCCAACCAACCCGTCGACGAACAGGGTCTGAACCGCGCGATCAGCGCCCACGGCATTGCCGTCAATAGCGGAGACAATGCGCAAATCACCAAGCTGGAATTTCACGAGCACGAGATCGTGGTGGACGTGAACGGCGGGGGCCGACCCAAAAAGAATTGGCTCGAACATATTCAATTCGGCATGGGCGGCACGATGCCCACCTCGACCACGACCACATCTTCGCCCAATGGTCAGGATCAGGGGCCCCCGGGATTCCAGCAAGGCCGCGGTGGCACCATCTATTTGCAGTTTGCGAAGAATGTTCCCGATCTCACTCCCGACGAGCTGAAAAGTTTGCTCGCGCCGTTCCTGGATTTCTCCAGGGAGCATTCCGCGTCGGTGCAGTGGATCGACACATTGCCGCCGGAGATGAAGAAAGCCATCACGGAGCGTCATCCGGTGATAGGAATGGACCGTAATGAGGTGGTGGCGGCCATCGGCAAGCCAGACCGCAAAGTGCGTGAGCGGGATGCGCAAGGCAACGACACCGAGGACTGGATCTACGGCCATCCACCCGACAAGACCGTGTTTGTGCACTTCGTGGGCGACAAGGTTTCTTGGATCAAACAGTACCCGCAATAAAAGCGCCTCGGCAGTTCACCGCTGATCGGCTGAAATCTGGTGCTGATCAGGGGTGGGTTTTGGTGGCTGTCAAGACTGGCGCGGACTCCAAATAAATCAACAGCTGTTTCTGGCGTTGCTCATCTTTGGTGCGCTGAATCATGTAGGTGAGAATAGGCTCAAGAAAGCGAGAGTATTTGGCGAGTGTGCCGTGGTCTCCCGCAGCGAGTGCCGATTCTAGAATTCGCTGCGTTTCCGGAGTAATCAGTTCCAACCGGCCAACGAACACACGGACGGTGTTGGCAGGCACAGGGTTGATCGTCAGCGGGAGAATGGAATCAACGAACGAACGTGGAACGATATAGATCAGCCGCGCTCCCTCCTCAAACCATGAATCCCTCCAGGTTTCCAGCATGGCGTGCGCTTCGTCGGGGAAAAGTCCCTGCGAAATCAAGACGCCTTCGAGTTCGCTGGACAGCGAGTCGAGAGAACCCTCGAGAGCCGGCTCGGTGAAGGAAAGTTGGTCCTGCAAAGGACCGAGCACACGATAACCGAGTTTAGCGCCGCGGCGCTCAAAGAGGATTGCTTCAGGAACCGGATCGGCGGAGGTGGTTTTCAGCTGGAGGCTGTGGCCCGAGGAAAGTGTTGCCTGGACGGGCGACGGGAACACGGCGACGCCACGATAAAACAGGAATTTCTCTAGCTGCGCCCCGGATGATGTTGTGATTGCGACTGGAGCAGACGCGGTTTGGCGGGCGGCATAGTAGTGATTTCCCGAGTTGTCCGATGGAAAATCAGCAGCCACGTGCGGATCGATGTGTACGGCCCTCCACGAGATGGCTCCGGGCGACTTCTGCCGGTACAACGTAAGAAGCTGCTCGTCCAAGGCGGGATTGGCGGAATCAGCGTGGGGATACCACTCGGTGATCAGGCCGCGGGAGAAAGCCACGTCCACAGAAACGGTGAGTTCGCGCGGGGAATAAAAATAAAGCACCGGGGTCTCCATGCGCACGGTGCCGTGTAGACCGCCTTTAAACTTCACGTCGCGGAAATGTTCGACGAATGAGGGCAGGTCGGTGGAACCGGTCAGCGGGAGCCAGTCCATGGAGCGTCCATCGGGACCGCTGATGGAGGTGAATGTGCCCCACTCGTGAACCGTAAGATCGTTTTCTGGCACTTGCTGTGCGCCACTGATGTGCAGCGAAAGCAGGAACGCGAAGAGAATCGCTGCCGCAATCACCGGGTACAGCGCACATGGACGGCGTGCCGATAAAACGAATGGTGCGGCTCCAGGTTTCATCGCTGCGCCACCTTTGCGTTAGAGTTGGCGCCGATCAGGTCTAGCATAGTTTCGCTTTGCGGGCCGTGGAAACGCGCGGCCAAATTGCGGGCCAGCAGCGGGTCGGACTCACTGCCAGCGAAGGCTTTTTGCGCATACTGGTGTTGCTCCGAAGCAGGTGCATTTAGTGTGACCAGAGCGGCGGCGAACTCCATCTGCGGGTCGTTGCCCCGGACTTGGATAGCCTTCTTGATCAGCGTGTAACCGTCGAAATTTTGTGCCGGATTGTTGCCGGACTTGCTGATCCACGCGTACTGCTGGAAGGTCGCCGCCAAGTAGCCCAGGTCGAAGCTGGCCAGCGCGGCCTTCGGTGTATTCGCCGCGGCGTTCGAGCGGGCCATCAGGATCAGGAGCAACTGCTTTGCGACCGTGGCGTCTTTTTGCGCGTATAGCGTTGCGCGGCGCAGTGTCTCCATGTGCACCAACACAGTTGAATCGTTATCCAGAAGAGTTACCGTGTCGCCAACGAGTTGATGGACATCGTAGTTTTCGCTGCCCGTGAGATTCCAGTCATGACTGATCCAGGGCAACGATTTGGCGTTCCCAATATCGAAGGCGTGACAGATCAGGGGTGGTCCAGCGAGAGCGGCGCTGGCCCAGAAGCAAAGTGCGAACAAAAAAACGCAGGCGAATTTTCTGATCAACGAATCCATGACTACCTCCTTGGGAGCGGAATGTGCGATCGCTACAGAAGACGCGTCGAGCAGAAAACTGTTAACGGAATGGATGTTTGCGGTGGATCGCGATTTCATAATTGGCGATGCGATAGGAGCGCAATACGACGGAAGAGGAAGTCGTTCGCAAAACAGAGATCGCGAGGCGCGTCGAGGAGGGAATCAGGGTGCTTGCTTAAGCACAAGCTGCTTATTCGGTACGAATTGCTGCGGTGTAGGCCCGGCGTGAGGCTCGGTGGACTGTTCCCAGAAGCGCCACAGCGAGATATCGCCCAGATCCAGAGCATTCCAATAGAGATCGAGCATGTGTTGGTCCAGAGAGAGAATACCGGCTCGGGTGACGCCAGCGGGTGGAGGAACGAGAGCCGCAAAACGCGTGTAAAGCCGATCGCGATCGGCGCCGTTGGTGCGCGGCAAAAGATGCCACAACGTTAAACCATCGCGTGGCCGTGCTTGTGCGAGTACGGTGGCAAGCGCGGCTGAGGCGGCAGCGGAAGGCTGGTCGGCATTATCGAAGGTGTGAAGGGCGTCACGAAAGGCCACGGAAGCATCCTCGAAATAAGGCGTGCCTGGGCCAATCTTGGGACGCGTGGAACACATCGCACCTGCGGGAATGAACGAGTCGCGGCCATTCAGGTGAAAGCCGACCCAACCGATCCTGGTGCGAATGGTTCCGGAACCATCGGGAGCAACCTGAAGCGTATAGGCACATCCCAGGTCGACGGCAACGGCCGAAGGGGTATCCACGACGAATTGTCCTGGGGGCGCCCAGATCATGGCGTGAATAGTCCCTAGATCGAGCTGGAGGCGCTTGTGCGTGGGATCGGTCTGAAGCAGCCGCACACTTGAATTGGGCTCGATCTGAATCTCGCCCAGGTCGTTCTCTGAAAGGGAGGCGCGCGACGAAGAGTTCGTAACCAACATTTGCCCCACGTAAAGCTTGGCTCCGGCTTGATTCGCCGCAACCGCGCGCGAACCGATTTTAAGTGTGCCCTCGAGGTTCGAGACATTCCAAGCCGGCCCGGTTTCCGGGACGTCCGCATGGCGAGGTGGCGCCAGCATGCCCGCGGCGATGGCCAGCAGAATAACGGCAGCGGCGGCCAAGCGAGGCACCCAAGGAAAACGAACTAGGACGCCGCGTGGTCTGGATAATGAAGCGGAAGAGCCGGCCGGAAAAAGCAGCGGGCGGTCCTCGTGGCGAAACTCGGCGAGCAACAGTTCGAGCCGCTGAATCTGAGGGTCCGGCGTGCCGGAGCGATTCCAGAGGTAATCTTCAGTCATAGATGCTTCGTTTTCAGGATTGTTTGGGCGTGTGCTCATAGCTCACCCCCGGTGAGCGGCGCGGCCTTGCGGCCAAGAATTTCGCGGAGTTGTTGCATTCCACGATGAAGATTCACGCGAACGGAGCCGTGAGTCAGGCCGGTGCGCGCGGCAATTTCGGGCCCGGTCATACCCTCGACAAGGCGCAGGATCAAAGTTTCGCGATAAGTTTCCGGGAGCGACAAGATGGCCTCCAGAGCAGCGCGAGCTTCCGCGCCGGAATGCGAGCGAGGCGAAGTCGCCGGGTGGTTTTGCGCGG
>Ga0187782_10000782_pt1 | contig 22214 bp, 22 predicted proteins | sample 0715_SJ02_MP15_2_FD_132454 | JGI IMG/M metagenome (GOLD analysis project Ga0187782, IMG submission 132454) | Tropical peat soil microbial communities from peatlands in Department of Meta, Colombia - 0715_SJ02_MP15_20_MG | ecosystem: Environmental > Terrestrial > Soil > Wetlands > Peat | place... | reverse complement strand
GGTCGAGATCTCGTCGCAGACGAACCCGATCGAGGCCGGCGCCGCGCTCGGGCCGCCGCCGCGCCGTCCCGGCTGATAACCGAGCCTCGCCGCCGCCTTCATCACGCGCTCGCGGGTCTCCGCCGAGAGGCGGGCGCCGTCGGCGTGGTTGAGCACGAGCGACACCGTCGTCTGCGAGACGCGCGCCTCGTTTGCGACGTCGACCATCGTCGGACGCCGGCCGGCGCCCTCGATATTGGCGCGCTTTCGTGCGGCCGCGCGGCCGGTGGACGCATCGGCCCGGTTCATCGACTCTCCATGATTGACTTGCGCATATATCATCCCGTTTTCGCGCTGAAAAGATTGAGTATTTTTGAAGGCGCAGAGCTTTGCTAATGAAACTGTTGACAATGATTAGCATATTATTATCCTTTCAAAAATCGCGCCCGAGGGACGTGGTCGGCGTCAAGCGAGGCGCGCAAAGCGCGTTCGCCTGACGGGAAAGCGGGAACGCATTTTTTAAAAGGAGGAAACGGCATGATCATTCATCGTCGACATTTGCTCGTCGCTGCCGCAGGCGGCGCTTTTGCGCTCGCACTGCCCGCTCTCGGCCAAGTGCCGATCCTCAAGAAGAAGGACAAGTACAAGGTCGGCTTTGCGCAGACGGAGAGCAACAATCCCTGGCGCCTTGCGGAGACCGCCAGCATGAAGGACGAGGCGGCCAAGCGCGGCTGCCAGCTCGTTTATACGGACGCCGCCAGCTCCGCCGCCAAGCAGGTCGCCGACGTCAACTCGATGATCGCGCAAGGCGTCGACTTCATCTTCCTGCCCCCGCGGGAGGAAGAGCCGCTCATTCCGGCGGTCTTCGCGGCGAAAAAGGCCGGCATTCCAGTCCTGCTCATCGACCGCAACGTCGACCAGAAGCTTGCGAAGGCCGGCGAGGATTATCTGGCTTTCGTCGGCTCGAACTTCGTCGAGGAAGGCCAGCGCGTCGCGCAGTGGACGATCGACAAGACGGGCGGCAAGGGCAAGATCATCGAGCTTGAGGGCTCCGTCGGCGCTTCGCCCGCCAATGACCGCAAGAAAGGTTTTGACGACACGATCAAGGCCAAGGCGCCGGATATGGCGATCCTTGCCAGCCAGTCAGGCGACTTCGCGCGCGACAAGGGACGCCAGGTGGCCGAAACCTTGCTCCAGGCGCATCCCGACGCGACGATCGTCTATGCGCACAACGACGAGATGGCGCTCGGCGCGATCGCCGCCATCGAGGCGGCCGGCAAGGCCCCCGGCAAGGACATCCTCGTCGTCTCGGTCGACGGCGAGAAAGACGGGGTCCAGGCGATCATCGACGGTAAGCTCGGCTGCAGCTGCGAGTGCAACCCCCGCTTCGGCCCGAAGGCGTTCGACATCATGTACGCCTACGCCAACGGCGAGAAGATTCCCCCCGTGATCATCAACCCCGATCACTTCTACGATTCTTCGAACGCAAAAGAATCGATCGCCTCCTCCTACTGATTGGCGGCAGGTCATCCTCCCTTGCCTCCGCCGCTCCCGCCTGATTGATTTCAGGCGGGAGCATTCTTTTTTGAAGGCCGCCTCATAAGATGCCGCCGAACGACGCGCCGTCCGCGCAGGCGCCTTTGCTCGCCATGCGCGGCATGGAGAAGCGTTTTCAAGGCTCGCAGGCGCTGGCAGGCGCCGCGCTCGAGGTGTTGCCGGGCGAAGTGATGGCGCTTGTCGGTCAGAACGGCGCCGGCAAGTCGACGCTGATCAAGGTGCTCACCGGCGCCTATCAGGCGGACGCCGGCACGATCGAGTTCGCGGGCGCGAGGATCGCGTTTGGGACGCCGCTCGCCGCCCAGCGCGCCGGCATCAGCACGATCTATCAGGAGATCAACCTCGCTCCGCTGAGATCGGTCGCCGAGAACGTCTTCCTCGGCCGCGAGCTTTATCGGTACGGCCTGCTCGACTGGCGCCGCATGAATGGGGAAGCCGAGAGCCTGCTCAGGCGCTTCGCCGTCGACATTGACGTGCGTCGGCCGCTCGGCGAATTTCCGACGGCGATCCAGCAGATGGTGGCGATTGCGCGCGCCGTCTCGCTCGCCGCCAAGCTCGTGATCATGGACGAGCCGACCTCGTCGCTCGACGAGCGCGAGGTCGAGGTCCTTTTCGACGTGATCCGGCGCTTGCGCGACGCAGGCGTGGCCGTGATCTTCATCACCCATCGCCTCGACGAGCTCTATCGGGTCTGCGACCGCGTCACGGTGATGCGCGACGGCCGCACCGTCTTGACCGGCCGCATGGCCGACGTCGACAAGCTGAAGCTCGTGGCGGCCATGCTCGGCCGCGAGCTTGAGGCCGCCAAGGCGCGCTCGACTGAATTCGCCGCGGGCGGGGCGCGCGCGGGCAAGCAAATTCTGCGCGCCGAGGGGCTCGTCGCGGGCCGCAAGTTGAGGGGCGCGCGAGTCGACACGCGAGCGGGCGAGATTGTCGGGCTCGCGGGGCTGCTCGGCTCCGGCCGCACCGAAACCGCCCGCGCGATCTTCGGCGCTGATCCGCCGGAAGCCGGCAGCATCCAAATCGCCGGCGCGGCCGCTGCGCCCAAGAGCCCCGGCGAAGCCATCGCCCTTCGCGTCGGCTTCTGCTCGGAGGACCGCAAGACCGAGGGCATCGTTCCTTATCTCTCGGTCAGGGACAACCTGACGCTCGCGCTGCTGCCGAGGCTCGCGCGCGCAGGCGTCGTCGACGAGAGGCGACAGCGCGAGATCGTCGACGCCTTCATCAAGCGCCTGGCGGTCAAGACGTCGGGACCTGAGCAGAAGATCCGCGAATTGTCGGGCGGCAACCAGCAAAAGGTGCTGCTGGCGCGCTGGCTTTGCATGGACCCAAAGCTCTTGATCCTCGACGAGCCGACGCGCGGCGTCGACGTCGGCGCAAAGCGCGAGATCCAGACGCTGATCCGCGAACTCGCCGATCAAGGACTGAGCGTCCTGATGATTTCCTCCGAGCTCGACGAGATCATCGAGGGCGCCGACCGCGTCTTCGTGCTGAGCGACGGCAAGACGGTCGCCGAGCTGCCGCATGAGGCGGCGACGGGGCCGGCGATCATGGCCGCAATGGCGCATACCGGCGAGGGCGCAAGTGGCTGACGCGCCCGCTGTTCTTTTGAGCGAGCCTGGCGACTGGCGAGGAGCGCTCCGCCGACGCGCTTCGTTCATCGCGCTGATCGCGCTCGTCGTCTTCAATTTCGCCGTGACGCCGCATTTCGCGAGCTGGCAGACCCTCAACGTCAATCTGACGCAGGTCGCGACCATCGTCATCGTCTCGGTCGGCATGACGCTGGTCATCGCCACCGGCGGCATCGATCTCTCGGTCGGTTCGCTGATGGCGATCTCCGGCGCGCTCGCTCCGCTCATCTTCTTGAGCGAGTTCGGCAAGGCCAATCCGTCCGTTGGGAACGCTCTCGCCTTTGTCGTTCCCGTGGCGGCGGCGGGCGCGTTCGGCGCGTTCAACGGCTGGTTCATTTCGCGTTTCAACGTCCAGCCGATCGTCGGCACGCTGATCCTGTTCATCGCCGGGCGGGGCATCGCGCAGGTGATGACGAACGGAAACCTACAGGTCTTCAAGAATCCGACCTTCCAGTTCGTGGGGCTTGGCCGCGTGTTCGGCGTGCCGTTCCAGGTGATCATGATGGTCGCGCTGGTGATCGCCGCCGACTGGTTGCTGCGGCGCACCCTGTTCGGCCGACAGATTCTCGCAGTCGGCGGCAATGAACGCGCCGCCCGCCTCGCCGGGGTGCCCGTCACCCGCGTTAAGCGGCAGGTCTACGCAATTAGCGGTCTTTGCGCAGGGGTCGCCGGGCTCGTCGTCGTCTCGATCAATTCTTCAAGCGACGCCAATCTTGTCGGCATGGGCATGGAGCTTGACGCCATCGCCGCGGTCGCGGTCGGCGGCACCCCGTTCGTCGGCGGACAGGCAAGCGTCGTCGGATCGCTGTTCGGCGCGCTGCTCATTCAGTTGCTGCGCTATACGCTGCTCGCCAACGGCGTGCCCGACGCCGCCGCGCTTGTCGTGAAGGGCGCGATCATCGCCGCCGCCGTTTGGTCGCAGCAGCGCTGGGGCGGCGGATGAAAGCGCTCCTGCGCGTCGCGCGCGGCTCTCTTGGCGCGCTGAAGCAGAGGGTCGTCATCGCGCTCGCTTTGCTCATTCTGTTCGGCGCGCTGCGCTACGACAATTTCCTCGGCGCCTATAATGTGCTGAGCGTTCTGCGCTACAATTCGATGTTCGCGCTGACGAGCCTCGGCATGTGCTTCGTCATCATGTCAGGCGGCATCGATCTGTCGGTCGGCACGACCGCCGCTTTTTCGAGCGTCGTGGCGGCGACGCTGTCGCCTTACGGACTTGCGCCCGGCCTGATCGGCGGCCTCGCGGCAGGCGCATTCATCGGCGCGCTGAATGGTCTGATGGTTGTGAAGATGAGGATTCTGCCCTTTATCGCGACGCTCTCCGGCATGCTAATCGCCAGCGGCTCGGGCCTGCTGCTCGCGCATAATCAGTCGGTCGCGGTCTCCTACGAGACCGATTTCACGTGGCTGGGCCAAGGCGATCTTCTCGGCTTCCCGACGCCCGCCTGGATCGCCACGGCGGCCTATCTCTACGGCTCATGGCTGCTCAATCTCACAGGTTTCGGGCGGCGCGCGCTCGCCATCGGCGGCGCCGAAGAGGCGTCGACGCTGATGGGGTTGCCAGTCGCAAGCGTGAAATTCCGCCTCTATCTGCAGTCGGGATTGCTGGCGAGCCTCGCTGGCGTGATTCTCGCCGCCCAGTTCGGCGCCGGCCAGCCGGCCGAGGGCGTCGGCTGGGAGCTGTTCTCGATCGCGGCCGTCGTCGTCGGGGGAACGTTGCTGACCGGCGGCCAGGGCTCGATCGCGACGACGCTCGCCGGCGTCCTTTTGCTCGGACTTATCTTCAACGTGCTCAATTTCGAGAACGGCATGGGCTGGATCAGCCTCAGCGCCTATTGGCAGTCGGTGGTGCGCGGCGTTTTCCTGATGCTCGTCGTTATGGCGGGCCCACGGGCGCTGCTGAAGCCCGCCGGCGCCTGAAGCGGCGCGCCGCCCGGCCTGTTGGAGCACAGTTGAAGGCCGTTCAGCAGCGCTGGGAGCTGGTAATCCACCACGTGCCGGAGCCGCCTGGCATGCGCTGGCAGGTGCGCCACCAATGGTTGAAGCATTGGCCTACGCCGACCGGCGCGCATTGCATCATCCCGCCGGCGGCCGGCGGCGGCGGCGCGACCGGCTGGGCGTAGATCGCGTACATTCTTTCGACGTATTCCTGCCAGCTCATGCCGGCGCCGCTGCCTTCGCGATAATCCTCCTGCAGCGCGGCGGCGCAGATTTGGCGCCACTGATCGATTGTCAGGCCCGGCCATACGTTGCACTTGACATAGGCCGGCGCCGGCGAGGCGGCGACGGCAAGCGCCAACGCGACGAAGGCTCGCCTGATCGCCGCCGGCCCCCGCCGTCTCTTTTGCTGGACTTCGCGTATCACTTTTGCTATCCGATTCTTAACAGCGCGCCGCTCTCGACAAGGGGCGGCGCGTTCGCTTTTCTCTCCATCCCGGGCCTCGACCGCCAGGCCCATGACCCTAGGATCGCCAATTGCAAGTTCTCGTTCGGGACAACAACATCGACCAGGCCCTCAAGGCGCTCAAGAAGAAGATGCAGCGCGAGGGCATCTTCCGCGAGATGAAACTTCGCGGCCATTACGAGAAACCTTCCGAAAAGAGAGCGCGCGAAAAAGCGGAGGCGGTGCGCCGCGCCCGCAAACTCGCCCGTAAGAAGATGCAGCGCGAGGGCCTGCTGCCGTCCAAACCCAAGACGACGACGGGCCCAGGGCCACGCCCGAGCGCTTAAGAGACGGTTTTGGCGAATTTCCGGCGGAGCGCAGGCTCGACGCTGCGCAGCCGGTTGACGCGCTGTCGCGCCGCGGTCATCGTTTTCCGACTCGCGGAGGTTCGATGTTCCTGACGGGTCTTCGCACCCCAAGACCGGCGGCGCTGCTGGCGTTCGCGGCGCTCATCTGCGTTTCGGCCTGCTCGGACGGGTGGGGCGGCGTCTCGCCTCCGACGGCGAAGATCGCCGAGGTCGACACCGACCCCAATCAGGACAATTCCGGCAACATCGCGTCCTTAAGCGACGTCGTTAAGCAGCACCCGGATGATCCCGTCGCCTACAACACGCGCGGCGTCGCCTACGCCAAGGCCGCCCGATACTCCCAGGCGATCGACGACTTCTCCCGAGCGATCAAGCTCGATCCGAAATTCGGCGCGGCCTATGTCAATCGGGCGCTCGCCTATCGCCAGATCCATAAGGACGATCTCGCGCTCGCCGACTTCAACGCCGCCATCGTCGCCAACCCGAAGGATCCGGCGGCCTATCTCGGCCGTGGCAACTTGCTGCGCTCGCGGGGCAATTTCCCAGCGGCGCTCGAGGACCTCGATCAATCGATTGCGCTTAACCCCGAGGGCGCTCAGGCTTATCACGCGCGCGGTCTCATCTATCAGGCGCAGGGCGACCATCAGCGCGCGATCACCGACTTCAACAACGCCATCGACCGCGATCCGTTCGCCGGCGCGCCCTATCAGGCGCGCGGGCAGAGCTACCTGGCTTTAGGCAAGTACGACGAGGCGATTGAGGATTTCAACGCCGCGCTCAATGTCGACGCCAACAACGCCGACGCCTGGGCGGGGCTTGGTCTTGCGTACGAGAAGGAAGGCAATCGGGAAAAGGCGGTCGAGTCCTATCAGCGCGCGCTTCAGGTCAACCCCAACAACGCCATCGCCCATGCCGGGATCGCGCGTCTGAGCTAAAGCCGAGTAAGCTTGAGAGCCGGCGCTTCAAGCGATTTCCCGGATTTCCGGATCGAATTGGCGGACGCGGCCGTCGCCCGACGTGCGCGACGGGCCTGCGACGGCGCGCTCGAGCGTATCGGTGACGGCGCGCAGGTGGTCGCTCCACGTGACCGGTTGAAAGCTCGCTGCGCGCGCCTGCGCCTCTCTGCGCCGCGCGGAATTGGGCCGAGCGAGCTCTTCGACTGCTTGCATCCACGCCAATCCGTCGATCGGATCGCGATAGATCGCCGCCTCGCCCGCGGCCTCGCGATGCACCGGAATGTCGGAGGCGACGACCGGCGCGGCGGTCGCCAGCGCTTGCGCCAGCGGCAGGCTGCAGCCCTCAACGAGCGAAGGCGCGAGCAGCGCCGTCGCCCCCGCCATCAGGGAGGCGAGGCCCGCGTCGGTCAAGTCCGACGCTTCGGCGACGAACGGCGCGAGCATCCGCGACCGCTCGAGGACATCGACGATGTTCTCGTTTTCCCTGCCGCGCCGGCCGGCGATGACTAGCCGGGGGACGTCCGCGCCGTGGCGCTCGACGAGGAGACGCCAAATCGTGAGCAGGAAGGCAAGGTTCCTGCGCGGCTCGATGGCGCCGACGACGAGGAAATAAGGCGCCTCGGGCTTAGGCGGTTCGAGTCGCGCGCGGTCGAGAAACCAAGCATCGACGGCAAGCGGAATCACTTCGATCTTCGGCTGGCGAAGGCGGCGCTGGGCGAGCGCGTTGCGCACGCTCCTTTCCGACGCGCGCGAAGTGACGACGATGGTCGACGCGAATTCGGAGACGGTGCGGAGCAGACTGGAATGGCGGATATAGGAGCTGGGAGAACATAATTCCGGGTATTCGAGCGGGATCAAGTCGTGTACGAAGAATACGGAGCGGATGTTCCCATCGTTGAGCCAGCCGAATCGCTGAGGGTTGTCAAGCTGCGTGTGGGAGCTGTGGAAGTAGACGGTCGGGTCCAGCCGGTAGCGGGCGGTCAAACGCGCGAGGCGCGCGGGCGAACCCATGAGATCATGCGCCGGAGGGAATTTCGCGTCCCGGATCAACGAGGGCAGGCTCTTGGTTGAAGCGCGGAAACGTGGCGGATGGCGCGCCGAAAATTCGGGCGGATGGGTGAGCCAGCCCCTGATGTCGCGGAAAACGCAGTCATTCTGCAGTCCCCGATGGAGTCCCCACACCGTCTGCAGGCGCGTCAGGATGTCCTCGAGGCGCCGACGCGGAATCGCTCCCGAAAAGAACGGCGTCGTGATAATGGCGAAGATGTCGTCGTCGAGTCTCGATATCATTTCCTGCGCATAGGCGAATTCTGCTCGGTCAATTCCCGTGGGCGATGAACGAAAAATACGCGTCGAGACCCGCGTTACGTCGAGGAAGAGCTTCATGGGGACAGACCGTCGGACATTCATGACACTTTCAGGCATCCGTCATAAAACCGGAATATGCGCATCCGTGAGAACCAGGGCCGCGAGACGCCGGTGTACATAGCTATTCGCCGAACGCGTCAGATTCTTTTCATCGGGGCGCCTTTCGGATCTTTTTTCGGTGAATTGGCGAGCGCGATAGAGTCGCGCGGCGGGCGAGTGTGGCGCGCGGTCACCCAAGGGGGCGAATTCGTTGAGACGCCGCGGCATTGCCGCATCGTCATGCGCCGGCCTTTGGATGACTGGCAGGACCGCATCGAAGAGGTCATGCGTCGGCGCGATATTGACACGATTGTAACGTTCAATGACGCCCTTCCTCTGTCTCGCAAGGCGCTCGATGTCGCCGAGCGTCTGCAAGTCCGCCGCTTTGTCCTCGAAAACGGCTATCTGCGGCCATTTTGGGTGACGCTCGAGCGGGACGGGGCGAATGGTTATTCCCGCCTGCCGCGCGACCTGTCAGTCTATCTAAGCCCAGAGTTTTCGGGCGCGGCGTCGGTTGAGCACGTGGCGTTTCGCACCGGGTTCCGACCGCATGTCAAGAACACGATGATGCATTTTGCCGCAGCGGCTGCGATGTCGCCGATGCTGCCGTTCGACCCGAAATATTACGGCGATTCGATTTGGTCGCAGGCGCAAGGATACGTGTCCGAGGCGATTTGGCGCGCCGGAAACGACGAATCTGAAGCGATCGATCGGTTGCAGACATTCGCCAAGACCGGTCGGCGGATCTTCCTCTGCTTGATGCAGAAGCCGGGCGACAAGCAACTCGTCGTCCATTCCGAATATGGCGGTAATGTTCGGTTTCTCGACGAGGTCATCCGATGTTTCGCGGCATGCGCGCCGGATGACGCAGTGATGGCCGTCAAGCAGCACCCGCTCGATTATGGCGCTGAACGCTGCCCTGAGCAGGTCGCCACGCTTGCCCGTTGCCTTGGCGTCGCCGACCGCATCATCTACTTGCGCAAAACGACCATCGACGCGGTCATGCCGCTCGCGAAGGCCGTGCTCACCATTAACAGCACCGCGGGCCTTGCGGCGATGGTTGAAGGCCTGCCGGTCATCTGCTTGGGGCGCGCCTTTTATGCGATCCCTGGCCTCACCTTCGAAGGCTCGCTTGCCGAGTTCTGGTCGGACCCGCGTCCGCCGCGCCCGGATGCGGTGCGCGGCTTCGTCGCTTACTTGAAGTCAACCTCGCAGATCAACGGCGGTTTTCATACGCCTGAGGGCCGCTCGCTGCTAACGCCCAAGGTCGCCGGCATTCTGGTCGACGACCCTCGCCGCTGAGCCGGCCGCGACGGCTTTCTGCCGCGTCAGACCGACCGTGCGCCGCCGCCGTCGCAGGATTGTCCGACAAGCCTCGTGACAAGCGGCGAAATTCCGTGCAAATTGCGCCGTGATCGGGCCCGCGAACGGGGCCGAACACGGGAGGGAGCGAATGACGGGCAAACTCATTGCGCGTTTGTCGACGGGCGCGTCGTTTGCGGCGTTGGCGTTTTTGGCCGGCGCGGCCTCGGCGCAGGAGGTCAACAGCGGCGGAGCGGCCGGCGCCGCTGCGGCCGCGATGATCAAACCGGTCTCGCAGGCGGATCTCGACAATGCCGCCGCCGACAAGGCCAATTTCTTGCAAACCAACGGCAATTACGCGCAGACGCGCTTCTATCCGGCCGACCAGATCAACGTGGGCAACGTCGCCAAATTGCATCCCGCCTGGATCTTCCAGACGGAAGTGAAGGAATCGCTCGAGACGTCGCCGATCGTCGTCAACGGCGTGATGTATGTCACGACCTCGTTCAGCCATGTCTATGCGCTCAACGCCAAGACCGGCGAGGAGATTTGGCACTACAAGCCGAAGCTTGGGCCGGTGACGACCTATTGCTGCGGGCCGAACAATCGTGGCGTCGCAGTTTACGACGACAAGGTCTATGTCGCGACGCTCGACGCCAAGCTCGTCGCGCTCGACGCCAAAACGGGCGCGGAAGTCTGGTCGAAGCAGATCGCCGATCCGGAGCTCGGCTACAGCGAGACCATGGCGCCGACGGCGGTGAAGGGCAAAATCCTGATCGGCACGAATGGCGGCGAATACGGCATTCGCGGCTTCGTACGCGCCTATGACGCCAAGACCGGCGATCTCGTCTGGAACTTCGACACCATCCCCGAGAACTCGATCGGCGTGTGGGCGACGACCGACGCGACAGGCCGCGACATGCATCGCGACATAGCAGCCGAGAAGGCGGCGCTCGCCAAGAACGGCGATCCTTATAAGACGCTCGGCGGCGGCGTGTGGCAGAACCCGTCGGTCGACGAGGCGACGAACCGCATCTACTTCGTCGTCGGCAACCCGTCGCCCGACCTCGACGGCGGCCTCAGGCCCGGCGACAATCTCTACACGGACTCGCTGGTCTCGGTCGACCTCGACTCAGGCAAATATGTTTGCCACTTCCAGTATATCGCCCACGACGTCTGGGACCTCGACGCGGTGAGCCCGACGGTGCTCGTCGACGTCGCGGGCAAGGACGGCCAGACGATCGCGGGCGTCCTGCACGCCGGCAAGACCGGCCACATCTACGTGCACGACCGCAAAGATTGCAGTCTGATCCGCTTCTCCGACGCGATGGTTGCGCAGGAGAACATGTGGACGTTGCCGACGGCCGACGGCGCGCGCATGCTGCCGGGCGCTAATGGCGGCGTCGAATGGTCGCCGATCGCCACCATTCCAAGCGCACACATGGCCTACGCGATCAACTTGCACCAGCCGATGACCTACCAGGTCACCTCAAGTCCATATCCAGGCGGCAAACTGTGGCTCGGCGGCGCCTTCAAAGTCATCCCGACCGAGGAGAGCTTCGGCAACGTCACGGCGGTCGACTACAATAGCGGGAAGATCGCCTGGCAAGTGAAGACTCCGCAGCCGATGATCGGCGGCATTCTGGCGACGGCGGGGGGCCTTGTGTTCACCGGCGAGGGCAACGGTTGGTTCAAGGCCTACGACGCGACGAACGGCAAGGTGTTGTGGCAGTTCAACGCCGGCGCCGGCGTCAACGCGCCGCCGTCCTCCTACACGATCGACGGGAAGCAATATATCGTCGTCGGCTCGGGCGGAAACACCCAAATCGACTTCAAGCGCGGCGACAGCATCGTCGCATTCACTATGGATTGAGCCGCGAATTGGCTTTAAGGCCGCTGGCGGATGCAGCGGCTTTGGCAGACGGGAGCCTTGCGCTCCCGTCCTTTTTTTGGGCTCGTCATAATGTCGCGTTCCGGTTTTTTAGCGCTCGCGCTCCTTGCCGCCGTCGCTGTCGCCCGCGCCGACAGTTTCGACGACGAAGTCACGCTCTGCAGCGCGTGCCACGGCGAAGAGGGCAAGCCGATCGACGGCGCGACGCCGATCATTTGGGGACAGAACGCCGGCTATCTCTATCTTCAGCTGCGCGACTTCCAGAAAGGCGCGCGCAAGGACGACCGCATGTCGCCGGTGGTCGAAACCCTTCCGAAGGACGACCTGCTCAAGCTTGCCGAATATTTCTCGCAGAAGCCGTGGCCGAACCTCGCCCAGCCGTCGGCGAGCAAGGCGGATCAGGCGACCGCCGTGCGCGCAAACAGTTCAATTGGGTGCACCGGCTGCCACCGCGACGACTATGTGGGCGACGCAAGCGTTCCGCGCACGGCCGATCAGCAGCACGATTATCTCTTGAAGACGATGATGGATTTTCGCTCGCATGCGCGCGCGAACAATCCCGGCATGACCGACTTGATGATCGCGGCGACGCCAGACGAGCTCGCCGCGATGGCGAACTACTTGGCGGGGCTCTGAGCGCTCGCCGTCTCGCTCGCGCCGTGCCGCTCGAGGAGATCCGCGGCTTCTGCATGACCGACGGAGCGCGCGATGGCGAGCGCCGTCATTCCGCGATCGTCGACAAGGTCGAGCGTCGCGCCGCGGGCGATCAGCAGCTCGATCGTCTCCATGGCGTCCTGGACGCCCGCGCCGTCCGCGTAGCCGGCGGCCCACATGAGCGCGGTCAGATTGTGTTCATACGTGTGGTTCACGTCGACGCCCGCGTCGAGAAGGCGGCGCGTGACGCTGGCGAAGCCGCGCGTCGCGGCGTAGAGGATCGCCGTCTTGCCGGTTGCATCGGGGACGTTGGGATCGGCGCCGTGCTCGATGAGATCGGCGACGAGCGGCTCGGCGCCGCCATAAGCGGCGGCCGCCAGAGGCGTCAGACTGCTTTTCCCGGTCAGCGAAACGTCGGCATGCGCTTCGAGCAGGCGATGGGCCGCGGCGGCGCGGCCTGAGAGCGCGGCAAGGAACAGCGGCGTCGAGCCGTCGACGGCGCGGGCGTTGACATCGGCGCCTTTCGCCATGAGGAGAGCCATGGACGCCTCTTTGCCGGCTTCGGCGGCGCGGGCGAGCGCGGTCGCGCCAAGCCGGTCGCGCCCGTCGAGGGTCGCGCCGGCGTCGAGGGCGCCTTGCGCCTCGTCGACGCAGCCGAGCCTGGCGGCGGCGATTAGCGCCGAAGTCGCCTGATAGCCGTCGCCGGCTTTGAGCTGCGCGACCCGCTCGGCGATGTCGACGCAAGGGCCTCGCGAGGCCGCCGCCGCCCCGAGGCCGGAGGCGGCGACAAGGACAAACGAAAGAAGGCAACGGCGAAGACGCATGGCGCAAACCCGGATGCCGCAGACGCTCGCCATTCTAAATCAATTCGCCGTCCCGTCGAGACCGCGCGCGCCGAACCTGCCGATCGCCGGGCGTGGCCGAGGCGCGCCTACATCGACAGCGTCCGCGCGATCCAGTCCAAGACTTCCGGCACGCGCTCGCCGAGCGCAAGGTGGCCGCCCCCCTCGACGCGGATGAAGGTTTTCGGCTCGTGGGCGAGCGCGAAGAGCCGCTCGCCGAAGCGGATCGGCACCGCATCGTCGCGGTCGCCATGAACGACAAGCAGCGGCGCCGCCACCTCGGCGATGCGTTCGTCGGAACGGAAGGCGTCCTTGACGAGAAGGCGCGTCGGAAACATCCAGTAGCGCGACGAGGCGACGTCGGCGATCGATGTATAGGGCGAATCGAGGACAAGCGCGGCGACGCGATGTTTCGCCGCGAGCGCCACGGCGACGCCGGAGCCGAGCGACTCGCCGAACAGCACAATGCGGCTCGGATCCGCGCCGAGCCTTAGGGCCGCCCCATAGGTCGCCTCGCCGTCCTCGATAAGGCCTGCTTCGCTCGGGCTTCCCGTCGAGCCGGCATAGCCGCGATATTCCACGGCGAGGAGCCCGTCGCCGCGGCTCGTAAGCTTTCGGAAACGCTCGCCGCGCCCATCGAGGCCGCCGCCATTGCCGTGGAAATAAAGGATGAGCGCGCGCCCGGCCGCCGCCGGCTTGTACCAGGCAAGCAGCCGCTCGCCGTCGGCGGTCGCAACGGCGGTTTCTTGCGCGTCGAACCCGACGGCGCTCGGCGCGACCGCCTTGGCGTTCGGGAGATAGAGCAGGTTGCGTTGATAGACGTAGAGGACGCCGAGCGCGGCGAAATAAAGGCCGGCGAATGAAATGAGGAAGGCGATCACGAGCCGGCGAATCATATGTCGTCGCCGTGTCCTCTGGCGAGGTCGATGACGTCGTGGTCTCGGTCGCGCCCCGAGGTCACCTGGTCGTCATCGGCCCGCGACCGACAATGACTGAGGGCCGCGTTCGCAGGCGGTACCGCAGACGCCCTCAATGCCCGAGCGCCTTCACGATCGCGTCGGTGACCTTCTTCGCGTCGCCGAACAGCATCATTGTGTTGTCGCGAAAGAACAGCTCGTTCTCGACGCCGGCATAGCCTGAGCCCAAGCCGCGCTTGACGAACAGAACCGTCTTCGCTTTTTCGACGTCAAGCACCGGCATGCCGTAGATCGGCGATTTCGGGTCAGTCTTGGCGGCGGGGTTCGTCACGTCATTGGCGCCGATGACATAGGCGACGTCTGCCTGCGCGAACTCGTTGTTGATGTCCTCGAGCTCGAAGACTTCGTCGTAAGGGACATTGGCTTCGGCGAGCAGCACGTTCATGTGACCGGGCATGCGGCCGGCGACGGGGTGGATGGCGTATTTGATCTCGACGCCGTTTTTCTTGAGCAAGTCCGCCATCTCGCGCAATGCATGCTGCGCCTGCGCGACCGCCATGCCGTAGCCGGGCACGACGATCACTTTCGAGGCGTTCTTCAAGATATAGGCGGCGTCTTCGGCCGAGCCTTGTTTGACCGGTCGCGTCTCGGCCGCGGCGGCCGTTGCCGCGACCTCGCCGCCGAAGCCGCCGAGAATGACCGAGATGAACGAGCGGTTCATTCCCTTGCACATGATGTAGGAGAGGATCGCGCCCGAGGAGCCGACGAGCGCGCCGGTGATGATGAGCGCTAGGTTGCCGAGCGTGAAGCCGATGCCGGCCGCCGCCCAGCCGGAATAAGAATTAAGCATCGAGATGACGACGGGCATGTCCGCGCCGCCGATCGGAATGATGAGCAGCACGCCGAGCGCTAGCGCGTCGAGCGCGATCAGCCAGAAGAAGGCGCTCGACTGCGTAAGATAGAACAGCAGGATGAGCAGGACGAGCGCGACGCCGAGGCCGAGATTGATCGCATGCCGGTTCGGCAGCAGGATCGGCTTGCCCGACATGCGGCCGTCGAGCTTTAAGAAGGCGATGATCGAACCGGTGAACGTCATCGCGCCGATGGCGAGGCCGAGCGACATTTCGATGATCGAAGCCGGGTGAATGCCCTCGCCCTCGGCGATGCCGAAGGCGTCGGGCGCATAGAGCGCGCCGGCCGCCACCAGCACCGCGGCGAGGCCGACGAGCGAGTGGAACATCGCCACCAGCTGCGGCATCGCCGTCATCTGGACGGTTCGCGCCCGCCACACGCCGACGCCGCCGCCGATCGCAAAGCCCAAGATCACCAGCGCCCAGGCGAAGAAACTGGAGGGCGGCCGAAGCGCCAGCGTCGTCAACACGGCGATCGCCATTCCGATCATGCCGAACCGATTGCCCTGACGCGAGGAGACGGGGGAGGAAAGCCCGCGCAGCGCCAGGATGAACAGAATGCCGGCGATCAAATAGAGGAGGGTGGCGAGGTTGGCGTTCACGTCCCTCACCCTTTCTTCTTGTACATCGCCAGCATGCGCTCGGTGACGAGAAAGCCGCCGAAGATGTTCACGCTCGCCAGACACAGCGCGATGAAGCCGAAGACGCGCGCGGCGACCGAGCCGCCGTTGATCGCCGCGACGCCGACCGAGAGCAGCGCGCCGACGACGATGACGGAGGAAATGGCGTTGGTGACCGACATCAGCGGCGTATGGAGCGCCGGCGTCACCGACCAGACGACGTAATAGCCCACGAACACCGCGAGCACGAAAATCGCCAGCCGAAAGACGAACGGATCGATCGCGCCGCCGGTTGCGGCGGAGGCGGCGTGGGCGAGGACGTCAGCCTGATCGTGGATCGCCTTCGCGGCCGCCGCCGCTTGGTCGGCTGAAGCCTTCAGCCTGGCGATGGCGTCGTCGAGATTGTCCATCGTGGCCCCCTCATGCGATTGCCTTCTCCCCGCGCCAGCGGGGAGAAGGTGGCCCGAAGGGCCGGAAAAGGGGCTAACGCAAGCTTTTCCGGGTCGGACCGGCGAAGCCCCTCACCCTAACCCTCTCCCCGCGCGCGCGGGGAGAGGGGATGCGACGCCTACCCTGCCTTCGGCGCGAAGCTCGGATGCACGACCGCTCCATCGCGCGTCAGCAAGGTCGCTCTGACAAGCTCGTCGTCGAAATTGACCGCAATCGCCTTCTTCGACTTGTCGATCAGCGTCTCGACGAAGGCGTAAAGATTGCGCGCGTAGAGCGCCGACGCCGTCGCCGCGAGCCGCGTGACGTTCGAAGAGCCGACGATCTTCACGCCGTTCTCGGTCGTCACGACTTGGCCTTCTTTGGAGAGCTCGCAGTTTCCGCCGCGCTCGACCGCCAGATCGACGATGACCGAGCCTGGGCGCATCGACTTCACCATCTCGGCGCTGACGAGACGCGGCGCCGGGCGGCCGGGAATCAGCGCCGTCGTAATCACGATGTCCTGCTTGGCGATATGCGCGGCGACGAGCTCGGCCTGCTTCGCCTTATAGGCGTCGGACATTTCCTTCGCGTAGCCGCCGGCGGTCTCCGCCTGCTTGAATTCCTCGTCCTCGACGGCGACGAACTTCGCGCCGAGCGACTCGACTTGCTCCTTCGTGGCCGGCCGAACGTCGGTCGCGGTGACGACGGCGCCGAGTCGGCGGGCGGTGGCGATCGCCTGCAGGCCAGCGACGCCGACGCCCATGACGAAGATTTTCGCCGCCGGCACGGTGCCCGCGGGCGTCATCATCATCGGCAGCGCCCTGCCGAATTCCGCCGCCCCGTCGATCACCGCGCGGTAGCCAGCGAGATTGGCCTGGCTCGAAAGCACGTCCATCGACTGGGCGCGGGTGATGCGGGGCAGGAGCTCCATCGCGAATGCCAAGACGCCGGCCTTCGCCAGCGTCTCGACCGCATCCTGATGGCCATAAGGGTCCATAAGCGAGACGACGAGCGCGCCGCGTTTGAGGCGATGCGCTGCCTCCGCATTCGGCCGGCGAACTCCGAGAACAATGTCCGCGCCGAGCGCCTCAGCGTTTGAAACGAGTTTGGCGCCTGCAGCCGCGAACTCCGCGTCCGTCACGCTAGCGCGCAAGCCCGCCCCTTGCTCAACGACGACCTCGGCGCCGAGCGAAACGAACTTTTTCGCCGTTTCCGCGCTCGCCGCGACCCTCGGCTCCGCGGGATCGCTCTCCGCGACGACTCCAAGCTGCATCACGGCCCCCTTGGACGTGAGACGCGCAAACCCGGCGCTGGCGGGATTAAAGAACGATGCAGGCGAGGCCCAAGAGCAGGAAGATCGGCGCGACCGCGCGCCAGCCGACGCCAAGCAGGCCGCCGAGCCCCGCGGCGAGGGTGAGGAGGATGAAGCCGATCAGCGCCACAAAACCGTGGCCCTCGAGGGTCCAGAGCATGAGAATCAGCAGAATGCCGAGCACATAAAGGACGCCCATCTCGACGATCTGCACGAAGCCGGCGTAGGTCGCTTCGTGCTCCGGCATGTCCATCGGGTCGTCGATTGTCGCCACGCCGTGATCGTCCGCCATCGTCTTGCTCTCGAGCTGAGACCCGCGCGTGAGCATCTATCGGATCGGCCTAAGGGCCGCAATCGGCAAAATCGCGCGAAGGTTGGCCGCCGCTCGCGGGCTGAAGCGGACACTGAAGGGCCGCGTCGCAGCGCGGCCTCAAGCGGCAGGGCCCGGCTCTGCGCGTCCGTTCGGCATGGTCGGGCGGCTGCAGGCGAAGCGAAACGAAACGGCCGCCGATCGGCTCTGCGGTCGGCGGCCGTTTCGGGCAAGTTTTGTGCGATCAAACCCGCGCGACGGCCTCAGCGCCGCGCTCGGGCGCTTTTTCCCGGCCGTCCAGCGCCTCGTATTTCTGCAGCTCGGCCTGCGCGTCGCCGAGCGCCGCCTTCGCGTCCTCGATCTTCTCGGCGAGGCCGGCGATCGAGCTCCTGAGATTATCGCGCCGCTGCGCCGCTGCGCGCGCGTAGGTCGGATAAGCGAAATGCGTCGGGTCGCTGATGCCCGTGCGTTTTTCCTCGTTGGCGATCTCGCGGTCGAGCTCCATGATCATGCGTGTGAATTCGGCCGCCATCAGCTCGATCTGGCGGACCTGACGACGTTTTTCCTCGACCTGAAACCGCTTCAGACGGATGAGCGTGTCCCGCGACTTCATCCCTACGCACTCCTCAAAGTTCACAACCCGTTTGGCTCAGGCGCCGACTCGCGCTTGCGCCAACTCCACGAGACGGTCGCTACAATCGCTGAGGAAAGTTGCGCTTTGGTTACGCCGAAAGCGCTCCGAAATCGGCCGCCCGCCGATTGAGCCGAGACTGTCGCAAATTGATTCGCGATTCGGCTCTTCGTCCAGAATGCCGTTAGGGTTTCCTTTACCGCCGTCGTTAACAATCGGCCAACGAAAGGGAGCCGTGGGCTCACGCGGCTCGTCGTCTGCGAGCAAAACCTGCAGCCGCGGCCCGAATTGCGCGAGTCATGAGAGTCGCTTACGGGCTGTGCTTAAGGTTTTGAATTAAGGAGACATTGAAAAATTCCCTATGCAAATTCATAGGGTTAGAGAGTTCGTTGCAATCCAAGTGGAGGGGTTGCGCACATGAATCTCGATTTGTTAACCCTACGTCGTCGCGTTGGGGCTGATTCGGTCGGAGCCCGTCTCCGGCCATGCGTCGAAATTGTGGCGGCACGCGTGCGGCGAACGTATCGGCGATCGAAAACCGATAGATAAGGCTGGGGACCATCCATGCGCGTACTACTCATCGAGGACGACGCCGCCACGGCGCAGAGCATCGAGCTGATGCTCAAGTCCGAGAACTTCAATGTCTACGTGACCGACTTGGGCGAAGAGGGAATCGACCTCGGCAAGCTGTACGACTACGACATTATCCTACTCGATCTGAACCTGCCCGACATGTCGGGTTACGAGGTGCTTCGTTCGCTCCGCGTCACCAAAATCAAGACGCCGATCCTGATCCTTTCCGGCCTCGGCGGCATCGACGACAAGGTCAAGGGCCTCGGTCATGGCGCCGACGACTATCTCACGAAGCCCTTCCATAAAGACGAGCTCGTCGCCCGCATCCACGCAATCGTCCGCCGCTCGAAGGGACATGCGCAATCGGTCATCGTCACCGGCGATCTCGTCGTGAACCTCGACCAAAAGACGGTCGAGGTCGACGGCCACGCCGTGCATCTGACGGGCAAGGAATATCAGATGCTCGAGCTCCTTTCGCTGCGCAAAGGGACGACGCTCACCAAGGAAATGTTCCTCAACCATCTCTATGGCGGCATGGACGAGCCGGAGCTGAAGATCATCGACGTCTTCATCTGCAAGCTGCGCAAGAAGCTGGCGATGGCCTCGAACGGCAAGAACTATATCGAAACGGTGTGGGGCCGCGGCTATGTCTTGCGCGAGCCGACGGAGGGCGAGGAGCGCGTGTCCGCCTAAGGGCTCGAGAGACGGCCGAGATTTCTCGCGAAGGGGCCGGCGACGGCCCCTTTTTTAATAAAACGGGCTTTAAAGGCGCAGTCGATGCGATTGGCGTGGATTGCGCCTCTGCTTGCGAGCTTGGCGCTCGCCGCGTGCGGCGGCGCGCCGCGCGAGACGAGCGTCGATGAGCGCGTCGTCAGGGCGATTTCGGCCGTGCGTCTCGACCCGGCCGAGGGGGTTGCGGCGCTCAACGCCTATCGGGCGAGCCGCGGCCTTGGCGCTGTGCGGCTCGATCCGGCGTTGACCGCAATGGCGCAGCGCCAGGCCGACGCGATGGTCGCGGCCAATGAGATGTCGCACAATGTGGCGGGCGGCTTCGCCTCGCGCCTCGCGGCGGCGGGGGTGGGCGCGAGCGAGGCTGGCGAAAATCTCGGCGGGGGATACTATTCGGTTCAAGAGGCGATGACCGGCTGGCGCAACTCGCCCGAGCACGACGCGAATCTCCGCCTTGCCGCCGCCACGCGCATGGGCGTCGCAATCGCCAAGGATCCGTCGACCGAGTACAAAGTCTACTGGGCGCTGGAATTGGCGGGTGAGCCGCCGCGGGCGGGCGTCAACGCCTTCCTCGCGGCGCCGAGCACCGAAGCCCGTTAGCCGTCAGCGCGGCCCATTTTGGGCGAGGATCGGCGTGCTGCGGCGCTTCGAAATCTTGCCCGATTGCGCCGGCTATTGCGGGAGAGTCTCGAACGTCAGCACGACGTGCGCGGTTAGATTGATCGGCCTCGGCTCGATCGGGATCGCAACCGCCGAGCCTGATGGGGCGAAGGCCGCCTTTCCGAATGCGCCGACGGGCTGCGCGCCGTCGGGTTCCGGATCAATCTCGACCAGTCTGCCGAGCCTCATGCCCGCCGCGTGCGCCAGGAACGCGGCGCGCCGCTCGGCGTCGGCGATGGCTTGGGCGCGCAGGTCGTCGAGGCGCGCCCGCTCGTTCTCGATCCCAAAGCGTAAGCCCCGGTAGGCATCCGCGCCGTTCGCGACGACGCCGCGCACGATCTCGCCGGCCTTTTTCACGTCGCGGATGCGAACGAGATAGTCGTTGCTCGCCGAGTAGGCAATTGGCTCGTGCTTGTTGGGATCGTAGGTCTTCGAGCCCGGGGCGTCGTAAATCGGCGAGAGGCCGAGCCCCTCGCTCTCGATGTCCTTGGCGTCGACGCCCGCCGCCTTCAAAGCCTCGATCGCCGCGGCCGACGCCTTCGCGGCCTCGTTCACCGCCTCGTCGGCCGTCGCCTTCCTGACGACGACGCCGATCGTCAACACGGCGAATTCCGGCGGGACATCCTGCTCGGCATAGCCGTTCACCGACATGTGCGGGAAACTGAACCTAAGAAGCTCGCCGAGCGTGTCCGCGCGGGCGGCCAGAGCCGGCAGAAGACTGAGAAGAAGCAGAGCAAGGACGCGTTTCGGCATCGAGCAACTCCGGGCCGCAGGCGCATGCGCGCGGATCTTAATTTTACCAGGGCGGGCGTGGCGCGTCCTGCGCTTCATGCTTCACGTGTCGCCGGCGCTGCATTGCCTGCTCCAATCGAAAGCGCCGCGACGGGCGACACGCCCACGGAGGCGCGCTGCCCCTTATGTCGGCGGATCGACGCCGAGTTCGATCGGCTTGCCTGCAAAGCGCGGCTCGCGGCGGTCGAGGACGTCGATAAGGGCGAGCAGACGCGCCCCCGCCTCGCGGATACGCGTGGCGATCTCCTCGCGCATGGGCGCATCCTCGGCCGCCTCAAAACCGTCGTCGTCGAGGCCGTGCCCCCTGGCGAGGAACAGCGCGCGCTCAAGATGAAAGCGTTGCGAAACGACGATGACGCGGTCCTGGCCGAAGATGAGCTTGGCGCGAAGGATCGAATCGAGGGTGCGAAAGCCCGCATAATCTCGATAGATGCGGTCGCGCGGCACGCCCGCCAGCACGAGCGCGTCGCGCATGTCTGTCGGCTCGTCGTAGCCGCCGGCGGCTCGTCCGCCATCGGACTGATTGCCGCTGACAATGAGGTATTTCACCTTGCCGCTGACGAACAGCGACGCGGCCGCCGCGATACGGTTTGCGAAATAGGGGTTGATATAGCCGCCGCGCACGAGCCGCGACGTTCCGAGCACGAGGCCGGCGTCGGCCGGCTGAAGCTCATCGGGCGAGGCGTGGATCCGCCCCGCCACGCTCGCCTCCAACCCGAACCAGGCGCCGGCGACGATGAGCGCGGCCGCCCCGAGCGCGGTCGCCAAGAGCCGAAAAATCGCTGGAATCAATGCGCCGCCCCGCTCGCCCGTCTTCAGTTGGAGTCTAGCCGGTTGGACGCCGCGCCGGCTTTCGCCTTCGCCTGGAGGAACAACCCGCCTAACGCGGCAGCGTCGTTGCTCCCATGAGCGCAAGGTCGACCGAGGCCGCGCATTGCCGGCCCTCGCGGATTGCCCAGACCACGAGCGATTGGCCGCGCCGCATGTCGCCGCAGGCGAAGACCTTAGGCAGCGAGGAGGCGTAGGCGTCGGTGTCCGCCGCGACATTTCCGCGCTGATCGAGCCTCACGGCGAGGTCGGCCAGCATCCCCTCCTTCATCGGCGACACGAAGCCCATCGCCAGCAGCACGAGATCGGCCTTCAGCGGAAACTCGGTTCCCGGGATCGGCTTCAGCTTCTCGTCGACGCGCGCGCATTCGAGCGCGACGACGACACCCTCCTGTCCCTGGAATTCCTTTGTCGTCACGGCGAAATCGCGCTCCGCGCCTTCCTCGTGGCTGGAGGAGGTGCGAAGCTTCAACGGCCAGTTCGGCCAGGTCAGCGCCTTGTCCTCCTTCAAGGGCGGCATCGGCAGGATTTCGAG
>Ga0187782_10000781_pt1 | contig 22214 bp, 20 predicted proteins | sample 0715_SJ02_MP15_2_FD_132454 | JGI IMG/M metagenome (GOLD analysis project Ga0187782, IMG submission 132454) | Tropical peat soil microbial communities from peatlands in Department of Meta, Colombia - 0715_SJ02_MP15_20_MG | ecosystem: Environmental > Terrestrial > Soil > Wetlands > Peat | place... | reverse complement strand
CCTGGGTTGCCGCGGAGATCGAGGAGAAGGCCCTTGGGATTGCCGAGGCTGTCAATGGCGTCTTCCATCTCCTGGCCGGTGGTCTCCTGGAACTGGGTGAGGTGGATGTAGCCGATGCCGGGGCGAATCTCGAATTTGATGTCCACTGAGGGGTGAGGAATCTCGTCGCGCACCAGATCGAAGACCAGCGGCTTGGCCTGTCCGTAACGAATCATGGTGACCTGGACGTGCGTGCCTTTGGGGCCTTTCAGCGCCTTGGCCACCTGGTCGCTGGTCCAGCCGTCGGTGGACTTGCCGTCGATGGCCGAGATCAGGTCGCCGGGATGAATGCCGGCGCGGAACGAAGGCGTGTCCTCGTACGGCGTGAGGACGTAAACCTTGTTGTTCTGCTGCTCGATCATCATGCCCACGCCGTAATAGCGGCCGCGCTGGTCCTCGCGCAGGTGGGCATAGGCTTTGGGATCGTAGAAATGCGAGTGCGGGTCGAGAACCTGCAACATGCCAGGGATGGCGCCGTCATAGATGACGTCGTCGGCCTTGTCGCCGGTGATAGGCTCGGCGTAGTTTTGCTCGACGATCGCGTAGACGTCGGTGAACGACTTGAGGCTATCGCGGAGCTGGCTCTCCTCCTGCGAAGACTGGGCGCCGACGCGGCGCTCCAGAACGCTGCCGCCCACGGCGCAGACGGCGAAGAAAAGAACCAGGGCAAGGATGGATCGACGGGCGCGAGGAGTCATGGACAGACCGGACCTCCAGACGGGCCGCTCAAGCGCTTTGCAAGCGGACTTGGCATCTTGCGGGGTCAAATCCCACGGTCCGGCGGGGCCTTGCGGCAAACGGGCGGGGACTGCGCCTCAATAAAAATTGACCTTGCCCAAATCCGGCAAGGCCGCGGAGATGGAAGACCTGCAACCGCACAAGTCGCGAAGCCGTTTTCCAATTTGAGTATAGCACCGAGTGATTTGACGCGCCTGGAGCGCGTGGGCGAGCGAAATGGTCCCGCGGGCGAGTTCGCACGGCTGCTGCCAAGCGATTTACAATGGCGTCTATCGATCAGGCGGCGAGATTCGCTGCCGGTTGCCGATTTTATGACAGGAAAAAACCTTCGTAACTTGACAGCGTTTTTTTTCGGCGCGCTGCTGCTTTTGAGCGCCGCATGGACACAGACCCTGGGGAACGCGCCGGAGAGCCCCTACGGCGGAACGACCGTCGAGGACATTGTCGCCCGCGTCAACGACCAGATCATCACCAAGTCGGACTATGACCGCGCACTGACCGAGATGGACCAGGAGGGGCGGGAGCGCGGCAGCTCGATGCAGGAGATGGCGTCGGCTCGCAAAGACTTGCTGCGCAACCTGATCGACCAGCAGTTGTGGCTGTCGAAGGGCAAAGAGCTGAGCATCACCGGCGACACGGAGCTGGTCAAGCGCCTGGACGAGATTCGCAAGCAATACAACCTGGACTCGATCGACGATTTGGAGAAAGCGGCGAGGGATCAAGGCGTCTCGTTCGACGACTTCAAGGCCAACATCCGCAACCAGATCGTTACGCAGGAAGTGATGCGGCAGGAGGTGGGCGAGCATCTGCAGATGACGCCCGGCGAAGTGGAGCGCTACTACGAGCAGCACAAGCAGGAGTATGTGCAGCCGGAAAGCGAGCGGCTGAGCGAGATTCTCATTGCCGCGCCGGCCGACGACGCAGCCAAAGTAGCGGCGGCCAAGGCCAAGGCCGACGACCTCGAGGCCCGGCTGCATGCCGGCGGCGATTTTGCGCAGTTGGCGCGCAGCTTTAGCGAGGGTCCAACGGCGGGCGAGGGCGGCGATCTGGGCCAATACAAAAAGGGACAGGGCCAGCTGCCCAAGGTGCTTGAGGACCAGACGTTCAATCTCCAGACGGGGCAGGTTACCGATCCGATCCTCACCCGGCAGGGCTATATCATTCTCAAGGTCGTGCAGCACACTCCCGGCGGCCCGCGGCCATTCAAGGATGTGGAGCAGGACGTGGAGCAGGCCTACTACATGAGCAAGATGGAGCCGGCGATCCGCGACTACCTGAACAAGATGCGCGACGAGGCCGCGATCTTCATCAAGCCGGGGTACACCGATTCCGGCGCCACGTACGCGGAGCTGCATCCGAGCATCAGCTTCAGCACGTACACACCGCCGGCGCCGAAAAAGAAGGCCAAGGTCGAGCGCACGCGGTTCCGCGAGAGCACGCACACGTTCCGGCAGAAGGGCGGCGCGGCTGGGCAAACGGCGGAACAGGCGCCTCCGCCAAAGTCCGCGGCGAATTCGAAGACGAAAAACACGAATACCCAACAAGCTACGGAGAAACCGGGCAAGCGGGAGAAGATTCGCTATGGGCAGGCCCCGCGCGAGACTCTGCCGGCGGCGCAGACCAAATCGTCCACGGAGAATGCCGGAGCGTTACCGGAGACGGCATCGAATGCCGACCAGCCGCCAAATTCTCTAGAGCCTGCGCCGCCAACCAAGAGGACGAGGTTCAGCGAACGCGCCAAGGAGCCGAAGAATAAGGCCGCGAAGCCGGGAGCAGCGGCAGTGCCCGCGCCCGACGCGGGAGAGGTCGCTGACCGGCAAGTACAATCGGCGCCTTTGGGGCTTCAGGGCGACACAACGAAAAAGAAGAAGAAAACGGCGCCTACAACCTCAGAGAAGACGCGCAAGAGCCAAGAGAAGAAAAAGCCAGCCGAAACGACCGAGAAGCCGACGCAGCAGCCAACGCCAATTCCTTCCGTTCCGGGAGCGCCCGCGCCCGCAGACCATCCGGAAGCACCGCAGACGACGCCGCCGTCGTAGTTCGAGCGGTTCGGCGAAACCGCAGTCGCAGGACCTGTAGCTGCCTCAACGAAAGCGGCCCTAACTCTGCGGCGGGGACAAATGGGAGAGGTAAAAGCCAAAGAGCACCAGCAGCAGCACGACCATGGCCACGGCGAGCCGGAGCAGCATCCGGAACTCGCCTCGCGGCGATCCAATGCGCGGGACCATGGGCGCGGCAAAGAGAAGCCCGCAAAGGCATCCGCCGACGTGCGCCGAATTATCCACCTCCACGCCCGTTAGGCCGCTGCCGAAGTTGACCGAGAATCCGATGACGAGATTGATGACGGCAAAATAGATAACGGAGCGGCGCAGCCGGCGGATCTCCTGAGGCGGAACCGGCAAGCGCCGGGACTTGAGCAGCACGATAAGCGCGCCGGCGATGCCGAAGACCGCACCCGATGCTCCCGCACCAGCTGGAAAAACGGTGGGATCGTGAAACCGGATCCAGTCGTTGTGGAACCACCACCAGTTCGCAAACGTGGAAAGGAGATTTCCAGCGGCGCCGGTGAGAAGGTAAGCCGCAAGCAAACCGTATGAGCCCATCAGCGGCTCGGCAAGCAGCCCCAGATTCCACAGGCACCACATATTCGTAGCCAGGTGGATGAGGCCGACGTGCACGAACATGGCGGTGACAATGCGCCACCATTCGCCGTAGAGCAGGACATTGCTGGTCCTGTCGGCGCCCCAGTGTATTAGCTGATCGGTAGTGGGTACCCAGATGCTGGCCCCCTGCGCGACCATGGCGACAAAGACGCCGCAATTGACGCCTATGAGCAAGTAGGTCGCTGGAGCCTCTGCCCAGCGCGACCGCGGGCGGGGAGGCCGCTGCGGCAGGTCTGCATCGCCGGGGGCAAGGTTTTCCGGTTCGGGAGAGGTGGGTTGGGTCCCCATACCTCCACTCTAATGCATTCGTTTGTGCATCCTGCGCGTGGAAATCTGCATTTGGGCGCGGCGGGTCGGCACTGTTTCGCGTTGTGGATCGCGCGTCCTTAGAAGCAAGGGCAGGCCATTTAGTCTGGAGTTTGGTTGGCCGGATCGGAGCGTGTTGGCGCCGGCCGGGCGAAGCAAATCCCTCGCCGGCGGGCGTGAACGCAAAGAGGAGATCGAGAGTGACGGAAGAAGTAGAAGTAGGAACGGCCGGAGCGAAGCCAATCCGGCGGGCGCTGTTGAGCGTGACCGACAAGACCGGGCTGGTGGAGTTTGCGCAGTCGTTGGCGGAATTCGGCGCCGAGTTGATTTCGACCGGCGGCACGGCGAGGGCGCTGCGTGCAGCGGGGCTTTCGGTGAAGGACATCGGCGAACTGACGGGCTTTCCGGAGATGCTGGACGGGCGGGTGAAGACGCTGCATCCGCGCGTGCACGGCGGGCTGCTTTTTGTGCGCGGCAACGCGGAGCACGAAGCCGCCGTGGCAGCTCACGGCATCGAGCCCATCGACATGGTGGTGGTGAATCTGTACGCATTCGAAAAGACGGCTGCGCGGCCCGGAGTCGAGTTTGGCGAACTAATCGAGAACATCGATATCGGGGGCCCTTCGATGGTGCGGTCGGCGGCGAAGAACTTCGAAGACGTGGCGATTGTGACGCGGGCCGCCGACTACCCGGGGTTGATCGAAGAACTGAGGTGCAGAAATGGCGCACTCAGCCGGACGACGCGCTGGCGGCTGGCCAAGCAGGCATTCGCGCTTACCTCGGCCTACGACTCAGCCATTGCCAACGCGCTCGATCGAATCGCCGAGGCCCCTGCGCACGAAGCGCCCGCCGCTTTCGACGATGCGGCCTTGCCGTCAACTCTGCGCATCAACCTGCCGCAGACGCATCCCTTGCGCTACGGCGAAAATCCCCATCAACGCGCCGCGCTCTATAGCGACGGCTCGGGCCTGGGCATTGCCGGCGCGCACCAGTTGCAGGGAAAAGAGCTCAGCTTCAACAATCTCGTCGATCTCGACGCCAGCTGGGAGCTCGCCGCAGAGTTCGAAGAACCGGCCGCAATCATTGTGAAGCACACCAATCCATGCGGCGCGGCGACGGGGACGACGATTCTCGAAGCCTACAAGAAGGCTCTCGAATGCGATCCGGTATCGGCGTTCGGCGGCGTGATCGGAATCAATCGCGAAGTCGACGGGGCGGCTGCGGAGGAGATTGCCAAACTGTTTGTCGAAGCCATTGCCGCGCCAAGGTTCTCATCCGAGGCCCGCGATCTCTTTGCCGCGAAGAAGAACCTGCGCCTGGTCGAAGTGAAGGAGGCGCCTGCTCGCTCACAAGTGAAGCAGGTATCGGGCGGAATGCTGCTGCAGGATGCCGACTCCGGCCGCATCACCGAGGCGGAGCTGAAGGTGGTCACGTGGCGGCCGCCCACTGCTAGTGAGCTGCGCAGCCTGCTGTTTGCCTGGCGCGTCTGCAAGCACGTGAAATCGAACGCGATCGTTTACGCCCGCAATGGGCAGACGCTGGGAATCGGCGCAGGCCAGATGAGCCGCGTGGATGCCGCCAAATTCGGCGCCATGAAGGCCGTGCTGCCGCTGAAAGGCTGCGTGGCGGCGTCGGACGCCTTCTTCCCATTCGCCGACGGATTGGAGGCGGTTGCGCAAGCCGGAGCGACGGCCGTCATTCAGCCCGGCGGGTCGGTGCGCGACGAGGAAGTGAATGCCGCTGCCGACAAACTCGGTCTCGCCATGGTCTTCACCGGGATCCGGCACTTTCGGCATTGAGCCGGGATGGTAGCTGCCACTTTTGCGGCATACTTTGTGAAATAGCGCCGGCCCCGGTAGATGCTCCGCTTTCTTGCTCCCTCGCTCCCCCGCGATCCCCCGAAAGTTCTGAAATCCTCTCGATTTGCCGCGCGCTTGCAACCAATGCCGGGTAAAATCGTCTTAAGAGCAGGCAGAGTTGCTCAGGACGGCTGCCTGCGCCGCGCTCCGGTTTACTTGAATGTTGCTGCGGTTGCGCGCCGGAAGCGCGCGGAAAATCCCTGCATGACGATCAAAAAGCTGACGTTGCCAACTCTCGCCTGTGAGATCGCCGCTCTCGTGGTACTGCCGGCGGCGCCGATGTGCGCCCAAAGTGTGGCGAACGGAACACAGCCCGCGGCCCCGCCGGCTGTCTCTGCGCCAGCCAAAGCGCCGGCTGTCGCCGCCGAGCCCAACCGCGCGGTGGCTTACTATCACCTGGCCTTGGCGAGTGTGTATGAGGACGACGCGATCTCCGAGGGCCGCTCCGACGAAGTGAACCGGGCGATCGAAGAGTACAAGCTGGCTCTGAATGCCGATCCGAATTCGGCGGAGCTGAACAACGGGCTCGCCGATCTCTATTTCCGCACCGGGCGGGTGCACGACGCCGAAGTGACGGCTCGCACGCTGCTGAAAACCTCGCCGGACGACATCGACGCCCACAAACTGCTCGGCCGCATCTATCTGCGCCAACTGGGCGAGGGAGAAAGTGGGACTTCTTCGACCGCTTCTTCGAATAACGTCCTGGACCAGGCGATCGCCGAGTTCGAGAAGATTGTCGCCCTGCAGCCCAAGAGCGTGGAGGACCGCATGGTCCTGGGCCAGCTCTACACGGTCAAGCACCAGCCCGAGAAGGCTGAGGAGCAGTTCAAGACCGCGCAATCGATCGAACCGGAGTCGGAAGAGGTGGTTCTGAACTTGTCGCGCCTCTATGCCGAGAGCGGGGACCTGCAACATGCAGTGAAGGCGATCGAGGATGTTCCGGGAGCCGGACGAACTCCCAAGATGGAGTTCACGCTGGGCGCGCTGTACGAGCAGTTGAAGCAGCCCAAAAGCGCCATTGAAGCCTATAAGCGCGCGGAGGATCTGGAGCCCGGCGACTTGCAGACCATGGACGCGCTCGCCGCAGCGCTGCTGAACAACGAGCAGCTCGACGAAGCTCTCAAGGAGTACAGGGACCTGGCCGAGGCCGATCCCGAAAACGCCGAAGCGCAGGTGCATATCGCCGAGATCGAGCGCCGCCAGGGGAAATACGAGGATGCGCTGGCGACGGTGAAGAAAGCGCGCAAAATGGATCCCCACTCGCTGGAAGCGGGATTCAACGAGGGCTTGCTGCTCGACATCCTGGGACGGTTCGACGAGTCCGTGCAAGCCTATCAGTCGATGGTCGATGAGACCTCGCATGCCAACGGCGCCTACACCGACGAGGAAAAGAACAACCGCGCCATCTTTCTGGAGCGGCTGGGAGCGGTGCTGCTCGAAGAAAACAAGGTGAACGATGCAGTTGCCGCCTACCAGAAGATGATCGACATGGGCGGCAGCTCGGCCGAGCGCGGCTACGAGGGCCAGAGGGACGCCTACCGCGAAGCCAAGGAATACGACAAAGCGATCGAGGTTTCGCGCAAAGCGGTGGCCGGCGACCCCAAGAATCGCGACCTGAAGCTGATGCTGGCCGGCGAGTTGGCCGATCAAGGCAAGCCGGACGAAGGTCTTGCCATGGCCAAGGGCCTGCTCGACGGCGCCGATCCTGACCAGCAGCGCGGCGTGTGGCTGGCCATTGGGCAGATGAACGTGCGGCTGCGCCGCTGGAAAGATGCCGAAGACGCCTTCGACAAGGCCGAGCCGCTGACCACCAAGAAGGAAGACCGGACCTACCTGTTCTTTTTGCGCGGCGAGTTGGAAGAGCGCCAGAAACATTTGGATGAGGCCGAGCAATTTTTCCGCCATGCGCTCGATTTGGATCCGGCGAACGCGATGACGCTCAATTATCTGGGCTACATGTGGGCCGATAAGGGCATCAAGCTGCCCGACGCCCTCAAGATGATCAAGAAGGCCGTGGAGATCGAGCCCATGAACGGCGCCTATCTGTATTCGCTGGGCTGGGTCTACTTCAAGATGGGCGAGTACGAATTGGCCGAAGACAACCTTCGCCAAGCGGTGAACCGCACCGAGACTGATCCCACCGTGCACATGCACCTGGGCGATCTCTACGAGAAGACGGGCCGCATCCGGCTGGCCGCGGCGCAGTGGGAGCTTTCGCTGGACGAGTTCTCGAAGTCGGCGGCTGCCGACGTGGAGCCCGGGGACGCCGCCAAGGTGCAGAAGAAGCTGGAAAGCGCGCGGGTGAGGCTGGCCAAGGAAGAAGGCGCGGAGGCGCCGGTGAAGCCGGAGTGAGGTTTCGTCTATGCGAGATTGGAGCCACAAACGAAGCCTCCACAGGAAGAGCCTCGAAGAGTTGCGCACAGTTTGGCGGCGGGTTTTGGAGGATAACTCACCTGGGATCCCGCCCGACGACGTCATCAAGCGGCTTGAGCGCAAATATCAGGCCATTGCTAATGCGAGGCTTAGTTATAGGCGAAGATAAAGAGTATCTGCGGGATTTACACTTGCACGCACGGGTGCAGGGTTCCTAATATCGCTTAATGAGTGGCCCCGGAAGGATTCGGACCTTCATCTGCCGGGTTCGAGCCAGGTGCATTGTCCAATTAGGCTACGGGGCCGCTATCGAGGCGCCACAGACTGAAAAACCGTGGCGCCTTCCTCATGTTCCGGCCCCATCGCCGAATCCGTATCCCCCCTCCGCGGAGGAATTTAGGTCTGGAATGTGGAAAAGCCGTACGTATCTCCGCGAGCGCGACAGCCACCCTGCGCCCTAGGCAACTCGTATTCATACACCCGGCAAGTAAAGCCTTTCCTTTCAGACCTCTGCCCAGCCTTCCTTGTGAATTCGACGTCCAATTCACGGGCTTGCGTCCAGCTTTTTGCGGTATAACCACACCAGAAGCGCGAAGGGGAAGTCGCGGGCTCAGGGCTTCCGCGATGGCTGGGATGAAGATCGAATCCGAAAACCGGTTGGCGGCGGGGATTGCCGTGGACGGAGGTGCGGCGAGCGAGCTAACTCGCCGCGTTCACGCCGAACCCCCACATCCCTACCGCACACCGTTTGCGCGGGATGCCGCGCGCGTTCTGCACTCGCGGGCCTTTCGCCGGCTGGCGGGCAAGACGCAGGTGTTTACGCGGCTGCCTGCGGAAGGAGTGTCGGACCACTTTCGCAGCCGCCTGACGCACACACTGGAGGTGACGCAGATTTCGCGCACCGCTGCCGCGGCGCTGGCCCTGAATGCGGAGTTAGCCGAAGCCCTAGCTCTCGCGCACGACATCGGTCATCCGCCGTTTGGCCACGCGGGCGAAAAGGCGTTAGACCGCGCCCTGCGTGCGCACGGCCTGAGCTTCGATCACAATCTGCACGCGCTGCGCATCGTCACCTGGTTCGAGGAGCGGTATCCGGCTTTCCGGGGACTGAATCTGACGCTTGCCGTGCGCGAGGGCATCGTGAAGCACTCGCGCGACTACGCCGCGGAGAAGCATCCCGAGCTTTCCGCGTATTTCCCCGACGAGTTTCCGCCGCTCGAAGCGCAGATCATCGACCTGGCCGATGAGATTGCATATTTAACTGCAGATTTGGACGACGGGCTCGACTCCGGGATTCTGGCCGTCGACGAGGTGCGCGACGCGGCGCCTTTGTTCCGTGAGTTTCACGACGCGGCGCGCGAAGCTTTCCCAGCCGCCGCGGGCAAGGTCGCGATTTACGACGCGTTGCGCCGGATGCTGAACGATCTGGTGACGGACCTGATCGCAGAGGTGCGCAGCCGCGTGTCGGCGCTGGGAGCCGAGACGCTCGATGACATCCGGCGGGCTCCTGCAAGGCTTGCGGGGCTAAGTCCGCGAATGGAAGCGGAGCGCACGGCGATCAAAAACTTCCTCTATGCGAACCTCTACAACTCGGCGGGCCTTGAGGAGGCACACACGCGCGCGGAAGAGTTGGTCCTCCAGCTCTTTGCGCGCCTGATGGCTCAGCCGGCCTTGATGCCCGCCGACCATCAGGCGCAGATTCCGGGGGAGGGTCTGGCGCGCACCGTCGCCGACTACATTGCCGGAATGACGGACAGCTACATTGTGCAGTTGTGGGAGAAACGCGGCGCCAGATAGCTGTTGCGTCTTGTTCGCTTATTTGGTGGGAAGGAATTCGATTCGTGCGAGATCTTCCACGGATTTGAATCCGTCGTCGGCGGTGAGGAGCATGTAATCCTGCGATTCCATGGCGAGGTCGAGGGCGAAACCGTCTGCGTAAGCGAGGTTTCGGTCGACCTTCAGTTGCGCGGCGTGAACGGCCCGATCCGCGGTGGCGGGAACGATTTTCGCTTCCTCCGGCAGCGCCGCCGTCAAGGCATACGTCTCATTTCCGGGCCCGAGGCGCTTGCGGAGCTTTCCGGCGACCTCACCCCATTGAACTGCGGAAATACATACTTCGCTTTGACCGAACACACATTCCCTCAAGACGGTGCGCACACGATCGGCACCCGCCTCGTAATCGATGAATCTCAACAGAGCCGATGAGTCCAGAACGTACACGATCATCTCTCGTGCTTACCAGCCCTCTTCGGTCGACTCGCGTTCGCGCTCGCGGCGGCGTTCTTCCAGCAGTTCATCCGTCATCGAGGGTCCACCTGCCGTATACCCCATCATCTCGTCAATCCGGCGCAGCTTCGCTGGCAGGCCCTGCGGATCGAGAATCACACGTCCACCTTCCCGCCGAATTGCGACACGCGTCCCTGGTTCGATCCCTAGCTCTTCGCGGATTGCCGCTGGGATCACCAGCTGGCCTTTCGTGCTAACCGTCGCAAAAATCGGTTCTGACGTTCGTTGGTTCGCGGTTGCCATAGCTCACATCCTACAATAGGTAAGACAAACCTTCAATAGTAAGACATGAGTACTTTGTCTTACTTCTCCCCATGAAGTCCTGGCGGATGGCTCCCCGGGCGGTCCTCAACCCTCATTGCACTGTCCCTTGCGGTCTGAGCCGCCGCAACTCCAAGGCGCACTGGACGGCGTTGTGGGCGTGGATGCGGAGATTATCGACCGCGGCCCATAGCCAGAATCGCGATGCGGGGCCGCGGGCCGGAAGCTCGGGGCGTATGCGCACCAGGACATCGTTCTGGCCGGTGGCGGCGAGGTTCGAAGGCGAATCGGAGTCTTCGAGAACCAGATCGATGTACTCGCCCGTCAGAGCCTCTTCGAGCGCGGCCGTTTCGATGGGACGTTCCAGCTCGACGGCAATCGAGAAGGTGTGGCCATGGAAGACCGGCGCGTGGAGCACTTGAACGGCCAGCTCCGGACCGCGGCCTGCAGTGAGCGCCTTATATTGTCGCCGGATGCGCGAGGCCACAGAGGACAGGTGGATGGGAGCATTTTCTCCGAACTCGGCAAGCAGATTGTATGCGGCCTGGGCGTCGTAGACAGCGCGGGGAAGAGATTGAAAGCTGAGCAGGCTGACCGTCTGCTGGTGGAGTTCGTCCATGGCTGCGCGGCCGAACTCACTGGCGGGCTGGAGCACCGTGGCTGCGGCAAAGCGCACGGGCGCGGCGCGTTGCAGCCGGTCGAGGAGCAAAGCCAGTGTCATCGCAGCAGGATGCGCGGGAACCACTGCCGGGGTGAAGAGATCGGCGCGAGCCTCTTCCGGCCGCAGCCAGGGAGCGCGGACGAGGACGCCGGGTTCCTGATCGAGGGCGCCGGAGAGGTCGAGAACGGTGGATCCCGCGCGGAGCGCCTGCCGCCAGTGCCGCAGCGTCAGGTTCTGGGAACCGCAAAAGAAGGTGAAGTCGGCGCGGTCGAAGGCTTCGGCGCTGATGGCCTGGATGAAGGTGACCTCGTCGCCGACCTGGTGCAACTCGCCCTGCGCGTCCTCCTCGTCGAGGAGGGCGAAATTGGCGGCGGCAAGCGCGGAGTCGGAGAGCACATCCTTTAGCTCCCGGCCCAGCAGGCTCGAGGCCCCGGCAATGGCGATCTTGAACACTGGATCCTTGAACGAGTGAATCCGTTAGCAGGTTAGCAAATGCGGGGCCCAAGCGCAGACGCGATCGATCCTTGGCGCCCGTCCCGGCCCGCGGCTACGCGGAGAATCCGGGCCCAAGCGATTCAGGTTCTGCGGCATTGGCGGGCGCAGCCGGGCTGCGCGGCCTCCGGCGCCGCCTTTGCCATCCGTAGACCGCGCGCGCCCAGATCCCCGAAAACATGTACGCCAGCGCAGCTAAGAAGACGACGCCGTTGGAGAACCGCAGCACGATGTAAGCGACCACGGCCAACAGCGCCAGCAACTGGAACGGGTGGCTGCGCGAGAAATTGATCTCCTTGGCCGACCAGAAGCGCCAGGTGCTGACCATCAGGAAGCCGCATAGGCCGACCAGGATCAGCCAGGGAACGGCGACCCACCATTCCTGAACGGGATAAGCATCGAAGAAGTGGACGGTGGCGGCCAGCATCCCGGCTGCGGCCGGAATCGGCATGCCGACGAAGTACTTTCTCCCTGGGCGGCCGGGGTTACGAGGTTGAGCGTCGGGACTGATGTTGAAGCGGGCCAGGCGCGAGGCGCCACAGAGCAGAAAGAGAAAGCAGACGAACGCTCCTGCCTGGAGGAGGTGCCGGTGGAGCTGCGGATTGAGCGACTCGCGGAGAAAATGGAATCCCCACACAAATGCCAGGAGGCAGGGTGCGACGCCAAACGTGATCACGTCGGCCAGCGAATCGAGTTCCTTGCCGAAATCCGTGGCCGTATTGGTCATGCGGGCAATGCGGCCGTCGAGCGCGTCAAATGGGATGGCGAAGAGAATGGCGACGGCGGCCCAATGAAGATGCATCCGCGCGTCGCTATCGCGGCTGATGGCATCGAGAGTCTGCGTAATTGCAAAGTAGCCCGCGCCGAGGCTCCCCGCAGTAAAGAGCGACGGCAGCAGGTACATCCCGCGGCGCAAGCGCGCCCGCCTTGTGGCCTTCGTCTTTGCGGGGTCGAAGTGATTCATGCGCGCTCTCCCGGCGGCATCCGGGCCAGTACGCTGGCGCCGCCCTTCACTCGTTCGCCGACCTTCACCTGGAGCGACGCCGCGGCGGGAAACACCACGTCGACTCTGGAACCGAACTTGATCAGCCCGACGCGCTGTCCGCGCTCCACGGTCTGGCCCTCTCTGCAGCAAAAAACAATGCGGCGCGCCAGCAGACCGGCAATTTGCTTGAAGGTGACTTCAAAGCCGGCATCCGGGCCTTGGCCGCGAACGGTCACGGAGTTTTGCTCGTTCTGGCCGGCCGAAGCCGGATTCAGGGCGTTCAGGAATTTGCCTTTTCGATATTGGACGCGGCTCAGGACCCCGCCAATGGGCGCACGGTTCACATGGACGTCGAAGACGCTCAGGAAGATGCTGATGCGCTGCCGAGGGCCTTCCGGTGTCTGGATCGAGGCGGTCTCCGTGACCAGGCCGTCCCCAGGCGAGACAATCACTCCCTGGCCGGCGGGAACCGTGCGGTCCGGATCGCGGAAAAACCAAAGAAAGAACGCGGCGAGCAGGAGGGGAGCGATGGACCAGAGCCAGCCAAGGGTGAACCATACGAGGAGCGCAGCAACTGCCAAAAGGCTCAAGGCGTAGATATAACCATCGCGAACCATCGTCCCCAATGATTATACGGTGATTTGGAGTGCGGTCGGCGAGCGGTGTCAAAACACACACATTACCTTCCACACGCCGTGTGAGTGTTGCCCGGACCCGGCTTGCCGAAAACGCGATTGCCGTATGATCGATCTTGAATTAAGCGACGGCCGGCGCCATGCGGCGCTCCAGCGCGAAGATCAGATCCTTGGCATGCAGTTTCAGCTTCTTCAGGCGGACTTCCTCGAGTTGTTCGTCCTCTGTCAGATAGGGCTTTTGAAGCAATTCTTCCAGACGCTGGGCGTAGCGGCGATGTTCGGCGTGCAGGCGATCGATCTCTTCGCTCAGCGTGGAACCCTGTACTTCATCCATCAAGCACCCCCCTCTGGGGCGGCGCATTTAGGAGACTGGCGCCGCCGATTTTCTCGGAACATTTACATATAGCGCCGTTCCATGAGGGTCGGCAAGCCGGAAAACTGCTGAAAGTAACGGAAAGCTGTGAATTTCGGGCAGGATTGCGGCGCCTTCTGTCCCGGAATCGTACAGATTCACCTAGGCCTCAAAGTTGTCAGGGCCGGCGGGGCAGAGCGAGGGATGCGCGGAACCGCTATCTATCCCGAAGCTCCATCAGAACCGCATCTTCAACAGCATCAACGTAGTAGCTTGGCCGAAGCCCGGTTTGAACAAATCCGATGGAGCGGTAAAATGCCTGCGCAGATGCGTTCGAGGCCCGAACTTCGAGATAGAGTTTTTCGATCCCGGTTCGCCCAAGTTCCCCGGCCAGGACTCGCATCAGCCGCTGCCCAATCCCTTGGCGTTGGTAACCTACCGCGACCCCGATGTTTTCGAGCTCCGCCTCCGGGGGAATCGGGCGGGCAATGACAAAACCGGCCACTTCGCCGGTATGGGTGTCCTGTGCCACCAAAGCGATTCTGGGAACTGAAGGCTTTTTGCTCACCAACTCGTTGTAGGAGCCGAGCGTCCAACGCGGCGCCTCTTCGAGAGTCTCCGCGATTTGAATCACTCTGGCGAGATTCGAGTCGTCGAGCGGCACGATCTCCAGCTTCGACGGGTCGAATCTCATCGGCTTCCTGACTTGGCCGCGGCCGCCTGGTGCAGCACATCGTTGCCGAAAATTTCCGCGTCGGAGCGACGCAGGTAGTGGCCGTCGAGTAGAGCCAGGTCGACCGTGGCGCCGGCAATCAGGCGCGCCTCGCCGGGGCGAAGCGCGTCGGAAGCCAGAGGAGCGGTGGTGCGAACGAGCTGCGAGCTGGGCCACGCGGACGCGAGAACCGATGCCGCGCCGTCGTCGCACACGGCCACGCGCACTGGCGCGGAGATGACGGTCAGAAGCTCGTCAAGACCGGCCAGCAGCTCGCGGGGCGCGGAGCCGGTTCTCTCTAGACGCAAGTAGACTTCTCCGCGATGCGCATCGAGCGCCGCCGAAGGCACGCCGGACTTTCGCGAGAGCACCTCGAGCCTGGAAAGCGCGACGACGGGAATGTCCCGGCCCATTGCCAGCCCTTTTGCAGCGCTCACGCCCACGCGCACGCCGGTGAAGCTCCCGGGGCCGTTCACGACGATGATGGCGCCAACGTCGTCGAGCGAGACGCCGGCCGATTGCAGCAGGCCGGCGACTGCGGAGACGAGTGTCGCCGAGTAGGTGCGCCCGGCCAGCTCCGTCTGCCCGAGAACCTCCACGTCGCGCCCGGGAATCCACCCCAAGGCCACCGACCCGGAGGGGCCGCAGGTGTCGATGGCAAGCAGGAGCGGGAATGGGCCGTGGGGAGCCACGTCTTTCGGACTTTGTGGGATCACTTCCGGCGCCGGTGTTGCCGAACCAGATCGGTCAACGACAAATCGGCATTGCGCCGACCGTGGTGAACCTGACCGGAGAATTCCCGAAGATTCGCGCCTTTGACGCGACTTCGACGCCGTTGGGATTCTTGCAGGTGCTTCATCCATTTGGCCGATCCATAGACACCAGCCAACAGGCCCGGAACGTAGTGAGCGACATCCAGCGCAGGCCAATAAAGGCCAGTTCCGCCTCCCAATAGTTCGATCTTCTGCAGATCCGCTGGCGCGGCCCCGGCGAGTCCTTGCAACAGCGCGCGAGGAATCATGTGGATCGTGCCGTTGTCCATGTGAAGAACAAATCTGTCGCTCCGCTCGGAGTAAGTCACGCGCGTCACCCGGCGGTCGTACCTCTCAAATACGCGCGCCTGCCGGATTGCCGCATCGATCTCCGCGTCCGTTGTTATGACCCTAACTGGCTCAGGCATGTGCTTCCTCCCACGAAGTGACCAACTCGTCGAAATGTGCTGCTGCAACTTGCAAGATGTGTTTCACGTCGTTGCGCTTGGCGTTGCCAGGGCGAACTGCATCGCGACGATCCGCTTTAGCCACTCCTCTCCTTGGACCCTGCAGGAGGTCCACGATCACCTCCGTCTCTGCGTAGAAACCGTGCACGTGCCGAGGCTCATGGTCCTGCGGATAGGCGACAAATCGCACTCCGTCGAACCGTAGTGATCCCACGGAGAAATAATACGCCTCAGGTTTCTACACCGCCGCCAGCGCCTGGTCGAGATCGGCGATCAGGTCTTCCTTATCTTCAATCCCAATCGACAGGCGGATGCGGCCCTCGTTGATGCCCATCGAGCGGCGCACCTCTTCGCTGACCGAGCCGTGCGTGGTGGTGGCCGAGTGCGAGGCCAGCGACTCGACGCCGCCCAGCGACTCGGCGTTGATGAATATCTTGATGGCCTTCAGGAACCGTTCCGCCTCGGCGCGCGATCTGAGCTCGAAGCTCATCATCGAGCCAAAGCCTTTCTGCTGCTTCATGGCCAGGTCGTATTGCGGATGCGACTTGAGCCCCGGATAGGCCAGCTTGTCTACCTTGGGGTGCGCCGACATGAACTCCGCCACGGCGCGGCCGTTCTCTTCGTGCTGCTGGATGCGCAAGGGCAGGGTCTTGATGCCGCGGAGGACCAGATAGCACTCGAAGGGCGACATCACGCCACCGGCCGCTTTCTGGATGAGCAGAAACCGCTCCTTGTGCTCGGGCGTGGTGCCGATGAGCGCGCCGCCCAGTCCGTCGGAGTGGCCGTTCAGATATTTAGTCGTCGAGTGCATCACGATGTCGGCGCCCAGCTCGATGGGCCGCTGCAGGGCGGGCGAAAGAAACGTGTTGTCTACGCTCACTTCGACGCCGCGAGCATGGGCGATCTTGACCACCCCTGCGATGTCAGTGAGCACCATGAGCGGATTGCTCGGCGTCTCGATATGCACGAGCTTGGTGTTCGGCTTCATCGCCGCTTCCACGGCGCAAAGACTGCTGGTGTCGACGTATTCGATCTGGATGCCGTAGCCGCTGACGATGCGGTCGAAGAGGCGCACGGTGCCGGCATACACGTCGCGCGAGCACACGATGTGGTCGCCGGCGCGCAGCATGGCCACCAGCGCCGCGATGGCCGCCATCCCGGTGGTGAAGGCGTGGCCGCTCATGCCGCCTTCGAGGGCGGCGAGCGCGGTTTCCAGACGGTCGCGGGTGGGATTGCCGGCGCGCGAGTAGTCATAGCCGCGGTCGGCGCCGATACCGGTGAGCTCGAAGGTCGAGGAAAGGTAAACGGGGACGTTTACCGCGCCCGTCAGCGGGTCAGGTTGCTGCCCGGCGTGGACGGCGAGAGTCGAGTACTTGTACTGGGGCATGGGGTAGCTGCTAGCTTCTAGCTCCTAGCTTCTAGCTTATCGCGGCAAGGGCAATCCCCCCAGACGGTCATCCTGAGCGAAGGTCGTCCGCCGCTGCGGACGACCGAAGTCGAAGGACATGCATTTAGCTCGTCGCACCGATCAACTGCTCCGGCGTGTACCACGCTTCACTCAAATCAACCATACTAGGGTTGCTTTTCTTGATGAGCGCAAGTTTCTTGGCCCGAGTCCACCCCTTCAACTGCTTCTCTCGTGCAATCGCGCTGCTGGCGTGCGCGTACCGCTCGAACCAGACGAGGCGGTTGCAGCTGTAGGTCGCAGAAAAGCCTTCATAAAGTTTGTGCTTGTGCTCGAAGATTCGCTTATCGAGATCGCCCGTCATCCCGACATAGAGAGTGAGGCTCCGGCTGGCCACGATGTAGGTGTAATAGTATCGCTCGTGCATGCGAATGTCCTGAGAGCACGGATTATCGCGTGCCGGGAGAACAAAAGCAAATGCAGGTCCTTCGACTCCCTACCGCCGAGCTGCGCTCGGCGTCCGGTCGCTCAGGATGACCGTCGCGCTTTGTGCTCACCCCGCAAACTGGCTCCTGTAAACCGCCTTGATGTGCGCCAGCCGCTCGCCTAGCGCTGCGGCCTCCTCCACCCGCCCCAGCCGCCGCGCCAGCGCGATGGCGTCGTCGAAATAGTCCTTGGCGTCGCGGTAGCATGCGTTGATGTCGCTCTGCGAGTGCGCCTCGTACATTTCGTCGTAGGCTTTTTCTCCCATCGCCTTCAGATGTTCCAGTTGCTTGAGCTGTGCTTCGTGCTCCGTCTCACCGGCCATTTCGTGCGCTCGCAATCAGTTTTCAGATCAAGGCCCGGCACCCGCGTCCGCTCATCGATCATGCCCGGGCGACGCTAGCCAGCCTCTACAAAGGCGACCCGCGCATGCCTTTCAGCTTGCCCAATTTGCGCGTCTCCTTGTCTGCCTTGCGCTCCGTCAGCTCGATCCAGCAGCCCAGGCAAACTGGCCTTCCGTCGTGCCGCCGGCTGGTCAGCTTTTCGCAGCGCACGCACGGTTTTGCGGGCATCTTGCGTTTCACGGCCATTCTCCGCGCTGAGGCAGAAGTGGAAATCCCAGCAGACATCCCTCCGCGGCTAAAGCCGCGTTGAATCTGCGCGACTCACGCCACGGATAAATCCGTGCCCTTTCAAAACCGGACCTCGCCGCAAGCCATCAAGACATCACTGCTGCTTTTCGACTTCCGCCGTTTGCTTCGCTGTCCTCACCACCGGAAAGTAGCCGGTGCGCGTGCGCACGATGAGCTTGCCCTTGCCTTTTTTCTCGGCTGTCACTTCGACCTTGCGAAAGCCAGCCACGGTGGTGGGCTTGGTGGAGTGGTAGCCCAAAGTGTATTGGCTGCGGATGTCGCGCGCCACTTCGGCGGCGATCTGGTCGACCTGGTCCATGGATTTGGGGAAGAAGGCCATGCCGCCGGTTTCGCCCGATAGCATTTCCAGCGCGCGGCGGGCGTGGCGCACTTCGGCGCGGCTCATCTCGTCGCCGAAGAGCAGCCCGATGGAATAAATCACCGGTCCCGAAAGCAGCTGCACGCGGTGGATGGTCTGCTCCAGGTCCACGCTGGAGGCGTTGTCCTCGCCGTCGGTGATTAGGACCAAGACCTGCTTGGGGTGTTTGGCGTCGGCCACCAGCTTGTCGGCGGAGGCCTCGACCGCATCGTACAGCGCGGTGCCCCCCTTGGAATCGATGTGGGAAAGCCCTTCGCGAAGCTTCTTGATATCGCCGGTGAAGTCGGCGTCGATAAAAGCCTCGTCGGAAAAATTCACCACGAAGGCCTCGTCGTCGGGGTTCGACGCCTGGATCAGGTCCAGCGCGCTGCGATTGACCGAGGGCCGCTTGCGGTACATGGAGCCCGAATTGTCGATCACCAATCCGATGGAGACGGGCAGATCGGTGTGCTGGAAGCTGATGAGCGTTTGCCTGACGCCGTCTTCGAGTACTTGGAAATCGTCTTTCTTCAGGTCCTGGACGAGTTGCGAACCATCGAGGACGGTGGCGTTGAGCACGACCTCCTCGACGTCGGCATGGAGCCGGTAGCCTTCGCCTTCCTTGCGGATTTCGCCGGCGGGCGGGGGCGGCGCGATCATATCCGGCGAGCGCACCGGGTCGGTGTCTTGCGTTAGCGAAGGCGCCGGCTTCGCCTGCGCCGCAACCGGCGGCGCCGAAGGTTGCTGCGCGGAAAGCAAAATGCCGGCGGCCACGAAAAATGCCACCGGAATCGCGTTATTGCAGAGGCGCATAGTACCCGGTGCGAGCATAGACGGTCAGCGGAGGCAAACCCGGCGGCGGATTCACCTTGACCTTCACTTTACGCCACTTGCCGTCGCGGGACAGATCCTTGGGTTTATAGCCGATCACATATTGATTGCGCAGCTCGGTGGAGATTTTCTCGGCGATGTCGCTCATCTCGTCCACGTCGTCGACGCGGAAGAGGCGGCCGCCGGTGGAGGAGCTGACATCGTCGAGAAGTTGCGGGCCGGTGCGCTCCTCTGGGGTGGGCGCATATGGGTCGAAGATGCCGATGGAGTAGATCTCCACGTCGGCCTCGCGCACCTTGGCGCGCACCTCGCCCTCGGTGTAGCGTGAGCGGTTGTCGCCGCCGTCGGAGACGACGAGCAGCGCCTTGCGCTCGTGATGCGCTTGGCCCATCTTGGCAATGCCGTAATAGATGGCGTCGAGCAGCGCAGTGCGGCGGCCGGCGTGAACGGTGGCCAGCCGCGCCTGAATGTCCTCCACCGAGCTGGTGAAATCTTCAATCAGTTCCGGACGGTCGTTGAAGCCGATGACAAAAAACTCGTCTTGCGGGTTGGCGGTCTTGATGAACTGCAGGATCGCTTCCCGGGCGCGCACCAGCTTCGATGTCATGGACCCGGATAGGTCGAAGACGATGCCGATCGAAACCGGGGCATCTTCGCTGGCAAAGCTGACGATCTGTTGTTCGCCGTTGTTCTCGAAGACCTGGAAGTCTTGTTTTTCGAGGCCAGTGACCAGCCGGTTGAGCGGATCGGTGATGGTGACCGGAACCAGCACCATGTCGACGTTCATGCGGATGAACGAGCCGGGATGAATCTTGAGCGACGTCGCGCCGGACTCGGGGCCCGCTTCGGCTCCCTTTGGCTCCGCGGCCGGCGCGGCGTTGCCGGCCGAGGGCGGCTCTACGTGGACCTTGTTGAGCTGATCGTCTTGTGCGCGGGCCGGCGCCAGGGCGATAGCCAAGCCGAATGCGCACATGAGTTTACAGGGAGACGAGAGAGTGGCGCCGCCATAGGTGTTCCTACGCTGCTGGCGAACCGTGGTCATTGAGCACCATGGAATTCAACGCGATCCTAGCACTTCGGCGCGTCACTGGTGTATCCAGATTGTAATTCCGATTCGGTCTCCGCGCATCCTTTCGATCTCGTGTTGCGAGAACGCAGCTCGCCATAAACATCTGTCCGGCGGCGCAACCGGCGCGCAGGCTCCCGCAAGGCTTTGGGATACAATCGCGTAAGAGGGCCCGCATTCTCGTTGTGTGCAGCCCGGCGCCCCCAGCAACCCTCCCCTACGGAGAGCAAGACCTTCCACATGGCTCGTATCTATCCGTTTCGCGCCTGGCGCTACAATCCTTCCACCCTTCGCCTCGAAGACGTTGTCACTCAGCCTTACGACAAGATCACTCCGGCGATGCAACAGGCCTATTACCAGCGCAGCCCCTTCAACCTAGTTCGCATCATTCTGGGACTGCCTCAGCTATTTGACGCCGAAAAGGGAGAAAACGTCTATACCAGGGCGGCGCGCGATTTTCGTGCCTGGCAGGAACAGGGAGTGCTGGTCCATGAGAACGAGCCGTGCATCTTTGCCTACGCGCAGCGTTTCTACGTTCCGGGAAGCGAGGCGGTGAAGGAGCGGCGCGGATTCATCGCCCTCGGCAAGCTGCACGAATACGGCGAGCAGGTGGTCTTCCGCCACGAGCAGACGCTTTCCAAGCCCAAGAGCGACCGGCTGAACCTGCTGCGAGCCACGCGCGCGCATTTCGGACAGATCTTCATGCTCTATAGCGATCCGGCAGGCAGCGTGGAGAAGATCCTCTACGACGGCAACGCGGCAGCCGACGCCGAGGTCACCGACGAGTACGGCGTGCTGCACCGGCTGTGGCGCATCGAGAATCCTGCGACCATTCGGCTGCTGACGACGGCCATGGCCGACAAGAAATTGATTATTGCCGATGGGCATCACCGCTACGAGACTGCCCTGAACTACGCGAAAGAACATCATCCTTCGGCGCCGAAACCCGAGCTGAGCGCCACGGGTTTGCCGCAGCCGCCCTTCCCGGAAGCGGCCGTGATGATGACCTTCGTCAACATGGATTCGGACGGGCTGGTGATCCTTCCCACGCATCGCGTGGTTCACAGCCTGGAGGGATTCAACGCGGCGGCTTTTCGCAACGCCGCCGCGGAGTTCTTTTCCACTGAGCGGCTCAGCGGGCCGGAAGCCAGGGATCAACTGCGTGTCCTTAAAGAGCAGAAGGGTACGGCCTTCGTGGCCGTGACCAAAGACGGCGCTTGGCTGCTGAAGGCGAGACCCGAGGCGGTGACCAAGGCGCTGGCCCACATTCCCGAGCGGCAGCGCCGACTCGATCTGATCCAACTCCACTTGCTCGTTCTCGATCGGCTGCTCGGGCTGGACGCCGAGAAGGTGCGCGCGCAGAGCAACATCCGCTACCTGCGCGACGCGAGCGAGGCCGTGGAGCAAGTGCGTAGGGGCGAAGCCGACATTGCGTTCCTTACTAACCCTGTCACGATGGAACAACTCCGCGAAGTAGCCTTTGCCGGCGAAGTCATGCCGCAGAAGTCTACGGATTTCTATCCCAAGCTGCTGAGCGGCCTGACGATTTATGCCTTGGAGTGAGGCGAAATCAGTGGTCAGTGATCAGTGGTCAGTGATCGGCAGGCTGGCGAATACGTGCCTCTCGGTTTTCACTTGGCGCGCGAATCGGTTGGCATTCCGCGAACTCAGAGTGGGCGCTGTTTTCCGCTGGGCCATTACCACGGCCGGCTTTCTTCTTCCAATTACGACTCAGCCAATCGCCGCGCAGGCTCCGGCGGCTGCGCAGCGCTCAGTTGTGGTGCTCGATGCGGCGCACGGCGGCGACGACGCCGGGGCGGGTCTCGGCGGCCAGCCGGAGAAGGTCGTGACGCTGGCGCTG
>Ga0187782_10000780_pt1 | contig 22233 bp, 16 predicted proteins | sample 0715_SJ02_MP15_2_FD_132454 | JGI IMG/M metagenome (GOLD analysis project Ga0187782, IMG submission 132454) | Tropical peat soil microbial communities from peatlands in Department of Meta, Colombia - 0715_SJ02_MP15_20_MG | ecosystem: Environmental > Terrestrial > Soil > Wetlands > Peat | place... | reverse complement strand
ATGGAGGCTGCTGTGGCCACTGTCATAGCCGCTTCGAACGATCTCCCGGCGAGCACGCGGGCTCCGCTGACCGGAACGAAAAGAATGTCATCCGCCTGCAGGGTAATGTCAGGAACCTTCGCTTCCAACATCTTCTTGATCTGAAGCGGCGTCTGGGTCATGCCGTTGGGGCCCTTGCGAAGGATGCGCGCCCCACCCAGTTTCGCCGTGTGGTTGGTTCCTCCCGCTAGGGCCAGCGCCTGCAGAACCGTGAGCTGGCCATTGTCGACGATCAGGCCGCTGGGACGGCCCACATCTCCCACGACATAAACGACCGGCGCACGCGGCACGGTAATCGTGTCTCCGGGCATGATTTCGACGTTGCCGCTCGTGTCATCAGCAAGGTTGCGGGGAAGCTGCACATGAATCGGTTCGGTCTGATTGCGGCGCAGGATCGCAAGCTTCCTGGATGCCGTCGGCGAGAAACCGCCCGCCTCGGAGATAATTTCATACAGCCGGTGATCGGCGATATCGGGATAAATACCGGGCCGCTGCACTTCTCCGATCACGGTCACACCCTGGGACGCGGCTTCATCCACAAAAATCGCCACGTGCGGATTGCGCACGAACCCGCCATCGGCCAACCGCTTCTCGATCAGCGTCTGGGCTTCTTCCGGTGTAAGCCCTTCGACGTGAACATAGTCGATGAGAGGCAGGTAAACGTCGCCCGCATTGCTGACGCGCGCCTTGCTGGCCAATTCGGGAACGTTGTACACGCTGACCTCGATCAGATCGCCGAGCCCGAGCTTCACGATGGGGACAGGGGCCGCTTCAGTTATCTTTGCGGCCGGCGTGTTTGCCGTCCCGGTCGAAGCATTCGCCGCAGCCTGCGCGGGAGTTTGCGCCGCCGGCCAATCCGCGGCGCCACTCGCGGGGCTGGGGTTCGCAGGCTGTTGTGCGCTCGCGCCTAACGAAGCCAAAAGAACCTCTAGCGCCAACATCCAGGTGGGAACGCTGCGGGAAAAATACGAACCAATCGCTCTCAGCAAAGAATCCATGAACCAATGTGTGAGATTTAGCTGCAGTGTAGCACACCGGGAATGGAGTTGCGGATGCCTTTCTTACAACCCCCGTGTTTAGTTTTCCACAGGTTTTTCGCTTTCGCAGATTGAAATTCCCATTCTGGTGTTGCTAAATTCGGGGAAACCACAACGTCAACAGGAATTCTTTTGCTCACTACCGTCCGCAGGACGGCACTGCGATAGTTGCATTCAGAGTTGCGGAAATGCGTAACCTGCAGCTAAGTTTCGAGGTCACTAGTTGACAGTTATCTACCTGAGTGTGTTCCTTGCAGCGTTGCTGACAGCGTTCGTGCTGACCCGGTACGTGCGCGACCTCGCCAACGCGCGGGGATGGGTAGTCATTCCCACGCAAGAACGGCACATGCACTCCAGTCCGCTGCCGCGTCTGGGCGGCGTGGCGATCTTCCTCAGCTTTTGCGGCTGCATGGGAGCTGCTGCGATCTGGGCGCTGCGCCATCCGGCGCTGCACTCCACTTCTTTCTTCCCGACCATGAAGACCGTTTTGGTTCCCGCCGCGCTGGTCTTCCTGCTGGGCGTGTATGACGACCTGCACAGCGTGGGCCCCTACGTCAAGTTCACGGTGCAGGGAATCGCCGCCACCATGTTGTATATGGGCGGTCTGCGCATCGTGAATATTCCGGTGTTGTTCGGCAATCGGATTTTCCCCTGGTATGCCGGACTGGCATTTACGGTGCTCTGGGTATTGGCGATCACCAACGCTTTTAATCTGATCGACGGTCTCGATGGACTGGCGGCTGGATCGGCCCTGTTTTCCACGGTTGTGACGTTCGTGGTCGCCCTGCTGAACGGCCATCACCTGGTCGAGCTGATGACGATCGCGCTGGCGGGGGCGATCCTGGGATTTCTCCGTTTCAATTTCAACCCGGCTACAATTTTTCTGGGCGATTCCGGCAGTCTGTTTATCGGGTTCCTGCTCAGTGCGCTGGCTCTCCAGGGCGCACAAAAAGCTCCCACCATCGTCGCGATTGCCATTCCCATCGTTTCGTTCGGCTTGCCCATTCTCGAGACCGTGCTCTCGATTATCCGGCGTTTGATTAGCGGACGCCCGGTTTTTACCGCCGACCATGAGCACATCCATCACAAACTTTTGCAGCATGGCCTGACGCACCGGCAGGTGGTGATCCTTTTGTACGGAGTATCGGCGATTTTCGCCATGCTGAGCCTGTTCCTGCTGTGGCCGACGGGCAGCTCTTTGGGCCTGGTGCTCGCCGTTTTGGGGATTGGCATCTGGATTGGCGTGCAGCACCTGGGCTATCTGGAATTTGGGGAGCTGGCTCGAGTCGCGCACCGCACGCTGAATCAGCCGCAAATCTTCGTGAACAATATGGCCATTCGCCGCGCCGCCGAAGAACTCAAAGTGGCGCGGGACTACGATCAGGTGCGCCGCATTCTGCTCGCTGCCTTCGGCGGTAACGATTTTGACGGGTTCGAACTGAGGCTCGAGTTGCCTCCGGGCGAGCCGGAGTTTCCGCCCAGCGAAGCTCTGCCCACGCGCTACGGTGCCGGTTCGTTTCAGTGGCGCAAATCCGGATTGCCGCGGCTGGTGGCCGGCGCAGCCGTGTGGACAATCGCCCTGGCTCTGCACAGCTCGAGCAACCGCCGTTGCGGAACTCTGACCCTGCAGCGCGAGTATTGCGACCGCGATCTGCAACTCGACGTCAATCTGCTGACTTCGATCTTTCCCACCGCGCTCGCCGATGCGCTGGACCGTACTCTCCCGCACTCCGCCCAGGTCATCCCGCTGCCCACGCAAGACACCTCGTTCGTCACCGCCCAGGCCGGGTAGTCTCAGCCTTCCTCTTCAAACCGGATACAATCTCGCTTTGGTCTGTGCCATGCACATCCTTCACGTGGTGGGAGCCCGGCCGAATTTTATAAAAGCCGCGCCCGTGCTGCGTGCTTTGGCGCAGCACAACCAGATCCGGCAGACGTTGGTGCATACCGGCCAGCACTACGATGCCGCCATGTCGGACGTGTTTTTCCGCCAACTGGAAATGCCCGAACCCGACGTCAACCTGGAGGTTGGCTCCGGCAGTCACGCGCAGCAGACCGCAGCAGTGATGAGCGCGTTCGAGGCTGTGTTGCTCGACCGCAAGCCAGACCTGGTGCTCGTCTACGGCGACGTGAATTCCACCGTGGCGGCGGCGCTGGTGTGCGCGAAACTGGGCGTACGCGTGGGCCACGTCGAAGCCGGACTGCGCTCCGGCGACCGCTCCATGCCCGAGGAAATCAACCGCCTGCTCACCGACCAAGTCTCCGACTTGCTGTTCACGCCCTCCGCAGACGGCGACGAGAATCTTCTGCGCGAAGGAATCGACGCCGCCAAGATTCATCGCGTGGGCAACGTGATGATCGACACGCTGGTGCGCATGTTGCCGCTGGCGGAAAACTGCGCGCCCGTCAACCTGACGCCGCCTTACGCCCTGGTGACCTTGCACCGGCCGTCGAATGTGGACGATCTCCCCTGGCTGCGCGAACTGCTGGCCGCTCTGGCGGAGTTGAGCGGCCAGATGCAGGTGATCTTCCCGGTGCATCCGCGAACGCGGCAGCGGCTCAACGATCTCGGCGCCGCGCACGAGGCCGCTGTAGACGAAACTAACTCTCGTCTCCGGCTCATGGATCCTCTGCCTTACCTTGAGTTCCTCGCTCTCGAAAGGCGAGCCGCCTTAGTCATTACCGATTCCGGCGGCATTCAGGAGGAGACGACATTTCTTGGCGTCCCATGCTTGACGGTGCGCGAGAATACCGAACGGCCCATCACAATCAGGATGGGCTCTAACCAACTGGTGGGACGTGATGTGAAAAAGCTGCGCACTGCAGCGGAAGCTCTCTTACGTCGCGTGCCAACGACGGGCAACGCACAAAAGCCTTGCGTGCCGCTCTGGGACGGCCACGCAGCCCAACGCATCGCACAAATCATTGTGCGAACCTCAGCCTCGTCAGGACCGACAGGTGAAGCGAGGGGAGTTTCTGTCTTTACAGCTTCGCGCTGGCGTAGGAGTTGATTTCGCAGTTCAGGCAAACTTCTTCAAACGCAGGTGCCGTCCATTCCATGCTTCCCCCATCGGTCCAAGGATGGACCGTGAATGAAATAGAGAATAGCCGAATCCCACGCTGAAATCAACCGCCCCGCCAGAATTTCCCACCCGCCAGACCCGCTCCCCGTTAAGCCTTTTGACGCGAACGGGCACGAGGTTGCAAGATTTTGCACACCACCGGAGGGCAGGCGAGCTTTCCGGCCTGTTTTTCCACACGAGGAACCACTGCCGCCACTTTTTCCATCACCGCTCTGTATTTACCTTCGAGTACACCCACGGGAAATGAGGTTCGGCAAGCATGTTTGGCAAGACGGTTTACGGCACGACCTTCAAGGATGTCCATTTTGTTCCTCTGCAGTCCGCCACCTTCTGCGTTCAGTGTGAGCTGATCAGCAGCAACAGCCGCACCTATTGCCTTGCTTGCGGGAGCCAGGCCCTGATCGGTCTGTCGCGGGCGCTGGGAGGATCGCTGCATCGTCAGCCGGCCGCGCACTTGATTACCGACACGGAGCTCGACAGCCTCGTCCGCGACTTGCTGCGCACCGTGCCCGAGCCGCAGACGCTCAGCCTGGACGAGCGCTCGCGCATGCCCTCGCTGGCGCAACGCAGCCAGCTGCGCGTGGCCAACGCCGCGCATCCCGCAGCCGGAATCCGGGCCGTGCAACTCACAGACGAAGTGGAAATCCATCCTGCGGAGCTTGACTTGGAGCCGGCCATCAGCGCCATCACGGAACGCGCCCAGCACTTGACCGGGGCCACCGGAGCCGCCATCGCCCTGCGCACGGGCGATGAAATCGTCTGCCGTGCCCGCGCCGGCCGGACCGCCCCCGATCTCGGCGTTCGGTTGCAGACCGACGCCGGCATTTCCGCAGAAGCGGTGCGGTCCGGCGAGGTCATGCTCTGCCACGATGCCGAGCGCAACCCGCGCGTCGATCTGGCCAGTTGCCGCCGCCTGGGCGTACGCTCCATCCTGGTTTCGCCGTTGCGCAGCTTCCGGCGCACGTTGGGCGTGTTTGAAGTGCTGTCTTCAACCCCGGGAGCCTTCGACGAACGCGACGTCGCGACCATGCAGCTACTTTCCAGCATGATGGTGGCCGCCATATCGCGCATCTCCAGGTTGCAACGGACGCAAACCCAGCCCCGGGGGTAGTTCGGCGGACCTGGCAGCGTCCCATCCATGGCCGGGGCCGTCGTACTTGTCATTTTCTTCGTTGCTTACTTTTCCTCTCATCCGCGCTAATATGTAGCATCAGCAAGTTTGGCCCTGGAGATGGCAGCTGTCAGTCCGACATGGCAAGCGATAGTGCCGAATCGTCGCCGACGTGTGCGGCACAGAATTCAAACTCCGGCCTACGCATGTTTCCGCACGGAGTTGGGCAGCGCCACGCTCGATCTGCACGAAATCGTCGACATCAGCGAAGACGGAGTCGCGATTCAGTGTCATACCCCGTTGGAGGTGGACCGGCAAATCCACTTATGCCTCGACTTGGCCGAGTGCGCCGAACAGATCTACACCACGGGGCAGGTGGTCTGGTCGAATGAGTTTGGCCGCTGCGGAGTGCGCTTTTCCGCACTCTCCGCAGCTTCCCTGGCGCACCTGCGCGAGTGGCTTTTTGTCAACGTAACAGCAGGCGCAGCCAATGGCGAAGTCGAGCTGCCCGCTTCATCGGTTGTTCCTCGCAGCCAGTCCGCTCCGCGAAACTATACCGATACGCTGGCGGCGATCACGGCAGTGCGGCGGCAAGTCGAGGCGCTGGGATCCGATCTGGCCCGCGCTCTGCAACTTGTTGCCGAGCGTGCGCAGGCGCTGGTTCGCGCTTCCGGCGCGGCCATCGCGCTGCTGGACGCCGAACCGGACTTAATGATCTGCAGGGCCAGCGCCGGCGCCGATGCTCCGCCGGTGGGCGCTCGATTGCAAGTTGGCTCAGGCTTCTCCGGCGAATGTGTCAAGAGCGGCCTGCTGCTGCGCTGTGACGATACCGAACTCGACGGCCGCGTGGATCGTGAAAGTTGCCGCGCCTTGGGCGTGCGCGCGATTCTCGCCGCGCCCGTGCGAGTCGGGGAGCAGTCGGTCGGGTTGGTTGAAGTGTTCTCCGGCGAGCCGAATGCCTTCACTGAAGCCGACGGCCGCGTTTTGCAGCGTCTCGCCGAAATCGTGCTGGATGCCGCCAACCGCGCCGCGCGCGCGGAAAAGTCGCCGCCGTTGGGGGCACCCGCCCCCACGTCCTTCGCCTCGCCGCAGGGGAGCGTGCTGTTTGCCGCCGCCGACGAAGAAAAAAAGCAGGACGCTCCTGCGGCAGAGAAAGGCAGCATGATGAGCATTAGCCTGCCGCGCTCCCATCTGATCGTGCTGATCTGCTCTGCTGCTACGATCGCGCTCGCTCTTGGCTACCGGCTTGCGCCGTGGATTCAGACTGAGGTCGCGCCCTGGGTGCAGAGCAAGTTGCATGCGCGCGGCCAGAACCAACTGCCGACCGTGCTTGCCTCCTCACAGCCCCCCAAGGCAGAAAGTACAAGTTCGGCTCCCACCGTCGAAACGGCATCTCTCGAGCAACTTCGGCAAATGGCCGACAAGGGCGACCCCGCCGCGCAGAACGCCCTAGGTCTGTGCTACGCCAACGGCGAGGGCGTTGCGTTGAACGAATCCGAGGCCGTCCGCTGGTTCACCAAAGCTGCCGAACAGGGCTTCGTTCCTGCGCAATCCAAACTGGGTTCGTTCTACTTTTCCGGCCGCGGCGTGCCCCAGGATTCCAGCCGCGCCTACTTCTGGATGGTGGTCGCACGCATGAGCGGCGACGATGCCAGTAAAACGCTGGCCCCATTCGTCCGCGCCCGCCTAACCCGCTCCCAAGTCACGTCCATCGAACTGGAGGCCGACCGCTGGCTGCAACAGCATCAGGCAAGCGCCAAGCCCACGGCGGGTCAACTGCGAGCCCGGAACTAAGCTTGCCCAGGTAGGGGCAGACGCATTCGTCCGCCCCTGCGAATGTAGGGACTGCCGCCTAGGCTGTCCCCGGCGCGAGGCAGGGAATCCACCGCAGAAGAGCGGCCCTTCAACGCCGTGTCAAGACTTCATCCCCTAAGGGTTGCTTCCCGCGCTAAGATATTCGTAGAGGTGTTCGGTGCCCACTCTGCGCGAAGTCCTCGATCAGCGCGTCCGCGAGGCCGATTCATCTCTCTACGAGAAGCTCGACAACCGCCGCGTGCGCTGCTTCTCCTGCGGTCATTGTTGTCCGATTCCCGAAGGCCAACCCGGCGTTTGCAAAGTCCGCTACAACCGCGGCGGCACGCTCTACGTACCCTGGGGATACACTGCCGGCATGCAGTGCGATCCCATCGAGAAAAAGCCGTTCTTCCACGCCTATCCCGGAGCGCTCGCCTACAGCGTCGGCATGTTGGGCTGCGATCTGCATTGCGCCTACTGCCAGAATTGGGTGACGTCGCAAGCTCTGCGCGATCCCCGCGCGGTCTCGCCGCCGCTGGAAGTGTCTCCGCAGGTTCTGGTGCGCGAAGCACTGTCTCAAGGCGCCAAGGTCGTGGTCAGCACCTACAACGAGCCGCTGATCACCAGCGAGTGGGCCGTTGCCATCTTCAAAGAAGCGAGGTCGGCCGGGCTGGTAACCGGATTCGTCTCCAACGGCAACGCCACGCCGCAGGTGCTCGAATACCTGCGCCCGTGGACCGATCTCTATAAGGTCGATCTCAAAAGCTTCGACGATCGCCGCTATCACGAACTCGGCGGGCGCATCGGTCCGATCCTCGACAGCATCCGCCGCATTTACGCGCTGGGCTTCTGGCTGGAGATTGTGACGCTACTCATCCCCGGATTCAACGATTCGGAAGATGAGCTTCGCAAGCTGTGCGAATTCGTCGTGAATGTGTCGCCGGACATCCCCTGGCACGTAACCGCATTTCACGCTGACTACAAAATGGATGGCGAGCGCGACACCACTGTCGATGACCTTCTCCGCGCCGCGGAAATCGGCCGCCAGGCGGGCCTGCGCTACATCTATGCCGGAAATCTCCCGGGGAGCGTCGGGCCGCATGAAGATACGCGATGCCCGCAATGCAGCGAGACTCTGATCCAGCGGTACGGGTACCTAATCGAAGAATACCGATTGACCACCGACGGCCGCTGTCCGCGCTGCGCCAGCTCCATCCCCGGACGCTGGGCCCCAGAGTTCAGCGGCCAGATCGCGTCCATCCCCTTCCGTCCTCACAAAAATTCAGCGGGATGGCGCTCGCGTTTGTTTACAATCACAGGTCATTAATCAGTAGAACAAACTGGAAGTTTCACAACGGCGGTGTTCTAGGCAGACGATGTAGGGACAGCCGCCCTCGCTGTCCGGCCGGGCGAGGCCCGGCGGGATTTCGGGCGGCAACGTAGGGCTGGAACTTCTGCGACGCTCAAATGCGGCATACACTCACTCTCGGTCTGATCAGCCTTCTCCTTCTCGCCTCCTGTTCTCCGCGCGATTTCCTGACGCGCCGCCTTGCCACCGATCTGATTGCGACCTCCGATGTGTTCCGCGCGCCACAGCGCTTTGTGCTGCAGACCGGCATCCAGTCCAGCGCAGCCTATCCCTCGCCCGAATTCCTGGCGCTGCAGCATCATGGATGGATTACCGCCAACTCCTCCAACTGCCCGCCTTCGGTCGCGCCGCCGCCTTGCCGTGACATTCTTCTGACTCCCGACGGCGTGGAGACCGTGCACGCCCTTCTGCCCACAGGCGAGGCCGAAAAGTCGCCGCTCACCATCCCGGTCGCGAGGCGGGAATTCGTCGCCGTCACCGGCATCAGCGAGCAGGGCAACACGGCGGAGGTGGAGTTCACCTGGCACTGGGATCCGCTGAACGAAATCGGAGCTGCACTGTACTCGAGCGATCTGCACTACCGCTCGACCGTGGGATTCCGGCGCTACGATGACGGTTGGCGCGTGACCGAGAGCCTTCCCCATCCCGGCCAGACGCTGGACGATGCGCTCAAGAACGCCGAGCCGATCCCATAACTGTGACCTGGGCGCGTACTTGTTCCGTGAGCACTGTTTCCCAATTCGCTGCCCCTGTCGCTCGCTGGCTCACGCCGCGCCGTTTGCGAGCCCAGGCCATCATGCTTGCGCTGGTTCTCTGGGGAGTATGCGCCGTCGACTATGCCGCGCCGGGATTATTTGACCGCGCCGGCAATCTCAAATTTCAGGATTTTGTTCAGTTCCCCATCTCCGCGCGGCTGATCGCGCAGGGCCGCACGGATCAACTTTACGATGACCGCGTCCTCGCCGATGGCATCACCGAGATTGTCGGCCACCCGACCACGATCTATCTGCGATATTTCTACGGCCCGCAGGTGGCGGCGCTGTTCGCGCCCATGCGGCAGCTATCTTTTCTGGTGCAAGCCGAGATCTGGGTCGCGCTGTCGCTGCTGATGTATTTCGCCTGTGTGTATCTGATCTGGAAGTCGTGCGGCGGCCTGCGCGGTTCTCCCGGATTTGTCGCTCTCTGTGCCATCGCGTATCCGTCGGTGTTTCATTTCCTTGTGCGTGGGCAGATTTCCGCCCTGCCGCTCCTATTCCTCACGTTGGCGTACCTGGCGTTCCGCTCTGGGCGCGAGTGGATGGCCGGGCTTGCCCTGGGCGTGTTGGTCTTCAAACCCCAGTTCCTGGTCGCGATCCCCGTGGTGCTGCTGCTGGCGAAGGCGTGGAAGCCGCTCGCAGGGCTTATCGTATCGGCGAGCGCCCAGCTTGCACTCACCCTCGCTGCGTTTGGGCCGCCGGTGATGCGGGCATACTTTCACATGCTTCTCCGCAGCGCGGAACAGCCTGGAACGACCGAGCTCCGCCTTTCGCCGATCCAGATGCACTCGCTCCGGGACTTCTGGCTGCTGCTGATTTCTTGGTCCTCCGAAGGATGGTCCGGCGAAGTAGGGACTGCGTGGGCGCTGTACGCGTTAAGTTCGCTGGCCGTGATCGCGATGGCGGTCGCGGTTTGGAGATCGTCTTCGCCCCTCACGCTTCGCTATTCCGCGCTGCTGCTGGCCGCGGTGCTGGTGAATCCGCACATCTACATCTATGACCTTCTGGCGCTGGCTCCAGCGCTGCTGCTGCTGGCCGACTGGACGATTACACATGCGTCGCATGCCAGTGCGCCCGCTCTGCGCGTCGGCGTGTATCTGGCGTTTCTGTTGCCGATGTTCGGTCCGGTCGCGCGCTGGACCCATCTGCAGTTGTCGGTGGTAGCTTTCGTGGCGATCCTGTGGATCCTGTTCCGCCTCAGCCGCCCTGCTAACGCTGCAGGCAATCGCTCGTCTGATGCAGCGGACTGCTCCTAGTTGGCCTCATCCTGAGCGGAGCCGTTTTTCAGGCGGAGTGAAGGCTCGCGTGCAACTCAGCCCCCGAGCGCCGCTGACGCCTGACGGTGAGGCCTGTGAGCTATCTCGCGGCGATCTTCACGCCTTTGGAATTCGCCGCGTAACGGGCAATGCCTTTGTACAGCGCTTCGGCGATCTGTTCGCGGTAGCCGTCGGAGCGCAGCTTCTGCTCGTCGGTGGGGCTGGACACGAAGCTGACTTCCGCCAGAATGCCGGGCATGGCGCTTTCGGTGAGGACCACGAATCCGGCTTCTTTGATGCCGCGGTCGCGCAGGCCCGGATTCTGCACTGAGAGCGTGCTGTAAAGTGAGCGCTGCACGCTCGCTGCCAAGCGGCGCGATTGCTCGATGCGCTCGTGCAGATCGGCGGGGGAAAGCGTGGGCGTGACCGTGGCCTTCGCTGAGCCGGAATCCTTCAAACCAGTTTCTTTCAAGCTTGTTCCGCTCGTTCCAGCTTCCTTTACGCCTGGGGCAGAGAAGATGCTCGTGTAATACGTTTCGACGCCGCGGGCGGAAGGCAGATCGCTGTAGTTGGCGTGCACGGAGACGAACAGATCGGCCTGCGACTGATTGGCGATTTCGGCGCGCTGATCGAGCGGGATGTAGTTGTCGTCCTGGCGGGTGTAGATGACGTCGGCGCCCAGACGGCTTTCGAGCAGCTTGCCCAGGCGCTGCGCGATCTCGAGCACCAGATCTTTTTCCAGCAGGCCGCGCTTGCCCACCGTGCCCAGGTCCCATCCGCCATGGCCGGCGTCAACCACGATGCGCATTTTCGGCAGGCGTGCCCGCAGTTGCAGGTCTTCTTTGCTCGGAGGCGGAACAACGATGGCGAGCTGGTTCTTTTCGCTCTCAGAGTTCGGAAACAGATTCACCGCGCCCTTGGGATTGGTTCCGGTCTTGTGCAACGCGACGATCAGGCGGTAAGGATTGGGCTCCAGGCTGACGGAGAAATCGGTGCCCGGCTTGGGTTCGAGCACGATGCGCGTCATTGCGGCGACGGGCTGCGCGACACGGATGCGAGTAAGAAAAGTGTCGCCCACATCGATGGCCTTGCCGGCTAGGTCCGGCGTGAGCAGCGTGTCGTGCAGGTCGAAATAAATGCGGTCCGGCCCGCTCAGGCGATGCGCTTCATATTGCACCTGATCTTCAAGGTCGAGGACCACGGTACTGGAGTCCGGGGACGACCAATGGCGGAGTCCGCTGACGCGCGGCAGGGAGCCGGCGTCCTCGGGAGCGGCCTCGGAATCTTGCAACGCGGGCGCAATGCTTGTGTCGGTCAGCGAGTCGGTGGTGGGGGGCCCAGCTGGCTCGGCGGGCTTGGGCGGTGCGGTTTGCGGCTGGGCGGGTGTGGCCTGCGGAATGCCCGCGCTTTGCTTGGTGAGGACCGTGCCGTCAAGGGAAGAGTTGCGGAGCTTCCACCACACTCCAACGGCAAAAGCGGTGCCGATCAGTATAACCACCAGCAGAGCGAACACGACCGGCCGCGGATGAGACGGCTCGGGCGGCGGCTCACAAAGATATTCCGGTTCCGCCGGGGCTTCGTAACTTGCGCCTTTAATCTCGCTTGGGGCCTGATCTGTGGCGACCGGGGCCAGGAACGTTGTGGCCGGACCTTCATCGGTGGCTGGGGGAAGAAGAAACGTTGTGGGCGGAGGCTCGGTCGCAGGCTTTTCGCCGGGAGCGGTTGCGGCCGTAATCTCCGCAGACGGAGCGGCCGGAGTTTCTGCCGAAAATGAGAGTTGCTCAGGCAACGGCCAAGATTGTGACGTGGCGGCGGTGACTTCCTCCGCGGACATTGCGACGAAAGGTGCAGTCGCATTTTTTGCGGGCTCGGCGACGGGAGCTGCCGATGGCGTGACCGCCGGCGAGACCGGTTCCAGCTTGGTGGCCGCGATTTGCGCTGAGGCGGCGAAGCGGTCTTCGTCTTCGGGCTTGAGCGCGGCGAGCACGAGCTCGGCGAGCAGGGCGAGGTTATGGATGTCGCTGTCGTTGAATCCGAAGGGGAGCGAGGAGAAGGCTTCGAGAACACCGATGACGCGGCGGCGGCCGCAGAGCGGAACCGCAACCATGGAGCGCGCGCCGAGTTGGCGGCAGGCGTCGCGATTGACCCGATCATCGCTCTCGGTGTCGTCGCAGTGAACGACCTGCGCGGTGCGGAAACAGGCTCCGGAAAAAGCCGAGTCGCGCTCGATGCGCGCGCCCACGTCGGGACGAATCGCGCCGGCCGCTGCGCGCAAGACGATTTCGTTGTTTTCCGCCAGGGCAATGGCGAGGCCATCGGCGCCCGTGATCGCAACGGCTCGCTCCGCGACCAGTTGTAATACTTCGTCGAGAACAAACAGTTCGGACGGGTCAAACTCCGACGGGGCGGGAGAAGCTGGAGAATCGAAAACCAGGCGATGACTAGCGAGCGCCTTCCTCCGGCGTAGCTGGTCGTGCAACGCGGCGAAGGCAAGGAGAGCATGCAGAGCGTTTTGTTGCGGAGGCTGCGCCACCCACTCGGGCTCGGCAAAGTCGCGAACTTCCGCGCTCTGCGCACTGGGCCAGGGCGTGCTCGCGCCGGTCGGCGAGTCCGGGGCTTCGAGGCCGAATTTTGGGGTGGTGGTCGCCATATCCCGAGTGCCCAATGTCTACGTTATCGAGCTTTCATGGCGCTGACAATTACCTGAAAATGCCCCTTTGGACGTGCACCTTCGTGTAGGTCGGTTCCGGGGCCAAGGCCTCCATTTGATTTCGATTCGGCTCACGGCGCCCCTGTGGCGCGCTGTTGCTCAGGGCAGGCTCTCTAAGGCCGCTCTTCCGCTTGTCAATTCGCCAGGAATTGTTGCGCCAGCCAGAGCTGCAGAGCTTTTTGCTGCTGGGGAGCGATTTTCACAAATCGCAGCCCAAGATTTCCGGCATTATCCTGCCACACGACTTCCGCTTGCGCCTGGCAGGCCAGGCGTGCGCCCGGCAGTTCGAAGGAAAGCTGCGTCGCATGGGCGTCAATCGCGCGGTCGACATGGATCTGCATTCCATTCTGGCTGAGGTTGATCAGTTGTGCAGTGCATGGTTGCCGGCCTTTGCATTTCAACAAGACGGGCAAATCGAGGCTGGTGCGCTGGTAGCGCAGGCGTTCGTCGAGAATCATGCTGCGGGCGGCGGAAAGCGTATGCACCGCGCGTTCTACGGAAATCGGTTTGGTAAAGGCGAACAGAGCGCCGCTTTCATCCAGGCAATCGAGCTGGTGGGAATGGCCCATCAGGACCACCGGGACAGTCTTCGGTTTCCGGTCCGGGCAATGGAGGTCGCGCAACAGTTGGAAGCTGCCATTCAGGTCGCAATCGACGATCAGCGCATCGACTTTCGATTTCGAAAGCCGCGAGAGGACGCGCTGTGGCTCGGCTTCGATGGCCACTTCCATTTGCAAGCCGGAGAGAATACATTCCAGAACACTGACTTCCTGCAGGTCGCGCGAAACCACCATCGAGGAAAGCTGCATGGCTTCCACTCTAAGCGGTGAGCGTAACAGCGCCGTAGATCACCAACGTAACAAGCCGCGACTTTGACCGTTTCTAACTTGGCCTACGCAGCGCGCGGGACGACGGCTTCGACTGCGTCGCAGAAGCGATCGATCTCGGCGGCCGACGTGTAGACGTTCGGGCTGACGCGAATGCCGCTGAGAAAGGGCGCAACGATGGGCGTCACCAAAATGTTGTGTTTGGCGAGGAGAGCGTCGCTCAGCCTTCCGGGGTCGATGGTATCGAAGTGGATGGTGCCGAACGCCCCGGATTGGTTGGCATCCAGAGAGACAAGCATTTGAGCGCCGGGAAGCTCGCTCAGGCGTTCGGCCCAACGCTGTTTCAAGTAGCGGAGGCGCGCGAATTTTCTCTCGGCGCCGATATTTTCGTGGAACTCAAGGGCCTGCAGCGTGGCGTTGTGCATGGCAGCCGGGTGCGTGCCGATTTCCTCGAACTTTCGGATGTCCTTGTCCATCGAGGGCGGAGCGGCCATCAGCGCCCAGTGTTTTTCGAGGCGGTCTTTGCGTACGTAGAGCAGGCCCGTGCCAATAGGTGCAGAAAGCCATTTGTGTAGACTCGCGCCATAGAAATCGCAGTCGAAGTCGGAGAACTGAAAAGGCACATGGGCGAAGGCGTGTGCGCCGTCGACGATGCTGATGATGCCGTGCGAGCGTGCCAGGGCGCAGATCTCCTTCACGGGAAAGATCTGGCCGGTCATGAACACGACCTGCGAGAAGTGAATGACGCGAGTGCCGGGCGTGATGGCCTGCTCGAACAGGCGCACCAGATCCGCCGGGTCGTGGACGGGAACGGCGAAGTCCAGTTGTTTGAGAACGATTTTCTCGCGGCGCTCCCGTTGCTGCCAGGTGGTGATCATGCGGGGATAATCCTGGCTGGTGGTAAGGACTTCATCGCCGGGCTTGAGGTCGAGGCCGAACTGAGCGATCTGCAGCGACTCGCTGGCGTTGCGGGTGATGGCGATGCATGCGGGATCGGCGTTCCACATGCGGGCGAGTGTCTTGCGCACATCTTCGACGCGGGGCTCCAGGTCGTGCCACATGCGATAGGTGGGAAGCAGGTTGCTGTAACGGAGGGCTTCGATTTCCGCGTCGAGAACGGAGGTGGGCGCGGGGGCAACACCGCCGTTGTTGAGGTTGAGAATCTTTTCGTCGCGGACGTAGGCGGAGCGAATCTTCTCCCAGAAATCTTCGTCGCCGGCGAGCTTTTCCGCCGGGACGCCGGCGTGGGCGCGGTTCAGAAATGCAACCAGCGCGAGAGCCTCGGCCCCGCGCAGAAAGTCTCGGCGAGTCAGGTCAGCGGACATGTCTCGAAACTTCCCAACTTGCAAAGGATACATCATCGAGGCCCGGACGTCGGACCTTGGCCCTCAGACCTCAGACCTTGGACCTTAGGCATTCGGGCATTCGTGGTCTGCCCAAGGTCTAAGGTGCAAGGTCCGACGTCCAAGGTCCTAACCCCGATACCAGTCCACGGTGCGGCGCAGGCCGTCTTCGAAATCCACCACGGGTTTGTAGCCGAGGGCGGCCTCGGCTTTGGAGATGTCGGCGAGGGAGTGTTTGATGTCGCCGCCGCGCTCAGGGGCGTAGATCGGGTTCTCGCGATAGCCGATGAGCGACTGAAGCAGAGCATACATTTCGTTCAGAGTGACGCGGCGGCCGGCGGCGACGTTGAACACCTCTCCGGCAGCTTTTTCGGCGGGGGCCTCGCAGGCTAGGAAGTTGGCCGTGACGGCGTTATCGATATAGGTGAAGTCGCGGCTTTGTTCGCCATCGCCGTAAATCGTGGGCCGCTCGCCACGCAGCATCTGGGTGATAAATTTCGCCAGCACGCCTGCATAGGGCGAGGAGGGGTCCTGGCGCGGGCCGAAGACGTTGAAGTAGCGCAGGCAGACGGTTTCCAGCCCATAGCAGCGGTAGAAAGAAACCATGTACTGCTCGCCGGCGAGTTTGGCGACGGCATAGGGCGAAATCGGATCGGGCTTCATGGCTTCCTGTTTGGGCAGGGTGGGTGTATCGCCGTAGGCCGACGACGAGGCCGCATAGACCACGCGCTTGACTTTGGCGTCGCGCGCAGCCACCAGGAGGTTGACGGTACCATCGACGTTGGCGCGATTGCTGCCGAGGGGATCGAGTACCGACTTGGGCACGGACGGAATCGCCGCCTGATGCAGGACGAAGTCCACGCCAGCGCAAGCTTTGTGCACCGCGTCCAGATCGGTGATGTCGGTTTCGTGAAAGTCAATCCGATCGCGAATCTCGGTGAGATTTTCCTTCCGTCCAGTGGAGAAATTGTCCACGCCGCGTACTTGCTGGCCGCGGGATAGGAGAGCCCGCGCCAGCGACGATCCGATAAAGCCTGCGATCCCTGTGATGAGATATAGAGCCATGATTTCATCATAACGAATGCTGGCCACGCGTGAGGGAATGAACCGGCCGAATGAACCATGCGTGGTTCCCGGAAGGGGACCTGACCTACCGTGGGAAGTCTGCGGTTTGGCTGGTTTTGAGGATCCTCAGGAAGTCTTCCCGCGTCAACGTGCGCCGGTTCTCGAAGTAATCTATCAAGCTTTGGATGGCGTTGGATGGATTGGTGATTAACGGTACGCTTTGCGGAGCGTTGGTGGAGGAAGGGGAAGATGCGATGCCGGGGCCCAGGCCTATGCAAGGGTGCAGATGAGCGAGCATCCGCCGGAGATGAGCCTGGTTCTCACCGGTCAGGTCCACAAAAGCTACCCCCATGCCCAATCCGGGATAGTTGACGCGCACCTCGCCGAGGGCTTCCAACTGAACTCCGCTGGCGTGCAGTTTAAGTTGCAGGATGGTTCCGACCGGAAACGTGGTAGGAGCTTCGAGATAGCAGCCGTGGAGGCTGACGTCGGTAAACGTGGCCCAGGTGCGCAGGTCCGCGCCGTCCTGTCGAATCTCGGCCTTGCCGTCGCACTTGTAGCGCGCGCTGCGCCGCCGCTCCGCGCCACGGGGCTGCGGTTGCGCAGCCGGGGCTGCCGGCAGTTCTCCAGAACTATTGCTTCGGGCGGGCGCCGCCGCAGCTGCGCTTTTGAATCCGCTGGATTGTTTTAGCGCCAGCAGGTAGGAGACCGCCGGATTCGCTTCCTCTGCCATAGAATGCCTCGCACCACCACCGAAGTCAGTGCCGAAACCCTGATTGGACTTAGTCGGGTTCTGTTGACTCTTGTTTCATCGGGAAAAGCGAGGCGAAAGATTAGGCCGCACAGGCCAGCGAAGATCCAATCCCCCGGATAAGCGATTTCTAACCGGCGGGCGTCACCGAAGGGGTGGTGAACTCGGCCCGCTGCGTAACTTGCCGGAGCTGCTTCCACAGTTCATCGCGTCCGGCGCCGGTTTTGGAAGAAAAGGGAAGCAGGCGGGCGGAAGGATACTCGGCGGCGAGCGTTCGCAGCACGTTGTGCAACTGATTGTTGGAGAGCCGGTCACTTTTGGTCGCGACCAAAAGAAAGTCGCGCCCGGAGTCGCTCAGGAACTGCAGCAGGTGGCGATCGCTGGGCTGCGGGGGAACGTTTACGTCGACTAGCGCGACACACAGGGCCAGCGTTTCCCGCTGAGTGAGGTAGGGTTCGATGAACGTGGGCCATTCCTGGGAAATCTCTCGAGAAATCTTGGCGTAGCCGTAGCCGGGGAGATCGGCGAAAATCATCTCCGGACGCGGTTTTCCGGGCCAGCGGATTTCGAAGAAGTTGATGCTGCGGGTGCGGCCGGGCGTGGAACTGGTGCGCGCCAGCTTGCTGCCCACCAGAGAGTTGATGACGCTCGATTTGCCCACATTGGAGCGGCCGAGGAAGGCGATTTCCGGGAGCGTCGGGGCAGGGAAGTGTCCCTTATTCGTAGCGGCAGCCAGGAATCGCGCCAAGACCCTCATGCTCAAGTGTGCAATGGAGTGAGCAGGATTGGCAAGTGCGGACGGCCGGGGCTATTGCGTAACTGGAATCCGCACCAGAATCGCGTCATCCACGCGCACGATCAACTCTGAGAATTTCTGCTTGCCGACGTTGTGCATCGCCTGATAGCGAGGGTTGAGCGAATCCACATCCACACGCAGCGGGGCCTTGGGATCTTTCGGCACATCGAAGCTCACGCGAACATCGGGCTTGCCGTCGCCGTCGATATCGACCACATCGGAGACATGCGAAGGCAGTGCGGTTGCCGGTCTCCAATCCAACTGCACGAACGCCTTCTCGCGCTGCAGCATGTGCGGCGAGACTTGGCGGTGAATGTCGATGGAGTAACCGGCTGCAGGAATCGTGCGCTCTTTCGGGCCTCCCGAATACATCTCATCCACGTGCAGGCCGAGGCTGGCGAATGCATTGGTGAAGAGTCCGTAGAGCAGGAAGGGCGTCAGAATCGCTGCGAAGACGGTGAGTCCTGCGCCGGTGTAGCCGAATTTGGCGGACCAATTCTTCAACATGAAATGCCTCTAGAGAACCAGGTGCAGTATGGTGGCCAGTCCTTCGGCGATGATGGTGCCGCCGAACATGACGGCCATCGCCCACGCGGCATACAGAAACATCAGCCGCGCGCGCTCCGGCTTGGCGGCGATTTCGGTTCCGCGGATGTGCCACACGGCGGCGTCTTTCGGGCAGGCGTCCACGCAAGCGCCGCATTTCATGCACGACATCAGCGTTTCGCCCCGCGCGATCGACTCATCATTCAGCGCCAGTGTGGGGCAGCTTTTCTGGCAGAGCACGCACGGCGTGCAGCGGGTGCGGTCGATCTTCACCTCGAAGACGCTGGTTTTGTTGAAGATCGATTGAAACGCGCCGAACGGACAGAAAAAAGCGCACTGCGTCCGCTTTTTGGTGAGCAGGGGCAAGGCCATCACCAGCGTGGCGAACAGCAGGATGAAAATTCCGTTTTGCACCAGTCCCACAGAGTTGCGCGCGGCGACGTATTCCGATACGGCTTTGAACGGACACAGCCACATGCAATAGGCCGGTTCGAACAGCGCGAGCGACAACAGCACCATGGCCAGCAGTACCGCCCACGGGCCCAGGCGCCAGCGGGAATCGATTATTGGCACTTTTGCTTTGGCCGGGACCGCGGCCATGCCCTCCTCGATTCCGCCGAAAAAGCAGGCATAGCTGCACCAGCCTTTGCCCACCACAATGGTGACGGCGAGCCAGATGCCGGCCATGGCCGCCATTCCTCCGGTCATGCCGCCATTGGGCAGGATGGAGCCGGGAAAGACCAGCGTTTTCGTGAGTGCCGCGGGCACGATGAGCAGCGGAATGGGAATGAAGCAAAACGGCGTGCGCCCGGCGATCATCTCCTCGATAGGGATTCCCATCGTGCCGCGCATCGCGATTACGTTGTGGATGAAGCCCACCGGGAACAGAAGGCCCAGGGCGACGAAAAACCAGCGCCGCCAGCGGTAGGTCTTCCAGGTCCGCATCATCAGGAAAAAGAGAACCACCATGAACCCGCCGGTGAGTAAGCAGGCGATTCGGAACGAACGGTTGGCGTGCGCCCAGTTGGGCGTGAACATCAGCGCCGACCAGAGCGCGATGGGCAAGGTCAGCAGCAAAGAGCGGCCAATGCTTCGTGGCTCACGCACTGGAAGGGCTTTAGCCATACATTCTTTCTTATTTAGAATTGCCCATTCAAAACCGCCGAATCAAAATCGCCAAGCCGGAGAACAAGTAATACGCCGCTATCAGAACCATGGCCATTCGCGCCACGGTGATGACGGCTTCGCTGCGGCGGATCCAGCCCATGCCCGCGAAGGGCAGGAACCAGACCGACGTGCCGACAAAAAACACCGCGAAAAACAGGATTGCGCCGGCCACGGTAGCGGCTTCGGCCGCACGCACTCCGGCGGCGACGAACGGAGGACAAAGACTGACTCCGGTAAGGAACCCTAAAACCGCTGCACCGGGGACAGGATGTTTTCCAGCTCCGATGGTCACGAGCTGAGAACTGGCGCACGAACGCTGACACTCCCGGCCCACCCGGTAGGCATACCAGAGCAGCGCGCCACCCAGAAGCAAGTGAATGATGGCGAACATCCACAAGCGCGCCGGAGCTGGAAGCGAAACCAACGCTCCCACTTCCCAGGCGACGCCCGCAAACAGCAAATATCCGAGCAACCGAGTCGCCAGGAATGCGGAAAGATAACGCGCGTGCAGGCGTAAGCCCGTGTGCTCGGCAAGCAAAGAAGGAATGAGAACCGGACCGCAGGAGGCCACACAGGCTGGTCCAGACGCCAAGCCTAAGCCCAGCGCTTCGCCGAAAGCGAAACCCGTGGCCATGACCGGAAGCTAACACCGGCTCCGCCCAATGTATGTGATCTGACGCACTTTGAGCGATGCCGAATGGAAAAAGGCCCGCGTGAGCGGGCCTGTTTTCATAACTCTTGGGTTACAACGCTAAAGCTATTGGTGAGCTGTCGGAATCTCCGGAGTGGTTGCGGTCAACGGAGGGGCGAGGGGCTGCACGACAGCCTCGTCCAGCTTGGGCAAGGGAGCTTCCAGAGCGATCTGCAGAACCTGATCCATGGTGTCGACAAAGTGCAGCTTCATGGCGTTGCGCAGATTCTCCGGGACCTCGGCCAGGTCTTTCTCGTTGTCTTTGGGCAGAATGACTTCGAATAGTCCGGCGCGATGGGCGGCGAGGAGTTTTTCTTTCAGTCCGCCGATGGGAAGAACTTTGCCGCGTAGCGTGATTTCGCCGGTCATGGCCAGATCACGGCGCACGGGAATTTTGCTGAGAGCCGAAGAAATCGCGGTTGCGATGGTGATGCCGGCCGAAGGACCGTCTTTCGGGATGGCGCCTTCGGGCACGTGCACGTGCAGGTCGAGATTGCGGTAGAAGTCGCGATTCAGGCCGAGGCGGTGCGCGCGCGAGCGAACGTAAGACATCGCGGCCTGGGCGGATTCCTGCATCACGTCGCCGAGCTTGCCGGTAAGGGTGAGCTTGCCCTTGCCGTCAACCACGGTGGCTTCGGTCGAGAGGATGGAGCCTCCGACTTCGGTCCAGGCGAGGCCGGTGACGAGGCCGATTTCCGATTTTTCGTGCGCCAGCGTGTCGCGGAATTTAATGACGCCGAGGAAGTCGTTGACGTTTTCTGCCGTGATGCTGGCAGTGTAGTTCGCGCCCTCCTTGACGACTTTGCGCGCGACCTTGCGGCAGACGTTGCCAATTTCGCGCTCCAGGTTGCGCACACCGGCTTCGCGCGTGTAGGAGCGGATGAGCGTGGTGATGGCTTCGTCGGTGAACTGAATGTTTTTCTCCGAGAGCCCGGCGGCCGCCATCTGTTTCTTGACCAGGAATTGCTTGGCGATTTCAATCTTCTCCTGCTCTGTGTATCCGTGCAGGCGCAAGACTTCCATACGGTCCTGCAGCGCGGGAGGAACCGTGTGGATGACGTTGGCGGTGGCGATGAAGAACACCTGCGAGAGGTCATATTCCACGTCGAGGTAGTGATCGACGAACATGTAATTCTGCTCGGGATCGAGCACCTCGAGCAGTGCGGCCGACGGGTCGCCGCGGAAGTCCATCGACATCTTGTCGACTTCGTCGAGCATGAAGACCGGGTTCTTGGTGCCGGCCTTTTTCATCATTTGGATGATCTGGCCGGGGAGCGCGCCGATGTAAGTGCGGCGATGCCCGCGAATTTCGGCCTCATCGCGCACGCCGCCGAGAGACATGCGAACGAACTTGCGGCCGGTGGCCTTGGCGATCGACATGCCGAGCGAAGTTTTGCCCACGCCCGGAGGGCCCACGAAACAGAGAATCGAGCCCTTGGGATTTTTTACGAGCTGGCGGACGGCGAGGAATTCGAGGATGCGCTCTTTAATCTTCTCCAGCCCGTAGTGATCTTCGTTGAGAACTTTCTCGGCGCGGGAGATGTTGCGGATTTCCTTAGAGCGCTTCTTCCACGGCACGGCGAGCAGCCAGTCGAGATAATTGCGGGAGACGGTGGACTCGGCCGACATGGGCGGCATGGCCTCAAGCTTCTTGAGTTCCTGCAGCGCCTTGTCTTTGACTTCTTTGGGCATACCGGCGGATTCGACTTTCTTCTTCAGTTCGTCGAATTCGCTCTTCTCGCCGCGGCCCAATTCCTTCTGAATGGCCTTGATCTTTTCGTTGAGGTAATACTCTTTTTGGGCTTTTTCCATCTGCCGCTTCACGCGCGACTGGATGGTGCGATCGACGTTGAGCTTTTCGATTTCGATGTCGAGCACGTCGGCGATGCGGGT
>Ga0187782_10000778_pt1 | contig 22251 bp, 12 predicted proteins | sample 0715_SJ02_MP15_2_FD_132454 | JGI IMG/M metagenome (GOLD analysis project Ga0187782, IMG submission 132454) | Tropical peat soil microbial communities from peatlands in Department of Meta, Colombia - 0715_SJ02_MP15_20_MG | ecosystem: Environmental > Terrestrial > Soil > Wetlands > Peat | place... | reverse complement strand
GGGCTTCGGAGCCTGTGTGAAAACCGGCCTTCGTGCGCTGTAGCGGCGCTCTATGAGCGCCGAAGCTGTTGATTCTCAAGACCGGCGGTCATAGACCGCCGCTACAAATCGAGGTTTTCACACAGGCTCTTCGGCTCGCCGGCGGGGCTGCGCCGCCCGCTTACCCGCTTGACATCACCGCCCACGGCCCCTAGTATTCTTAGTTGGTGGGGTCGTGATCTAGTAGTGTTGATCGTCGCTCGAGCGCCTTGGACGAGCGATAAGCTTAGTCTCGAAGCAGGGTGCGCCATGGACGAGTCGAAGCGTGCATTCTTACGCGCCGCGGGAGTGCTTCTCGCGGGGGGCATTCTCCAAAAGCGTTTGGCGGGCAAGTGGGGCGCAGGAGAGAAAGGGTCCGCGCACAAAATCGTGCTGGTGATTTTCGGCGGGGTGCGCCACGCTGAAACGTTCTCACCGCAGGGATTGGTGAACGTCCCGCACCTTTCCCACGACCTCATGCCCAAGGCCCTCTTTTACCCCCAAGTGCGCAATGAGGGAGTGACTGCACACTTCAATGCTACTTCCAGCATCTTCACCGGCAACTGGCAGCGCGTGGATGACTGGGGGAAACTGCCGCCCACCACGCCCACGTTCTTCGAGTACTTCCGCAAGCAGTTGGGGGTGCCGCAAAGCGAGGTGTGGATCGTAGCCAGCAACAAAGCCCTTACCAACATGATCGCGTCGAGCGCACTCTCTAGCTATGGGCCCCGATTTGGGGCCAATGTGGTATTTCCCAAACAACTCCTCATCACGGCGGTGGAGACCGCATTGCGTGAGGGCCGCAACCGCAGCTTTGCCGACCCCTCAAAAGTGCAAGCGGAGCTCGAGGCAACCCTCCAGGGGAGCAACTACGAAGGTTTGGGATGGACGGTATTCGACGGTGTGCAGACGCTCGATCCCAGCGTGCGGCCGGCGATTCGGGCGGCGGTGGCGAACTTCGTTCAATCCGGCGTCCCCACAACAGGTGACGAGCTTACCTTCTTTATCAGCCGGGAAATCCTGCGGAAATTTGCGCCCACGTTGCTGGTGGTCATCTTTTCGGACGTGGAAGCCGCACACTTTGGGTCTTACTCGATGCACCTGGCCGGGATTCATATGGCCGACCGCCTGTGTTATGAACTCTGGCAGGAAATCGAAGCGAACGCGGAGTATCGCGGATGCACAACCTTGGTGATTCTGCCGGAATTCGGGCGCGATCCGGACGGCTCGAATACGAACGGCTTTTTCAATCATCGCGCCAACCACACCAGCACGCGGACAACCTGGATGATGTGCCTGGGCGCGGCGGTCGAGCGGCCGCAGACCGTCGAGAGGCCGATACACCACATCGACCTATGTCCTACCCTTGCTTCCCTCGTGGGTTGCCAGATGCCGGAGGCGCTGGGCAGCAGGCTGCCGGAGTTCCGCGCCTGAGTTGATTGATGATTGTCGATTGACGATTGCTGATTGTCGATATCTCGCCCGCTCTTTCAATCGGCAATCGACGATCGACAATCGTCAATATTCCTACGATGAGTCCACCCAAGAAAGTCAGTGTTCATGATATCGCCCGGCTGGCCCATGTGTCGATCGGGACCGTGGACCGAGCTTTGCACGGGCGCAAAGAGATCAACTGCGACACGCGCAAGCGGATTCTCCGCATTGCGCGCAAAGTGGGCTACAAGCCCAATTTGGCGGCGCGCCTGCTCGCGGTGGGCCGCGCTCCCCTCTGCATCGGCGTATGCATCCCGCGGGAGATTCATTTTTTCTACGATCAGGTCCGGGACGGCATTATGGAAGAGGCCCGCCGTTTCGAATCGCTTGGGGTCAGCATTCTTTACCGGCCTGTCACTCGGTTGGGTGCGGGCGAGGTGGAGCGGGCGCGAGAGTTGCTGGATAGTGATATTCGTGCCCTGATTCTTGCGCCGGGAGATCCACGTGGGCTCGCGCCGCTCATCGAGGAGGCGGAAAAGCGCAGGATTCACGTCCTATGCGTATCCTCGGATGCGCCTGAGAGCGCCCGCTCCACGGTGATTTGTGTAGACCCTGAATTGAATGGCCGGTGCGCCGCGGAGCTGATGGCGAAATTTGTGCCCGCAAATTCTCGCGTGGCTATTGTTACCGGCATGCTCCAGGTGGAAGATCACTGTAGAAAAACGAAGGGCTTTTGCGAGGGCTTTGCGAGTTTCTGCAAGGGGGGCAAGGTCGTCGAGGTGATCGAGAATCACGAGGACGAAGAAGAAGCGCGTCAAAAGTGCGCTTCATTGCTGGAGCGCTTCCCCTCTATTGGCGGTCTCTATGTGAGCACGGTAAACTGCCTCCCGGTCTGCGCGGCCTTGGACGCCGCAGGACTCTCGGGCAAAGTGAGGCTGATCACCACCGACCTTTTCCCCAGAATGGTGCCCCACTTCAAGAATGGGACCATTTCTGCCTCAATGTACCAAAGGCCCTACGTGCAGGGGCAGACGGCGGTTCGCGTGGCCGTGGACCACATTGTGAACGGCGTTCCCATCCCGCCTTCGTATTACCTCAATCCGCAGATTGTCCTTCGCTCAAATCTCAGCCTGTTTCGCGAAATCTCCTCATCCGAGAGCGGTGAATTGGTTGAGCCGGCGAATGAATTTCTGGTTTTCAGTCTCTCCGCTGCTGCACGTTGAAGGCTAATTCCAGCTTTCGCGGGAATGACGGGTGTTTCGAAAAGGATTGCGGGGCAAAAGACACCGCCGCGGGCAAAAATTCACGGGCAAAAATTCATCTTGACAAATGAGGCAACGGGGGTTATAACCGTGTGCGTACACGGTTCCCTGCAAACACGGGAGCTGGTCATTTTGTCATGACTTCGTGACGAGCTTATTCGTCCGCTGTTTCTTGGGTTGGGTTTTGGGTCTGCCGTCTTTTCCAAGCAAGACAAACTGAGGAAGAAAGGAGTGTAGCCATGATGCAGATGTTCAGGCATCACCGAACACCATGGGTGACGGTGTTTTTGTGCTTCTGCTTATTCCTGTGCGGGCGCGCCGCGTTCGCCCAGGTGGACACGGGAGCACTATTGGGAACTGTGAAAGATGCATCCGGAGCAGTAATACCTAATGCCAAAGTCACTCTGACCAACGAGGGTACGTCCCTTACCCTTACTACTACAACGCGGGGTGACGGCAGTTACATTTTCACGCCCTTGAAGATCGGCACATACACGGTGGAAGCTGAGTCGCCGGGTTTCGAGAAAGGGCGGAACGCTGGCGTAGTTGTTAACATCCAACAGCAAGTTCTGGTCGACTTTACCTTGGTCCCCGGTGCTGTGACCCAGACGGTGGAAGTCACCAGCCAAGCGCCTTTGCTCCAGACCCAGAATGGTTCCGTGGGCCAAATCGTCAACTCCACGGCCATCAATGACCTGCCGCTGAACGGCAGGAACTACAACTTCCTGGCGCGACTCACGCCGGGCGTAACGGTGGGCCAAGAGGAGGGCCGCAGCCTGAACTCCAACGGGTGGTTTGCGGCGAACGGTACGCGGCCAGCCCAGAACAACCTCCTGCTGGATGGCATCGACAACAACAGCGACAACGTTGACTTCCTCAACGGCGCCGCCTACGTAGTCAAGCCGCCGGTGGATGCGATCGGCGAGTTCAAACTTCAGACCAACGCCTTCAACGCGGAGTTTGGACGCGCCGGCGGGGCTGTCTTGAATGCTAGTTTGAAGTCCGGAACCAACCAGTTTCACGGCGATGCCTGGGAGTTCGTCCGCAATGACAAGTTCGACGCTGCCGACTTCTTCCAGGATGCCGCCAACGAGTCGAAAGGCGAATTCCGGCAGAACCAATTCGGGGGAACCATTGGCGGGCCGATCCGCAAGAACAAGACGTTCTGGTTCGCCGATTATGAAGGGACTCGAATCCGCCAAGCGAGCCCTTGGTTATCGACGGTTCCGACGGCCGCGGAAGCCTCGAGTGGATTCACCAATTTCCAGGATCTGATCGGGGGCGAAAACGCCGGAGTGGCAGGTACAGACCTGCTTGGCCGCACTATCCAACTTGGGACCATCCTCGACCCGGCCACTACCCGACCCGTGACGGCGGGGCAAGTTGACCCGGTCACAGGTTTGACGGCGACCGGTACTGGCTTCGTTCGCGACGAAATCCAATGCAACGGCGTTCCTAACACGATTTGCGCCAGCCGACTGGATCCCAATGCGATCAAGCTGCTCCAGCTTTTTCCAACTCCCACCGCTCCGGGGGTCTACAACAACTACAGCAGCAATCCTATTGGGTCAACCAACGTCAATCAATTCGATGTGCGCATCGACCAGAACTTCAGCGACCGGGACCAACTCTTTGTTCGCTATAGTTTCTACGACGCTCCCACCTTCGCTCCCGGGCCATTCACGGGGTATGCGGACGGCGGCGGGTTCAACCAAGGCACTCAGAAGTCCCGTCCCCAAGGCGCCGCGCTGAGCTGGACTCACTCCTTCTCGCCCACGGTGATCAACGAAGCCAGAATCGGCTGGACTCGTGAATCCGTCGTCCGGACACAAGCTTATGGCAATGACACGAGCAACATCCCGGCGCAGTTCGGGATTCAGGGCATTCCTCAAGAGGCCGGCAACGGAGGCCTACCCTATTTCGGAATTGGCGGTCTGAGTCAACTGGGTTCGGCGGAATGGCTGGTGAGCGCCCGATATAGCCGAACGTTTCAGATCACGGACAACTTAACGAAGATTTACGGCTCGCACAGCTTTAAGGGCGGGGTAGAGATTCAGCAAATCCAATTCCCCTGGATTGCGCCCCCCTACCCGCGCGGCGAGTTCGATTACTGGGGAAGTTATACTGGGATTCCGAATGTCGGCGACGGGAGCACAGCACGCGCGCAGTTTCTATTGTTGCCCAGCGCTGCGACATATGGGGGTGGAATCAACAACCTCGGCGGACCCAGTGGGGTTCAAGCCTCCAACTTTGGATACCTCTCTCCCTTTAAGAACTATTACGGCGTTTATTTCCAGGACGACTGGAAAGTCAAGCCGAAATTAACCGTAAATCTGGGACTTCGCTGGGATTACTTCGGTCTGGTTGGGGACAAGTGGAACGCTCAGGGCAATTTCGTTCCGGGCATTCCGTTCTCAACCGCAGAATTCATCATGGATAACGCCACCAAGAGCGTCCCGCTTTCTCCATCCTTCACCAGCTTGCTGGCCAAAGATGGCATTAACCTCGTTTATACCGACGCCTACGGGAAAGGGCTCGGGACGGCCCAGCACACTAACTTCGCGCCTCGCGTTGGATTTGCCTATCGGCTCACACCCAAGTTGGTGGCGCGCGGCGGATACGGAATCTACTACGGCGGATTCGAGAATCGTGGCGGGTATCCAGCCCTGGGCTACAATTACCCCTTTCAATTCGCCTTCGCTTTCTGGGAGCCCAATTCGCAGACACCCGTCATCTACCCGGATGGCCAACAAGCTTCGCTTGAGCGCGGGTTCCTCGATATTCCCCTCAATCCCGCGCTTGTACAAGCGGCAGGGTTAGCTTTTCGAGGGATTCAGTTGCACTACATCACCCCGTACGTTCAGGGCTACAACTTGACTACTCAATACGAGCTGTCTCCCCATGACTCCTTTGAAGTCGGCTACGTGGCTTCGTTGGGCCGGCATATTGAGACTTTCTCGGGCACAAACCACTTGCACGAGATTCTGCCTCCGGGGACCGACCCCACGCCGTATTATCCTTTCCCCGATTTCGCTTGGGACTCCCCCTACGCCACCACCAATTCAAACAGCGATTACCATTCCCTCCAGGCCAAGTACGACCGGCGTCTTGCCAAGGGCCTGGACCTGCTCGCGGCTTTCACTTGGGGAATGACTCGCACCAATGCTGACGACCTGCTTAGCGGGGGCGGCATCGCCGGCTTTCGCGCCCCTGACCTCCCGGGTTTTGGGATCGAGAAGGATATGGGGCTGGCGAGTTTCGACATTCGCAAGGCGCTCTCGTGGAGTGGAACTTACCAGCTTCCCTTTGGGCACGGGCAGCACTTCGGCGCCTCAGCCAGCAAGGTCGAGGATGGAGTGCTGGGTGGCTGGATGTTCAACTGGATCATGACCATGGATGATGGCCAACCTGAGACGATAAACTGCGTCACGGCCGGAGCCGCCAACCTGGGCTGCTATGCTCTCCTGACCGGCCAGCCCAAGTATGCCGGCAAGCACAATGTGGATCAATGGATGAACCCGGCTGCCTTTTCGGATCCCGTGCCGGCTACCACCATTGGGCAGGCCGATTTCGCACCTCTGGGAGGCGGCCCGACGCAAATCATCGGCCCCGGATTCCATCGACTCGATTTCTCTCTGTTCAAACAGTTCAAGACCACGGAGAGTACCCACCTGGAATTCCGCGCAGAGTTCTTCAACATTACAAACCATCCGAACTTTGCTGTGACGAGTTTGTATACCAACTACAAATCCATCTCGACCTTTGGGATAATCACGTCCACCCGCGACGCCCCAAACGACCCGAGGCAGATTCAGTTCGCGCTGAAGTTCTACTTTTAGTACCTGCCGAAAGCTGACGGAGTCGGTCCATTTGGTCTGAGGGCGGCCGGAAAGCTGGCCGCCCTCATTTTTGCCATGCAGAAGGTCCGCCCCGTGTTATTCTGAGCCCAGCGTTCTTGGGGGGCGAGGACATGGTGCAGTGTCATTCTGAGGCCACCGTTCTTGGGCGGCCGAAGAATCACTGCTGTTCCGTATGTTGCATGCGAACTGTGGAGATCCTCCGTCGTCCCAAGGAGCAGGACTCGTCAGGATGACATATCACCAGCGTATGCTGCCTCCCACGTTTGTGAACCGATCCAGTAAGGCACAGACCTGCTCTTTTGCGCTCCTGACGGCTCTTCTTGTGCCGGGGGCGGTTGGGGCAAACCAAGGCGCAGTTCAGGGTGGGCCAACGTCCGGCAAGAATGCTACGCGCGCGGAGAGCGCGCAGTCCGGCGATGTCGAGCGCGCGCTTAAGCAAGCCGTGGCGCTGAGGCCGGATAGCTTTGAGGCCAATCACCGTCTGGGTGAGTTCTACCTTCAATCGGGCAGACTGAAAGCTGGAATTCCGTATCTGGAGCAAGCCCAGCATCTCGATCCTGCGCATTATGTGAATGGTTACGATTTGGCTCTTGCCTATCTTGAAACGGGTGACCTCAGCCATGCCTCGCGGCAAATTCGAGGAATGCTTGGCCGACAGAACAACGCCGAGCTGCATAACTTGCTGGGCGAAACCGAGGAGAAGGCAGGGCACTATGTGTCGGCGGCGAACGAATTTCAGACCGCTGCGCACATGGACCCGAGTGAAAAATACATCTTTGACTGGGGGAACGAACTCCTCCTGCACCGCGGGTATGAACCGGCAGTCAAGGTTTTCACGAGTGGCGTGGAGCGCTACCCCAACTCCGCTATGCTGCACATTGGGATTGGGGTTGCTTTTTACTCGCTGGGCTTCTACGACGATGCGGCGAAGGCGCTTTGCCGCGCCACGGACCTGGTCCCTGCCGATCCCCGCCCCTATCTTTTTCTGGGTCAGATGTTTGATATCTCTCTGAGCCAGTCGGATGAGGTGACGCGGCGCTTGAAGCGTTTTGCCGATACCCAGCCCCGGAATGCCCTCGCGAGCTACTACTACGCAATGAGTCTTTGGAAGGGCCAGAGGGGGCAGGGCCTGAAAGCGAATAAGGACCAAATCACATCTTTGCTCGAGCGCTCTGCGACACTTGATCCGAGATCTCCTGACCCGCACCTGCAACTTGGGATTCTTTATGCCGGCGAACAGAAGTATGGCGACGCGAGTCGAGAATTCCAACAGGCGATCAGGCTGAAACCGGATCTGGCGGATGCTCACTATCGTTTGGCGCAGGTGTATTCGCGCACTGGGCAAAAGGCCCTGGCAGAGAAGGAATTTGAGCTCTACAGGCGCTTCCACCAGCAAGAAATGGCCGAAGACGAGAAAAGGCGGAACCAGGCTGCGCAGCTCTATTTCAAAATCCGGTAGCGCAGACCTGCTTTCCAAGGTCTGCGGTTTTTCGTGCCTTGCCCGGAATAGCCGCAGACCTTGGAAAGCAGGTCTGCGCTACCCAGCAAAGACAAACGAGGGGGAAGGATGACGACATTTGCCCAGGATTGCCTGGAAGCGAAAACCGTGTTAATCACGGGCGGACTCGGTGCGATCGGCAGGGTAGTGGTTTCAACTCTGCTGTCGCATTCAGCCCGCGTGGCGGTGAACGATGTCCTAAGCCTCGAGCAAGCCGGGCAACTGAGTAAGGAACTTGCTTGGCCACGCGAAAGATTCGTTTACGTGCGCGCCGATGTGACCAAACCCGGAGGCGCCGAGGAACTTGCTAACAGAACTCTCGAGACTTTCGGGGGCCTCGACGTGGCCCTCTGCCATGCCGGAATGGCTCACTCCTGCTCTATCCTTCACTATCCGGAGGAGGAATGGGACAGGATCATGGACGTGAACTTGAAGAGTGCATTTCTAGTGGCGCAGGTCGCGGCGAGGGCGATGGTAGAACGAGGCATCAAAGGGAAAATCATTTTCACCTCGTCGTGGGTGCAGGACGTTCCTTGGCCCGATATTACCCCGTACAACGTAACGAAGAGCGGCATGAAGATGCTCATGAAGGGGATGGCACGGGAACTGGCGGGGAAGGGAATTCGCGTTAATGCGCTGGCTCCTGGCATCGTGGGGGTGGGTATGGGGAAGCGGCAGTGGGACACGGAACCCGACTACCGTCGCCGCGCGGAGCGCGCGATTCCTCTGGGCTATCTCCAACCGCCCGAATCTGTGGCGGATGCTCTCCTCTTCCTGTGCTCGGGCGCTTCGGACTATATCACTGGAACAACCCTGCTGGCGGACGGAGGCTGTAGCCTCTATCCCATGGATTGATAACATGAGAATCAAGGCTCTTAAAACGTTAGTCGTCAACGCGGAGATGCGCAACTGGGTATTCGTGAAAGTGGAGACGGACCAACCCGGACTCTGGGGATGGGGCGAGGCGTCAATAGAATGGAAAACCAGGGCGGTGGTGGGGGCCGTCGAGGACCTCGCACCTATGGTTGTGGGGGAAGACCCCACCCGCATCGAGCATCTCTACCAAAAACTCTATCGGCAGTCGTTCTGGCGATTGGGCGTGATCGGGATGAGCGCCATCAGCGGCATCGAACAGGCTTGCTGGGACATCCTGGGCAAATCGCTTGGCCTGCCGGTATATAAGCTCCTGGGCGGGGCGGTGCGCGAGCGCGTACGCATGTACACACATCTCGGCGGCGGAGACATGAAATCGGTTTATGAGACCTTCGACCCAGCCCCGCTTATCGACTTGGCGCTCGCGGTGGTGGCCAAGGGTTATACAGCCGTTAAAGTGGTATGCGTCCCCTATTCCGAGCCTCTGATGAGTGTGTCGTACGTGAAAAGGTTTGCGCAGGCCATCGAAAGACTGCGGCGTGCTGTGGGAGACGGCGTCGACATCATGATTGACTTCCATGGCCGAACCTATCCGGCGATGGCAATCCAATACATCAATGCAGTCAGCGAGTTTAATCCATTTTTCTGCGAGGAGCCCGTTCCCCCTGAAAACGTCGCTGCCTTGCGGGAAGTGCGCCGGGCGGTCCACGTGCCCATCGCCACCGGAGAAAGGCTTGTGACCCGGCACCAGTTTCGCGAAATCTTCGAACAGCAAGCATGTCACATTATTCAGCCCGATCTCTGCCACTGCGGGGGCTTGCTGGAGGGGAAGAAGATCGCTGCCATGGCAGAGGCCTACTATATGGGCGTGGCCCCGCATAATCCTCTAGGCCCGGTGGCCAATGCCGCCGCCTTGCATTTCGCTCTTTCCACTCCCAATTTCCTCATCCAGGAAGATATGCTTACCGATGTGCCATGGCGATGGGATGTGGTCCGCCATTCTCTCCAAACTCGCGAGGGCTACTGGCTGAAGACAGAACAGCCCGGACTGGGTGTGGAAGTCAACGAAGAAGAAGCTCGAAAGCATCCCTTCCAGCAAGAGGTCATGCCACTTACCAGTATTCGAGCTCGGGATGGAGCCATCCTCGATTGGTAGTTAGGAGCGGCGGCTAGTGACTGGTGCCAAGTGGCTAGTGCGGAATAGTGCACTGCCCTCTTCCTTGGGGAGAGGGCTGTGATTGCGCAATTTGCGATATAATCCGTCACCTCGCGAGTCGAGGAGCTGAGAGCTGAGAGCTGAGAGCTGAGAGCTGAGAGCTGAGAGCCCTCTCGACCTCTCGACTTCTCGGCTTGTGTGATGGGGAGCTATTCCCAAAGAGGAGGTCGATTTGAACAGGCTCTGCATACTTTTCTTGCTCTCTGTCACGCTCGGAACGGCTGTTGCGCTCGGCGCGGAAGACACACCTCCCGTCTTGCCGATTGGGGCAAGCGCACCTGACTTTTGTCTGCCGGGTATCGACGACAAGGTTCATTGCCTTAAAGACTACACCTCAGCCAGGATTTTAGCGGTCGTCTTCACCTGCAACCATTGCCCCACAGCACAGCTCTACGAGACGCGCATTAAACAATTGGTCTCTGACTACCAGGACCGGGGTGTGGCGTTTGTGGGCATCAATCCGAACAATGCGAACGCCGTCCTTCTGGATGAGCAGGGTTACACGGACCTTGGCGACTCGCTCGCGGAAATGAAAATCCGTGCCGCATATCGCCATTTCAACTTCCCCTACCTTTACGACGGCGAAACCCAAAAAGTTGCTCGTGCTTACGGACCGGCGGCGACTCCTCACCTGTTCATTTTCGACTCCGAGCGCAAATTGCGTTATACGGGGCGGGTGGACAACAACCCCCGCGAACCGTTAGTGACCCGCAAGGATGCGCGCATTGCGCTCGACGAACTTCTTGCCGGTAAACCTGTGTCGGTGGCGACAACTCCAGCCGTGGGGTGTTCGACAAAGTGGATGTACAAAGAAGAGTCGCGCGAGGAAGAAATGCGGAGCATCGAAAGTGAGCCTGTAACGGTTAAGCCTGTCTCCGCTGACGACCTGAAAGCGCTGCGCAAGAATAACACCGGCAAGCTGCTGCTGGTCGATTTTTGGGCGACTTGGTGTGGTCCTTGCGTTGAGGAAATGTCCAAGCTCGAAACCATTTACCGCATGTTCCGCGCGCGCCCGTTCGATTTGGTCATGGTGAGCACGAACTACCCTGATGAACAGTCAGGTGTCCTCTCTGCGCTGAAGAGGGCCCACGCGAGCAACACGAATTATATCTTTGGGGTGACGGACATTTACGGTTTGATGGCGGCTTTCGATCCGGAATGGAACGGCGCGGACCCCTATACCCTGCTGATTCGCGCGGACGGTGAGGTGGTGTACAAGGTGCAGGGCTCGGTCGACGAATTGCAATTGAAACGGCTCATTCTCGCCAACCTGCCCGACGACGACAGCTACAGAGGCATTCAGGCCTATTGGCGAAGCGCAATGTATGGTAAGTAACGCAACTTACTGTCATTCCGAGCGCAGCGAGGAATCTCGCTCTGGTGCGGGGCGGATGGCGGAACAGAGAGTTAGAGTGGGATTCCACGCTGCGCTCGGAAAGGCATGGCTACGTGGGGCTTCTTGAGGGCCAAGCGAACGAGCTCAGGATGACAGCAGGCTGACATTAGGTTGCACATTAGAGATCGGAGGAATTTGTTTATGAAGCCTAGAACGGCCTTTATGGTCTTGATATCCATAATGCTTCTTTCGTTGTTATCCTGCAAAAAGCCTCTCCAGAAATCCGAAATCAAAATCGATGGGTCTGGGAAGGGAAGAATCTTTGAGGGAATCGGAGGTGTCAGCGCCGGAGCCTCTTCGAGGCTGCTGATCGATTACCCCGAACCTCAACGGAGCCAAATCCTGGATTACCTGTTCAAACCTGACTACGGCGCATCTCTACAGCACCTGAAGGTTGAAGTGGGCGGCGACACCAACTCTACCGACGGCTCCGAGCCCAGTCATATGCATACTCGGTCAGATGAAAACTACGACCGGGGTTACGAATGGTGGTTGATGGAGGAAGCCAAGAAAAGGAATCCGAAGATCATCCTGGACTGCCTGCCTTGGGGCGCCCCCGGTTGGATTGGGAATGGCAAGTATTATTCCCAGGATATGGCGAACTACCTGGTCAAGTTCATCCAGGGGGCTCAGAAACACCACGGACTGGATATCGAGTATGTGGGCATCTGGAACGAAACGAACTACGACGTGGGCTATATCAAATTGCTGAAGAAAACGCTGCAGGAGAGCGGCCTCAAGACGAAGATCGTCGCGGCGGATCTCTACGAGAATCAATGGAAAATCACCGATGATTTTAAACTGGACCCGATCTTGAAAGAGGACGTGTACGCCATCGCCGTCCATTATGCTCGGGTGAAAGGAAACTTCTACGTCACCGGTGGCGCTTTAGAGTCGGGCAAGCCTTTGTGGTCGAGTGAGGACCAGCCCTTCGACGAGACCGGCGTCATCTTGCAACGAGATTGGAAGCCCGGGGCGAGAATCTGGGCCAATGTGCTGAACACGAACTACATCGATGGTAAGGTCACCAAAACGGAAACCTGGAGTCCGGTGACTTCATACTATGATAATCTGGCTGCCCCGAATTCCGGCTTGATGTACGCCAATACTCCCTGGTCCGGCCACTACAACGTACAGTCCGCCATTTGGGCCACGGCCCACACCACGCAGTTTGCCCAACCCGGCTGGCAATATATCGACAGCGCTTGTGGGTATCTCAAAGGCCAAGGGAGCTACGTCACGCTTAAAGCCCCATCCTCGAACGATTACAGCGTCATCGTCGAGACAGTCGACGCAACCGAAGCCCAGGATGTGGCGTTTAGCATTACTGGAGGTCTTTCCACCGGCGCCATTCACGTTTGGCAGACCAATGCCTCGAAGTCATTTGATAAACTGGGCGATATTACACTGCAGAATGGCTCGTTCAATATTACTCTTGAGCCCGATTCAATCTATTCACTTACGACTACGACGGGCCAGGGCAAAGGTGCCGCCACGCCGCCCCCGCCATCATCCTTCCCGTTTCCTTACAGGGACGACTTCGAGGGCACTGCCGCCGGCAAAACCCCCAAGTATCTTGCGGACCAGGATGGCGCATTCGAAGTGGCGCCCTGCACCGGGCGATCTGGAAAGTGCCTGAGGCAGGTCATCCGCCAGCGACCCATTGCCTGGGGGGGCATCAGCCCAGATCCGCTTACTTTTCTTGGCAGCGCGGATTGGTCCGACTATGAGGTCAGTGCCGATGCCATGCTCGAGGACCCTGGGAACGTGACACTGGTGGGCCGCATTGATTCCGCAGACTGGTTCCAGGATGGGACAGCGCGCTGGCCCAGCGGGTACGTGCTCACGGTGCAGCGGGATGGCAGATGGGAGTTGGACAGCTCAAAGTTCAAAACGCCGACCGCAAAACTCGCCTCTGGTATGGTCCCGTTCTCGGTCAAAACCTGGCACCATCTGGCGCTCGCCTTCCGGGGCTCGACCATTGAGGCTAGCATCGACGGCGCCCGGGTTGCGAGCCTAAGTGACGAAACCCATAAGCAAGGCATGGCGGGAGTCGGCACCGGTTGGAACTTGGCACAGTTCGACAATTTTGGGGTTAGATAGCGTGACGTCGCGGCAATCCTTCGCGGACTTCCAAGCCAGGCCAATCGCAAAGCGACGAGGCGACGGTAAGCCGTCCCTCTACAAGCTGTAGGGGCAGGGCTTGCCCTGCCCTCGACCGAAGGCAAGGAGTTCTTGATGAACGACCACTTTTGGCTCGGCATGACGGTCATTTTTGTTAGTGGAGCGCTCAATGGAAGCTTTGCCCTGCCCATGAAGTACACGCGCCAGTGGAAGTGGGAAAACACCTGGCTGGTATTTGCCGCTTCAGCGCTGCTCATCATCCCGTGGCTGTTGGCAGCGGGTTTCGTGCCGCATCTCGGGGACGTGTATCGCGGCGTCCCTGCCCGCGCCCTCCTCGCCCCGCTGGTCTTCGGCTTTCTTTGGGGTATCGCGCAAGTGACTTTCGGCTTGGGGATCAGCGCCGTGGGCATGGCGCTGGCGTTCGCGGTGGTGGCCGGCCTGTCTTGTCTATCGGGCGCGCTCGTACCCCTGGTGGTCCTCAACCCTGCTGACCTGCTGCGGCCGCGCGGGATCTTGCTGCTCATCAGCATGCCCATCCTCTTTGCCGGACTCGTTCTCTACGGGATGGCCGGCCGCCGCAGAGAGAAGGAGCAGAGCCCTGCCGGCTCCGCTGCCGGCGCTGCCGCCATGACGTTTATGACCGGGCTTGCCATTTGCATCTTCACCGGTATCTTTGGTTCAAACATAAACCTCGGCTTCGCATTCAGCGGCCCGATTCTCGAAAAGGCGGTTGCCTTGGGAGCTGTTCCGGTTACTTCAACCTACGCTTCCTGGGCGCTGGTGTTGGGCGCCGGCTTCATTCCTAATCTGCTCTATTGCTTCCTGCTGCTGTCCCGCAACGGGACTTGGCCTCTCTTCCTCAAACCCGGCTGGGCAAGAGAAACAAGCTTGGCCATTGCCATGGGCCTGCTCTGGCTTTCGGGCATGGTCGGTTACGGCATCGGCGCGACGCTGGTAGGTAAGTACGGAACGTCCCTTGGATACACTTTGTTCATCACCGCGATGATTCTATCTTCGAACTTCCTCGGTATCCTGACGGGAGAATGGAAAGCCACTTCGCCTGCCACGCGGAAGGTGCTGGCAGCGGCGGTAGTGGTGATCTTGATTTCCGTCCTTGTCCTGAATCTTGGCGGGCTTTACTAGCCTCGCGAAAATATCTCTTGACATCTAAACTATATCAGTAGTAGCATCTCATACGGACATAGTAGAACATATGCCTGAACCCAAACTGACCAAATTCGAACTTCAAATCATGGAGGAGCTTTGGACGCGGGGCCAACTCTCCATTCGCGAGATTCAAGAATCATTCCCCGAGAAAAAGCGGCCCGCCTACACCACCATCCAGACCACCGTTTATCGGCTGGAGGGGAAAAAGGCTCTGCGCCGCGTCAAAAGGGTCGGTAATTTCCACATTTTCGCAGCGGTCATCTCTCGTGACGGCGCACATCGGAAGCTGATCGGGGATTTGTTGGCGCTGTTCGGCGGACGCGCTCGGCCCGTCATGGCGGGCCTGATTGAATCCGGCAAACTCACGCTCGAGGATGTGAAGGAAGCCGAGAAAACGCTGCGCAAGCTGGCTAGAACGTAAGGTCTCATCGGTCACGGTAAGGCTGTCATTCCGAGCGCAGCGAGGAATCTTGCACTGCGCTGGTTGGGCCGGAGGAGTACAGAGCGAGATTCCTTGCTGCGCTCGGAATGACAGTGTTGGTGAACAGGTAAGGAAGGACAAGTCATGATCCTCAAATACATGTCGGCGATCTGGGCGGCCGGCGCGCCGGCGCTGGGCAATCATCTCTGGCAGTCGACGCTGTGCCTGGCCGTAGCCGGATTAACCACTCTGGTTTTGCGGAGGAACCATGCGCAGGCGCGCTACGGCCTTTGGCTGGCCGCGTCGGTGAAATTCCTGGTCCCCTTCGCACTGCTGGTCGCGGTTGGAATTCACTTCGCCCGACCAAGCCCAATACTGCGCGCGGCACCGGTCGGCGGGTTCTACTCCGTGATGGACGAGGTCGGCCAGCCATTCACGAAGACGGCAGCCCGGTCCAGGCCAGCAGAGAAGAGCAGCAGAGCTGCACAAGACGCAGGGCTGCGCTACCGGTTGGTCCAGGGGCTTCCGGCTATGCTTTTGGCGGTGTGGCTTTGCGGGTTCCTGGCCGTTCTCATCGTGTGGTGGAGGCGCTGGCGAGGCATGTCGGCAGCTTTGCGGGGAGCAACGCCGCTGCGAGAAGGACGCGACGCGGAAGCACTGCGCCGCGCGGAGCGCCTGGGAGGCATACGCAGGCCGATTCACTTATTGTTGTCGCCTGCGTCTCTTGAGCCAGGGATTTTCGGTATCGTCCGGCCCGTCCTGGTTTGGCCGCAAGGGATTTCCGAGCGCCTCGACGATGCGCAACTCGAGGCCATTCTTGCCCACGAAGTGTGGCACGTGCGTCGCCGCGATAATCTGGCGGCGGCGATCCACATGCTGGTGGAGGCCATTTTCTGGTTTCATCCACTTGTTTGGTGGTTAGGCGCGCGGCTGGTGGAAGAGCGGGAGCGCGCCTGCGATGAGAAAGTTGTGGAATTGGGCAGCGAACGGCAGGTTTATGCCGAGAGCATTCTGAAGACTTGTGAATTCTGCGTGGAATCGCCGCTGGCTTGCGTGTCCGGAGTCGCGGGCGCCGATCTCAAGGAAAGGATGGTTCGTATTATGACGCAGCGCTTGGCAAACGAGCTCAGTTTCGGCAAAAAACTACTATTGGTTGCTATCGGCATTGCGGCCGTTGCCGGACCGGTGGTGTTCGGTCTCTTGAACATCCCCCAAGTGCGCGCGCAATCGACGCCACCATCTGCCGGGCCCACCTCGGCTTCCTTCGAGGTCGCGTCGATCAAGCCGGGTCGCTCCGGCGACATGCGCTTTTTCGTGAGGTGGCAGCCCGGCCGGTTCAACGCGACCGGCATGACAGTAAAGTTTCTCATTACGATTGCGTATGACGTGAAGGACTTTCAGGTCTCGGGAGGACCGGGCTGGGTCAATTCCGAAAGATACGATGTTGAGGCGAAGGAACCGGACTCGATCGCCCAGGAAATGGATAAGCTGCCTCGCGAGCAACGGCGCCAGTTGGCTGAATCGATGCTCCAGTCACTGCTCGCGGACCGCTTCCAGTTGAAATTGACTCGGGGGACAAAGGACATGCCCGCCTACGCGCTGGTGGTCGCAAAGAACGGCCCGAAACTTCACGAGGCAAAGCCCGAGGACACGCCAGCCACCGCGTCGAGCGGGCCTGGCGGCCATCCACACGGACCCATGATGCGCATGCAACCGGGCCAGCTTAACGGTCAAGGGGTTGGTCTCTCGTTCTTGGCGAGCGTGCTGTCGCAACAACTGGGCCGCCAGGTGCTGGATCAGACCGGGCTGAAGGGCAACTATGATTTAACGCTCAAGTGGACCCCTGAACAAGGCGAGGGAATGATGGTCGGAGGGCCCGGCGGCGGTCCGCCGCCTGAGGGCGCGCCACCGCCCGATACGTCGGGGCCTTCGATCTTCACGGCGGTTGAGGAGCAGCTAGGGTTGAAACTGCAAGCCACAAAAGCTCCGGCGGAAGTGCTGGTTATCGATCATGTCGAGAAGCCTTCGGAGAACTAGGCGCGCCGCCAATAGCTCCGTGTCCTCCGGGGTCGGAAGAGCTTCAACACAGAGGCCACTGGGACCCTCCGCGCGCTCTGTGTGGAGTCTTTTAAGGCACAAAGAACACGGAAAAGTGCACGCGCGCCGCCCAGGCCATAAATATGGCGTTGCATTTCTCTTCGCAGTGACATGGCTGGTTGCCGTCAGTGTGGCAGTAGCTTCGGAATACCGCGGACAAGTTACTTTCGGCGGTTTGGCGGTTCCGGGAGCGACGGTAAGAGCTACTCAGGGCAGCCAGCAATTAGCCACAACCACGGATCAGCAGGGCTTTTACTCGTTTCCAGACATGGCGGACGGGAAATGGACGATTGAAGTTGAGATGACCGGGTTCGCATCCCTCAAGCTGGAAGTGGTGATCGGCCCGAATGCGCCACCGGGAAAATGGGAATTGAAGCTGCTGTCGCTAGACCAAATCAAGGCTGAGATTAGCACGCCGAGCGCAGCGGCACGCCGCGGCATGTCCGCACAAGCCAACAGTGCGCAGCCGAACACAATGGATTCCCACTTGCGCGGGAATGACGAGGAGAAGAATGGCGGGAATGGCGCAGCGAGCGTCCGCGAAAATGAAGAGGGGAACAGCGCCGCGAAGGGCGAGGCGAACGACGGCGAAACCAATGAGACTGGGCAAGCATCCGAAGAGGACCTCAACCAGCGCGCTGCGGACGGATTCCTGATCAACGGCAGCGTGCTCAACGGCGCCGCTTCACCTTTCGCGCAAGCTTTCGCCTTCGGCAATTTTCGCAATCGCGGCACCGGTCTCTACAACGGCGGCTTGGGTGTCATATTCGACAATTCCGCGCTGGATGCCCGGCCCTTTTCGTTGAGCGGCCAAAACACACCCAAGCCGGCTTATAACCGCATTACGGGTGTGGCGACGTTAGGCGGCCCGCTGAGAATTCCGCATCTCTGGCAACACGGTCCGAACTTCTTTGTTGCTTACCAGTGGACGCGATATGTTGATGACACTACCCAATCGGCCCTGGTGCCGGACGCAGCGGAGCGCGGCGGTGACTTCTCCCAAGCCCTGAACGCGCTTGGGCAGGCGGTCGAAATCTTCAATCCGGCCACAGGACTGCCGTTCTCCGGCAACAGGATTCCCCAAGCTCAAATCAGTCCCCAGGCGCAAGCCCTGTTGAATTTCTACCCGCCGCCGAGCTTTAGCGGAGAGCAGCGGTACAACTATCAGATTCCCATTAAAACCAACACGCATCAAGACGCGTTGCAATCGCGTTTCGATCAGTCAATCAATCCTAAGAATCAACTTTATGGCGGCTTTGCTTTCCAGAGCGCGCGGACTTCCAGCCCCAATCTCTTCGGCTTTCTCGACACGACCGACGTGCTGGGGATTAATACCCGCATCAATTGGTCGCATCACCTCAGCACACGGCTTTTCCTGACTCTTGGTTACCAGTTCAGCCGTTTGGCGACACGGACCACCCCGTTCTGGGAGAATCGCGAAAATGTCTCCGGCGATGCTGGAATCTTGGGGAATAATCAAGACCCCACGAACTGGGGCCCGCCGAGCCTTACTTTTTCGAGCGGTCTCGCAGGACTTTCTGATGCGCAAAGCTCTTTCGATCGCAATCAGACGGAGGCTTGGTCTTATTCCGTGTTATGGAGCCGCGACCGGCACAACCTCAAATTTGGAGGTGACTTCCGGAGGCAGCAATTCAATTACCTGGGCCAGCAGGACCCGCGAGGTATGTTTACCTTTACTGGCGCGGCGACCCAAGGAAGCGCGCACGGCGCGGCGGTAGGCGGCGACGATTTCGCGGACTTCATGCTGGGGATTCCGGACACGAGTTCCATTGCTTTCGGCAATGCTGATAAATACTTTCGAGAATCTGTTTACGACGCCTACCTTACAGATGATTGGAGAATAAGCCCTGAATTCACTTTGAATGTGGGGATGCGCTGGGAGTACGGGACGCCGATTACCGAGTTGTATGACCGTTTGGTAAATCTGGACATCACTCCAGGCTTTGCGGCGGTGGCGCCGGTGGTGGGAACCCACCCGGTGGGGCCTCTGACTGGCCAAGAGTATCCGAGCTCGCTGATCCGCCCGGATAAGACTGCTTTTGAGCCGCGCATCGGAATTGCCTGGCGCCCGGTTTCCGGCTCGTCGCTGGTAGTTCGCACCGGCTACGGCGTCTACTACGACACCTCGGTTTATCAAACCATCGCGCAGCAGATGGCACAGCAAGCGCCACTCTCGAAGAGTCTGAGCGTGCAGAACAGCCCGGCGTGTCCGCTCACGCTGGCGAATGGATTCATTACCTGCTCCACCATTACGCCTGACCCATTTGCCGTCGATCCGAATTTCCGCGTGGGCTACGCGCAGGTCTGGAATTCATCCCTGCAACGAGATCTGCCTGGATCTCTGCAACTGACCGCCACGTATCTCGGCATTAAGGGGACGCGAGGAGTGCAGGAATTTCTGCCCAACACGGTTCCGGCCGGGGCAGTGAATCCTTGCCCGAGCTGTCCCACCGGTTTTGCCTACCTCGCCTCGAACGGCAATTCAACCCGCGAAGCCGCACAGATTCAATTGCGGCGAAGGTTGCACAACGGCCTTACCTCGACAGTCCGCTATACTTTGTCAAAATCCATCGATGATGATTCCGCCTTGGGTGGGCAGGGAGCAATCCTGCCCACACAAATCTTCGGCGTGCCCACAGGGGGACCGGGGAATAGTGGAACTCAGGTGACCTTGACGACCACGTCTGCAACAGGCGCTTCCAGCCCCACCCTCGCGCAAAACTGGCTCGACCTGGAGGCGGAGCGCAGCCTTTCCTCATTCGACCAGCGGCACCTTCTGAACTTGCAGTTTCAGTACACCACAGGCATGGGACTAGGCGGAGAAACCCTTTTGCGCGGCTGGAAGGGCACGCTCTTCAAAGAGTGGACTTTCCTCACCCAAATTACAGTTGGGAGTGGTCTGCCGCAGACGCCCGTCTACGTTGCTGCCGTGCCGGGGACGGGGGTGACGGGAAGCATCCGGCCGGAGTACACGGGCGCGCCTATCTACGCGGCTCCGTCGGGCTTGTTTTTGAACCCGGCAGCGTATACGCCGCCCTCGCCGGGGCAATGGGGAAATGCCGGAAGAGAATCGATCCTAGGCCCCGGTCAATTTGCTCTGAACGCTTCGATGGGGCGCACCTTCCGCTTGCATGGCCGCTTCAATCTCGATTTTCGAATCGATTCGACGAACTCTCTCAATCACGTTACTTTTACAAGTTGGGATACGACCATCACCAGCAAGCAGTTCGGGTTGCCAGCAGCGGCCGATGCCATGCGCAGCGTGCAAGCGACGATGCGCCTGAGGTTCTGAAGGCAGTGACGAGTGGAGAGTGACAAGTGACGGGCGGAAGAGCAGGTGCCAGGTGTCGGGTTTCTGGTGCCAGTGATCGGAGATCGAACGTGGTGCTTTCTTCGGCAGGACAGCGGAATGAGAAGTCAACGAACAGCCTTCTCTCTTGGGGAGAGGGTGTTGCGCTCCGGCGCTTTTACCAGCCGGAGCGCGACGGGTGCAGGGGCAATTCCACAACCAACAGAACGAGTCGAGCGTCCGAATGCAAAAGACAGAACCAAAAACAATTCAGATCGCAAATGGCTCACCAATTGCCAAAACCGAAATTGAAGACCATTTGAATTTTGCCATTTGCCATTTGCCGTTTGAATTCGTTCTTTACCCGAAGAACGGAAGTGACCCCTCACCCGTCCCGCGACGGCTGGAGAAAGCGCCATCGCAGGACACCCTCTCCCTAAGGGAGAGGGCTACGATTCTGATCCTATGCATCGCCCTTTTGCAGGCACTACCGGCCGTGGGAAAGCAGATCGGCCAGAACGCGCCGGCAGGGGGCAAGGAAGCGGCCACCATCCAAGTCAGCACCCAGTTAGTGGTGGAGACGGTGGTGGTCAAGGACAAGAAAGGGAATCCCATTCGGGGCTTGACCGCGAAGGATTTCGCCATTACCGAGAATGGCGCGCCGCAGACCGTCAGCTTTTGCGAGCACCAAGAACTGCCGGATGCTGCCAGCGCTCCACCCGCAGCCCCATCCGAACACGAAAACGTCACGATCTACGATAGGCTGCGCCGGACTCGCATTTTCCCCGAAGCGCCCGGCAAACTTCGATACCAAGACCGCCGCCTGCTGGCGCTCTATTTCGACATGACGACGATGCCGCCGGAGGACCAGTTGCGCGCGCTCGATGCGGCCAAGAGGTTTATTAGGACCCAGATGAGGCCGGCGGATTTGGTTTCCATCCTGAGATTTTCGGGCGGCGCCGTCGACGTTCTTCAGAATTTCACTGATGACCGCGACCGGCTGCTGAGCATCATCGAAACGATGATTGTGGGAGAAGGCCAAGGATACGGTGAATCGAGCGACGACGCTAGCACTGCCGATACCGGGGCGGCGTTCGGCCAGGACGACGGCGAGTTCAACGTCTTCAATACGGATCGCCAGTTGTCCGCGCTTCAAACGGCGTCGAAGCTTTTGGGGCAGCTCAGTGAGAAAAAGTCGCTGATCTACTTTGCCAGCGGCCTGAGGCTGAGTGGCTTGGACAATCAGGCGCAACTCCATGCCACCATCGACACGGCCATCCGCGCCGGTGTGTCGTTCTGGCCCATCGACGCGCGCGGTTTGGTAGCTGAAGCTCCCCTTGGAGACGCCACACAAGGGTCGCAGGGCAACATTGGGATGTATTCCGGGGTCGCGGCGCTCGCGCAGACAACAAACTTCCAGCAGTCACAGGACACACTCTATGCGCTTGCCGGGGACACGGGCGGCAAAGCCCTGCTCGACTATAACGACCTCGCGAAAGGAATCGCGCAGGCGGAGCAGGCGACCTCCAGCTACTACATTCTCGGGTACTATACGACCAATACCGCCCTGGATGG
>Ga0187782_10000776_pt1 | contig 22290 bp, 19 predicted proteins | sample 0715_SJ02_MP15_2_FD_132454 | JGI IMG/M metagenome (GOLD analysis project Ga0187782, IMG submission 132454) | Tropical peat soil microbial communities from peatlands in Department of Meta, Colombia - 0715_SJ02_MP15_20_MG | ecosystem: Environmental > Terrestrial > Soil > Wetlands > Peat | place... | reverse complement strand
CGCCGTGCACGGGGGCATGGTCTTGTACAGCCAGTTCAGCTGGTCGTAGAGGCGCTGGTCTTCCCAGAAAGCGCCGACGATGCCGCGCAGCCGCCACTCATCGGGGGTGCTGAGTCGAAGTTCCTCACTGTGATGCGTGTTGCGCAGTGTCTCGTTCCAGGTAGTGCTGGGCGAGAAACACGTCGAACTCAGCCCTTGTGCGGGGTTGGGACCATGGCATTGGTAGTAGTCTGCATATAGGCCGCGCGCGTAGTTGGTGTAGTCCTGCACGGTTTCGACGTTGCGCACGAGGTAGGAGCCGGCATACACCAAATGAAACGCTCCGAGCTGGCCGTTGACCGTCCAGGCGGTGTTCTCGAACCTGTCCTTGTTGTAGGAGGGGTTGAACAGCGTGACCGACTGCGGGGGAAGCGGCTGGCCGTCGGAGCTGTACGGCATCTGGTAGAAGACGCCCTCGGCATCGAGATCCTGGTAGGACTGGGCGATGAGCGCGCTCCACGCGTCATTGATTTTCCACAGAGCCGAGACGCGCAGTCCCTGGTAGGTCGCCGGGTTGATCGCGTTGCGCACCAATCCCGCATTGTTGATGGCAGGGCTGCCGGGCGGCACCTGGCAGGGCTGTCCCGGGGGGTTGCTGTTTCTCCCGCAGCCCACCGGATCCTGCGCATAGTAGATGCCAAGGTCGGTGTCTTTGCGCGTGAAGGTGGCTGCCACGTTGTTGATGTAGCCGCCATGCCGGTCGGTGTAGATCACGGCGCGCACCGCCAGGGTGTTGGCGATCAGCGGCAGATTGAGAACCGCCGTGCCGCTGCTGTTCGGGTCGCCGCCCGCAGTCACACCATAACCTCCGGTGGCATTTCCCTCGGTGACGTCGAGCTTCGGCTTGTTGGTGATGTAGCGAATGACGCCGGCCTGAGCTCCCGCACCGAACAGTGTCCCCTGCGGTCCCTCGAGGACTTCGATGCGCTCCAGATCGGCCGCGTAGACATCGAGGTTGCGGCCCGGGAGCTGACCCGACTGATCGTCGAGGTAGATGGCCACATTCGGAAAACCGCTGATCGAGCCACCCGACTGATTCGGCAAGCTGCCGGCGCTTAAGCCCCGCATGAAGATCTGGGACTGGCCCGGTCCCGCGGACGGCGCAGTCACGTTGGGTAAATGCTTGATCAGATCGTCGAAGTTCGTGACATTCAGTTCCTGCAGCGCCTCGCCGCTGAACGCCTGAATGGCGATCGGCACGTCCTGCACGTTTTCGACGCGCCGCTGCGCGGTGACCACGACCTCCTGGATTGCGGCCGCAGATGCGCCGCTTTCGGGCGCCGTTGCCTGGTCGGCAGCCGCCGCCAGCCCAGCGTGGCTCGCGAGAATAGCCGCAACGGCACGCGCGATCTTATGATTCATGGAGTCTCCCCTGCTGCCGCCCGCCCCCTGCGTTGCCGGGCCGCTCATGGTACGAGGAAGTTGCTCGCAGTCGGGAGTTCTAGCCAGTCAGAAATATCATCGAGCCATGCAGAAATGTCATTGAGCATCTCCCCCGCGCGCGTTGCGTCGCAAAGTGCGGCAACGCATACTTTGTTGCTCAGCATTAGCACACTCAAATATTTTCGGTCAATCGTGCCGCACTCCGGCAAGGTGCGTAGACGAGGGCGGGCAGTTTGAGCAGCAACGCGATCGCGACGGCCCGATCGGTGGCCGCGCCGCTGCTACAGCGTTGGTACGTACTCACCGTGATGTGCGCGGTATACGCGCTCAACATCGGCGCCCGCTATGTCGTTACCACGGTATTTGAACCGATCCGACTCGAACTGAAGCTCACCGACGCAGGCGCTGCTTTCCTCACCGGTGTCCCCCTCGCGCTGTTCTACGTGGTGTGCGGAATTCCCATCGCCTGGCTGGCGGACCGCTCCAATCGCCGCAACATCGTGGCAGCGTCTCTCGTCATATGGTCGGGCTTCACGCTGCTGTGTGGCTTGTCCCAGTCCTACTGGCAATTCCTGGTGAGTCGCATCGGTGTGGGCGTCGGCGAGGCCGGCGCGACACCGCCCTCGACTTCGATCGTGTCGGACTGCTTTCCTGCCGAGCGCCGTCCGATGGCGCTGAGCGTATTCGCTCTCGGTGCACCGATCGGCGCCTGGCTCGGCGCGGACCTGGCTGGCGCCGTCGCGCAAGCCCACGGCTGGCGCGCGGCGTTCTTTGCGCTCGGCGTGCCCGGAGTGCTGCTCGGCACGCTCGTTTTCCTCACGATCGGCGAACCGAGGCGCGGACGCCTCGACGCCATTGCCGCGGTCGGCAGGGCCTCGTTCCTCGAGTCGCTCGCGTTTTTGTGGCGTCAGCGGGCCGCGTATCACGTCATCATGGCGAGCGGTGTGTGTTCGCTGTGGGGCTGGGGTCTCGCCTGGTTTACCCCGACCTTTCTGCTGCGCAGCTATGGGCTGAACGTCGCCCAGGCGGGCGCGATCATGGGTCACATCCATCTGGTCGGAGGGATCCTGGCAACGATCGTCGCCGCGTGGTTCATGTCGCGGCCCTTCATGTTCGATCCGCGTCGGGTGCTGTGGACGCTCGGCTGGGTCATCGGTTGCGCCACCGTCCTCTCCATAGTCGCCTACTGGACGCACTCGTTGTGGCTGGCGCGCGCCATGCTCTGGGCCTACGTCCCGGCCATCTACTTCTTCATCGGCCCGTGCATGGCCCTGGTGCTGAATCTGGCGCCGAGCCACATGCGCTCGACCTTCACCGCGTGGTCGGTCCTGGTGGGAAACGTCTTCAATCTGATCGTTGCCGTACAGGGCGTCGGGTTGCTCAGCGACTGGTTTGGCGGGGCGCACGGAGCCGATGCCGCCTCGCTCCGCTTGGCGCTGCTGGTGCTCGCCCCCACGGGGTTCTGGGCAACCTGGCATTTTTTCGTGGCCGCCCGAACGGTGGCACCAGACATGAAGCGCGCCGTCAGCTTCTGCAGCGCGTGAGGGCCGCGCAGCTGATGGCGGGATGAAAGGAGATACCTTGAGAAACCACCTGCTGAGCGTCCTCCTCATAGCGAGCGCTGCCTCGATGGCGAGCACTGCCTCGTACGCGGACGACTTTAAGGTACTGAACGACGATGCGCACTTTGCCGAGGGACCCATCTGGTATCACGGCAAGCTCTATTACGTCGAATACGATCGCAATTCCGTGACCACGTGGGACGGCGCGAAAAACACGCAGTTCTGGTCCAAGCCAGGGTGCGGCCCGTCTGCGGTCATTCCCACGGCCAAGGGGGAGTTCCTGACGACCTGCTACGACAGCGGGGCGATCGGCCGGATCTCGGCCGACGGCAAGGATCTTCCCGCCTACACGCACGACAAGGACGGCAATCGGTTCGTCGGCCCCAACGACTTTGCGCCCGACCGGCGCGGGGGTATCTATTTCACCTGCTCGGGCACGGCGCCCGGTCCGGTGATCGATGGCAAGATCTTCTACCTCGCCGCCGACGGAACCATCAGCCAGAAGGCCGCCGACGTTCACAGCGCGAACGGAATCGTGGTTTCGAACGACGGCAAGATCCTGTATGCGATCGAGACCGAGGACCACCGGCTGATCCAGTTCAAGATCGGAGCCGACGGGTCACTGTCGGAGCGCCGGGTGTTTCTCGATCTCGATGAGCTGACGAAACACGTCGGGCACATCTATCCGGATGGGGTGAAGATGGATTCGCAGGGGCACCTCTATATCGGCCAGAATCCGCGTGATGTGCACGCCCCGCTCGCGGGCACCATCTTCGTAGTCGACGCGCAGGGACAGCTGCTGCGCACCCTGAAGCTGCCTTCACCGGGAGTCCCGAATCTGGCGTTGAGCCCCGATGAAAAGACCGTGTACGTCATGGCGCTCGATCAGCTGGATAAGTCGCCTTACCACGGCAAGGTCTACGCGATCGCGAACCGCTGACCCGCGGGGCGCTGCCGCGGATCCCCCACGACGCTCAGCCGGCGAGCCAACCGCCGTCGATGACGAGATTCGAGCCCGTGATAAAACTCGCCCGGTCGCTCGCGAGGAACACGGCGGCGTTGGCGACATCCTGCGGGCGGCCGAAGCGCGGCCAGGGCGTGCGTTGCCGCTGATGCTCCAACCGCGCCGGGTCCTTCGCCAGCCCGCCCGCACCCGTGACGATCTTGCCGGGCGATATGCAGTTGCACACGATGAGATGCTTTGCGTAATCGACGGCGATCTGTCGCGTGATATAGATCGCTCCCGCTTTACTGACGCCGTAGGGCAAATCGCCGGGTGAGGTCACGATCCCCTGCTGCGAACCCAGGTTGATCACCCGACCCCGGACCTCCTCGCGCGGCTCCTGGGTAACCATCTGCTGGATGGCACGCTTGCAGCCGTAGAACATGCCCGTCAGGTTGACGCGCATGACCTCCTCCCATTGCGCAGGTTCGGTCTGCAGCAACGCGGTGCCGGAATAGGTCGCCGCGTCGTTGACCATGACGTCGAGCCGACCGTGACGCCCGACCGTGGTGCCGATCAGGGAGTCGACATCGCTCCAGCGCCCGACGTCGGTCTTGTGAAACGACGCCGTGCCGCCGGCGCGGGCGATGATCGCGAGCGTCGGCTCGCCACCTTCTTTGGGTTCCTCGGTGACGTCCGCGACGACGACACTCGCTCCCTCGCTGGCGAAGCTGATGGCGATCGCGCGACCGATGCCCGAGCTCGCTCCGGTGACGACAGCAATCTTTCCCCCGAGTAGACTCGATATTTGCATTCGCTTCCACGCCTGCGCTGCCAGGCTCGGATTATAGAGACACAGAGACTCAAGCACCCGCTCCCGGCGATTATTCCGTGTCCGCCACCGCCCTCCAACCCGATCTCGATCTGGCCGCCTCACTGTTCGAAGCGTTGAGCCGCGCGACGCGCCGCGGCCGCGGCATCGTGCGCGACAGCTACGGCGCCGGAGAGCAGGCCGCACACGACATTGTCCGCGCCGCCGCAAGCACACTCGGGCTCGAGATCTCGATCGACCCGATCGGCAACCTCTTCGTCACGCTCCCGGGACGGGAGCGCAGCGCGCCGCGCATCATCATGGGCTCGCACCTCGACAGCGTGCCGCAGGGCGACAACTACGACGGCGCAGCCGGAGTGGTGGCGGGCCTTGCCGTGCTGTCGGCGCTGCGCCGTGCGGGGGTCGTACTGGATTGCGATCTCGCGGTGATGGCGATACGCGCGGAGGAATCCTGCTGGTTCGACGTCGCCTACCTGGGAAGCGGCGGCGCTTTCGGGCTCCTCGACCCCAACTGCCTTTCGGTAGCGCGCTCCGACAACGGCCAAAGTCTCGAGGCGACCCTGCAACAGCAGGGTTTCGACCCCGAGCCGATCCGCGAACGGCGACGGCTCCTCGATCCGGGGCGGATACGGGCATACCTCGAGCTGCACATCGAGCAGGGCCCGACGCTGGTTGCTCGTGGATTGCCCGCGGCCGTGGTGAGCGGTATCCGCGGATGCAGGCGGTTTCGCCATGCGCGCTGCACGGGCGAGTACGCCCACTCGGGAGCTGTCTCCCGCAGCTATCGCCGCGATGCCGTTGCCGCGACGGTCGCCCTTCTGCACCACATGGAGACCGTCTGGTTGCGACACGAAGCGGCGGGAGATGATCTGGTGCTCACCTCGGGTGAGCTGTGCACCGACCCGGCCATGCACGGGCCGAGCAAGATCGCTGGTGAGACACGCTTCGTGCTGGATATCCGCGGCCTGTCGGCAGCGACCATGGACGAGGTCGCGGCCGAGGCGCGCGCTGCGGCCGGGCGCATCGGTCCGGCCTACCGCGTGCACATCGATCTTGGCGCGACCAGCGATTCTCCGCCTGCGGTGATGGACGCGCGCCTGCGATCGCAGCTGCTGAGCCTGCTCGACCGTCCCTTCGAGATGGCGAGCGGCGCCGGCCACGATGCCGCCGTCTTCGCGCAGGTCGGAATTCCGAGCGCCATGATCTTTGTGCGCAACGAGAACGGCAGCCACAACGCCGATGAAGCCATGTCGCTGGATGATTTCGCGGTTGGCGCGCGCGCGCTGCTGCAGCTGGTGATGCAGTTTTCGCGGTGACCCGCCGTCTGCAGGAGCATGCCATGACATTGCTGGTGACGGGTGCGGGCGGTTTCGTCATGAGCGTGCTCGGTCGTCACTGGCTGGAGAGCGATGCGGATGCGCGCCTGGTGGTGCTCGACGCTTCACCCCTCGATGCCGCCGCCGAGCGCTACTTCGCCCAGGTCAGGGAGCGGCTTGCCGTCGTGGTCGCCGATGTAACGCAACCTGCGAGCTGGCGGCCGGCGCTCGCCCGGCACGGCGTCACGCATATCGTCCACGGCGCGACCATAACGCCTATATCACGCGGCACCGTAGCCGCGGCGCAGCGCGAGCCCGAAGCGGAAAATCCGGCACGCATCATCGATGTCAATCTGCTGGGTACCGTGGCCGTGCTCGAGTGGGCACGCACGCTGGCTAACCTCAAGCGGTTCATCTACGTCAGCTCGGGTGCCGTGTACAAACATCACGGGCCGGACCGTCCCGGTGAGCCTCTGCCAGAGGACGGCTATGTGATGCCGCGTCGGCTCTACGGCATCTCCAAGCTCGCCTCCGAGCTGATCACGGAGCGCTACGGCGATCTCTTTGGCCTGTCTACTGCATCGGTGCGCCCCTCTTCGGTCTACGGGCCCATGGACCGTGTGACCGCCAGCCGGAATTTCCGTCATGTGCCCAACCGAATCGCCCATATGGCTCTCGAGGGCGTCAAGCGAGTGCGCGTCAACACGCTCGATGCCGTCGGCGACTACATTCACGTAGAGGACGTTGCGCGTGCCATAGTGTCTGTGCTGCATGCGCCGCGCTTGCGCTACAGCGCCTACAACATCGCCTGCGGTGTTACCGCGAGCATCCGCGACATGGTCGCGTGGGCCACTGAGAGAGTGCCCGACTTCGGCGCCGAAGTCGTCACTGCGGAGCACGCCGATATCGTGCAGGACCCGACACTCAGGGACGGCATGTGGGGTGCGTACGATGTTTCGCGCATTTACAGCGAGACCGGCTGGAAGCCGCGGCCGATGCGCGCGGCATTCCACGCCTACATGGACTGGATCGCGGCCGAGCGCGAGTCGAGCCGGCAACGGGAACCGAGATGACTGCGAACCAACACTACCCTCGCGATCTCATCGGCTATGGGTCTCGCCCGCCCGACCCGCGCTGGCCCGGTGAAGCGCGCATCGCGGTCTCGCTGGTGCTCAACTACGAGGAGGGCGCGGAGGCCTGTGTGCTGCATGGAGACGCGCACTCGGAGTCGGTGCTCACCGATCTGGGTGCCGTCGATCCCTTGCCGGGCGCACGCAACCTGAATGTCGAATCGCTGTTCGAGTACGGCAGCCGCGTGGGCTTCTGGGAGATCATGCGAGTGCTGCAGCGCGTGGGCGCGCCGGCCACGGTATTCGCGGTCGGAATGGCCCTGGAACGCAACCCCGAGGTGGCCGCCGAGATAGCAGGGAGCGGCTTCGAGGTCGCCTGTCACGGGCAGCGCTGGATCGACTATCAGTTGGTTCCCGAGGAAGTGGAGCGCGCGCACATGCTGCGCAACATCGAGACCCTCACTCGGCTGATCGGCCGCCGGCCGCTCGGCTGGTACACCGGGCGCCCGAGTCCGAACACGCGGCGTCTGGTCGTGGAGGTTGGCGGCTTCCTCTATGACAGCGATGCCTATAACGACGATCTTCCCTACTGGACGGAGGTCTCGGGACAACGACACCTCATTGTTCCCTACAGCTTCGACACCAATGACAGCCGCCTGCAGCGCGGCGGCGATTTCAGCACCGGTGAGGAGTTCTTCATCCATTGCCGCGATGCGTTTGACTGGCTTTACCGCATGGGAGCCGAAGGACGACCGCGCATGATGAGCATCGGCCTGCACGGTCGGATCATCGGCCGTCCGAGCCGCATCGCTGCACTGGCACGGCTGCTCGAGCACATCCAGCGCCACGAACGCGTCTGGCTGTGCACTCGCGCCGCCATCGCGGAACACTGGCGGGCGCACCACGCGACGAGCTGAGGTGCCTCGCCAACCTCACAGGCTGCGGATCATGCCGCCGTCGACGCGAATGACGCTGCCCGTCATGTAGGAAGAGCGCGCGCTCGCGAGGAAGGTCACCACCGCGGCGAATTCCCCAGGCTCGCCGTAACGGCCCACCGGGATGGTCGCGCGCGAGTGCCCCTGCACCTCCTCGATCGCAATTCCCTCCCGTGCCGCCCGAGCCCGATCGAGCTCCGCGACGCGGTCGGTCGCGATGCGTCCCGGGGCTATGCAGTTCACGGTGATGCCCTCGCTCGCGACCTCGGCCGCCAGCGTCTTGGCCCAACCGACTACCGCGAGGCGCAGCGTATTCGAGATGCCGAGCTGCGCGATCGGCTGAACCACGCCCGAGGAAACGACGGCCATGATCCGGCCAAAACGCCGGGTGCGCATGCCCGGCAGGGCGAGGCGCGTCAGGCGAACGGCACTGAGGAACATCGCCTCGAACTGACTCCGCCAGGTGGCGTCGGCGACGTCGGCGATCGGCCCTGGAGGCGGCCCGCCGGTGTTGACGACCAGGATATCAACCTGGCCCAGAAGGTCCGCGAGGCTCTCGATTGCGGCGGCATCGCTCAAATCACAGACCCGTGCGTCGATGGATCCACGCCCGGGCGGGTGCGAGGCCGCGAGCTCATTCAGGCGCTCGCGGTTGCGCGCGACGGCCACAACCCTCACGCCTTCGGCCGCCAGGGCGAGGGCGATCGCCCTGCCCAAGCCCCGGGAGGCACCCGTTACGAGCGCGCGGTGGTCGTCGATTCCCAAGTCCATCTTTGAGCCATGGTGATTCCGTCTCGCCAGTGTGGCATTTTAGTTCGCGGGACATTCGAAGAGATTCCAGCGTGCGCTGTGCGGCCCGCTGGCGGGCGGCTGAGGTGGCGACGGGTCAGCGTGTCGAGGACGGAAACGAGCCTGGCGCCCCGCCTGATGCGCGGCGCAAGGTGGCGCTGCTCGCCAACTGCCTCCTGAACCAGAACGCCAAGGTCTGCCAGGGCGCCCATTACCCAGGCCAGGTGACTCCCGTAGTCGAGGCGCTGCGCAGCCGCGGATACCTGCTGCAGCAGCTGCCCTGTCCCGAGCTGGCCTTCGCCGGAGTGCGGCGTTGGTGGGCGGTCTATGAGCAGTACGACACCCCGGCCTACCGAGCTCACTGCCGCCGCCTGGCGCAGGCGATTGCGCCGCTCATCGAGCGGTACGTACGCCGTGGCGATGAGGTGATCCTGATCGGGCTCGACGGCAGCCCTTCCACCGGCGTGCGCTTCACTTCCAGCCGGCCCGATTGGGGCGGCCGGCCCAACCGGCCCGAAGATGACTGGGAAGTGGTGCCGCGGCGCGGCATCTGGATCGAGGAGCTGGAGGCTGAGCTGGCGCGCCGTGGCCTGCCGCCGGTGCCGGCGACGGGCTGGGCATTCGACATGGGCCGCTTCGATGAGGCCGGCTCGCGCCGCGACCTGGAGGCGTTCCTGGACGGTCGCGAGATCGGTGCAGGCTCGCGTGACGATGAGTCGGCGGCGCCGTGAGCGGCGACGCGCGCGGCTGGCGCGTTGCGCTGGTACCCGACACACTGATCAATTCGCCGAACCGCATCGACGCAGCGCTGCCGGATGCGCTGCGCGTGTTGGAGACCAGCGGTTACGGGGTGCTGCAGCTGCCGCCACCGGGTGGCCATCGCCTGCTGCTCGCGGTGATCGCCGACCAGGTCGCGGAGTATGCGCATCACGGCTACGCCGTGGTGGCCATCGGAGTGCGCGGAGAGCCGGGCGACGGGCTGCACTGGCGCCACCTCGCAGCTTTGCTGCGACGCCGGGGCGTCGCGCTGCTGCCGCCCCGCCATCTCGTCAACGCAAACGTTGACGCCGCGGCCGAGGAGCAGCGGCTCGCCGCCTTTCTGGCCGGCTACGATCTGCCGGCAGAAGAGCAACGCCACTGGCGTGTGTAGCCATGATTCCGATGGGATGTATGGGTTTTCATGGAGTGTCCGATGGAGCAGAGTGACATCGGCGCCATTCGTGCGCTGCTCGGTTCGAAACCACGACCCGTGGGTTGGGCAGAACGCCGCCAGCGGCTCGATGACGTGGGCTCAGTGTGGCCGGTAGCGCCCGATGTGCTACTCACCCCTGTCGACATCGACGGGATCCCCGGCGAATACTCCACTGCCCCCGGCAGTGACAGCTCCCGTGTGCTCATGTTCTTCCATGGCGGCGGCTACTGTTCGGGTTCGATCCTCAGTCATCGGCGGATGGTGACCGAGGCGGGTCGAGCCAGCGGTGCGCGTACGCTCGCCGTCGGCTATCGCCTGGCGCCCGAGCACCCTTTTCCAGCAGCGTTCGAGGACGCACTGAAAGCGTGGCGCTTTCTGCGACGTGAGGGCCTCGCGGCGGAGCGTATTGCCGTCGGCGGCGACAGCGCAGGCGGCGGACTGTCGCTGGCACTCGCGCTGCGACTGCGCGAGCTGAAGGAGCAGCTGCCCGCGTGCCTGTGGGTCGTGTCTCCGTGGACCGACCTCACGATGTCCGGTGTAACGCTCGGCACGAAGGACGCCGTCGACCCCCTGATTCACCGGGGCTACCTGGGTGAGCTTGCCGACGCCTACCTCGGCAACGCGGCAGACCCAAATGACCCGCGTGTCTCGCCGCTCTTCGCCAGGCTCGGCGGACTGCCGCCTTTGCTGATCCAGGTCGGCTCCGCCGAGACGCTGCTCGATGATGCGCTACGACTTGCCGCCGCGGCGGGCGCAGCAGATGTCAACGTGACACTCGAGATCTGGCCGCACATGATCCACGCGTGGCCGGTGTGGAACGCGCGTCTCGAGGCGGGCCGGCAAGCACTCGTGAGCGCCGGTAACTTCCTGCGCAGGCATCTCTGAGGGATCATGCCCGATACGTGTGGCTGGGAGATACACGCTTGTCACTAAAATCGTGCGCGCTGATTTGCGTTGCTGCCCTGGCCCTGGGCGCATGTGGAAGCACAACGTTCACCTCGACCTGGAAGGCGCCGGACGCGCACCGGATCGACCCGGCAGGCAAGACCATTGCGGCGTTGGTTATCTCCAGCGATGCGAGACAGCGGCGCTCTGCGGAGGTCTACCTGGCTCACGAACTGACGATCCGCGGTGCGAACGGCGTCGCTGCATACACGCTGATAGGCCTGGAGCATCCGAACGTCGATTACGCCCTCTCCCGTTTCAAAGCCGCCGGCGTCCAGGGGGTCGTGGTCATGCGCATGGTTGGCCACGAGCAGCGGGTCATCGTTGACCCGGGTGGCTTCTCCGGCAGTGCGTACACCACATTCGGGTCGTACTACTCGTCGTATGGCATGGCGATCAGCTATTCCACCGGATCAGTGCAGACCGATACCGTGGTGACAATCGAGACTCTGATCTACTCGCTGACGAAGGATAAGCTCCTGTGGGCCGGCACCAGCCGCACGAGCAACCCCGAAGGCCTGCAAAGCCTGGTAACCGAGGTTGCCGATGCGGTCGCACGCGAAGTAGGTCAAGCTGGGGCGGATTGAGGGGTCGCCGCCAACCGCTGTCAGGCGCTTCCGGTATTGGAGGCGTTAGTAATCAGTTACTTGCGGCGCTCGCCGACCCTAAGCGCGATCGAAGCCCGCCGCCGCACGGCACGCCGGGCTTTGCGAGGCGTATCCGCAGCAACGATCGCCATGCGCAGCGAGCCCTGCGATTCTTGCGAACACGAACACGGGGTGAGCCTGCTTTCTGCGAGACAATTCATCAGGAGCAAAGATGAGCGATGGCGAGAGGGCTCGCATGAAAGCAACGGGCGCAGCGCTTGAAAGCAACCTCGCAGCTGACTCGAGAAACTCCGTCCGCGCACTCATTGATGAGGGCAATGCGCTCGAGGAGCAGGGACGGACCGCTGAGGCGATGGCGCGTTACGATTCTGCCGTCGCGGCGGACCCGCGCTGTGCGAGAGCACACCTGAACCGCGGCAACGTTCTGTTGGCGGCTGCCCAGATCGACGCGGCGCGCAGCGCTTACCAACTCGCGCTAGCGTGCGATCCGCACTACGCGGCCGCCCACTTCAATCTGGGAAACCTCAACTGTCGCGTCGGCGAATACCAGCGCGCCTTGCACGACTACCAGGTTGCCATCGATGTCAAGCCTGACTTTGCCGATGCATTCGTCGCGATGGGTAACGTACTCGACAGGTTGGGGCGCGGTTCCGAAGCAATGGCGAGCTACGAGCGCGCGTTGGTCATCAATCCAGGCTACGCCCAAGTCCATTTCAATCTCGGTGTACTCGCCGCGGCTTCGGGACGCAATGAGCGGGCCGTGGACAGCCTGCGCACGGCAATCGAGCTGCAACCCGACTACGCCGAAGCACACTCCACCCTGGGCAAGGTGCTGATCGGGCTCATGCATCTCGATGCGGCAGAGGCGAGTCTTCGTCGTGCGTTGGCTATTGCGCCCGAATCTGAGGCTACCCTGTACGACCTGGCGATGCTTCTCGTGCTACGCAACAGGTCTCCCGAGGCAGTGCAACTGATCACGGGCAACCTCGAGCGCATGCCGACGTGGACCATGAAAGCGGCCTTCGCCCGTTGTATCGCACGCACGAGATTTCTCGCCGCCGACTCTTTGATCCGCACGGCGCTTGCGGTCGCGATCAGCGAACCCTGGGGAATGCCGTACGAGCTTTGTCGGCCCGCACTCAGCTTGATCATGCTCGAGCCACGGATTGCGCGCTGCGTTCGCCTCGTCAACGAACGCTGGCCCATACGTGTGCCGAAGACAGAGTTGTTCACTGCCGAGGTGCTCGCCACGCTCGCAGCCGACCCGTTGCTGCATGCGATGCTGGATGCGGCGCCCGTGAGCAGCAGCATTGAGTTCGAGCGCTTCCTGACGGCCGCACGCCGCGCTCTGCTTGAGGCCGCCACGAACCGGCAACCGCCGGACGCTGCCGACAGCGCGGCGCTGCCCTTCTATGCGGCACTCACCCGGCAATGCTTCATCAACGAGTACATTTTTGATTGTGATGAGAGCGAACGAGCCGCAGCGGTCGCTGGTCGCACGCAGCTGCTAGCGCTGTTGGACGACCAGGCGGCAATACCGCCATTGCTGCTGCTCGCCGTAGCCGCATATTTCCCGTTGTACACGCTGCCTGAAGCGGGTCGGCTCCTGGCCGCGAATCAGCAGGGTCCCGTCGACGACGTGCTGCGCCAACAGCTTCGCGAGCCGCTCGAAGAACAGGCGCTGCGTGCCAGCGTCAAATGCCTGACGTCGATCACGCACGGGGTCTCGGAGAAGGTACGCGAACAGTATGAACAGAACCCTTATCCGCGCTGGGTGAAACTGCCGCAGCAACGCGCGCTGCGGCGCTTTAACGACGAGCTGCGGCAGACCTTACCGCTCGCGCGCTTTACCCCAATGCACGACGACAGCCAGCCGGAGGTGCTCATCGCCGGCTGCGGCACCGGATGTCACTCCATTACTACTGCCCAGAGATTCCACGGTGCTCGGGTACTGGCGATAGACCTCAGCTTGAGCAGCATCTGCTATGCCTTACGCAAGACGCAGGAGTTGGGTATCACAAACATCGAGTATGCACAGGCCGACATTCTGAAACTCGGCGACATCACGCGCACGTTTGACGTCATCGGATCCGGTGGCGTTCTGCATCATCTGTCTGACCCCTTCCTCGGGTGGCGAACGTTGCTATCCCGATTGCGGCCCGGGGGCTTCATGCATTTGGGCTTTTACAGCCAGGTCGCGCGCCGGCAGGTGGTCAAGGCGCGCGAGTTCATCGCGGCTCGCGGTTATGCAAGCACCACGGATGACATTCGTCGCTTCCGGCGCGCTCTGGCTTCAGGGGAAGCGGGGCTTGAGGTGCAGTCACTAACCAAGATTCCGGATTTCTATTCGACCAGTGAATGTCGCGACCTGGTCTTTCACGTACAAGAGCATCGGGTAACACTCGAGCAGATCGAGGCGTTTCTTTCTGACTCGGGGCTCAACTTCGTCGGCTTCGAGCTGGATCCGTGTGCGCTGCATCAGTACCGCGCGCGCTTTACCGATGACCCGACCGCAACCAATTTGCGCAACTGGGCGCGCTTCGAGGCCGACAACCCCGATACTTTTTTGGGGATGTACCAATTCTGGATTCAAAAGCCCGTCGATCACTGAAGACCGAGTCACCAGGCGCGTCCCGAGCCGTAGACTACACCTCGCATGTCCCTGCGCACGGTCCTTGTCATCACGTTGGCGGCGCTCGGGCTGTGGCAGGGGTATGACAACTGGCAACTGCGAGCCGTTCATCCACCGGACGGACCCGTAGCTCCGGATGACCCCAAGCAGACGGATGTGGGGGAGGAACCGGTTACAACGCTCGGTCGCTGGCGACTCACACCTCGGGCTCGCTACGACATCACGGCACGAATCCTCAGTCGCGAGGACTATCACTTCGATCTGCTCTCGGATCTCATCCCCGAGGATCTTGCCCTCGGCTGGGGGCCCATGTCGGACAATCGGGTGCTGCGCGCCTTCGAGATCACGCAAGGGGCGCGCTTTTATACCTGGGCACCCAAGCAGGCCCTACCGATTCCACGACAAGCGGTAATCGAGCACAGCGCTAACACACACGTGATTCCGGCCGATGCGGGGGTCCGACGTCAACTCGCGCGTCTGCGGGTCGGTCAGGTTGTTCACTTGACGGGGTTCCTGGTCAACGCCATGCGGGATGATGGCGCGTACATCAACACCTCGATGACGCGCAGCGATAGTGGGCCGGGCTCATGCGAAGTGGTGCTCGTGGAGCAGGTTGAGGCGTGGTGATACTCGCGTCACAGAGCGCAGTCATCGGCATAACACCCGCAGAACTCGCGCGGTAGCATCGCGCGCGATGAACAGGACAATCCGCGACTACATCAAGCGCCGCGTCTACTGGTGCGCGGGTGTCGCAGCCTGCGGGTGGCTCATGTTTCCGCTGGGCGCGGTGCTCGCCAGGAGCCTGCCGCACGGGATACCAGAGGCCGCCCTACCTATCGGCGGAATGATCTTGTTCGGCGGCGCTATCCTGGCCCTGCAAAGAATCGTCAGGTGCCCAAAGTGCAAGGCGCGGCTCGGCCAGACAATCGCGATGCCGCTGGCGTTCAGCTGGGGGTCCGGTCACAAAATCAATTTCTGCCCATATTGCGGCGTAAGCCTCGATCAAGCGCTGCCTCACGCCGCAGCGCCGACGGCTGCTGAGTCCCTGAACCCGATCAAGTAGATCTAAACAGCTCGGCTGACCGGGATATCGATCCGAGCAGCGCCCTCGTCAGCCGCCACTCTCGCCGCCACACCTCGCTCGTTGAGTGCCTGGGCCATCCGCCGGGCTGGCGTAATCACATCTGCCAGGCAGGCTTCGGGCCCGCGCCACGCGTGGATGTCTTTGGCCACCGCCGATACTCCGTCAAAGCATGACGCGTAGCTTACATCGAGACCTCTCGAGAACGGCTGTGTCGTCCTTAAGATCGGCTGTGTCGCGCCTCCTTTCGCACGTCGTCGACTCTCAGGTGGCGCACGCCGCTTTCGCTGAGAGAGTCCGGCTCAATCAACATTTCCCTCTCGGCAAGCCGCTGCAACGTCTCTTTGAGTGTCTCGGGACGTCGGGCGCTGCGACGTACATCGATCAGAGTCTTCGTTGCTGCAGGCGCTCCCAGCGTGCCGTCAGCATCGGGTGTCCGATCGGCTCGTTGCTGCATGAGATATGGGATTGAGGAGCTCTCCATGGCCGCTTCGCGTGCGCACGCGACTTCCTGCTCTGCAACAGGCACCACGGCTGCGGATGCGAAGCTCGAGCGCACCTGGGCGGCGACTTGCTTCGCCGAAATCGGATCGCTGAAAAACCCCAGCCGCAGAAAATGGCGGGAGCTCCCCTGCCGGCGACTTTCTGTAGCGTACAGCCTGTATGTCTTGAACGTAGCGAGCGCCGGTACGCGGCTCAGGTCGATCGGTTGCGACGACCACTGCAGCTGTACGGCAAAGGAAACCGGGGCACCCTGAACGACAGCCTCCTTGAGGGCGTGCCGAGTACTCGTGTCTTCGGGACGGAGCAACGCGACCGGCTCGCCATTTCGCGCATCGACCTCGCCCTGAACAGCGCCAACGCGGCGCGTTTCCAGAATTTTCATGACCTGTGTGTCGGTCAACGATTTATCTTCGACGGGCGCGAAGTCCCTACTCGGGGGAACCCCGGGCCCGCAGCCGGCCGGCTGCACCGACACCTCGGAATTCGGTGGTCGTAAAAGCGCGGCCGGTGCGATGGTCGCGATCGCGTCGGGAAAACGGCCCTGTACGGCTTCTACCCATCTCTCGGCATCCGTCAGCGTTTCGAAGTAGCCCATGTGGAGGTACACACTCTCACTGCCGTCGCCCGCACACTCACGACTCGTAAAGAAGGTGAAACGCTTTAGCTGCGGTGATTGCGGCGGTCGAATGGCCACGGGTTCAGCCAATCGGCACAGCGTCAGCATGAAATGACCGGTAGCGGCCTGCACGCGATGCTCCGGCTGGCTGTTCAACCGCCCGGCAGGCTTTTCTAATGGTGATGTCATAGGCCTCTCCCTGAGACGTACGTTCGAACCGCGGCCGGGAGAGCGCGAAATCTAAGGCGGCCGAGCTTGCACGCTCACACCTGGCGGTGGAGTGGCAACCCCGCTGTCTTAGGCGGTCACGCCCTTAGACCGGTAGCTTTGCGTCCCCGCCTTTCGAACGGGTTTGCCCTTAATCGGCGTCGAGCTCGGTCTCAGAGGCGCGTCGCTTGGATCGCATCTGAGACCGTACTGTCGCAAAGCATGGTCGCTTGAGCACGATATGTCTAGTGGCAGGCACCCCGAAGGGCGGTACCGAATCGCCCGAGTCGAGCAGGGGCGCCCTGCTAAGCGGATCCCGCGTACGGGTACCGTGGGTAATGCCCCAGCCAGCTCGCAGACGAAGGGAAGCACCGCCGCATCGATTGCGTCCGCTGGTTCGAGTAAATTAGCGGTAACGACAACACGATCACTCGAGGGTTGCCGTCCCGCCGCGAATGCGCATCGCAGCCGGACGCGCTGCAACATCGCAATGATCGCAAGCCGGTGATCGATCCCCCACGACAACGAACGCGAAGCGGGGAACCGGCGGGCGGACCGGGGGCATCCGCCGAGGAGAACCCAGATGCGCCGAATTCTGTGCGTCGTCTGCCTGTTTTGGGCCGCGAGCCTGCGAGGCGCCGAACCGCCGGCCGATCCCATCCTGAGGATCGATCCGGGGATGCACACGGCCATGATCTTCCACATCGCGACCGACGCGCGGTTGCGGTGGCTCGTCACCGCGGCCCACGACAAGACCGCCCGGGTCTGGGATCTCGCGACCGGACGGCTCCAGACAGTCATCCGTCCTCCGATCGGGCCCAACGAAGAGGGCAAGCTGTACGCGGTCGCCATTTCGCCCGACGGCGCGCTCGTCGCTCTCGGAGGCTGGACACAGTTCAACGAGGGACAGGGTGATCTGGCATTGGAAGGCCAGGCGATACTGATATTCGACCGCGCGAGCGGTCGCATGCTGAAGCGCATCGACGGCGTGCCTGACGTGATCTTCGCGCTGGCGTTCTCACCCGACGGGCACCACTTGGCGGCGACCCTGGCCGGCGACGGCGGACTGCGTCTCTACCGAAGCGACACATGGGCACTGGTCGGGCAGGATGCCGCCTACGGCGACAGCAGCTACAGCATCGACTTCAGCCGCGACGGGCGGCTGGTCACCAGCAGCGACGACGGCTACATCCGGCTGTACCGCCTCGACCGCGCGGGGCTGCACCTGTTGAAGAAGTCGCAGCCGCCGGGCGGCAGTCATCCTTTTGCGGTGCGCTTCTCGCCAAGCGGCGAGTTGATCGCCATCGGCTGCCAGGAGGAGCACACCGTTCACGTCCTCGATGCGACTACGCTGGAGCCGCGCTACTCGCCGGATGCCTCGGGGCACGGTACCGGAGCATTCATCAATGTGGCGTGGTCGACCGATGGCCAGGCTCTATACGCGGCGGGTTACTACCGGCTGCAAGCCGTGCGTCCGATCCGTCGCTGGCCTTCGGCCGGGCACGGTATGCCCACTGATGCGGGTGCTGCGAGCAATGCGATCACGGATCTCATCGCCGTGCCGCGGGGCGACATTGTTTACGCATCCGCGGATCCGGGCTGGGGCGTGCTCGATGCCAGGGGTCAGCGGACGCGGTGGGTCGCCTCGCCGACCGCCGACCTGCGCGACAGTTTCCAGTCGTTTGGCATATCGCGGGATGGCCGCACCGTCAAGTTCGCCTTTGAAGCGTCGGGCAAAGGGCTTGCCAGATTCGACTCGGACAACGGGCTTACCCTCGGAGACGACGCCGCGAATCCGCTCGCGGCGCCACGGACCGAGGCGCCGGATCTCCCGGTCACCGACTGGTTCCGCAAACCATCCGCCAAGCTCGGCGGAAAGCCGCTGGCGCTGGAACCGAACGAGGTGACCCATAGCCTCGCCATCGCGCCGGACGGCAAGCACTTCGCGCTCGGCGCCGACTGGTCCGTATCGCTGTTCGAACGCACCGGCGAAAGGGTCTGGCGGGTTGCCCTGCCTGTGACAGCCTGGGGCGTCGACGTGAGCGGCGACGGCCAGACGGTCGTGGCCGGGCTCGGCGACGGCACGATCCGCTGGTACGACATCCGCGATGGCCACGAGAAGCTGGCGTTCTTCCCCCACGCAGACCGTAAACGCTGGGTCGCCTGGACACCGTCCGGCTACTACCAGGCCTCGCCCGGCGGGGAAGACCTGATCGGCTGGCACCTCAATCACGGGCGTAATGCGAGCGCGGACTTCTTCCCCGCCTCGCGCCTGCGTTCCAAGTTCAATAGACCGGATGTGGTCGCACGCGCTCTCAGCACCGCATCCGAGGCGGAGGCCGTGCGGCTCGCGGACGAGGACAGCGGTCGCAAGTCCGAAGCGACCGTCACCAGCGTGCGAAAGCTGCTGCCACCGGTCGTCGAGATCCTCGCACCCCAGGATGGGGCGTCGGTCGCGGCCGACAGCGTCGCGCTGCGATTTGCCATGCGCTCGCCGTCTGACGCTCCCGTGACGAGCTTGCGCGCACGCGTTAATGGACAGCCGGTCAGCCTGCCGGACAGTCGCGGCCTCGTCGTGACGGCGGCCGAGGGTGAGCGCGAGATCAAGATTCCGCTGCAGGCGGCGGACAATGAGATCCAGCTGTTTGCCGAGAGCCGCAACGGCGTTTCGACACCCGCCGTCCTGCACGTGACCTCGTCGCGTCCGGCCGCGCCCGCGTCCGATGCGGTCCTGAAGCCTAAGCTGTATGTGCTCGCGGTCGGTGTATCGAAATACCAGAATCCGAATTTCAACCTCGGCCTCGCTTCGAAGGACGCGAACGATTTCGCGAACGTCCTTCGCAAGCAGAAGGGCGCGCTCTACGCCGACGTGCAGATCCGGCTGCTGACTGACGCGGACGCGACCAAGGACAACGTCCTCGACGGACTCGACTGGCTGCAGCACCAGGTAACCCAGCACGACGTGGGCATGATCTTTCTCGCCGGGCACGGGCTTAACGACAACTCCGGCAAGTACTACTTCCTGCCGCACAACGCAGACCCCGACAAGCTGCTGCGCACCGGTGTACCGCAGTCGGAAATCCGCGACGCGCTGAAAGTCCTGCCCGGCAAGGCCGTGTTCTTCATCGATACCTGCCACTCCGGCAACGCGCTCGGCACGGCGAAGAGCCGCGGTCTCGGCGACGACATCAGCGGCGTCGTCAACGACCTGGCCTCGGCCGAGAACGGCGTGGTCGTATTCAGTGCGGCGACCGGGCGGCAGTCCTCACTCGAGGACCCGGCATGGGGCAACGGCGCCTTCACCAAGGCGGTCGTCGAGGGGCTCGAAGGTAAGGCCGACCTGCAGAAAAGCGGCCGTATTACCATCAAGGAACTGGACTACTACGTCGCCGAGCGCGTCAAGCAGCTGACCGATGGCCGGCAGTCACCGGTCAGCATCGCGCCGAACGGCGTGCCCGATTTCCCGATTGCGATCGATGCCAAGTAGCATCTCACGCCCAAGGGGTGTGCGAACTCCTAACCCACGTCTCTGGCAGAAGTGGCGGCATCGAATAGCGGCGAGCATGAACTCGCCTTCGTAGTCGGCGCACCAAAGAAGAAAAGATCTGGCCGGTGAGCTTTATGCACTATGACTCAGGCTTCTTCGACCACGAGACATGCCGGATCGAGAGTGCGGAGAAACCCTTCGCCGCAAAGTGTTACAACCAGACCTCAATGCCGGCGGAACGAAGCGCTTCGGCGATACGCTGCGCAGCCGGCGCATCCTCGGAGGCGTAGCTCAGAAACACAGCGCGCGATGGCTCAGTCACAAGCGGTGTAACCCCGAGAATTTATCGTTCGACCTGAACGCCGAGCGCCCTGGAGCGCCGGCTTATCTTGGTGTCTTGGTGGTTAATCTTACCCGCCGAGCCGCTGCAGTCAGCGCAGGCCAGGAGCGATTGATGCTGGGAGGCCAGCGGAGATGGGTCCCCGGACGCAAGTAGCAGCGCATCCGCTCCCGCCCCAGTCTGCACATCCTGGTGCCATGACCTGACTGAGAACCCCTCGCGCAATGCAAAGCTTCGATCTCGTGGGCCACGATAGTCCAGCTGAGGCACGGTTCTTCGAGCCCGGCCTTAAGCACTAGCTCGACTGACTGGTACCCCAAGGTCCCATTGACCGCCCTATCGATACTCAGCAACTTGCTGCCAGCGTGTCCTGTTAGGCGCGCGGCGTTTTGTGGCTCACCCAGAATGTGCCCTACGCTGAGGAGGTAACCATGAATGCGACGCTGGGAAGCGATGTGGGTAACGACTCCGCGGTGTGCGAGTGCATCATCGAACGTCGCGGAGAGGGCAAGAGCCTGCTGGTCTACATGAGCGAAGCGATGCAGTTGTGCATGTGGACCGCAACCGACCTCAAGGAGAAGGGCAATCCGGTCGGACACCTACTGGTGGCCATCGGCTTGGAGATCTGGACCGCGCGTGTCAAAGGTTCTCGCATGCTGCGCGGGTGGAAAGTCAGGTCCTCGACAGCCGAGGAGACGCCAAACCTACTCGGGAATTTTGTCGAGCTCCACCGCGTCCTCGAACGTGCGCAGGCCCTCACGGGCTGCGAACTTCCAGTGGACCAGCTGGCCGCGGCACTTCAGGTGTGGCTTGACCTTGAGGAAAAGAAGACGTTGCATCAGGCGGCCTGACGCCGCTGGCGGCCGCTCGTGAAGCACGCCTGCTGCGATCACCTTGCGCGCACGGCCATCCGCTCTCGAGACACCGAACTCGAATTTAGTCGGGAAACTTCAGCGCCCGCTCGATCGCCTGGAAGCGTGCCGAGCAGTAGGTTCAGCTCAAGCGAATATGAGATGGAGCTAAAGGTATGCGCCGACGGCAAGTGCACATTCATTGAGAATACTGGCGCAGTTCCGACGTTCAATGTGAAGTAGACGAGCGGGGCCGTCGGCGGCGTTCAATAGCCCAGCGCATGCGCTGCTCTCTGTGCGAGAAGAAGGTCGCCGAGGTGGCTGCAATCGCACGGCCGAGATCGCGCGGCGGGAAAAAGGCGCTGGAATGAGTCGCAGGCAGCTCGGCTAATCTTTTCGATGCCCCGCAGCAGGGCATTGATAGGCGTTACCGTTCCACACTTGGTCGCTTTTTCTCAGCAGCACGTTGCCGCCGACCTGGGCGGTCTTAGCGCGCGCTTCCTTTTCGGCATCGGGGCCGTCGGCGACGATCACCTTGCCGAGCAGGTTGCACCCGTCGACGCCAGCAAGCGCGGTGGTCGCTCTTACCGAATCTGCCGGAGCCGGCGTAGCGCAACCCGCGGCGCACAACGTAATAGCTAGGATGGCACAGGCAGCGTTCAAGACGTTCATGGCAACCCCGGTAAACTGTGAGGCAGCCGGACGGCCGACTGCCTCGCAGGTCGTTCGATTTACCACCCGGGCCGCCGGGGTGGCAAGGGATTAGGCTTCACTCACCTCACGCCTCTGCGCTAACGGAGGTTGTGATGAGAAACGCAAAAAGCTAGTCGTAGCGAATTCTGTAACGATAGATCGGATTGCCGTCAGCACCAAAAGCCGGTACCTCAGAACGGAGCCCCTTCGCCAGCGCCAACTCGCTCTTCGGGCTCACACGACTATCGGTTTGGTGGCTGCGGCT
>Ga0187782_10000775_pt1 | contig 22317 bp, 21 predicted proteins | sample 0715_SJ02_MP15_2_FD_132454 | JGI IMG/M metagenome (GOLD analysis project Ga0187782, IMG submission 132454) | Tropical peat soil microbial communities from peatlands in Department of Meta, Colombia - 0715_SJ02_MP15_20_MG | ecosystem: Environmental > Terrestrial > Soil > Wetlands > Peat | place... | reverse complement strand
TAAAAATTGATGATTTTATCTATGATAAGGCCACTATTGCGTCGTACGGAAACTACTTTGGCACCTTGCCAAACTCGGCTCCGTTCAACGTTTTCCAGGAGCAAATTACTTTTGTTGCATCTTACGAAGGAGGCATAACTCCAACATGGAAATTTGCAAGAGTTTCGGTCAATCCGAGTTCGCAGCTGGCTGCGGCGCAGAGAACTGACACGAATACTCTAATCATTACGCTAGGCCAGGTAAATTTAACGAGGAAACCAGATCGCCTAGTAGCTCAGCAACTGCTTGGCGACGCCGCCACTCAACACAGCAATGCAGCACAGGCTGCCCTAATTGGCGGAGCAACAAGAGCTTCAGCCACACAATGACGCTAAGGTATAGATTAATTAGCTCGATCCTGGACGTACATGATGTACCCCAATTTGTACAATGCCAGACCAGCCGGCGACGGACACCTGCGGCCTAGTGCAGGTCGGGCCGACATGCGCGTATCCATCGTCGACGGGCCCTTTGACGAGGCTGCCCTTTCTCGGGTTCTCGCGCGACCGCCGGTAAGCCTTGGGAGCGGAAGCTGCAGCTTAGTCCCTGGGACCTCTTGCAGTCACGGCACATTCATTATGGGTCTCCTCGGAGCCCGAAAAGACGCTGAGTTGCCCGGCATTTGCGCCGACTGCGAGCTTCTGCACGCTCCTTTGTTCAGGGACGACGAATGGACCGAGGCAAGTGCTTCAGAGTTAGCTAGGGCGATCCGAACCGTGGTCGCGGCTGGCGCAAAACTAATCAACCTTAGTCTCGCGATAGTGCAGAACGATGCTGAATACAGTCTCGAACTTGCGGACGCACTCGACCACGCGAAAGCAAACGGCGCCATTGTCGTGGCGGCTGCCGGTAACCAGGGCCGGATGGCAAGAGGGCAAATTCTCTCGCATCCAGTGACAATACCAGTGACGGCGGTTGATATAGTTGGTGAGCTACTTCCCGCGAGCAATTTTGGTCCATCGATATCACGACGCGGCGTCGCCGCTCTTGGACATAATGTTGCGGGTTACGCGCCCGGGGGCAACATCACCGGGATGTCGGGAACGAGTGTTGCGACCGCTATCGCAACTGGAATTTTGGCGCAGGCCTGGGTGCTTCGTCCCGAGGCGGACGGCGACGAAATACGCGCTGCGGTGGCTCGACTCCGTCCTCGGGGTGGGCCAGTTCCACCCTTTATCACACGAGGGGCGCTGCTTGCGTCCCTGGACCAGAATACAACGCCGAAGATAGACCCTTCCAGATCGGGGAGGGTTCACGACGGGATCAGCTGGGTGAAATTGCAAGGAGGACGGAACATGAGCGACGAAAGCACCTACTACGGGCGCGTCCAGAACCCCGCCACCGGGCGGGCGACAAGGACGAGTTTAATGGTTACCCGAGCAGCAAACACTGGTGCGACGAGGCCTTCTGCGCAAGTCGCGGGGGACTGCGCTTGCGGTGGGGAGCCGGGGTCGTGCACTTGCAACGACGAATTAAAATTCCCCAGTTGCGCCAATGCCGGTTCTTCAGAGTGGAACTATGTGTACGTACTGGGTACAGTCGACGTTTGCGTGCCCGACTCTTCTATTACCGACGAACTGCAGCGCATTGGTGACGCTCTGAACATAAAGCAGGGCCAGGGAACATACAATTTTAAGGGTACGGTTTATGATGTTGACCCCCAGGAAGACGTAAGAAGCTGGTGCTACCGAATTTTGGCCGATCAAACGCATGGCCGAGAACTGCGCTATATTGCTCGTCAACTGCGGTGGATTTTAAAAGTAGAGGGTCTTCCAGCATATTACCTATGCCTCACAGATTCAAACGATCTGAGCGATCTGATAGAACTTTTGAGTGAGCCGAAGCCTAGCCAAGCGGCGCAAGCTACGAGTGGCGGAACTAATCCTCAGGCCAAGCCCAAGGCCAAACCGAGATGGCCTTACCTCGGCGTGGACACGGGTGCAAACGACCTCTCTCTGTTCGTTGGAACGAGTCAAATGGCCCCGGTTGAGAGCTGTCCGGGAGTCGTGGCGCCGATCCTCGCCGTGGATTATTTTTGCGCGTTTGAACGAGAGCTTCTGGCCTCTTGGATCAAGACCTCTTCCGGACACCCTCCAAAGCCTAAGGCACTGAAACCACGGGCATTCAGCGTCAGTGGCGGCTACCATCAAGATGATTTCTTCAGACGACTCGTGCAGAGCACAGACAATTACGGCGACACGGACGAATGGCGCGCGCTAAACTATCTTGCAGTCCAATACAAAGATCTATATCGTTGCTACGCGGACATGTTGGAGGACGACTACGCTCTTGACAGCATCACGGTGAGGCGATCGCGACTGTGGGGCGGCAAACGTATAGTGGACCCAGTGTTCGCCTTCCGAAGCAAGGACGGAGTCATAGAAAAATATTATGTCCGCGTGGACGTAACCCATCGGTTCCCCTCGCTCCTGAGCCCTCTCTCGGAGTATTTTGACCGTTAACGCCAACGTCAGGAGGTTGTCATGTTCAAGCCTGCTCCCATCGATAACCACTTCGTGCCATACACGAAGCGTTCCCGCGGAAAGTTCAACGCGCCCCTATTTGTCGATGGCGGTCGAGGTCGACGCCGTGCCGAGGCGCGAGCCGCCCCGCAGGCAGCGAGTTTCGAGGACCCCTGCCCTCACGGTCAAGCCTGCAAACCGTGTATCGGTCGCCCCGGATGGTGCACTTCGGACGCTGAGGGCCGTCTTTGCCAAACCCGGCCCTCTCCAGATTGTAGAGGATGGTGAACAAAAGCCTAGCGATGGTTTGCACAAGTAAGTCGAACTGTGGCTCCTTCGCCATTCAAGCTGCTAATCGGAACCGGAAGTCGTTGCATATCTGGCCAATGAACGCTCCTTCGCCCAAAGCGGCGGCTTCAAGTTACGGCTGAAAGCCCGAGTGGTCGGCCCTTTGGGCCGAATCAGGAACTCTTGCGCGATACCGGCCTCCCCCGCTTCCGCTGGACCTAAGCCGCGAGAGTTACCGATTCCGAAGGTTCCGTCGCAATGACTTTAGTGCTTTGTGAAATGTCGATCGTTGTTTTGCCGATCCGCGCACTAAGGCGTATAGCGACGCGCATGAGCGAAGAAAAATCGAAACGACCGCGATCTCGAAAAAACGACGGCGACTACTCACTGCGTCGCCGAAAGTCCCATGACAGCGAAGCCGGCGGCTCGCTCGGAAGCGACCCAGGCACGTCGCACGCCCCCCGCGATAGGGTGAAATCCGCCAAGCGGCTTTCCCGCGAGACTGCCCCGAAAGAGTCCCGCCGCGAAGAGGCGGCCAAGGCCATCCCGTACTCAGCGCCGCAAGCCGAACCCCACCCCGGCGAGCGCATCTCCAAGGTCATGGCGCGCGCCGGCGCCTGCTCGCGGCGCGACGCCGAGCGGCTCATCGCCGAGGGGCGCGTCGCCGTTAACGGGCAAGTTCTAGAGAGCCCCGCCTTCAATGTGACCGAGGGCGACGTCATCACCATCGACGGCGCGCCGCTCGCCGCGCGCGAGCGCACGCGGCTGTTCCTGTTTCACAAGCCCGCCGGGCTCGTGACCAGCGCCCGCGACCCGGAAGGCCGCGAGACCGTGTTCGACTATATCGCCGAGCGCCATCCCGAGCTGCCGCGGCTCGTCAGCGTCGGACGGCTCGACATCAACACCGAGGGCCTGCTGCTGCTTTCCAACGACGGCTCGCTCGCGCGCGTGCTGGAGCTGCCGACGACCGGCTGGACCAGGCGATACCGCGTGCGCGCGCATGGCGAGGTCGACCAGGCCCTGCTCGATGCGCTCGCGGAAGGCGTGACGATCGGCGACATGACCTATGCGCCGATCGAGGCGCGGCTCGACCGCGAGCAGGGCGCGAACGCCTGGCTCACGATGAGCCTCAGCGAGGGCAAGAACCGCGAGATCAAGCGCGTGCTCGAGCATCTTCGCATCGACGTGACGCGGCTCATCCGCGTCTCCTATGGGCCGTTCCAGCTCGGCGATCTCGCCGAGGGCGCGATCGAGGAGGTGCGCCTCAAGACGCTGCGCGAGCAGCTCGGCAAGGGCTTGGCCGAGCTCGCCGGCGTGGACTTCTCGTCGCCGCTGCGCGAGGCGCCCTCGGCGACCGAGCGCGAAGCGGCGCGGGTCGCGGCGCTGAACCGTCCGCGCAAGCACGTCTCGACGATGCGCCGTCAGCAGGCCGAGAAGCCCGACGCCACGGCGCCGCGCCAGCGCGTCGAGCGCGCGGTCACCGCCGATCGCAAGGGCCGCGCCGTCGCGGTCGAGCGCGTCGTGGCGCAGAAGAAGGAGGCCTATCCCAAGGGCCGCAACGCCCGCCGCTTCGAGGCTCTGCGTCAGGAGGGCGCGGGCGAGGCGGAGGCCGCCGCGAAGCCGCGCTTCGAACGACCGCATCAAAGACGCGAGGATCAGGGCTTCGCGCCCCATGGCGGGACGCGTCGGCGAAGCCGCGAAGCGCCCGCCTCCACTGGCGGAGAAGAACGGGGCTTCGCGCATCGGCCGCGCCGCGAATCCGGCGGCGAGGCGGCGGCTGCGCGCCGCAACCGCCCCGCACCCTTCGAGCACAAGGAGGGCAAACCCTTCGAGGGCCCGCGCAGGCCGCGCGCGGAGGGCGAGGCCAAGCGGGAGCGCCGGCGCCAGGGCGACGAGCGCCCGCATCGCGACGCGCCGCCGCGCGGCTTCAACCATGGCGAGACCGAAAGACCCCGCGGCCCGCGAAAGGCGCGCGCCGAAGCCGGAGCGAAACGGGAGTTCCGCCGCCAGGGCGACGAGCGCCCGCATCGCGACGCGCCGCCGCGCGGCTTCAAGCGCGGCGAGACCGAAAGGCTCCACGGCCCCCGCAAGCCCCGCGCCGAAGCCGGAGCGAAACAGGAGTTCCGCCGCCAGGGCGAGGAGCGTCCGCGCCGCGACGCCGCCCCGCGAGGCTTCAAGCGCGGAGATGACAGAAAGCCCGGCGGCCCGCGCAAGCCCCCCGGAGGCCCGCGCAAGCCGCCTGGCGGCAAGGGCAAGCCGCCGAGCCGGCCGCCGCGCTAGATGCGGATCGTCGCAGGCGCGCTGCGCGGACGCGCGCTCAAGGGCCCGAAATCTCAGGCGGTGCGTCCGACCTCGGACCGGCTGCGCGAGTCGATCTTCGACATTCTCGCCCACGCCTACGGCGACGCCGTGCGCGGCGCCGCCGTCCTCGATCTCTTCGCCGGCACCGGCGCGCTGGGGCTCGAAGCGATCTCGCGCGGCGCGGCGCGCGCGCTCTTCGTCGACAATGGCGCCGAGGCGCGGGCGCTGCTCCGCGAGAACGTCGAGGCGTTGGGCCTCGGCGGCGTCACGCGCGTGTTCCGCCGCGACGCGACGAAGCTCGGGCAGGCGCCGCCGGGCGAATGCTTCTCGCTCGCCTTCCTCGATCCGCCCTACGGCCAGGGCCTCGCGACGCCGGCGCTCGCCGAACTCGCGCGCGGCGGCTGGCTCGCTGATGACGCGCTCGTCGTCATCGAGGAGGACGCGTCGGCGGCCGTCATCCTGCCCGAGGGACTGCGACTCGAGGAGCAGCGGCGCTATGGCGACACGCAAATCGTCTTCGCGCGGCGCGGCGCCGTCAAAAAGCCCTAACGCGCAAGCTCTATTGCGTCGCCGCGGGATTGGAGGCCGTCATGCGTATTGCGATCCTGCTCGCCCTCGCCGCGCTGGCGCAGCTTTGGGGAGCGGCCTTAGCAAAGGACATCGAGACAAAGTCGGCGATCGTCGGCGTCGTCGTGCATCCGGACGCCGCGACCGTGACGCGCGAGGCCGCGGTCGACTTGCCGCAGGGCGCATCGACCGTCGTCTTCACCGGCGTCCCCTTCCCGCTCGCGCCTGAGTCGCTGCGCGCGAGCGGCGAGGCGCATGGCGCGTTGACGATCGGCGCAGTCGAAGCCCGCGCGACGCCTGCGGATTCGAAACCCGCCGAGTCGCCTGTCGCCGCCCGGCTGAAGGAGCTGCGCGCGCAGCGAGCCGAAGTCGACGTGACGCTCGAGGCGCTGAAAGCGAAGCTCGCGATGATCGCCAGTTACGCGCACGCGAGCCCCTCGGGAGAGGGCGAGGGCAAGTCGACGGTCGCCGTCGGCGACTGGAGCGCCGCCTTCGACACGATCGGCGCGGCGCACGCCAAGACGGGCGAAGAAGTCCGCCTCGCGACCGCGAAGGCGCGCGAACTCGACGACGAGATCGCGAGCCTCGCGGGCGCCCCCGCGCCGGCGCGTCAGTCCGGCGTGAACCGCAGCGTGGCGATCGTCGTCCTCGCCGAAGCGGCGGGACCCGCCAAGCTCACATTGACCTACCAGACCGATGCGGCGCGCTGGGCGACCGCCTATGACGCCAATCTCGATACGGGCGGCAAGGACAGGAGACCCAAGCTCGAATTCGTCCGCCGCGCCTTGGTGTCGCAGCGGACCGGCGAAGACTGGAACAACATCGCGCTCTCGGTCTCCACGATCGGCGCGCGGCGCGGGGCTTCCGCGCCCAACGTGCTCCCGCAGCTCGTGAGCTTTCCCGTTCCGGTCACGCCGAAGCGCGCCGTCCCGGCGGGCGCCGCGGGTCCCGCGCCGGCGCCGACCGACGCGCTGAAGCTCCAACCCGCCCGCGAAGCGGTCGCCGAAGTCGAAGCCTCGGCCTTCGCCGCCTCCTATGCGATTGCGGGGCCTGTCTCCGTCCCGGGCGACGGCTCCGAAAAAAGCTTTGCGCTGGCGGTGCGCTACATGGAGCCGCAACTTTCGCTCCGAACGGCGCCGGCGCTCCAACCGGCGGCCTATCTGGAAGCGCGTCTCGTCAACGACGACGAGGCGCCGCTGCTGCCGGGCGCTGTGGCCGTCAAGCGCGACGGAGTTTTCGTCGGGCGGACCCGCATGGCGCTCGTCGCGCCTGGCGACGACGCGGAATTCGGTTTCGGCGCGGACGATCGCGTCAAGGTCACGCGCGTCCCGGTCAAGCGGCGCGAGAAGGACTCGGGCTGGTTCGGCCAGACCAGGACGGACTCGCGCGAATTCAAGACGAGCGTCAAGAACCTGCACGATTTTCCGGTCAGCGTGACGGTCGTCGACCGCATCCCCTATTCCGAGAACGCCGCCATCACGGTCGAAACCCTGCCGCAGACGACGACGCCGACGGAAAAGCAGGTCGACGACAAGCGCGGCGTCATGGCCTGGAGCTTCGAGCTCGGCCCCGGAGAAGCGAAGGACATTCATCTCGCCTATCGTCTGAAATGGCCGGCGGACAGGGAGATCGAATTCATAACGACGCCGTGACGACGGCACGAAAGCGGACTCGTGAGATGCCGAAATTGTATCTATCGCTCGTGCTTGTGATTGCGAGCGCGTCAGGCGCGACCGCGCAACCGCACGCATCCGGGTCGAACGGCGCTCGAAGCGCTTATGCCGCCCTTGTCGCCGCGGAGATCCGCCGCCATACGCCCCTGGCGAGCAAGCTCGGCGAAGGCCAGGCCGCCTGCAGGTTCAGGGTGGGGCAAAGCGGCGAAGTGTCCTGGATTTCCTGCACCGCCTCGTCGGCGCGGCACGAGCGCCTATTGTGGAGCGTGATCGAAGCGACGCACACGCCTCCGCCGCCCGGAGGCAGTTTCTTGGGCGAACAGTCCGTGCACTTCCATTAATCCGCAGGCCTCGAGTTGCGGGACGCCGGGCGTGCGATTTCTCGGCGCTGATGCTGTGACTCCGCAGTTTCTCCTCACGCCCAGCAGATTTTACGTATAATCCACAATAGAAGCGCCTCAGATCGGGGGGCGCTCCGCCAATCAAATTGTTTTTGCCGTAAAATCAGTCGCGATCGTCAAAGCAGTCAGTCGTCGAGCTGATCTCCCGATACGGCGACTTCGCGCCGCAGAAACTCGAAGCTCTGAAAATCGAATCTGAAAATCAAAGCTCTTGGCCTTCGCCCGGACGCATGCGATAATTTGGCCGCGGCGCCCGCGCGCGGGATATTCATCTAAATACTTGGGGGAAATGATGCTCTGCGACACCGACCGCAAAGTCGACGCGTCCGCCGACAAGAAAGCGACCTTCCGCGTCTCTTCGACAACCGATGGAATACAGGGCGTGCCCTTCTACCTCATCGAGAGCACCGCCCCCTGCAATGTCGAGGTCCCGGATCCGCCCGACGATCCGTCTCCCGCAGCGCAAAAGCTCTTGAAGCCGTGGGACGATCCCGCCGCCGCGATCCGCGACATCGCGGAGAAGCTCATTCCCAACGAGGAGCCGGGGGAGGTCAGCCTTGTCGTCATGGCGCATGGCTACAACAATCCGCGTCCGAACGTGCTCGCGATGTATTACGGCGCGATCCAGGCGCTCGAAAAGGACGAGAACGCGATCTTCACCAAGGATCGCCGCGTCGTCTGCGTCGGCTACCGCTGGCCTTCCGAGGGGCTGGGCAGCATCCTGGTGAGCTGCATCAAGGCGCTCCCGCTTTTCCCGCTGCGCGTGCTGCTAGGGGCGGTCATCTTTCTGTTGCTCGAGTTCTTCTTTCCGCCGCCCGGCGCGATCGTCTGGCTGACGCAGCTCTTGACGCCGCTCGCGGTTTTTTTGCTCGGCCTCATCGTCTTTCTCATGGCCTTGCGCTGGGTCGTCTATTTTCGCGACATTTATCGCGCCACAAACTTCGGCGTGCAGGACCTCGTCGAGGTCATCCGGCAGATCGACCTCGAGGCGTCGCGCATCGTCAAGGAGCGCAACATCCGCGACCGGAAGCGCATCGCGCTGTCGTTCGTCGGCCACAGCATGGGCGGACTGGTGGTCACAAACGTCATCCGCGTGCTCTGCGACGTGTTCGATCCGGCGGTGATCCGCAAGGACCTGTCCAACCAGCCGCGAGACGTTCCGGCGACGGCCGGGGAGCCTTTGCCGCCAGGAAAGGTGACCGCCAAGGTCGGCCACGTCTTCTCGCTGATGCGCTTCGTGCTGGCGTCGCCCGACATACCCGCCGAGGCGCTGCTCGCGGCGCGCGGCAATTTTCTCGAGTCGTCGCTCGCGCGCTTCAAGGAGGCTTATCTCTTCAGCAATGAAGGCGACGAAGTCCTGCGCCTCATCTCGACGACCGCCAATTACTTTTCGTTTCCGACGATGCATCGCACCTCAGGCTACCGACTGGGCAACGTCGAGATCTTGTCGAGCGACTTCAAGGCGATGCGCTCGGACGGCGGGCTTGGACTGCTCAGCGCGCTGCGCGCCGGCCAGAAGACGCTGGAAGAGCTTTCCGACTCGCCCTCGGCGGCGGAAGTTTGCGCCGCGGCTTCGGTGGCCGACGCGTTCAGCTATTTCGACTGCACGGATTACGTCGACGACCCTGACAGGCGTCCGTATCTGACCGAGGCGCGCAATTACAAAGCCACAAACCCCAACGGGCGCATCCCCGACCTGGAGCACGCAAAGCTGCTCCTGCTCTATGTCTTCGCCAAGCCGCCCCGCAACATAAACGTGCACGGCGGCTATTTCGAGGGGACGGTCACGCAGCGGCTCATCTATCGCCTCGCATGCCTCGGCTTCGACGATGCGGCGGACGTCTACGCGGGCGAGACTCAATTGCTCGCCGAGTGCGAGGCGCATCAGATCAGGGTGATGCTGTCGAAACGACTCGCCGAGCAGTCCGAAGCCGAGCGCAAGCACCGCGAATTGATCGACAGGGAACGCATCGACCAGGATTTGCGATAGAAAGTTGGAAGCTGCCGTAAAAATGGAAAACGCCGCAGCCGTTCATCCGGGCTTGCGGCGTTCTGGTCCATCGGCAAACCGACGGAACATGAGAATCACTTTCGACCTATCTGGTTAATTCGGAGTTAATTGAACCCATGAAACGCATGTTTCAGCGTCGTTTTTTGGCGTGCCGCACGAGCCGTTCGCCGCGCGACGCCTCGACGGCGACGCTTGAGCGCTTCACCGTGCTGCCGCGCCGCGAGCTCGCGCCTGATCTCTGCGCCGTCGCGTTGTGCGGGCGGAGCATCGATCCGGAGTGTTTAGCGCCGGGCTTCGCGCTCGCAAAGTCGGGCGTGGCGCCACTCGCCGACTTGCGGGGCGAGGGCTATATTTAGCTACGCCCTTGACATCGGGCCAAAATGAAACGGAACATGACCATGCCGTCCGATCCAGAAAGCCGCCCCCGACAGAAGCCGCCGGAACGGAGCCAGACACCCTTGTGGTTCGCGGTTGGCGGGCTTGCGGCCTCGCTTTACAGCCGCGCCATGCATGACGAGGGGATCGCCGACGTCGTGCTCGTGCTCGGAATCGCCTGCGCCGTCATCGCTGTCGCCTATTGGGCGGTGCGCCCGAGGCACGGGTTTTGACGCTCGCGCGCCTCAGCGTCGGAGGAGCCGCGCTTTCGCGTTTGCAACGGCGGATTGATTTTCCTCGAGCCCACTCCTATCCTGCGAGAATGAGCTTGAACCTCCCGACCTTCGACCGTCTGGCCTATGTCGATCGCCTCAAGAGCGGCGGCGTTGAGGAGAAGCAGGCGCGCGCGCATGCAGAGGCGCTCGACGCCGCGCTCCGGGACACCGTCGCCACGAGAAGCGACGTTTCCGAGCTGCGCACCGAGCTCCGCAGTGAGATGAGCGAGCTGCGCACCGAGCTTCGCAGCGAGATGAGCGAGCTGCGCACCGGGCTGCGCACTGAGATGAGCGAGTTGCGCAATGAGCTTCGCAGTGAGATGGGTGAGCTGCGCAATGAGCTGGAGGCCGTGCGAAGCGAGCTGGGCGCGGTTCGCAAGGAGATTTTGATCGAAAGCGAAACGATTCGAAGGGACGTGTCGCACGACATGGATAAGCTTCGCGTCGAGCTGCGCTCGGAGATCGCGACTTCGGCGGCGAATCTTAAAGTCGACATCTTGCGTTGGCTCATTGTCACCCAGGTCGCGCTTGGAGGAATTCTGCTCGCCGCGCTCAAATTCGCCAAGTAACCTTCCCGCCTCCGAATCGAAGGGAAGCGGAGAACTCGCCGCCCCACACTTTGCCGCAATTCCTGGTCAAAGCCGGGTCATGCCCGAGGCCTACATGTTCCCCGAACTCTCCGTCGTCGTGCCCGCCTTCAACGAGGCGCGCAACCTCCCGCCGCTGCTCGCCCGGCTTTCGCCTGTGCTCGAGCGGATCGGGCTCGACTACGAGGTCATCTTCGTCGACGACGGGTCGTCGGACGCCACGCTCGAGACGCTGAAGGCCTTTGCGCGCACCGACGCGCGCGTCCGCGCGCTGTCCTTCTCGCGCAATTTCGGCAAGGAGATCGCGATCGCCGCCGGCCTCGACGCCGCGCGCGGAAGGGCGGTCGTCATCATCGACTCCGACCTGCAACATCCCCCCGAAGCCATCGAACAATTCGTCGAGAAATGGCGCGAGGGATACAAGAACGTCTACGGCGTGCGCGTCGACAGGTCCACGGATCCGAAGATGCGCAGCCTGCTGACGCAGCTCTTCTATCGGCTGCTCGACCACTTCGGCGAGGTGGCGCTGCCGCCGGGCGCGGGCGATTTCCGCCTGCTCGACCGGCAGGCTGTGGACGCGCTGCTCGGGATGCGCGAGCGCGCGCGCTTCAACAAGGGCCTCTTCGCCTGGATCGGCTTCAAGTCGATCGGCGTGCCCTTCGCCGTCGAGACGCGCGCGCACGGCGCCTCGACCTTCAACCTGCGCCGCCTGACGCGATTCGCGCTCGACGGGCTCATGTCCTTCTCCTCCATGCCGCTCAAGATCTGGGCCTATGTCGGCATGGCGATCTCCGCGGGCGCGCTCGCCATGGCTGCCTGGTTCCTCGTCAAGACTATGATCCTCGGCGCCGACGTGCCGGGCTATGCCTCGCTCATCGTCTCGATCGCCTTCTTCTCCGGCGTGCAGCTGCTCTCGCTCGGCGTGCTCGGCGAATATGTCGCCCGCATCTTCGCCGAGGTGAAAGGCCGCCCGCTCTATCTCGTCGCCGAGCGGATCGGCTTCGAAGAGCCTGGGCGGCGTCCGCGAGCAAATGGTTAACGCCGACCTGCTAACGCTCCCCGAATGCTGCGCAATCTCGTCTCGGTCGGCGGTTTCACGCTGCTCTCCCGCATCGGCGGCTTCCTGAGCGCGATGGCGCAAGGCGCGATCATGGGCGCCGGCGAGGTCTCGGACGCCTTTTTCATCGCCCAACGTCTGCCGAACAGCTTTCGCAGCATCTTCGGGGAAGGCGCCTTCAACGCCGCCTATGTGCCAAGCTATGCGCACGCCCTTGAGCGGGAAGGCCCGCAGGCCGCCAAGGCCTTCGCTTCGCAGATCTTCACGCTGCTGCTCGCCTCGCAGATCGTGATGCTGGCGCTCGCCTGGATGTTCACGCCGCAACTCGTCGCCGTGATCGCGCCGGGGATCAGCGACCGACCTCAAGAGTTTCAGCTCGCCGTGACGATGACGCGCATCGTCTTTCCCTATCTGCTGTTCATAACATTGTTCACGCTGCATCAGGGCACGCTCAACGCCCACGGCCATTTCGCGCTCGCGGCCTTCGCGCCGGTGCTGATGAACGTCTGCGTCATCGCGGCTCTGTTCCTGTCCCCGCTGTTTCCGAACGCCGGAGTCGCCGCGAGCGTCGGCTTCGTCTTCTCGGGCGCGCTGCAGCTCGGACTGCTCATGTGGGCGGCGCACCGCGTGGGCGTCCTTGAGCGGCTCGCGCGGGTGCGGCTCGTGCGGGTGCGGGGTTTCCTCGAGCGCTTCGCGCCGGCGATCATCGGCTCCGCGGCCCCGCAGATCGCCCTCTTCGCCGACACGATGCTCTCGTCGCTGTTGCCGGTCGGCGGCGTGTCGGCGATCAGCTACGCCGAGCGGCTTTATCAGCTCCCCAACGGGCTCATCGGCGTCGCCGCGGGCACAGTGCTGCTGCCAGAATTGAGCCGCCGTCTCGCCGCCGGCGACGAGGCCGGGGCGGAGAGCGCCCAAAATCGCGCCTTCGCGCTGACGATCGCAGCGGCCGCGCCCTTCGTCGTCGCCTTCCTGACGATTCCGGAGCTCATCGTCGCCGGCGTCTATCTGCATGGCAAGTTCACGGTCGAGGAGGCCTACGCCTGCGCCGACGTGCTCTGCGCCTATGCCGCCGCCGTGCCGCCGCTGGTGCTCGTGGCCTCGGCCCGGGCGAGCTTTCAGTCCCGGGGCGACACGAAAACCCCGATGCAGGTGGCCTTCGCCGCCCTCGCCGTCAATGTCGCCCTCAAGGTCGCGCTGATCGGCCCCCTGGGCGCGCCGGGCCTCGCCACGGCCACGGCGGTCGGATTCTGGATCAATGTGATCGCGCTCATCGGTCTCGCCCTTTCGCGCGACCTCCTGCGCCTCGACGCGCTGCTGTGGAAAATGCTGGCCGCGACTGCGGTCGCCTCCATCGCCCTGATCTTTGTTGCTCACGCAGGGCAGGCTCCAGCGCTTGCGCTCGGCGCGCGCTTCGGCGCCTTCGCCAATCTCGTGGCGCTCGTCGCGCTGGGGGCGGCGGGCGCGCTCGTCTATGGCGGCGTCTTCTATGCGGCTGCGCGCGCGCTAGGCCTGAACATGGCGCGCTTGCGCGGCTAGGCGGTCGCGTGCAAGAAACGGCGCGATCTTCCTTGCAACCGAGCCGCCGCCCGTCCCGCCCTCATGTCCGCCAGGCACCCCATCATCTCGATCACCGGCTCGTCGGGCGCCGGAACGAGCTCGGTCAAGCAGACCTTCGAGCAGATCTTCCGGCGCGAGCGCATCGAGGTCGCCTATGTCGAGGGCGACTCCTTCCACCGCTACGACCGCGAGGAGATGCCCAAGGCGGTGGCCGAGGCTCACGCCCGAGGCAATCGCCACTTCAGTCACTTTGGTCCGGAGGCTAATCTCCTGGCCGAACTCGAGACGCTGTTCCGGGAATATGGCGAGACTGGCGGCGGGCGCTACCGCCACTATGCCCATGACGAGAACGAGGCCGCGCGCTACGGCGTTCCCGCGGGCGCCTTCACGTCCTGGGGGGATCTGCCGCCCAACACCGATCTCTTGTTCTACGAGGGGCTGCACGGCTCCGTCGTCACCGACGAGATCAACGTCTCCCGTTACGCCGACCTCAAGATCGGCGTCGTGCCGGTCATCAACCTCGAATGGACGCAGAAGCTGCATCGCGACCGCCTTTCGCGCGGTTACACGACCGAGGCGGTGACCGAGACGATCCTGCGCCGCATGCACGACTACGTCCATTACATCTGCCCGCAGTTCTCCGAGACAGACATCAACTTCCAGCGCTCGCCGACCGTCGACACCTCCAATCCCTTCGTCGCGCGCTCGATCCCGACGCCGGACGAGTCGATCGTCGTCATCCGCTTCCGCGACCCGCGCGAAGTGGACTTCCCTTATCTCGTGACGATGATCGCGGGCAGCTGGATGTCGCGCGCCAATTCCATCGTCATACCTGGCAACAAGCTTGATCTCGCGATGCAGCTCATCTTGACGCCGCGCATCTTGAAACTCGTGCAGGGCCGCTAGCGCCCGCAAGCTCAAGGAAACACCATGTCAAACCGTTCCATCGAATGCGTTCCGGATGACGTCAACGCCATCCGGGCCCTGGCGATGGACGCCGTCGAAAGGGCGAAGTCCGGCCACCCCGGCATGCCCATGGGCATGGCCGACGTGGCCACCGTGCTGTTCCGCGGCTTTCTTAAGTTCGACGCGAGCGATCCGCATTGGCCCGACCGCGACCGCTTCGTGCTCTCTGCCGGCCATGGCTCGATGCTGCTCTATGCGCTCGCCTATCTCGTCGGCTATCCGGGCTTCACGATCGAAGACCTGAAGCAGTTCCGCCAGCTCGGCGCGAAGACCGCGGGCCACCCGGAATATGGCCATGCGCCGGGGATCGAGACGACGACCGGACCGCTCGGACAGGGCCTCGCGACGGCGGTCGGCATGGCGCTCGGCGAGCGCCTCGCCGCGGCGCGCTTCGGCGACGATCTCGTCGATCACTTCACCTATGTCATCGCCGGCGACGGCTGCCTCATGGAAGGCGTGAGCCACGAGGCGATCGACCTCGCAGGGCATTTGCGGTTGGGCAAGCTGATCGTGCTCTGGGACGACAATCGCATTTCCATCGACGGCCCGACGAGTCTCGCGACCTCGTTGGACCAGGCGGCGCGTTTCGAGGCCGCAGGCTGGCATGTGCGGGCGATCGACGGGCATGATCATGGCGAGATCGCCGCAGCGATCGCGTCGGCGCAGCGCGACCCGCGTCCGTCCATGATCGCGTGCCGCAACGTCATCGGCTTCGGCGCGCCCGCCAAGCAGGGCAAGGAGTCCGCCCACGGGTCGCCGCTCGGCGCATCCGAGATCGAGGCCGCGCGCGCCACGCTCGACTGGCCGCATGCGCCGTTCGAGATCCCCGAGTTGATCCTCGCTGGCTGGCGCAAGTCCGGCGCGCGCGGCGCGCCCTTGCGCGCCGCCTGGACCGAGCGGCTCAAGACCTCGGCGAAACGGGCGGCGTTCGAGCGCTTCCTCGCGGGCGAGATCGCAGGCGAGGTCGCCGAGCCGCTGCAACGGTTCCGCGAGGCGGCGGCGGCGCAGAAGCCGAAGCTCGCGACGCGCAAATCTTCCGAAAACGCGCTAGCCGTCATCAACGCTGCGACGAATGCGACGATCGGCGGCTCGGCGGATCTGACGCATTCCAACTTCACCCTGACCAAGGGATTGGGGATCGTCTCGCGCGACGACTTTTCCGGCCGCTACATCCACTACGGCGTGCGCGAGTTCGGCATGGCCGCGGCCATGAACGGCCTCGCGCTCTCCGGCGGCTTCGTTCCCTATGGCGGCACGTTTCTCGTGTTCTCGGATTACGCGCGTGGAGCGATCCGGCTCTCGGCGCTGATGGGCCTGCGCGTGATCTTCGTGCTCACGCACGACTCGATCGGGCTCGGCGAGGACGGCCCGACGCATCAGCCGATCGAGCATCTCGCAAGCCTGCGCGCCATGCCGAACCTCTATGTGTTCCGCCCTGCCGACGCGATCGAGACCGCCGAATGCTGGGAGCTTGCGCTCGCCGCCAAGCGGACGCCTTCGGTGCTGAGCCTGTCGCGGCAGAACCTGCCGACGCTGGAGCGGCCCGTCGCTGAAAACCTCTCCGCCCGCGGCGCCTATGTGCTCTCGGAGCCCGAGGGCGCGCGCGACGTCACCTTGCTTGCGACGGGATCCGAAGTCTCCATCGCGATCGAGGCAGCCAAGCTCCTTGCCGAGAAGGGCAAGCGCGCCGCCGTCGTGTCCATGCCCTGCTGGGAGCTCTTCGAGACGCAGGGCGCGGCCTATCGCGGGCGCGTGCTCGGCAGCGCGCCGCGTGTCGCGATCGAAGCCGCAGCGCGGCTCGGCTGGGACCGCTGGATCGGCGAGCGCGGCGCCTTCATCGGCATGACGAGCTTTGGCGCGAGCGCGCCCGCCGAAGCGCTCTATGCGCATTTCGGGATTACGCCGCAGGCGGCGGCGCAGGCGGCGCTGGAGCTGGTCGTGGCGACAGAATAGGCGGGTTGAGGGAGCGCCGCGTCGCGCGGACTCAGCCTCGTTGCATCGCTTCGAAGAAAGTGGGATACGAAACGTCAAGGGGTAGTTCGTTGGCTGCTGCAATCGTTGGAAGCCGCCTTGAGCGAGCAACCTGAAAACTTCACACTGGCGCTGCTGCGCAAGATCGATGCGAAGGTGGACAATCTCCGCGCCGAGATGGCCGACATGCGCCAGACCATGGCGACAAAAGCCGAGCTGGCGAACGGCTTGGCGGACGTCCGCTCGGAAATCAAATCGCTGCGCGCGGATGTTGCGTCGGACCTGATGAATCTGGAGAAGCGCCTCGGCGACCAGATCGCGGGGCTTCGGCGTGCGGTCATGGAATATCACTCCTCGCAGATCGGGCACGGCGCGTTGCTGACCGAGTTTGAGGAGCGCCTTCGCCGCCTCGAGCGGCACGCGGGATTGCCGCACGATTGCACTGAGGGCGCTACGCCCTGGTGTCTTGCGTCAGCCGATTTGAGGGCGGCGATGCGAGCCTGGAGGCTCGCCCGAAAACCCTTCAGTTTGGCTGACGCAAGCCACTAGGCGTTGCAAGTGGAATCCCTTAAAACATTTAGCAAATCCCACGCCGTCGCCGGCGCGCATCCCTGCCTCGGAAAGAACTCCCCATGGCCCTCGTCACGCTCCGCCAACTGCTCGATCACGCCGCCGAGCGCGACTATGGCGTGCCCGCCTTCAACATCAACAACATGGAGCAGGGGCTCGCGGTGCTGGAGGCGGCGTCCTCGGTCGACGCGCCGGTCATCATCCAGGCTTCGCGCGGCGCGCGCTCCTACGCCAACGACATCATGCTCGCCAAGATGATCGAGGCGCTCGTCGCCATGTATCCCGACACGCCGATCGTCATGCACCAGGACCACGGCAACAGCGAAGCGACCTGCGCCAGCGCCATCCGCTTCGGCTTCTCCTCGGTGATGATGGACGGCTCGCTCGAGGCCGACGCCAAGACGCCGGCCTCCTATGCCTACAACATCGAAGTCACGAAGCATGTCGTCGATCTCGCTCACTGGGTCGGCGCCTCGGTCGAGGGCGAACTCGGCGTGCTCGGCTCGCTCGAGACGGGCGAAGGCGAGAAGGAGGACGGCCACGGCGCGGAGGGCAAGCTCAGCCACGACCAGCTGCTGACCGACCCGACCCAGGCCGCCGATTTCGTGGCGAAGACCAAGGTCGACGCGCTGGCCATCGCCATGGGCACCTCGCATGGCGCCTATAAATTCTCGCGCAAGCCCGACGGCGCGATCCTCGCGATGCATGTGATCGAGGAAATCCATCGCCGCCTGCCCAACACGCATCTCGTCATGCACGGCTCGTCCTCGGTGCCGCAAGAGCTGCAGGACGCCTTCAACGCCGCCGGCGGCGAGATGCCGCAGACCTGGGGCGTGCCGGTCGAGGAGATCCAGCGCGGCATCAAGTTCGGCGTGCGCAAGATCAACATCGACACCGACTGCCGCATCGCCATGACGGCGGCGATCCGCGCGACGCTGAACAAGAACAAGGGCGAGTTCGACCCGCGCAAATACTTAAAGCCCGCGCAGGAGGCGATGCGCAAGGTCTGCGTGCAGCGCTATCAGGAGTTCGGCGCCGCGGGCCAGGGAAGCAAGATCAAGCCCGCGCCGCTCTCCGAGATGGCGAAGCGCTACGCGGCGGGCGAGCTCGATCCGCACATCGCGACGGCGTGAGTCGAAGCCGAGGCTTTGCCCGGCTCAACGCCCCGCGCCCGGCGCGAATCTGACGATCGCCGCGACGGCCCCGGCGATGGCGCCGATGATCACGAGCGCCTGGAAACCGATCGCGCCGATGAGCCATTTGGTCGTGTCATATTTGGCTTCGATGATCTTCGTCTCCAGCTTTTCGAGCTTGAGGTCGAGATTGTAGAAGGTTTCGTCGATTTTCGATTCGAGACGCCGCTCCACGCTATCGATCTTCGCGTCGAGCCGTGCGATCTGCGTATCGAGACGATGCGCGGCGGCTTCCAGATCGGCCTTCGTCGCCGACTGCGTGTCGAGCAAGTCTGCGATGGCCGTCACCTGCTCGGCCGAAAAGCCGCGCGCTACAAAAGCGCCGGCCAACGCATCTTCGCGCATTGGAGACCCGGCAGCGCAACGAAATCCCACAAGCGCTGATCGGTGAGGGTGCGATCCTTCCCCCCAGCCCGCCAATCGTTAAGCGCGATCCTTCTCCCACGGAGTGGGAGAAGGTGGCCCCGCGAAGCGGGGTCGGATGAGGGCCAGCGCAACTGCAACAGCGTTTCGTCGTTATCCTGCATCGCGCAGCGACGGGCCGAGGCGGACAATGCTGCAACGCTCGTTGGGGCGGAGAGATCCCTCATCCGACCCGCCTGCGGCGCGCCACCTTCTTCCGCAAGCGGGAGAAGGAGCACTTTGTCCAGCCCGGATAGAAGGGTGACGAAATGGCCCGGTAAGATGGGTGACAGTTTTCTCGCGGTTGGGAGGGCCAACCGATGTCTTGGCGAGAGAACTGCAAGATGGACGAACGGGGGCGGTTTATCGCGGCGGCGACTGGAGGCGAGTGGTCGATGACGGCGCTTTGCGAGGAGTTCGGGATCAGCCGCAAGACGGGCTACAAATGGCTTGATCGATATCGCGCGCAGGGCGGGGCGGGTCTTGAGGATCGGTCGCGGGCGCCTCGGAGGCATGGGCGTTTGACGCCGGCGCATCTCGTCGAGGCGATTGAAGGTCTGCGGCGGACGGGGCCGAGCTGGGGGCCGCGCAAGATCATCGCCAAGCTGCGCGCCGCGGAGCCGGAAGCGCTGTGGCCGTCGGCGTCGACGACGGGCGAGATTTTGAAGCGCGCGAGCCTGGTTTCGAAACGACGGCTGCATCGCCGCGGCCCGCCGCGCCTGGGCGAGCTGACGACGCCCGAGCGTTGCAATCACGTGTGGGGCGTCGACTACAAAGGCTGGGTCCGGCTTGGCGATGGCGCGCGCGTCGAGCCCTTGACGATCTCGGACGGGTTCAGCCGCTACCTGCTCTGTGCGGCGGCGAGCACGGGGACGACCTATGCGGAGGCGCGTCCCTTGTTCGAGCGCGCCTTCGCCGAGCATGGTCTGCCCGACGTCATCCGCTCCGACAACGGCGCGCCCTTTGCGTCGACGGGCGTGACCGGGCTGACGGCGCTCGGCGTGTGGTGGATCAAGCTCGGCATTGCGCATGAGCGCATCGATCCCGGCCATCCGCAGCAGAACGGACGGCACGAGCGCGTGCATCTGACGCTGCTGGAGGCGATGCGTCCGCCGTCGCGCACCCTCGCCGAACAGGCGTCGCGGCTTGACGATTTCATCAGGGATTACAACGAGGAGCGACCGCACGAGGCGCTCGGTCAAAAGCCGCCGGCCAAGGTTTACGCGCCGTCGCCGCGCGCGCTGCCGGACAGCTTGCCCGAACCCGATTATCCGGCGGAGGCCGCCCTGCGCAAGGTGCGCTCGAGCGGCGAGATCAAATGGCGCGGCGATCTGGTGTTCGTCAGCACGGCGCTCGTCGATGAAACGGTGGCGATCGAAGAGACGGAGACGGGCGAGATGGCGGTGCGATTCTTCGCGAGGAAGCTCGGCCTGATCGACCGCAAAAGCGGCAAGCTGCGCCGCGACGCCCCGCCGCCAAAGGAAGCGAAGACGGCGGCGACATGAGCGACAGGACGAAGCGCGTGGCGAAGCCTTTCCTCTCAAGGCGGAATGGTCGGCGAGCGGCCGGCGTTGGTCAAGGACGCTTCGCTGCGCTCGCGCCGCCTCCGGCGGTGCTGCGCATCCTTGACCAACGCCAGCCGCCCGCCGATTCTGCTCGCCATGAGAAGAAAGGCGGATCAGAGCCTCGGGCGAGAATGACGAAAAACCCCAAAACTGTCACCCATCTATCCGCTGGACAGTTCGCGCAGCGAACCCGGATGAGGCCCGCCGGCGGCGTCCTCACCGCGTGATCATCCGGATCATCCTGCAAAAGCGTTGGGGCGGAGCTGGCTCTGGAAAAAATACCGGTCTTTGGTATTTTGACTGAGGAGGCTCGAACATGGCCAAGAACACGTCCTTCACGCTCGGCGACCATTTCGCGTCCTTCGTCGATCAGCAGGTCGCGTCGGGACGGTATGGCTCCGCGAGCGATGTGGTGCGCGCAGGGCTGCGCCTGCTGGAAGAGCAGGAGACGAAGCTCGCCGCGCTTCGGGCCGCCTTGATCGAAGGCGAAACGAGCGGCGCGTCGACGCCATTCGATTTCGAAGGGTTTCTCGCGAGGAAGAGAGACGAAGCGGCGAAGCGCTCGTGACGCGCTACACGCTCACGCCGCGCGCGCAGGCGGACCTTGATGAAATTTGGGATTACAGCTTCTCGCAGTGGGGTTTGGACCGAGCGGAGCGATATGTTCTCGAGATCAAGGCGGCGATCGAGCATACCGCGAAGAATCCCCGCCGCGGGCGATCTTGCGACACGCTGCGCGAAGGCTATCGGAAACGGCCGGTCGGCTCGCATGTGCTGTTCTATCGCTGGCTCCCGGAAGGCGTGAACGTCGTGCGCATCCTGCATCAGCGCATGGATTTCGAGCAGCACTTGTGAACCCCGCTCGCAGTGAGCAATTCCGAGATCGCGCCGATCGTTAGCGCGACCCTTCTTCCGCTTGCGGGAGAAGGTGGGTTCGCGCAGCGAACCCGGATGAGGGCTGGTGCAGCGGCGCTCTGTGAAACTGTCCGCGACGCATGCTTGAAGTCCCTCGGTCCCCGCGCTAGAAAATCGACTGAAAGTCTGACCAAAAATACAAGAGAAAACCATGACTGCCGCGCTCGAAGAACTCATCGCGAAGGCCCGAACCGTCGAGATGACGGAAGCGCAGCTGCGCGAGCAGCGGCTGAGCTTCGTCTATGGCAACACCCATATCGAGAATGATCGCATCACTCGCGAAATGGTCGCCGAAGCCGACGAGAAAGTGTCGCGGGAGTTGGCCGCGCGAGAGAAGCCCACGGTCTCCGATCGTTGAGCGAGGACCGCCACAGTAGAGCCGAAACGGTCGACCTCATCAAAGACCCGGATGCAAAGGCGCGCCGTGAGGCCGAGAACGGCGTTCGTCAGTTCAATACAGCGGTGCACCTCATTCGGGCGCATATTCCGAATCATGATGGCTCATTCAGATTGCGACAATCGACGATTTTGAAGTTGCACAAGGAAGCGCTCGACGGCATCCATGCGCTTGCAGGAACCTACCGAAATACGCGAGTTTTCATCGAGAAGAGCGATCATCTGCCGCCGCAGTCGGTCGATGTCCCCGATCACGTTGCGGAGATGTGCGACTACGTAAATTCAAACTGGGAAGAACGGAACGCCGTCCATCTCGCATCCTACGCGCTATGGCGGACGAACTGGATTCATCCTTTCGCGGACGGAAACGGCAGAACGGCGAGAGTCGTCTCCTATCTGGTTTTGAGCGTAAAGCTGAACAGCTTGCTGCCCGGAACTCCGACCATTCCGGACCTGATCGCCGCCGATAAAGCGCCTTATTACGCGGCGCTGGAGAAGGCGGATCAAGAGTGGCGGTTTCAGAGAGTAGATCTATCGGCGATGGAGGCGTTGCTGGAGCGTCTGCTGGCTGCGCAACTGTTGAACGCAACGCGGGAAGCAGGGCTGTAACTGCCGCTCCATCTTGTGAATGGGCTGGTATCTTTGACGCTCATTGGTATCGCGCATTGGCATCGCAGCGGAAGCAAGGCTCTGGAGGGTTGTCCATTTCCTCCATCCCCATTAATCGTTGGAGTTGATTATCCGCC
>Ga0187782_10000773_pt1 | contig 22380 bp, 24 predicted proteins | sample 0715_SJ02_MP15_2_FD_132454 | JGI IMG/M metagenome (GOLD analysis project Ga0187782, IMG submission 132454) | Tropical peat soil microbial communities from peatlands in Department of Meta, Colombia - 0715_SJ02_MP15_20_MG | ecosystem: Environmental > Terrestrial > Soil > Wetlands > Peat | place... | reverse complement strand
GCCAGCAGCGCCCCGGCCGCGGCATAGCACAGAAACCGGGCGGCCTCCCGTGCCGACGGGAACGGCCCCAGCCGCGCGCGACGATCCAGGCGCTCGGGGATTCGCACGAGCGGGCCGCTCTCGGCCACGACCCCCATATCATCCGGGCCCCCGGCCCCGCATCGGGGGCGATTCTCGGGGCGGTCCGACCGACCCTGCATTGCGTCGCAGGTGGCGGACGAGGTGCAATCCCGACTGGCCGATCAGCTCCGCAGCGACCAGGGGAGCCGCCACCGGAGCGGCCGCCCGCGCTGCCACCGACGAGGTTCCCGCCGCCGTGGACCCGATGGGGCCGCTCGCGCGATACGCCCCGGCCACCGGGGCGAAGGGTCCGGCGGCCGCGGACGAGACTGAGCCGAGGCCCCGTTGCGTCCCTGCCTGGACCACTCCCCCGCCGCTGACGAACCCGAAACCCGCGAGATGCGAACCTGCGACGGAGAGAAGGTAGGGCGCCCCCAGGGCGGCCGTAAGGTAGCCGACCAGGATCACAGGGTTCGGACTTCCAACGGCCAGCTCCAACGGGACGACCAGGACGCACGGCAGGAACGCGAGTTCCGCAAACAGGAACCAGGCGCGTCGCGCGAGCGAGGAGAGGGGCCGCAACGGCCAGAGGAGGGTGAACAGGGGAAGCAGCACCACGAGGACGGCGAGCAGCGCGTCGCGCACTCCGATGATGATTACGAGTCCGAGCACGAGCGTGAACTCGACGACCGCGAGGACGAACGCGAGGGCCCCGTTGTCCCAGGAATACAGGAACTCGCCGTAGCCGGCGAGGTGCACCCATTGGTGCCACGCGCCGCCGTCCCAGCCCGCCACGACGGGATAGAGAGAACCCGAGACGGCGAGGATGCCGCCGGCGATAGGTACGGTGAAGTTGGCGGCGACGACCGCCAGCACCAGTCGAGGCACGAGCCCGTCGAACTGGGTCGCCCAGCGATTCATCCAGACCTTGGCGAAGTAGAGGACCGCGACCCCGAGCGCAACCAGCGTGATCGCGGGGTCCACCACGTTGGCGAGCAGGAAGGTCGAGAAGTGGGCCGCCGGGGCGAGATAGTTGTCGGGTCCGGCGTTGGGCGAGAACAGCGAGGGGAAGAGGGCGTTGTTGGACATCTCCGGTACCAGGAGATTGTCGTAGGTCGGGCCGATGATCCCGGCGAGGACCGCCGTCAAGTCGGCGAACAGCGCAAAGAGAATCGCCTGCACCAACTGGGGAATGTTGATCGCGATCACGGGAGCGTCCTTCCCCGCTCACGAACCCGTCAGGACCCACTGCGCGAGACCCCAGAACAGTCCCGTGATGGCCGCAACAAACAGCAGGGTGCCGATCAACGCGTCCCGCGCGCGGTCCTTGGCTTGCACCTTCTTCGTGATGTCGTTCGAGAACCAGCTCAGCGCCACTCGGGCCCAGACCAGAGCAAGGAGTCCGCTGCCCGCGAGCGCGACCAAGTCAACCAGTCGGTCGATCGACGCAGTAAAGTTCGCGACGGCGCCCGAAGGAGGGGAAGAGGAAGCATCGAAGCCGGGTCTTGCGGGTACGGAGACCGAACCTCCTCCCGGAACGATGCCGGCAAGGAGCACAGGGGCGAGAAGCATCACGGCTGTCAGGCGGCCCGCCAGGACGCTTCCTCCGCGGCTCAGGAGGGGTGCGACCATGCGAGCACCTCCTCGCCGTCCTCGCCCGTCTCGGCCCGTAGCGAGCCGTCAGCGATGAGACGGTCGATCGTCGCTCGAGCATCGGCCGCGGGGACGCCCGCCTCTTCCGCCAGGAGCTCCACCGTCGATCGCTCGGCTCCATCGGCCGGCTCGATGATCCCGCGCACCACGGCGATCGGATCGGGGGAGGGGCGTTGGGGTGCCCGAGCCGACGAGCGGCGGCGCCAGCGCATCAGCGCCAGCCCCGCCCCGATTCCGAGGAGGACGACGCCGACGCCCCCATACACTGCGAGGTCCGATCCGGCTCCGGAGGAGCCCGAGCTTCCTGGCGAGTCAGGAGCGGGAGGCGGAGTCGAGGGCGGCGGCGGAACTGAGGTCGAGTTGTTCGCGTTCGGAAAGACCACCGATGCGTTGGAGGCCCATACGGCACCGAGGGCATCCTCTACGGCGATCTGAAAGCCGACCACGCCGCTGTCGTTGGTCGGGAGAAGCCACGCGAACGAACCGTCCCCGGGCGCTGTAAGATTCCAGTGCTCGCCCGCGCTCGAGTCCAAGGTTACGTTGAACGGAGGATCGCCGCCATCGATCGCGGTTTGGAGGGCGACGAACCTTCCCGAAGCATTGGCAACCTCGCCCACGGAATCGTCAACGACGAGCGACGGGACGAGGGGAATGACCAGCTCGACGCTCGTCGAGAGGCCTACCGAATCGAGTACGATGACCCACGCCGTGAGGGGGCCGTGAACTCGGTACGTCGAGATCCATCCGAACGAGGCGTTGGGACCCACCGACCCGTTCGGAAGGGTCGAATTGAGGTCGACCGGATCGGGGACGATCCACCACAAGTACGGTGGAATTCCGCCCTCGGGAATCCCCGTGATGTTGACGAGCGCCCCCGCGGTCGTGAGCGTGCGTTCACCCGATACCGTGGGCGACAGCCGCGCCGCGACGTCCGGTAGCGATAGAGTGGCGCTGGCCGAGTCTCCGTCCGCATCTGTGACTCGAACCAGGAACGCGATAGGCCCCGGTCCGGGCGGGATGAGAGGTATCGAGAATCGCCCGGCGACCGCGTCTACCTCGGACGCGCTCGTCGCGCTGTGGTTGGCCGCCCAATCGAGCTGGTACGGGGGTACTCCTCCGATGAGCCAGACCGTTGCGGAAACCGGAACGCCGACCTCCGCCGTCCCCACTGGGGCGCTGGCTTCCAGCCTCAGATCGGGGACGACCGGCTCCGCTAACTGCGCGAGCAACGGAGGTTGGGTATCGCCGGCCGGCACCACTTCGAGTTGAACGTCGCCGGTGGTCGGACCGTCGAAATCGCAGGAGAAACTGTCGATCGCTGAGGATCCCGCCTCGCTCCAGTTCCCCCCCACGGCAAGATTGCCGCATTGGACGAAGGTGCGGCTCGGAAGTTCGGAGTGGAGCAGGACGGCCGAGAAGGATACCGGCAGTCCGGCGTCGGCTTCCGAATCGACCGGATCGATTCCGAGAGCCACGCCCGCGCTCGAAACGAGGCTCGCCGCAGGGGCCGCGTCTCGCAGTGCGCCGGACGCATCTGCGACCGTCACCATCGGCCGAAAGATTCCGGCGGAGAACCGGTGCACGAGTCGAAATGTCCCTGCCGCAGAATCGTTGAACGATGACTGGGTGGCGTCCCCCCAGTTGATGTGGATGTGGTATGGCGGCTCACCGTTGTAAAGGTCGAACGAAAGATTGGCCTCACCTCCGGCGATGATGGGATCGGGGGATACCGTCGGAGTCCCGAGTTCGAGCGGAGCTACGACCAGACCGCTGGCTGATCCGACACCGTCGACGACTTGATCGGAAGAGCCGCAGGATAGCTCCAACGCCGAACGCGCAACGATTGTCAAGCTGCCCGAGCGCCCGACATCGGTGGTGAGGGTGGCTCGTGCTAAACTCGCATCGGATACGTACCCGTCCTCGGATCCGTTCGTGACCGCCCAGTGGAACCAAAGGGGGCTCTCGATACACCCGGCCGAGGGCTCGGACCACGTCGCCAACAGTGAGGTCGTGTTCCCTGCGTGGGTCGTCCAACCCGAGGGCGATACCTGGAGAACCGGGTCGCTGGATCCGTTGGGTTGCAGGGAAGGCGCGCGACCGTCCACGGACCGTGGTGCGGCGAACCCGGCGGATCCTGCCGCGCCGAGGATGATGACCAGGACAATCGCGAGATCGGCACCTCTCAGACGCACTCTGCGAGCCGTCGGCCGATTCATCTAAGCTCGCCACCCCGACCGCATCGAAGCGGGGGGTCGCTATGCGGTCACATCTCCCGGCGAACCGTGGGAGGTGGGGAAGAGCGGGTGGTCGTAAGCCCGAGATGGTCTCGGGAGAAAGGGGAGAGGGGTGTCTCGCTCCGAATCTGCAGCCCCTCGCGGACGAGGATTCCCCGTGCCTCGCGGGCGACGACCGCCGCAGGGCGGGATTGGGTGACCGATCGGATCTTCAGCATCAGGATCCCGAGTCCGTCCGGGGCAAGGCACGCCCGCGCGTTCTCGGCGAAGATCCGAGCCTGGTTGCGCTGGGCCACGTCCTGGTACAGCAGGTCGACCTCCCCGACGTCGGCCTGGTATCGTTCCGGGAGCTGCGCGTCGGTCAGGAGCGGGAGGAGGTTCGATCGGCGACGGGAGAGCGCCAGGAGCGGCGCGAACGCCGTGGGGCTCTTCTCGACAACGAAGACCTCGGCGTCCGGGTACATGTCGGAGAGGTGGCTCACCGTCGTCCCGTGCGCGCCCCCGAGATAGAGGACCGCGCGGGGCCGGGAGGGAAAATCGACCGTGGCGCCGCGCGCGAGCAGCGCCGCGAGCTTCGAACGGAACGGGTCCCAGGATCGGTACTCGACGCCGCCGACGGCCCGCAGGGCCTCGCCGTGGACCCGCACGCCCGGTGTCAGGTTGACGGTGTAGAGATCGCGACCCTCGCGATGGATCCCTGGCCAGGCGGTCGTCTCCACGGCCCGCTAGTACGTCCCGGTGCCGAACGTCCATGCCTCGAGCTCGACCTCGACGGGCGCGTTCAGCGGAAGGGCCGCGACCCCGACCGCGCAGCGTGCCGGGCGACCCTCGGGTCCGAAGATGTCCACGAGGACCTCGGTCGCGCCGTTCGCCACCTCGTGCTGTCGGTAGAACCCGGGCGAGGAGGCGACGTAGACCACCACCTTCTCGATCCGACGCACCCGATCGATCGTCTTGAGCGCATGATCGAGGGCGCTGATTGCCTGCAAGCTCGCCCGGCGCGCTAGGTCTTTCGCGACCTCGAGGCTCACATCCCGATCGACGCAGCCCGGATGCGCGACCTCCCCGTTCTCGAGCACGATCTGCCCGGAGACCCGCGCCCGCCGTTCCGACACCACGACGGGCGAGTACGTGCCGCGTGGCTCGGGAGGCGGGGGGAGCTCGATCTGGAGCTCCCGCAGGCGCTCCATCACGGTCGGGGCCACGGGCGGGTCATTCCGACCGGAGAGAAAAACGATATGGCCCCGGATACGGAAGACCTCCTGTCACCCCCACGAGGAGATCGATGTCGCTGTTCCGCCGACGTAAGGAGAAGGAGGAAGCTCCGGCCCCGGCGAAATCACCCGCGCCCGCCCCGGCCCCTTCGAAGCCGACCCCCGCCGCCGCGCCTTCGGCTCCCCCTACCGTGTCGCCCCCTCCGAGCAAGCCCGCTCCGGGGGCGGTGGCGGCGCCCTCCGCCGCGTCCCCTCCGATCGTGACCGCGGCTCCCGTAGTGGCGGCTCCCGCTGCGGTCGCCACTTCCCTCCCTCCGACCACTCCGCCCCCGGGACCTACGCCGGCGGAATCCGTGTCCTCCCCGCCGGCCGCCCCTGCGGCGGTCCCGTCCTCCCCGCCCCCGCTCCCCGAAAAGGCCCCGGCCGAAGCCAGTCATGCCACGAACGAGCGGGGCCCCTTCGGCGTGTGCTTCGTCTGCGGTACGCCGCTCGAAGGTCGTCTCTGTCCGACGTGCCGGATGAGCTGGGTCGAGTGATGGGCGGTTCGTCTGCCAGCGCGAGCTTTTGAACCTCCCCCGCTCCAGAAAGGTCGAAGATGACGGGAACGGCCGCGTCGCCCACGCCGCTCGATCCGCTCGAGCGACGGATCGTCGACCACCTGTTCGAGCTCCAGCCGAGCTACGCCGTGAGCCTCGGCCTCCACGAGCACGACGGGCGCCTCCCCCGGCTCTCGACGGCCGCGACGGACCGGTGGGCGACGACCGCCGACGCGCTCCTCGCCGAGCTCGCCGCGCTCGGGCCCTCGTCGCTCTCCTCCGATCGCTCGATCGATGCGTTCCTGCTCCGACTCCTGCTCGAGAGCCCGCTGTTCGATCTTCGGGAATCGCGCGAGCTCGATCGCAATCCGATGGCCTACGTCGGCTCGGTCTCGCTCACGTCGTATCTCGCCCGGGACTACGCCCCCGCCGATCGACGCGTGGCCGCCATCGTCCGTATCCTCACCGACGTGCCCCGGCTCCTCGACGAGGGTCGTCAGCGGCTTCGCGGCCCCCTGCCGAAGCCGTTCGTCGATCTCGCGCTCGCGATCGGGGGCGGACTCCCCGCTCACCTGGCCGAGGCCCAGGCGTTCGCGGACCGGGCGAACCTCGGCCCGTCGGTGACGACCGCGCGGGGACTCGCCGAGCCCGCGATCGAGCAGTTCCTCACCTGGCTGCGCGACGAGCAGCTCCCGCGGGCGACCCCCGACTTTGCCCTCGGGGGAATACGGTTCCAGCGCCTCCTCTTCGTCCGCGAAGGGATCGAAGCCCCGTACGACGAGATCCGCCGTGCCGGTCAGGCCGACCTGGCGCGCAACCAGGCCCGGCTCGCCGAGATCGCCCGGGAGGAGCAGGCGGCGGTGAACGACCTCTTCGGGCGATTGAACCGCCAGCACCCGACGACCTCGGATCTCCTGCCCACCGCCCGGAACTACGTCGAGGAGACCCGGGCGTTCGTCAGTGCGCGCCACCTCGCGACGATCCCCGAGGACGCGGTCTGCCGCGTCGAGGAGACACCGGTCTGGGGCCGCGCGCTGTCGACGGCCAGCCTCAACCCGCCGGGGCCGTTCGACACCTCCTCCTCGGAGGGGATCTACTACGTCACCCCCGTCGACCCGGCGTGGACGCCGACGCAGGCCGAGGAGTGGCTCCGCTCGCTCAACTACGCGATGCTGCGGAACATCACGGTCCACGAGGTCTTCCCGGGCCACTACCTCCAGTTCCTCCACTTCCGCCGCTCCTCCGGCTCGCTCGCGCGCAAGGTGTACCTCTCCCCCTCGTTCGTCGAGGGGTGGGCGCACTACGCCGAGCAGCTCGCGATCGAGCAGGGGCTCGGGCGGGAGACCCACGCCGCAGAGGTCGCGCAGATCCACGACGCCCTGCTGCGCGACTGCCGGCTCCTGGCCGCGATCGGCCTCCACACCGACGGCATGAGCCTCGAGCAGGCGACCGAGCTGTTCCAGCGGGAAGGTCATTTCGAACGACTGCCGGCCGAGCGCGAGGCGATCCGCGGGACGTTCAACCCCGAGTACTTCTGCTACACGCTCGGCAAGCTCGCGATCCTGAACGCGCGCGGCCGGTTCCTCACCCCGCGCTTCGGCGGCGACCTCGCCGCCTTCCACGACCGCCTGCTCGCGTTCGGCTGCCCGCCGATCGGTCTCCTGGACACGATGTTCGGGGACACCGGCGCGCGCTGATCGGGGCCCTGGGCGTTTCGCCGCCTCTCCGCCGGTAGTCTTTTCGGGGGGAGCGCCTCCCGCGACCCCATGGCGGTGCTCGAGGCCCGGGGTCTGTCGAAGACCTATGTGGCGCGCGGCCGGACGACCCGCGCGCTCGACCGGGTCGACCTCGACATCGCGCAGGGGCAGCTCTTCGCCTTCCTCGGTCGGAACGGCGCGGGAAAGACGACGTTCATCAAGATCGCCTCGACGCTCCTCCTTCCCACCGCCGGCGAGGTGCGGCTCTTCGGCCGCGACGTGGTGCGCGACCCGACGGGGGTGCGCCCCCTCATGGCCCTCGTGCCGCAGGAGGGCAAGCTGTTCTACCACCTGACGCCGCGCGAGCACATCCGGGAGTACCTGCGCGTGCGCGGGGTCTCGGCCGAGACGACCGCCGCCCGGACCGCCGAGATCCTCGACGCCATGGGCCTCGTCCCGTACGAGAACACGATCGCGCTCCGGCTGTCGGGCGGCCTCCAGCAGCGCACGCTCGTCGCGATGGTCCTCGCGACCGAGGCGCCGTTCCTCTTCCTCGACGAGCCGACGCTCGGCATGGACCCGTTCGCCCGGCGCCAGGTCTGGGCGGTGATCCGCCGGACCGTTCGGCGCGGGTCGACCGTCCTCCTCACGACCCACTACCTCGACGAGGCGGAGCAGCTCTCCGACGAGCTCGCGGTGATCGAGGGCGGCCACGTGCTGTTCAAGGGACCGAGCGAGTCGCTGAAGTCGACGGTCGGTCGCGAGGTGCGGCTCCAGTTCTCCGGCGGCTTCACCCCCGAGGAGCTCGCGCCGTACGGCAAGGTGTTCCGGGACCGGGAGCGACTCACCCTGCTCACGAGCCGCAGCGCCGCGAGCGAGCTCACCGACCGGGCGCTCGGCCGCGGGACCCAGGTCTCGGTCGGTCCGGTCACGCTCGAGGAGGCGTTCCTCGAGCTCGTGGGACGAGGGATCGAGGAGGACGACGCGGAATGACCGCCCGCTCGCAGGCGTATGCCTCGCTCCGCATCTGCTACTTCAACGGCATCCTGCCGCTCGGGCGCTCGCCGCTCCTCATCGCGGCGGTCTTTCTGACCCCGTTCAGCTTCCTGTTCTTCCTCTTCGTCATCGCCCCGCACGACCTCTTCCCCTACGGCGTGACCGGCGGGGTGCTGTTCACGGCGCTCTTCACGGGGAGCGGGATGCTGAATGACTGCGCGTACCTCCGGCTCGAGCGGCAGCTCCAGCAGGTCTTCGTCGCGAGCCCGGTCCGGCCGCTCGCCTACATCCTCGGGATGGCGCTCTCCGAGCTCGCGTTCACGATCCCGGCCGCCGTCCTGTTCCTCGCGCTCCTCCTCGTCGTGACGCCGATCAGCGCGGCCGGGTTCGCGGGACTGTTGGGGGTCTTCCTCCTCACCTGGCTGATGGCGACCACGCTCGGGTTCTTCGTTTCGACGATGTTCAGCCAGCTGCGCGAGATCTGGCCGGTCGGGACGCTGATCTTCTCGACCCTCGCGATCCTGCCCCCGATCTTCTATCCCGCCACGGTGATCCCGGCGGACTGGCAGTGGGTCGCCTTCCTCGCGCCGTCGACGTACTCCTCCCAGCTCGCGGACCACTGCGCCGGCCTCGGCGGCCAGATCGTGACCCCGATCCCGTTCCTGAACACGTACTACTTCGATGTCGTCATGCTGATCGCGGTGACGATCATCTTCGGGGCCGCCGCGCTCTACCTCGCGCGTTGGCGCGAGCCGTGAGCACCCGGGGCGCTTACCTTGGCCCCAGCGAGTAGTTATTCCCCCACCGGTTCGTACCGGGGCGATGGGCCTTCCCAAAGAGGCGGTCGACCGCCTGCTCGCCGAGAACGAGCAGCATGTCTGCCCGACGGAGCCGGAGATGTGCGTGCGGATCGTGGCGATCGCCGATCTGCCGACCCGGTTCGGGAACTACCAGGTCGTGGCGTTCAAGAGCCCGTTCGACCAGAAGGAACACGCCGCGTTCGTCCACGGGAACGTCCTCGACGCCGAGCGCGTGCCCGTCCGCCTGCACTCCGAGTGCCTGACGGGGGACGCGATCGGCTCGATGCGCTGCGACTGCCGTGACCAGCTGACCGCGTCGCTCGAGACGATCGGCAAGATGGACCGCGGGATCGTCCTCTACCTTCGCCAGGAGGGACGCGGGATCGGCTTCTCGAACAAGATCCGCGCCTACCAGCTCCAGGACGCCGGCTACGACACCGTCCAGGCGAACGAGCTCCTCGGCTTCAAGCCCGACGAGCGGGACTACGGGGTGGCGGCGCACATGCTCCGCTCGCTGCACGTCCCGTCGATCCGGATCATGACGAACAATCCGGCCAAGATCGCCGACCTCACCCAGCACGGAGTGAAGATCGTCGGGCGGATCCCGATCCCGGTGCTCCTCAACGAGCACAACCGCCAGTATCTCGAGGCAAAGCGCCGCAAGCTCGGTCACCTCCTCGAGTTCGAGCAGGCGGACGACGCGGTCGACGTCGCCGGGGCCTCTTCGCGCTAGGGCGCGAGGGTGTAGTGGACGAACGGTCCCTCAACGTACTCGAGGACCTTCTCCACGCCCACCTCCCGTCCGACTGCCAGCGCTCGCTCCAGCGCCGCGCGGGTCTCGTCGGCGGTAGGGGGCGGCACCCGAGCGGTGCGCGTCTCGACCGGCCGGACGTGGCGGTTGAAGCAGACGAGCACCGCCTGGAACTGCGGGAAGGCGAGCTGGAAGAGCCGGACCTGGAGCGCCACGTCGGGCGGGGGCGGCACCGCGACGTACGTCTTCATCTCGTAGATCCGGGCGCGCCCGTCCCAGAAGTCCGGCTGCGCGTAGACGCCGACCTCCCCGTTGAGGAGGATCACCCGGGTATGGGGTCGGGAGAGCCCCACGATCTCGCTCGCGCGGTACGCCTGGAGGACGCCCACCAGCTCCCCGAGGATCCGCTCGCGCGTCTCCGCCGGGACCTCGACGGCGGCCTCGGCGAGCGCGTCGTCGAGCAGCGCGGCGCCGTGCGCGCGGATCGAGGTCACGGTCGGTCGTCGCCCCTGGCGGTAGGCGTGGCCGAACTCGGCGATCGCGCCGTCGATCGCGCGACCGGCCGCCATCGCGACGTGGTCCTTCTCCTCGGGCGGAGGGCGGGGATACGTACGGGCCACGACGTCGTGGACGGCGACCGTCCGGATCCGGGTCGGCATGGGAGCGTCCGGCCGTTCAGCGCTGCGGCGCGCCGCAGAACGGGCACAGCCGTCGACCCACCTCGACGAGGTTGCCGCAGTACGAGCAGCGGATCATCTCGATCTCCCGGACGACGTAGCTCGATCCCGGCCGGAGATGCGGGGGCTCGTAGTGCGCGAGGTCCTCCTGGACGCGTCGACGGCGGTCCTCCCACTCGATCCGGCCCGCCGCGCGAGCGGCCTCGATCTCGCGCGCCACCTCCTCCGCGTCGTGCACGAGGAACCGGGCGACCAGGGGGCCTTCCTCCCCGGTCATCTCGAGCTCGACGAACTTCTCCGCGATGGCGTGCGGCGGGGCGAGGTTGTAGAAGAAGAACGGCGGCCCGACGTGCCAGTCGGTCCGGGCGAAGAGGATCGGCTTGTGCCAGAGGTGCACGCACCGCAGGTTCGTCATGACGAGATAGCCGTAGGCGACCTTCCAGCAGCGCACGATCCGCTCGCCGGAGAGCCGCCCCAGTTCCTCGAGGGCGTGGGGATCGATCTGGTCGGGTTCGGTGATACTGTCGGCCGGCGGGATCCAGGACGGCGAGGTCATCGAACGGGTGCCCGTACGGGTCCCGGCTCAAAGCTCTCGCGACGGACGGGAGAAGGCCTCTAGACGCCCGTGGAGGGCTCCCAGAGTTCGAGACGGTTGCCCTCCGGGTCGGTGAGGTGCGTGAACTTCCCGATCCCCTCGGCGTCCGGGCCCTCCGCGATCGGTTCGACCCGGACCCGGTGGCGCTTCAGGCGACGAACGTACCCCTCGAGGTCATCGACCCGGAAGTTGACCATCGCCTGCTCGCGCCGCGCGGGGAGCCGCCGGGGGGCGCGAAAGATCGCGAAGACCAGGTGCACCCTCTTGCGGGGATCGCGGCCCGACCGGTCGTAGATCTCGACATAGTAGATCCCGTCGCCGAGCGACTTCAGCGGCACGCCGAGCACGCGGCGGTACCACGCGGCCAGGCGGGCCGAGCGGTTCGCGTAGAGGAAGACGCCTCCGATGCCGTCGATGTGCGGACCGCGGGACGCGATCGTCATCGCACCACCCCCTCGACGTTGTGCCCCGAACGACCCCCGACGGCCGCGGACGCGACGTGAGGACCCGCCACGGCCGACCCGACGGATTTGTCCGTCTAAACCCTTCGCGGGAAAGGACCGGGGGACCCTGCGCTACGGAGCGGGGCGCCGTCACGCGCCCAGCGCGACGCTGCGCAGCGCCTCGACGACATGGTCGTCGTCGTTCGGCATCGGGGCGCGACGGTAGCGGACCCCGTGCTCGTCGGCGTACTCGCGGATCACGTGGTCGAGGTCGTATAGGACCTCGAGGTGCTCGAAGACGAAGCCGATCGGGGCGACGAGCTGGTCCGCGTGGCCGCGGTCGCGCCACTCCACCATCTTCTCGGTGATGTCGGGGCCGAGCCACGGCTCGGTCGTGTTGCCGGCGCTCTGGTAGGTGAAGTCCCAGAGCGGTGGGCGCGCGGCGTCGACGAGGTGGGTCACGGTCTCGTGCAGGATCTCCGGGTACGGATCGCCGGACGCGCGGTGCCGCTCGGGAAGGCTATGGGCCGAGAGCAGCGCGACGGTGCCCGTCGGCGCCCGCGCGAGCTCGCGATGCAGCGTCTCCTTCCAGTAGGCGATCCAGTGCGGGTTCGTGTGCCAGCCCGAACGGAGCTCGACCTCGATCGGGTGCGGCGCCTGCTTCTTTCCCGCCTCGATCGCCCGCTGGTAGGGGGCGAGGATCCAGGGGGAGGCGTACGGGGAGAGCGGGACCGCGACGAGGCGCCGGACGCCCTCGGCCGACGCGTCGCGGATCGTATCGGCGGCGTGCGGGGCCCAGTGCTTGGTGCCCAGATAGACGCGGGTCGCCCCGCCGTCGCGGGCGAGACGCTGCTCCAGCTTCGCGCGAAGCGAGGTCGTGATCCGCAGCTGCGGGGACCAGCCGATGAGCGTGTAGCGCCGCGTGTACTCCCGCACGAGCTCCGGCGAGGGCGCGCGGCCGCCGAGCACCTCGGTGAGGTACCCGGGAAGATCCTCGGGTCCGGCGGGACTGCCATACCCCATCAGGAGCACGCCGGTGCCCTCGGGGAGCGTGGGCCCGGTCATGCGGCGCTCCGCGCCGCCGAATATTCGTGCACGAAGTCCACGAGGGCCGCGACGCACTCGGGCCGAGCCTCCGGGGGAACGCCGTGGCCGAGATTGAAGACGTGGCCGCGCCCGTCGGGGAGCTCGTCGAGGACCTCGCGCGCCATGCGGCGCACCGTGTCGGGATCCGTGAGGAGCGCGGTGGGGTCGAGGTTCCCCTGCAGGGCGATCCGCGGACCCACCTCCCGGCGGACCCGGCCGAGCGGCGTCCGCCAATCGACACCGAGGGCCCCCGCATGCGCGTCCGCCGCGAGATCGGTCAGGTGGCTCGAGCCGGTGCTGAAGTAGATCGTGGGGATCCCGAGCGGCGCGAGGGCATCGAACAAGGTACGGAGCCGGGGGAGCACCACCGACTCATACGTTCTCCGGGAGAGCTGTCCGACCCAGGTGTCGAAGAGCTGGAGCGCGGCGGCTCCCGCCGCGGCCTGCATCCTCAGGTAGTCGATCGTCACCTCCGTGAGCCGGTCGAGGAGACGAACGAACGTCGCGGGCTCCGCGTTCAGGATCCGCCGCGTCTCCGCGAACTCCCGCGAGGGGCGTCCTTCGATGAGGTAGCTCGCGAGGGTGAACGGAGCGCCCGCGAACCCGATGATCGGCCGATCCGGCCGTCGATCGCGGAACCCCCGGATCGCCCCGCCGACGAACCCGGCGTCCCGGACCGCGTCGAACGCGTGCAGGCCGTCGACCGCGGCGCGGGTCCGCACGGGGGTCGCGATCACGGGGCCGATCCCCGCGTCGATCTGGAAGTCGACCCCGAGCCCAAAGAACGGGATGGTGATGTCGGCGAAGACGACGCCGGCATCGAGATCGAACCGATCGAGCGGTTCGAGCGTCACCTCGACGGCGAGGGCGGGCGTGCGGGCGATCTCGAGGATCTCGTGCTGGGCACGAAGTTCCCGGTACCCGGGCAGGTGCCGGCCGGCCTGGCGCATGAGCCAGATGGGCACCGCGTCGACCGGCTCCCCTCGAAGGGCCCGTACGAGACGCTCGGTGCGATTCATCGTCCTCCCGACCCGGCGCGGAACGCGGCCGTGGCCGCCGCCTCGACGTGCGCGATATCCTTCGGGACGACCGCGGCGGAAACGAACGCCGTTTCGAGCGGCGACGGTGGCAGGTACACGCCCCGGTCGAGCAACGTATGGAAGAACCGGGCGTACCGCGCGCGGTCGACCGCGAGCGCGTCCCGGTAGTCCCGGGGGGCGGACGGTCCGAAGAACAGTCCGAGCATCGAACCCGCCCGGGTCAAGGAGAACCCTTGCGAGCCCTGCTCCTTCGCGGCCCCGCTCAGCCCCTCGGCGAGTCGGCGGGAGGTCCGATCGAGCTCGCGATAGACGCGGGGCGTGAGCTCGTCGAGCGCCGCCGCTCCTGCCGCCATCGCGACCGGATTGCCCGCCAGGGTGCCCGCCTGGTAGACCGGTCCGAGCGGGGCGATGCGGTCCATGATCGCGGCGCGCCCCCCGTACGCGCCGACGGGGAGGCCGCCCCCGATGATCTTGCCGAACGTGACGAGGTCCGCCCGCATCCCGTAGTCGGGGTGGACGACGCCCCGATGGAGCCGGAAGCCGGTGATCACCTCGTCCGCGATCAGGACGGCGCCGGCGCGGCGGCAGAGCCGCTCGAGTCCCGGCAGGAAGCCGGGCGCGGGCAGGACGACGTTCATGTTGCCGGCGATCGGTTCGACCACGACCGCGGCGATCGAATCCCCCGTCGCCTCGAACATCCGCGTCACGGCGTCCAGGTCGTTGTACGGCGCAACCAGGGTGTCCCGCACGACCGAGACCGGCACCCCGGCGGAATCGGCGATCGCGGCGGTGGCAAGCCCCGAGCCGGCGCGCGCGAGCAGCCCGTCGGAGTGGCCATGGTAGCCTCCCTCGAACTTCACGACCTTGGAGCGGCCCGTGAACCCGCGCGCGGCCCGGATCGCGGACATCACCGCTTCGGTGCCAGAATTGACGAACCGCAACCGCTCGATCGTCGGCACCGCGCGCACGATCCGCTCGGCGAGCTCGTGCTCGAGCGGCGAGGGCGCGCCGAAGGTGAGCCCACGGGCAGCGGTCGAGCGTACGGCACGGACCACGGCGGGGGTCGCGTGTCCGAGGATCGTCGCACCCCAGGAGTTGACGAGATCGAGGTAGCGCCGACCGTCGATGTCCCAGAGGTGGGCGCCGCGCGCCCGAGCGAAGAATACCGGCGTCCCGCCCACGGCCGCGAAGGAGCGCACCGGACTGTCGACGCCCCCGACGAGGACGCGCCGGGCCCGGCGGAACGCGCGGCGGGAGCCCGCGCCCGGCCGGTGCTCGGTCACGGCAGGCCGGCCGCGAGATCGATCATGCGGCGAGGCGGCACCGCGAGGCAGGTGAAGATTGGCGTCTCGAGCGCCGTGTACCGGCTCGCCTCCGTCGGGCGGAGCGCCTGGACCAGGTCGAGGAACTCGGCCGGCGAGTCGCCCTCGAAGGCGAGGATGAACTCCGGGTCGTCGAGGCCGAAGGAGTAGCCGGTGTGGATCTGCACCTTGGGATAGGCGTGCCCGATCCGGAAGTGCTCGCCCATGATCCGACGGCGCTCTTCGAAGGGGAGGCCGTACCACTCGCGCTTCTTGACGAACGGGTAGACGAAGAGGTACCGCTGGCCGGTGGATCGGACGGTCGCCGTCTCCTGGCCGGCGTGCGCGTGGCTCCCGAGGTACTCCGATCGCCGTCCCATTCCGAGATAGCCGTACGGGAAATCGAGGTAGCCCCCGAGACCGCCGCCCCACAGCCGCGACTCGTACTCCTGGAACGACTCGAGCCGAGTTCCCATCATCCACACGAGGCCGTGAACGCCCGATTTCGTCCCGACAAGCGAGTAGGTCCGCACCGCGAGATCGTCGGGCCGCGCGAGCAGACGTCCCTCGAGATCCGCCAGGTCCCTCTCGCGCTCGGCCGCGGATTTGCGTCGCCACTCGGGACGGAGCGACCAGAAGAGGTACCGCACGAAATCCCGAGGCCCTTCCTCCTCCGCGCCGTGCGCCGGCGGCTGGCTCATCGCTTCTCCGTGCGGGCGAGATCCCCGGCAAAATAGCTGATGATGCACGACGCCCCGGCGCGGTGGATCGCCTGCAGCGACTCCCGGACGGCGGTCGCCTCGTCGATCCACCCGCGCGCCGCCGCCGCCTTCACCATCGCGTACTCGCCGCTCACCTGGTAGGCGGCGATCGGCAGGTCGAACTCCTCCTTCGCCGCCGCGATCACGTCGAGGTAAGGAAGAGCCGGTTTTACCATCAGCATGTCCGCGCCCTCCGTCACGTCGAGCCGCATCTCCCGCAGCGCCTCGCGCCGGTTCCGCCCGTCCATCTGGTACGTCCGGCGATCCCCGAACGACGGTGCGGAACCGGCCGCGTCGCGGAACGGGCCGTAGAAGCTCGAGGCGAACTTGGCCGCGTAGGCAAGGATCCCCGTGTCGGCGCGGTCGGCGGCGTCGAGCGCATCGCGGATCGCCGCGACCTGGTGGTCCATCATCGCGCTCGGCGCGACGAGATCCGCACCGGCGGTCGCATAGGCTACCGCGGCCCGGCCGAGCAGCGGCAGGGTCCGATCGTTGTTGACGCGCCCGTCGCGCACGATCCCGCAGTGCCCGTGGTCGGTGTATTCGCACAGGCACACGTCGGCGATCACCGACACCTCCGGGTCCGCCGACTTGATCGCACGGATCGCCCGGGGAACGGGACCTTCGGCGTCCCACGCCGAGGAACCCTCGGCGTCCTTTCGCTGCGGGATCCCGAACACAAGGACCGAGCGTACGCCCCTCTCGGCGAGCCGGCCGACCTCGTCCACGGTGGCCTCCACCGAGCGGCGCACGAGAGCTGGGAGATCGGGGTCCCCCGTCCAATCCGGCCCGTCCGCGACGAAGAGCGGTGCGACGAGCTGCGCCGGTCGAACCTCCCCCTCGGCGACCAGCTCGCGCAACGAGGCGACCCGGCGCAGCCTCCGCGGACGGGGGTGCGAGGTCGAGGGATCGCCGCCCCCGCGTGGCGAGGACCGCCTAGGCATCGTTGAGTTCCTTTGCGAGCAGCTTTGTAAGACCTTCCTCGGTACTTTTCGACGCGTCCGCGACGCGACGGGCGCCGGCGCGACGCAGCGCCGCGGCGGTGAAGCCCCCCAGGGCGTACGTCCGGACGCGTCCGATCCGCTCCCGGAAGAGGGCCGGGCCGAGCTGGCGACGGAAACCTTCCAACGCCGACGGGCTGGTCACGACCCACACGGACGCCCCGGAGATCCGATGGCGCTCGCGCCCCCGGAGCGGCGGTCCCTGGACCACCCGGTAGACGATGCGGGACAGGACCCGCGCCCCCCGACGTCGCAGCCGCCGGGCGAGTTCGGGGCTGGCACGCGCCGATCGCAAGTAGACCACGCGCCGCCCGGCGAGCGGCCCGAGCGACCGTTCGAGGGCCTGAGAGCCGCCGCCGGGAGCCGCGCGCACCGGGCCAAAGCCGGCCGACTCGAGCGCATGACGCGTGTCGTCCCCGACGGCGACGATCGCCGGGATGGCCTGCAGCCCCGACTTCCAGCTCGGATGGGCCCGGAGGAACGTATCGACCACGGCGCGGCTAGTCACGATCCACAGGTCGGGTGGCGGGTGGCGCTGGAGCCAGCGCGGGGGGGGACCGATATCGGTCGGTACCGTGCGGATCGCCTCCACCCGCACCGGGTCCCACCCGATCTCCCGAAGGCATCGGGTCACGCGCCGGAGCGACCCGGCACGGCCGATGATCACCGCCCGGCGGTCGGAAGGCCCGCTCATGACCCACGGCGACGCTCGCGGGCGCGGTCCGAACGCGGTCCGCCGATCGTCCTCAAGGCAGAGCCGACCCGCTCTCCGATCCGAACGGCTCGGCCCGGATCGCCGGAACCATCCGCGGCGATGCGAAGACGCCCCTCGACGGAGAACAGCTCAGCCCGGAGGGTAAGCCGGGGACCGCGCACGCGGGCGAGCGCGCCGAGGGGGAGATCGCAATCCCCCCCGAGCGCTCGCACGACCGCCCGTTCGGCCTCGGCGGCGGCTCGGGTCGGCGCATGATCGAGACGGACCACGGCGCGATGGGCTTCGCGGTCCCGGTCCCGAACCTCAACCGCGAGGGTACCCTGGGCCGGTGCCGGCAACCAGCGGCTCAGGGGAAGGTACTCGGTGATCCGATCCCCCCATCCCAGCCGTTCAAGACCGGCCGCGGCGAGCATCACCCCGTCGAGCCCTCCGGCCCGGACCTGCTCGAGGCGCGTGCCGACGTTCCCCCGAAGCGGTACGACCTCGATATCCGGCCGTTCGGAGAGGAGTTGGGCACGGCGGCGGAGGCTGCTCGACCCGATCCGGGCCCCGCGAGGAAGGGAAGCGAACGCTCCGGCGGAGCGAAGCACGAGGCAGTCGCGGGGATCGGCCCGGCGGGGATACGCGGCGACGTGGACCGCGCGCTGGGGGCGGGCCGGCAGGTCCTTGGCGCTGTGCACCGCGAGATCGATCGCCCCCGACTCGAGTTGCCGGTCGATCTCGTCCGTGAAATCGAGGGCCGGCGCGCTCCGCCGGATCCGATCGCCGCGGGTGGAGATCGGCACGATCTCGTACGTCGTCCGCGGCGCGAACCGTCGTAGGCCCCGGACCACCAGCTCGGTTTGGGCGAGGGCCAGCGGGCTGCCCCGCGTGCCGATGCGGAGACGTCCGGTCACGGACCGGGAGAGGTCTCGTCCCGGAAAAGCTCGAGCACGTGGCGTCGAAAGAGGTCCATCTCGGGGCCGGTCGGGAGTCGGCGGAGCTCGCGTGAGGGCCCCTCGAGCAATCGTCGCACGATGCGCTCGGAGCAACGCTCGAACGCCGCTCGGGCGGTGTCCTCCACGGCCCCGGCATGATGCACGGCGCGCTCCCACTCCTCCCGGCGGACCTCTTCGGCCCACCCCCGGAGCTCCGAGATCCACGGTTCCACGGCGGCCGCCGCGAGCTCGCGGATCCCGCGCTCGGCGGCTCGGTCGACGGTCTCCGTCATTTCGGCGAGCCGGCTCGCCGGGAGCCTGCCCCGGGGGAGGCCGTCGAGGTCGATGAGCTGGGTCCCGTCACGAAGGCCGATGTCGGGGTCGATGTTCCGGGGGAGTCCCAGATCCACGAACCACCGCGGGCCTCCCGTGACCGGCAGATCGTGGACGCCGAGCAGGCGCCCCGTCGTTTTCGCGGCGGCCACCACGGCGTCCGCGCGGACCAGCGCGGGTCCCATTTCCTCTGACGGTACCGCAGCGACTGCGGTCCGGCCACGCCACGCCTCGTCCGGCGGATGGCGGCGATAGACGACCGTCACGCGAGCGAACGGCGCGAGCCGCTCGGCTACGCGCCGGCCCACCGTGCCGGCTCCGAGGACCAGCACGCGGGCGTTCGCCGCGGGAATGCGGGGGCGGAGCCATTCGACCGCCAGATCCGCGACGGATCCGGTCTCGGCCCCGTCGAGGCACGCGGCCCCAGCCGCGGCGGCCACGAACAATCGCCGGAGGATCGGCCGCGGATGGCGGCTGAGCACGCTCCCCGTCGCCGCGCGTACCTGTTCGCGTACCTCCCGTTCTCCGGGGGCCCGCGATTCGAGCCCGCCCGCGATGCGATAGAGGTGACGGACCGCTTCGGCATCGGACCGGGCCATCCACGGGCCGGTGCGGCCGAGCTCCCTCTCGGCTCGGTGCTCTAGTGTGGGATCCGGGCTGACCGCGAACACGACCAGTCGCTGACAGGTGCGGAGCATCGCGAGCTCCCGGATCCGTGCGTCGTCCGCGAACCATGCGCGCAGCCGCTCGGGCGTCACGTCGGCGACCGAACCTTCGAGATCCGCCACGCCCACCTGCCAGAGGTTCCGCTCGAACGAGACGAGCCGCAATCGTTCCACCGGGTCGCGCTCGAGCACCGAGCGGCTGCTCGGCAATTGGGCGGTATGACCCGGGATCGGCTCCGGGCCCAGCACGACCCCCGCCATCGGCGGCCTTCCGAGGGTCGACCCGCTTTATTCGGGGACGTATGAACCACCGCGGGCCTGTCGGCCATCGTCCGGGGAGTTCCGGACGGGCCCGGCCGGTGGACTGCCGCGGCCTATCGAACGTCGAACGTGGCGAACGACGGCGGGCGCTCCCAGAGCTGTTCGAGGTGGTGCCGGGCGATTACCGGCCGCGTCGCGTCCACCGCCCGGTCGAACGACTCCTGGTCGTCGAAGATCGAGATCGAGACCTCCACCGGCGCATCGCGCTGGAGGAGCACGTAGGTCGCGCGACACCCCGGCTGCGTCCGAAGCGCCGCGGCGTGCTCGAGCGCCGCCGTCACGACCGCCGCTTCCTTCCCCCGCTTCACCGTGACCGTCGCCATCCCGCAGATCATGGGGCCACCGGGCGGAGAGAGCGCCGGCGCGGCGATAGCGGTGCCGGCCCGCGGCCGACGTTCCCCTGTCCCGTCACATGTCGGCACTGCCGTTATCCCCCACCTCTCTCCCCCACCCTCCGATGACGTACTACGAGGTCGACCTCAAGTTGCGGCACGACTGCCCCTACGCTACCTTCTCGAGCGAGCATCCCACGGCGGTGCTCTCCCACTGGTGCAACTGGAGCCGCGACGTGCTCGAGATCGCGGATCCGGCCGCGGGCATCGATCGGCTCGCCCCCGCGATCCGGCGGCTGCTCCGCGCGACCCGGGCCACCCCGATCCGATCCTCGCGGCTCGGCGAGCACTTCCGGATGATCCTCCAGCACTGTGCCTGCGACGCCCTTCCGCCACCGACGCTCCCCACGATCGAGCAGCGGAACTGCCTCAACCTCCAACCGATGGTCTACACGAAGGGCTGGGAGTTCTACCGGGTCGTTGCGTTCTCCGATCGCGACCTCCAGTCGCTGTTCCGGGACCTCCGGAAGAACTGCGAGGTCGAGCTGATCGCACGTCGTACGGTCCCCGAGGAGGCGATCCACGACCGCCTGATGGTGTCGACCGGGACCCTCCTGAGCGGTCTCACCGACCGCCAGGCGCGGGCGCTGGTCATTGCGCTCGACCACGGCTACTACAACTTCCCGCGCCGAGCTTCGTCGGTCGAGATCGCGGAACGGCTCGGCACCCCGCGCACGAGCTTCGTCGATCATCTGCGCAAAGCTCAGAACAAGGTGATCCAGGCGGTGGGACCGTACTTGCGGATGCGGGCGGCGACCGACTACGCCGGATAGGTGGACCGCCGTCACATGACGGTCCCAAGGTTATGGGCCGGCGCCCACCTCCGTAGCGAGCGGCCATGAAGGCGAAGCTAACGTACACGGGAATCCGCGTGAAGGACCTCGACCGATCGATCGCGTTCTACACGAAGCTCCTCGGGATGAAGGAGGCGGGCCGGACCACGATACCGGGCTCGAAGGGGGAGGCCGTGTCGCTCGTCAGCGAGGACGGCGGTCACGCGCTCGAGCTCAACTACTACGGCAAGGGCAGCCGCTTCGCGACGCCGTACTCGGTCGGGGAGGGACTCGACCATCTGGCGTTCCAGGTCGAGGACCTCGAGAAGTTCCTCGCCGAGTCCGGGAAGGCCGGGGCTCCGGTCGCGCTACGGATGGAGAACGGGTCGGCCAAGTGGGCCTACGTCGAGGACCCGAACGGGATCTGGCTCGAGATCTTCGCCTGACGGAGGACCGAGGTCCGCGCCCGAAGGCACGTTCCCCTGGCGAACAAAAAAAGGGTTCCGAGGCGAGGCTCCGGTGTGGGAACTCTACGAGGAGATGCGGATCCAACGCACGTTTCCACCGGAGGCCTAGGGAGGAGGGGGAGCCGTCCCCTCCGTGCGATCTCGACGACGCCGTGCGACGAGCCAGACTCCCACCGCGAGGGCCACCGCGAGCGCCGGGAGGAGAGCCAGGAGAAGGACGGAGTCGATCGGGTACGCCTGCCCGCCGACGATCGGAGCCTGCGTGAACACCACGGAGACGTTCGCGTTGCCGCTGTGGATGGTCACGTTCCCTTCCACGGGCGAGACCGTGTACCCGGGGACTTCGGCGACCGCGAAGTGGTAGGTGCCGTTGGGAACCCCGAATTCGGCCGTCGACGTATTCCAGCTCGAGCTCGCGTTGTCGAGGGATAGGTTCCATTCCTCGCCCGGAGGCAGACCGACCTCGCCGAACGACAGCGAGTACAGGAACGGCTCGAAGGTGACCGGAACGACCTGGGCCAACCCCTCCACCTGGATGAGACCCCCGGACGGAAAGTAGCCCGAGGCGGAGGCGACGAACAAGTACGACCCGTTCGTTTCGTTGAAGGAGATCGTGGACGTCGCTCCGATGACAGCGCTCTGGGTCGCCCCGTTGATCGTCAGGTACCAGGTCGCCCCGATCGCCAATCCGGTCTCGGAGAAGAGCACGGAGTAGGTGGCATTCGGCACCCCGTCGTAGACCCAGCTGAGCGAGTTCGAGCCTTCGTCCGCGACGACGATCCAGTCCCCCGCGCTGACATCCGCGGCCCCCACGGGACCCTCCCCGACCGCCACCTGAGCGACCGCCGCGTCCCGGGTCGCGTTGACGACGGTCACGTTGCCGCTCCCCTCGTTCGTGACGAGGATGTTCCCGGCGCGGGAATCGTAGATCACGCCGAGCGGCGCCGTCCCG
>Ga0187782_10000772_pt1 | contig 22385 bp, 20 predicted proteins | sample 0715_SJ02_MP15_2_FD_132454 | JGI IMG/M metagenome (GOLD analysis project Ga0187782, IMG submission 132454) | Tropical peat soil microbial communities from peatlands in Department of Meta, Colombia - 0715_SJ02_MP15_20_MG | ecosystem: Environmental > Terrestrial > Soil > Wetlands > Peat | place... | reverse complement strand
TTGACCAAGTCGCCTACTTCGCCGACCGTGTAATTGCCCGACGCGATGTTGAACACACCCGAAATCTTATGGTTCGCCTCGATGGCACGAATGTACGCCGTCACCGCATCCTGGATGCTCAAAATGGGCCTCCAGATGGAAGGATTGTTGATGGTGATGGTTCGCTCTTTCATGGCGTGCTTGAACATGGTATTGATGATCAGATCAAAGCGCATGCGCGGGCTATAGCCCGAAATAGTTCCTTTCCGCAGCGAAATGACCGAAAAATTGTCGTCGACCAGTTGCAGCGCAGCCTGCTCACCCTGCAATTTGGAAATGCCGTAGGGGTAGCTAGAGCTCACCGGTCGGGTCTCGTCGTAGAGTTCGTTTTCCGTATATCCGTACACGGAGCAGGAGCTCGCGTAGATATACCTCTTTACCTTGGCCTTTTTTGCTGTGTACGCCAGGTAGGAGGGGGCGGCGGCGTTGAAGACGAAGTTCTTGCTGGGTGAATACTCCGCCATCGGGTCGTTGGAAAGACCCGCTAAGAAAACGACTTGTTCATAGGGTTCGAGATCTTCCTCGGTCAGTTGAAAGATGTCTTTGTTGATGATCCCGACTTGCCGAGGCAGGTGATTGCCGAACCAGAACAGATCCACGACGTCTACCTTATAGCCCCGGTCCAGCAGTTTGGGGATCAGGGCAGAGCCCACGTAGCCCGCTCCACCAGCGATGAGGAGTTTCACGATCCCTCCTAGAGTTTGATAAGGTTCGACTAAAAGTTGAATTCAGCGGATTCCGGCCGGGACAACCACTGGGCCAGCGTTTGCGCGCTTCGATCCCTGTCCGAGAGCGTCACATCCTGGATCGGCCACTCAATGCCGATTTCGGGGTCATCCCAGCGAATGCCGGATTCGCCTTTGCTGCTGTAGAGCCCGGTGCACTTGTATTGAATCTCCGCTACGTCGGAAAGAACGCAGAAACCCCGGGCGAAGCCGGCCGGGGCCCAGACCTGCCGTCGATTTTCGGCCGACGCTTCAACACCCACCCACTTCCCGAGCGTGGGTGATCCTTTGCGAATATCCACCGCAACTAAGAAGGCACTGCCGAGCGAAACGCGCATCAACTTGCCCATGAGGGGTGCCCATTGGAAGTGCAAGCCGCGCAAGACTCCCTTGGTAGAGCGGGAATGATTGTCTTGGACAAAATGAGTGGGTAAGCCGTTTTTCTGGAATTGATCCTCTCGAAAGGTCTCCATGAAAAAGCCACGGGCGTCTCGAAAAATGTCGGGAACGATCACAACAACATCCCGCAAGGATCTTGACTCGATTTTGAATTCCATTGTTTCCTACGACCCCGCCAAGGCTGTCAAAAGGAACGAGAAGCGATCACACGACATGGGCCAAACGAATCATGCGTGTTACCTGAGCAATTGGTCAGGGCTTTCAACAGGGATTCGGCGCAGCACTTTCGCGGGGTTTCCAACAACAATCGTGTGGGCGGGCACGTCTCTGGTCACCACGCTTCCAGCGCCCACAATCGCGTCCTCTCCGATCGTGACGTTTGCCAGAATGGTGGATCCGGATCCGATCGAAGCACCCTTCTTGACGATCGTCTTTTCCACTTTCCAGTCCGCTTCGGTCTGCAACTCGCCCGTCGGTGTTGTCGCGCGAGGGTAAGAGTCATTGATGAATGTCACGCCGTGACCAACAAATACGCAGTCTTCAATGGTCACACCTTCACAAACAAAGGTGTGGCTTGAGATCTTGCAGCGCCGCCCCACACGGGCGTTCTTTTGGATTTCAACGAAGGCACCTATTTTTGTCTCATCGCCGATCTCGCATCCATACAAATTGACGAATCTCGAAATCTTCACCGCTTGCCCCAGTTTTACATCCGGAGCGATGGAGCAAAATTCGTTCACAGGCGGACAAACTCCCCTCTCTTCTGGATCGAAGACTCGGCGGCTTCCAGCATTCGCACCACCCGCAAGCCGGCATGGCCATCGTTGAAGGGCGTCTTGCGATTCATGATGCAATCGGCGAAATAGTTCAGTTCCACGTGAAGCGCCTCCACTTGCTCGACCTGCGGCGCCCACATGTCTCCGGAACGATAGCTCACCAGAAGATCTCGAATTCCTTCTCCCGATTCGATTTGAACCCCCTTGTCATACACGCGGATTTTTTCGTCCGCAACGAGATCGTTCCAGACCAGCATTTTTTTCTGGCCGCCGATCAGCGTGGTGCGAATTTTCACAGGCGAAAGCCAATTGACATTGATGTGCGCGATCACGTTTCGCGGGAAGTAAATCGTCATGAACGCAACATCTTCAACTCCATTCAGATGTTTCTCACCAGTCGCCACAATGGCTTCCGGCTCACTCTTGATGATGTGATCCATGATCGCTAAATCATGCGGCGCGAGATCCCAAATGACGCTGACATCGTGCTGGAACAGTCCTAGGTTCACGCGCAGGGAATCGTAGTAGTAGAGTTCGCCGAGCGCGCCACTATCGGTCAGTTCGCGGATTTTTCGCACCGCTCCGGTGAACAAGAAGGTGTGGTCCACCATGATGGTCAGGTTCTTCCGAGCCGCTAGCTCGATGAGTTCTTCTGCTTGGGCTGAACTCGATGTAAAGGGCTTCTCAATAAAGACGTGCTTCCCGTTCTCGAGAGCCCCCTTGGCCAACTCGTAATGAGTCCAAACCGGCGTGACAACCGCCACTGCATCTATGTCCGGCGAACGCAAGATCTCTTTGGCATCGGAAACTGTCCGCATGCCGGGGTAGGTCTTCCGAACGCGTGCCAGCGCCGCCTGGCTTTGGTCGCAGACCATTTCTGTCCGCGTCGAGTCCAATCCCTGTAGATTCCGGACAACGTTGGGTCCCCAATATCCGTAACCGATTACACCGACTCGTATCATGGTTTCCTTATGGTCTGTAGAAATGGGTTTGAAGTGCGCGATCGAAAGCACTGACTGGTCCTACGCCGATTGAATCCGTCGCTGACCTCGTCAGAATCCGCACCCGATCGCATTGGAAATTGGCTCAAGGAGTACCTGAAGCTGCCAAAACTCGGGCCCGGCGAGAGCGATGCCGTGAATTTAGTGGGCACCGTCCCCCGCAAGAACCGCAAGCGGAGTAGCGAGAAGAATCTTGAGGTCTAGCCAGAGCGACCAGGTCTGTGAATACCGCAGGTCCAGACGGACCATGTCATTAAAGCAAATGCGGCTCCGACCATTCACTTGCCATAAGCCCGTGACGCCGGGTTTCACTTCGAGAACCCTGCGACGGTGCCAAAAATCATACACTTCGAACTCGTAGGGCACGGGAGGGCGCGGGCCCACTAGAGACATCTCACCGCGCAAGACGTTCCAGAATTGAGGAAACTCGTCGAGGCTGGTCTTACGCAAGAATCTTCCGATCAGTGTTACGCGTGGGTCGTTCGTAATTTTGTAAACGACGGGTTCGCCCTCGCCGTTTTGTTGCATTTTTGCGCCGGCAATGAAGCTCCGGACAAATTCGCGGTGAATCCTCGGGTCATTGTCCGTATACATCGTACGAAACTTCAGGCACATGAATTTCTTACCGAATTGGCCGAGGCGCTCTTGTTTGAATATGACCGGCCCTTTGGACGTCAGCTTGATTGCCAAAGCGATCGCCGCCAGGAAAGGGGAGAGGATGAGCAGCAACAGGCTGCTACCTGCGATATCAATACCTCGCTTCACGATTCTCGGGAGCCGTTTCTTCGAATCCTTGTCAGAAAGATCCGGGTAGAGCTTGATATCGGCCACTCGATCCGGGTGATCCTTATCCCAGCTTTCTGGAAAGACGTGTACTGTGACGACCAGTTGCGATGCCAGCTTCGGGCCCAGATTCTCCCGCAAGACCTTCACAACCTTGGAATGGAGGAGTTCGGTGATGGGGGTGCTTCCTTGCAGGTTGATCTCGGTAAAGATCACGGCAAGTATTCTGCCGTCCTCATACCACCCAGTTATATCGGTCTCACGGGTCGCATCGGAAACGATCGTGGTCAGTCGCTCGACATAATTTCGGCCGTCCCCATTCTTGTATATCCCATCGGGCTCCAGCAGCATCAGTACGAAAGGTTTGCGAGATCGCTCCGCTCTCCTACGTTCGTGGGCGAGTATGGCGTGGAAGGCTCGTTGTGGAAGAATGTCGTCTTTGCCGGCTGGCTTGTGACCAAGGTGTGCCACCAACCTTTGGAGATCTCCTCCCTGTGACGCTTGATTACTGAGGGCGGATATCTTTATGCTGCGTTTGGCCATTGATGATTCCCTGTACCAAGTACCATGCGACAAAAACTGCAACGCCGTGTGAAACCTGTCACGATCAAAAAAGCGCGGCAGCCTATCGAGACCGCGCTTGGTTCTATGCCATTCCTCCTTCTAGTAAAGGGTGAGAAGCGATCGGGTTGACAGCGGGTGCCCGGCTCGGGCCGATAGGCCTCACGCAGGACCGATCAATCTCGAGTGCAACTGAGCGACGCAGCAGCGAAACGGAAACCACGATGCGATGATTCCCCTTGAAAGTAAGCAGAATGCCTTCCAGGCCGCTGAGCGCATCACTCTCGATCCGAACTTTCTGACCGACTTCCAAGTAGGGCCAGGGTTCCGCACGAAGGCCCGAGCCAACCAGGGTTTGGACAGCTGCCATTTCCTTCTCGTCAACTGGGACGGGCACTCGGCCACGTCCGACGATCGCAATCACACCCGGCGTTACAAGAATAGGTAAGCGATTGAGGACATCGAACTGGCAAAACACGTAACCAGGGAAAAGCGGCGCCTTAACTTGCCTTAGGTTTCCGTTCCAGCGCTTCTTGGTCTCATACGTGGGGAGCAGAGTTTGATAACCCTTCCCAGAAAGCAGCACGGCAGTGGAGCTTTCCCAGCGAGTTCTGACCTGGAGTGCGAACCATCGCTGGTTATCGGTCTCGAGGGCCATATGACTCCTTCGGATGTTGCTAGGGATCACATCCGACAGGCTACCGCCATAAATCCATCCCACCGCTGCGATAGTTATCGCAACTAGCCTGCCAGACTGCGGTTCGCGTTGCCTGAAAAGACACAGATCTAACGTGCTGAAAAAAAGGATGTTAAGACCTTCTCCCCTGACCCTACTCGGCAGGTGCCAAGAAGTGCTGTTCAATGAGGTCAAATCGAGTGAAAAGTCTTGCCATGATTGTGCTAAGGGGTTTCCTCGCCGAATCCTCTTCTTGGTTCTGTTTGTCGTTGCGCCATCGTACGTAAGTGTAGCAAATTCATCACCTATGAGGATTCCCCTCGACGAGTATCGCGCGCGTGCGCTGTACTTCGCCGCAGTTCTCCTGATCGCAGGTGGTTTGGCTTATTTTGCGGGTAAAGTTTGGCTCGCCGCTTATTGGGATGCCTCTTGGGATCTAAATCGCATGTCTCGTGCTGCTAACCTGGAACCAACCAACGCCGCCTACTGGGATCGCTTAGGTTGGTACGAGAAGTGGAACTTCGAGCGACGTGACTTGCGCCGAACCGTTGCCTATTTTGAACGCGCTACGGAAGCAAATCCGCGATCCGATATATATTGGATGGATTTGGCGGATGCTTATGAGGCTCTTGGCCAGCCGGAGCGGTCCCGAGAAGCATTCAAGAGGGCTCAGTCAGTTCATCCGATCTCCTCTGATGTAGCGTGGCGGTACGGCAATTTCCTGCTGCGACGAGGAGAGTATCGGGAGGCCTTCGCCGAACTGCGCCGCGCTCTGGAGAGCGATTCCAGTCTTACCGTCGAAGCTATCTCCGAATGCTCGAAAGCCGCTGACGATCTTCCTAGGGTTCTAGCCGAGGTTTTGCCCGCCGAGAATCGATACTACCTCACTGCGATGAATTACTTCCTCGGTCAGCATCAGGTTGACGCCGCGGCGACTGTTTGGGACCAATTGTTGAAACTAAAGCAAGGCGCGCAAATGACGCAGGTTGTACCCCTCATTAACGAGCTGATCCGCGAGGAACGTGTGGAGGAGGCTTTGCGGGTCTGGCAGCAGGCGTTGAAAGCCACCAACTGGCCACAAGAGCAATCTGGGGATTCATCAGCCGTCTTTAATGGCGGATTTGAGCACGACTTGCTGAACGGAGGCTTTGACTGGCGGGAAGATGCTATTCCGAGCGCGGCATTCCACTCCGATGACGACGTGGCCCATTCCGGTAGGTGGGCAGTCCGAATCACGTTCGACGGCAGCAGCAATCCGGATTTTCGAAATCTGTGGCAGGTTTGTCCAGTCGAGCCCGATCGCCATTATCATTTTGCGGCCTACGTGCGCGTGGAGGGAATCTCGACCGATAGCGGCGTACGGTTTGCAATCCATGATACCCTCCGTCCCGCAGCGCTTCAAATTCTTACCCCAGACCTCGTTGGCACTCATCCCTGGTCTCTCCTCGAAGCAGACCTGGTCACTGGCCCAGAAACGCACCTACTGACGATTGCTCTAAGGCGTTTGCCCAGCTGGAAGTTCGACAACAAACTTCGCGGAACAGTTTGGGTGGACGACGTGTCCCTGGTTCCCACACAGGAAAACCGTCGATGACCTCGGTCCGAGTCGGGATTTGCAGTCTCGTTGCTTTTTCCGTTCTAGCACACGGGGCGGTGGAGACTTGGTCGGCCTTCGTTCTAGAGATCGGAGCAGCTGCCCTCTTCCTGCTGTGGGGTATTCTCGCCCTTCGCGAGCGACGAGTCGAGATTCGTTGGAACTGGCTCTATGTGCCGATGCTCACGTTAGGGGGGCTCGCTTGTCTCCAACGTCTCGTCGGACTCTCGGCTTATCCGTACGCGACCAAGATCGAGTTGCTGAAGGCGAGCGCTTACCTTTTGGTCTTCTTCCTCAGCGTCGAATCGTTCAAGACCGTGGAACGGTGGAGGTCTTTTGTTTGGTTCCTGGTGATCTTTGGAGCCCTTGTCGCCATTCTCGCCATCGCCCAGTATTTCACTTTCCAGGGAAAACTTTACTGGTTTCGCGTGCTTCGGCCAGGGGTCATACCCTTTGGCCCGTTTGTAAACCACAACCATTTTGCAGGGTTTGTGGAGCTCATCAGCCCTCCCGGTCTGGCCATGCTTTTGACAGGCACAGTGCAGCGGGACAAGCTGCCCTTGCTCATTTTCCTGTGCGCGCTTCCCATTGGAGCGCTTGCTCTTTCCGCCTCACGAGGTGGCATTCTCAGTTTCCTGGTGGAATGTGTGTTGTTGATATTCGTGGTCCGAAACAGAGAGGCACGAAAGAGGCAATGGCTGATGACCGGCGGTCTCGCCCTGGTGGCGGCATTACTGGCCGTTTGGCTAGGCTTGGGAGGAACCGTACAGAGGTTTGGGCTTTTGGCTCGCGGCGACGTTTCCAGCAATCGGCGGGTATCGATATATGAGGATACTTGGAAGATTGTTCACGACCATCCATGGACAGGTACCGGGGTTGGAACGTTGGAGACTGTCTTCCCCCGCTATGAGAGTTATTATGACGGGCTCGTAGTTGACCACGCCCATAATGACTATCTGGAGTTGCTGGCCGAAACGGGTTTTATCGGGGGGGCTTGTATGCTCGGCTTCATCGTCCTCCTTCTATGGCGTGGAGCATCCAATCTCCGTCAGGCCAGGACTCCTGGTGCTCGAGGTGTCTACTCCGGAGCCCTCATCGCGTGCGTCGGACTCTTGATACACAGCCTCATAGATTTCAACCTGCACATTCCCTCCAACGCCCTGCTGTTTTTGGTCCTCGCCGCTGCAGTCACGCACGGTCACGAACCTCGCCGGAGTTTTCCACAGGATTCGCTCCCTTCCTAGCATTTCCGCTTGACCCTATCGAAATGGGGCAATAACATCCGGGCCTCGCGCCTCGGGTTCACGGTGATCTACTTCGCTCGGGTGGGTATACGTGTCAGCCAAGCTGAAGGTCTTCATCGTTTCTGAAAATCGCCTACTGCGCGACGCGCTTGCCCGCATCTTTGAACAGGAGCCGGATCTCCATGTCGTCGGAGCGGCTCGTCTTTGTCGGGAGGCGACGGAGATCTCGACGGCGCGTCCGGATGTGCTTCTTCTGAATCCACCCGCACTGGCGATTTCCGATCTCAGTGACCTCACCAGGATTCGCCGTAGGGCGCCCCAGCTCAAAATCGTGGCTTTTGGCATGGAGGAGAGCGAAGAGGCGTTCCTTGCGGCGGTTCGCGCTGGCGTAGTTGGCTATGTGCTGAAGGATGCGTACTCAGCAGATATCGTCACGGCCGTGCGTTTGGCGGCCAGAGGAGAGGCGGTATGCCCCCCCCGGCTGTGCTTATGCTTGTTCGCGCATTTTGCCAACCAGCCCACGGGCATGCCCAGGCTCCGCCTTCGCACACGTCTCCCCTTAACGCGGAGAGAGCAAGAGCTCGTCCCCATGATCGCTCAGGGGCTCACGAACAAGGAGATTGCTGCGCAGCTAAACCTCTCTGCTCAGACGGTGAAGAACCATGTGCATCGCATATTGCAAAAAGCCGGCAGCAACCGTCTTGCGGTTCAGGAACAATGCAGAATGCCCGAACTCTCTCCATAGTTTTCGATCTCACCGTCCCACGGGCGGCAAGTGGTGATGGTGGGGATTGCAGATTCCGTAGCGAGTGGACCAGCAGCAATCTCTCTTCGGCAATTAGACACTTCCTCCTCCACGAAATCTTCTCAAAGAAGGCTCCGTGCGCAGCCGACTCACCCTCATAGATGAGCCGCGGGCGGTTTCGTTATGAGGCTGCGCCCACCGATGTCCTCACTTTCCGGCGATTATAATCTTGTTGCGCACGCGGAACTCGTCGGTGTTTGACGGAGCTTGACGCTACGTTCGCCACATGAACTTTAGGAGTTTCTAGGTCCTCAGCATAAAAAATTCCAAAGCGAACCCTTGAAGTCAGCGAATTCCGACAGTTTGTTCTAAATAACCAGGCGTAGAATGTTACGTGAGAGTTTGACCCAGCCCCAAAGGAGGAAGCTTGAGACTGTGGGTCAATGTTGCGGTTTCGGCGATTCTGTTAGTCGGACTGACTGGTTGCGCCGGATCGAGCGCTGGATCGGGTTCCGTGTCCAACGGTGGGGGCGGGGGCGGCAATGCTCAACCCAGTGAAGTGAAAGTGCTCACCTATCACAACGACAATATGCGCACAGGCCAGGATCTGAATGAGACAACGCTCACGACAAGCAATGTGACGTCGGGCCAGTTTGGGCTGATTGGAACCATCACAGTCGACGGTCTGGTAGACGCCGAACCACTGTATGTTGGAGGCATGACCATTAACGGCGGGGCGCATAATGTGCTTTTTGTTGCTACCGAGAACGATTCGGTCTATGCGTTTGACGCGGACACGTTCGGGCAGCTTTGGCACACGTCCGTGCTGGAAAGCAATGAGACGGTTCCTTCGACCAGCGATGTCTTCGGTTGCTCACAAATTGAGCCCACCTTGGGAATCACCTCCACACCCGTAATCGATCCGAACGCAGGTCCCAACGGCACGATTTTCGTTGTGGCCATGTCGAAGGCCGGCACTACGTTTCACCAACGCTTGCACGCTCTAGACCTCACGACCGGACTCGACAGAATGACGGCGGCCGATATTCAGGCCACTTTCTCCGGCTCGGGCACGGGCAGTTCCGGCGGCGTGCAGACCTTTGATCCGCAGTTCTACGCAGAACGTGCCGCGCTGCTGCTGCTGAATGGTGCGATTTATACGACGTGGACTTCGCACTGCGACCATGCGAGCTACACGAGTTGGGTTATCAGCTACAATGAGTCGACACTTGCGCAGCAAAACGTATTGAATCTCACAGCGAACGGGACAACCCAAGGCGGTGCAGAGGGCGGAATCTGGATGGCAGGTGCCGGACCGGCCGCGGATTCTTCCGGGAACATCTACCTTCTTGTGGGAAATGGAACGTTCGACACGACGCTCAATGGAAGCGGATTCCCGAACCAAGGCGACTACGGCAACTCCTTTCTGAAGCTCTCAACGACGAGTGGGAACCTCGTCGTAGCCGACTACTTTACGATGCACAACGCCTGTTGTGTCTCTGGCGTGTCTGAATCAAACACGGACACAGATCTTGGCTCGGGCGGTGCCATGGTGCTACCCGATCTAATGGACAGCCAGAACAACACGCATCATCTGGCCGTCGGTGCGGGAAAGGACTCGAATATGTACATCGTAGATCGCGACAATATGGGCAAGTTCAACCCGAACAATGACAGCGCGATTTACCAGGAGCTCAGTGGCGGGTTAAGTGGAGGAGTCTGGTCGGCCCCGGCGTACTTCAATAACGTTGTTTACTACGGCCCAACAGGAAATAGTCTGCTCGCGTTTTCCATTTCGAACGCCACACTGAGCGGCACACCTATGAAATCGTCCAACACATTTGGTTATCCAGGCACGATGCCGAGCATCTCCGCGAATGGCAATTCCAGCGGCATCGTATGGACAGTACAAACAGGAAGTCCAGGCACGCTTTTCGCCTACAATGCGTCAAATCTTAGCCAGCTTTTCAGCGGGACTGTCGTTGCTCAGGCCAGTGCCAAATTTGCAACGCCGATGATCGCCAATGGCAAGGTCTACGTGGGAACGGGGCCAACGAGTAATTCAAACGGCGGCTCCGTTGCGGTCTTTGGCCTGCTCAAACAGCAGGCTGCCAAGATCTTCAAGAAGTCAAGGTCGCGTTCCTGAGTGCCCTATTGTCGCTCGCAAGGAGACTCGACGCGGAAGCCGGCCAGTACAATGCTCGCGAGCCCGCAGCCAACCGGCAAGAACCGTGGCTCGTGCGTTGTTGTTCAAACGGCCTCGTCTCACTTTGAGATTTCCCTCGCCCCTATGAAATGGATTTCCTCTACTGAGCATTATTTTGACCTTCTTAGCCAGTTGGCAACTCAGTTCGATACCGATACAAGTTAACCGGCACGTTATGAGAGGCTCGCATCTGCATTTTGCAGGCTAACTGGCATGGCTGTTGCCAGGTATGAGTGAGTTCGCCGTGTCGCCAGTTTGCCGACCGGGTGTTAACGGACTAGTTAAGAGGAGCGGATTCATGAAAAAGTATGAGAAGCCCAGTCTTAAGGGACTGGGGCTGCTTCGCGTGGTTACTACCCAATTTAGCGACCCACCGCCCAGTTATGGGTCCGGCTCCGGGAACTCGGGGCAGGATCACAAGCATTGGTATGGAAATGGGCACGGCTTGCCTGGCGAATTGATCTAACTTCCAGAAGGCGGGGAGTATGTCTCAGCCAGCGACAACTTTCCCGCCTTCCCTAGAAAACCACTCGCTGGGAAAATCGCCGGAAGAGCTACGAGATGATCAACCACCAGAGTCGGCCAAAGCGCATGGAGCAAGTGGTCGCGCAAAAAGCAACTGATGACTGGCTGCTGTTCAACGTGAGTAATGGAAATTACTACTCGCTAAACGATATTGGCGGCAGGATCTGGGAACTCTGCGACGGAACTCGCACCGTGTCGCAGCTGGTCACGGCCCTTGCGGCAGAATACGACGCTTCGACGGAGGTCCTTGAGAAGGACATCGTGGAACTGCTCGAAGGCCTCCAGGAGGGCAAGCTGATCGTTTAGAAGAGCGGTTCCGTCCATCGATTCGTCCAACTCTCCTTCTTAGCCCGACAGATATGTCCTGGGAACAGGATCTCTCCGCTGAGCACACCGGATTTAGACAGCCGTAGCGCTGTGCGGTGCATAGGTTAACCAGCAGTTATCCATAATTCGCGGACGCATTTTGCCGACCTACTGGCACGTAAGTTGCGAGCGTAAATGAATTGGCCATCTCGCCATCTTGTCGACGGGGTGTCCGAGGGGCCGGTTTGGAAAGCATCGAGTCCGGCGAAATCAGCACGGCGAACTTGTTTATCAACTGACGTTAAAGGAGCTGCGGATGAAAAAGTATGTAAAGCCGAACCTGAGGGCGCTTGGTTTATTGCGCATGGTTACTCAGGCCAGACTTAGTTGCCCCAACGGGTGCGAACCCGGGTGAGGTAGTTTGGGAGGCGGGGAGGTAAAGTCCAGCCGTCGCGACAACCTCTCCGTCCCCCGTTTTAAAAATCGGGACGATAAACAATGAAACGGCGATTTCGAATCTCCCATGTCGCTCTTCTCTTGCGAGTGTTTGCCTTCGCTGCGGCCGTCCCTTACCTGCTAAGGCTGAAAATATCCACCGTCGCACGCATGCTCGAACCCGACACGGACCCCTTGGCCGTGCCCGAAGACAAAATTCGGAGGATCGCCTCTTACGTCGAGATGGCCATCCGCCACGGCAAGCCTTTCGTGCGCCCAGGATGTTTGACGCGCGGGCTGACGCGCTACTACTTCCTGCGAAGGGCCGGGATGGATCTAACCCTGTGCTTCGGTATGGGCCGGCACGATACGGAGGTCATAGCCCATTGCTGGCTCGTAAACAACGGAGAACCATTCCTCGAATGCGAGGATCCGCGGCCTCTCTACGTAGAGATGTACCGGATTTCGCGCTTGGCCAGCCGGGCACCTGTATTCGCTAAGGCATGCTAGCCACCGACGCTTTCAAGCCTATGAACAAAATGGAGACATCGCGAACGTATCGCTTCCATGGGCTGGAGTTCCGCGTGCGCTGTTCGGCGGCCATGGGGGCATTTCTGGATGATCGATTTCGAGTGCTTCCCCCAGAAGGAGACCTGCGGGGAACAATTTCACTCGATTTTTGGTCCGTGCCTGATCCCAGCCAGCACTGCGTTGAGAAACCTCCAGGCCAGGAACGAATTTTCTACGATTTTCCGCGTGGCGAAGCCTGTTCTTTCGAAACCGGAGACCAACTCTACCTTCGGTTTGAAAACGGGGTACGCGTGTTAGGCAGTCCTGGGCTTGGCTATGCTTCATTTTCCCTCGTTGAGTTGGAGCCTGCGAACTTGTTCATGGCGTCTCATCTGATGCTTACGATCCTTTTGGTCGAATTCCTGAAGCGGCGTGGTTGTTACAGCATGCACGCCGCAGGATTCAGCAAGAATGGAAAAGCGATTCTGCTTCCAGGTGGGAGCGGTGCCGGCAAGTCGACGCTCTCTATAACGCTTTTAAGGGGCGGATTCGACTACCTGAGCGACGACATGGTCTACCTGCGAAGGGCTGCTGGCGACTTGACGGTTCTCGGCTTTCCAGAGGGTGTCGATGTAACGGATCAAACAATCACTTTTTTTCCGGAGCTTGTTTTCTTACGAAACGCGCCCAAGTCCGTAGCCTGGGCGAAACAATCGGTCCGCCCCGAAGAGGTTTATGCAGCTAAAGTGGTCCGCGAAGCTCACCCGGGAGCGATCGTTTTTCCGAAGATTTCCGGCAAGGAACGAAGCGACGTGCGACCAATCAATACCAAAGAAGCTTTCCGGGAAATCATTGCAAACCTCTTGCTCACGGAAGCCCGGTCCTGCCAGAGCCATCTGGACATCTTGACAGAACTGGTAAGGCAAACACCTTGTTATCGGCTCGAGACCGGGCGTGATTTCGATCGCATTCCTATTCTCCTGGCTGACCTATTGAGTGTTAGTCGAGAGGAAATTCATGCCTAAACAACTCGTGCAGTCCCTGGACGCAAGAAGCCGACCGGAGGTGGACCTACTTCTTTGCTGCGCGCGGACCGAGCTCACACCGGAAATCTCAAATCGGATCCGAAGATTGATGCGGGGCCAGGTGGACTGGATTCAACTAATCCGGCTGGCGCTCTGCCACGACGTCATGCCCTTGCTCCATCGCAATTTGCAGCAGCTGTGCCCGGACTCCGTCCCGGAAGATGTCCTCGGGGCAGTTCGAGCACACTGCCAATCCCAATCAGCACGGGCCCGGCGCCTCGCCGAAGAACTCGTGCAGATACTCGCGCTATTCGAGAAAGAGGGAATTCTTGCCGTTCCTTACAAGGGGCCGGCGCTGGCGCAGAGGCTCTATGGCGATCTTTCACTGCGAGATTTTAACGATCTGGACATTGTGGTCACGGAACGCGACGTTCCCAGGGCTCAAGAGCTGATTCGACGCTTCGGTTTTGAGCTCTTGTATCTGAAGGGCATTGGAAAACTCGCGGAACACATGCGGACCAGCCCTGGCTGTGAACTGCATTTCCGTCGCTCCGATGGGACGCTCCTCGAGTTGCACTGGCGATTCGCGATGCGATTGGCTTGTGTGAGGCACGATCCGAACCGCTTTCTCGAACGATTCGAAACCGTCTCCCTCGTCGGTGCGGAGATCCGCAGCCTTCCTCTAGAGTCGTATTTCCTGGTCCTTTCCATCCACGCAACCAAGCACAAGTGGAAGTTGCTCAAGTTGATTTGCGACATTGCAGAAATTCTTCGACACACCGACCTCGACTGGCGATATGCGCGGGCTCAAGCCGACGACTTGGGTTTGCGGCGAATGACGGAAGTGGGTGTCTTGCTGGCGCGAGATGTGCTCGACGCGACAGTCCCTGCCGAGCTGGATAGGACATTGAAGATCGATCGCACGACTCGTGCCTTGGCTGGCGAAGTGCGGCGCAGCCTATTCAACGAGCCTGATGAGACCTGGCCCCACGGCGCCGAGTTTCCCTTCCAGGTCAAAATCCGCGAACGCCTGCGAGATAAAGCCAACATGCTGCGTCGGAATCTACTGCCAAAACTCAAGCCGGACGAACGGGATCGGTATTTTCTGCCAATGCCCGAGGTTTTCTCTCCCCTGTATTACCTCGTGCGGCCCGTTCGATGGACTTCGGAGAAGCTGGGGCTAGGACCAGGGCGGGTTTCACGGAACGCAGAGGTCACGGAGGTAAGGTAGGCGTTGCGGTTGGGCATGCAGGCATCTCAAAGAGGGCTTCGATCTCGGGCAGGGCAAAAGTGGAAGCTCTTTTCCACCTTTGGCCAGATTGTAGGCCAAAAGGCTCCTTTCTCTGAAAGTGAGCACCCCGTAAGTCTCTCAACTAACTGAATCTAGAAGGCATAGCCCTTCGGCAATGATAGAGGTCAATTGTTTTGCCATTTCATGGAATATGCGTGGGATTCACGAGCCGCCTCGACAAAGCGACAAGGGCTCAACCCCTCCGTATTCTGTTGAAGAGCAAAGGCTTAATTAGAGCCAAAGACCATGGCAGGTGTCATTCAAGGCTGGCAACCGCATTGCAAGCTTAAGCTACGCGTAATCGGTCGTGCCCGTGTCGGCCAAGGCACGGTTTTGCTTGACCTTTCGCGAGAACCCAATGGCCAACCGAACTGATGAGTTAGTGGCTCAAACAGAGGCTGGGTGGATACCGGGCGCGAGCGCCGCCATCCAGACGATTGAGAGCATGATTGCGGAAATCGCCCCCACCAACCTGCCCGTCCTACTGGTCGGGGAGAGTGGGACGGGAAAGGAGATGTTCGCGAACCGAGTGCATCAGCTCTCGCGACAGTCCGCGAGACCCTTGGCAAGAATCTCTTGTGCTTCGATGAAGCCCGCCACCCTCTGCGCCGAACTCGGGCTTGATTCCAGTGATGAGGAGGGGAGCAAACCTGGCAGTGTATTGCTGGATGAGATCGGAGAGCTAGATGCGGCATGCCAGCGCGATCTTCTCTGTGCCTTACCAGACGGCGCTAGGCCGCGTCAGGGAATTCAGGCGCGCTTGATTTCAACAACGAGCCGGAATATGGATGAAGAAATGCGCGCGGGACGTTTTCGTAGCGAGCTTTTTTATCGGATCAGCTGCGTGTGTTTGCGGTTGCCCCCGCTTCGAGAACGTAAAGAAGATATCCCGGTCCTTTTCGATTTTTTTCTAACGAAGCATGCAGCGGAGCTCGGCCGGCCGCGGCCGTTGTTGCGTCCGCAGACACTGCAAATTTTCTTGGACCATCCCTGGCCGGGAAACATTCGGGAACTTGAAAACGTCGTAAAGGAAATTGTCGCGCTGGGCGACGAGCGTCTTGCCGTTGCGGAGCTGAGCGTTTCCACCGCAGGGAAAAAAAGGACTCAGGCGTCGCCCCTGCAGAATTGCTCGCTGAAGGCAGCGGCACGGGCAGCTTCACGTGAGGCTGAGCGTGAATTAATCATGCAGGCCCTCACGCGAACTCGTTGGAACCGCAAGCGAGCGGCGCAGGAGCTGCAGATCAGCTACAAATCGCTACTTTATAAGCTGAAACAGATTGGATTCCAGGATTCCGAGGTGAATTAGTGAGACGGGAGAGACCGATGTTTGAACGATCGCACTTCTGGATGTTGCTTGCATTTCTGGGAGTCCTCTTTGCGGCGGGGGCATATGGGGCTACCAAGCCGCGGCAGAACGAAGCGGCCGTTACTGCAGCGAACTCGGTTCCCAAACCTGTCACAAATGATCCCAACTACATTATCGGTCCGCAAGACGTGCTCGATATCAGCGTTTGGAAGGAAGCGGAGCTGACCCGCCAGGTTCCGGTCCGTCCCGATGGAAAGATCTCGATGCCGTTGCTTAACGACGTGCGCGCTGCCGGTCTAACGCCTAACCAATTGGCTGCGCAGATCACGGCGAGTTTGAAGAGGTTCGTGACCGATCCTCAGGTCACCGTCATCGTTACGCAAATCAACAGCCAACGCGTTTATATCCTGGGTGAAGTGACGCGCACGGGAGCCTATCCGCTGCTGCCGGGCATGACCATCTTGCAGGCGCTATCAAGCGCGGGAGGCTTTACGCAGTTCGCGAACAAGAAGAAGATCTACCTGCTCAGAACCGAAAATGGAAAACAGGTTAAATATCCATTTGATTACAAAGCGGTTATTGACGGGAAGCGGCCCGATGAAGACATACCACTGAAGGCGGGCGACACGATCGTTGTGCCATAGGGGGAATGATGCGTGCGACGCATAGTGTTCTCTGGGCTACTTTTTGCGTGGTAACGCTAGGTGTGTCTCTCGTCCAAGCTCAGCAACAGGGCCAGAACCAACAACCAACACCCGATCAGCAGCAGACACCCGATCAGCAGCAGCCGCAGGGTCAATCCGAGCAGCCAATTCCTGCCTATCGCTCTCCTTTCGCCTCCGCCGCCGTCGAGCCCGAGGATGTCGGTTCCCAGGGCACACCGGACAACCGATCGCTTTCCGGAGCTCAGAATCTTTCGCCATACCTTTTGTCCACGCGCAGCTACTGGCAGCCCCAGATCAGTGCTTTTGGAACACTCGACTCCAATCCCAGGGGAACTGGGTCCGGCACGAATTGGACTGCTGGGGCTGCTTTGTCCGGTTCCGTGGACGTTCATCGAGTCTCAGACATATCCATGATGGACCTGAGCTATACAGGCGGAGGAACCTTTGAGCCCGGCTACTCGACTGGAGTCATTCAGGCACTGAACTTCTCGGATAAGATTACGTTTCATCGATCCGACCTCCTCTTCTATGACCAACTGGCCTATTTGCCGGGAACGCTGTTTGGATACGGCGGGCTCGGTGGGCTCCCCGGTACTCTTTCCGGAAGTGGCTCGTCCGGATTAACTCCGGGTGTTGCGCCCGGTCAAACGATTTATACGGGCACAACCCAGACCTTGCAGAACTCTGTTGTCGCGCAATACAACGTCAATTTGTCGGGTCGTGCAACGCTCACTTTTTCCGGCGGTTTCTATTTCCTACACTATTTTAGCGGCGGCTACTTGAACTCCATCAATCCGAATTTCCGTGCCGGCTACAATTACGCGTTGACCCGAAAAGACACGATCGCTGTCATCTACACGTATGGTGGTTATTCCTACGGCAACTCTACACAAAGCGTCCATAGCCAGACGGCACAGTTTGCCTACGCTCGCGTTGTTACGCAGCGGCTCGCCTTCCAAATTGCCGCCGGGCCGCAGTGGAACAATACTCAAATACCACTCTCCGTCAGTGGCACACCGACCACGGTAAGCCCGACGACGCGGCTGGGCTTGGCCCTGAATGCAGGCCTCACGTTGACGAATGGCGAGCGAAACAGAACTGGACTCTTCTACAGCCACTGGATAAACCCTGGGTCCGGGGTCTTGGCGGCTTCGATCACCGATACGTTTAGCGGCTCGTTCACACGACAGTCTTCGCGGACATTTTCGAGCGGCATTACAGGCGGGTACTCTCGAAATCAGGGGGTGACTACGACGAGCGGGGGAGCTTTTGCCAATCAAACCTACGACTATTGGTTCGCTGGCGCGCACCTGAGTCACGCGGTTGGCACTGCCATAGGGCTTACCTTTTCTTATTGGTTCCAATATCAGAACACCCCGACCTGTGTTGGAACAGCTTGTGGCGCTAATATCGTTACGAACTTCTTTTCGTTCGGATTTGGTTGGCACCCGAGGCCCATGGCGTTCTAGCAAGAACGGCTGATGCTGGACCTGGAGAACAACGAGACATGGAAACGAGACCTCAGCGCGAGTTGACACCGGCAGATTACCTGGCGATGTTTCGCCGCCGGTGGGTTCTGATTCTTATCTTGGCCATCATCGGGCCGCCGGTGGGTTACGGTATTTCGCACCTTTTTCCGAATCGCTACAAGTCGGAGACATTGGTGCTGATTGAGCCTCCGCACGTGTCAAACGATTTGGTGCCGCAAGTCGATATCACGAGCCTTGGTCAGCGGCTTGCCAGCATGCAGCAGCAAATTCTGAGCCGCTCACGCCTGGAGCAAATCGTTCACCAGACGGGGTTGGGCTCCGACCAAGGCAACAAAGAATCGGGCGAAAAGCTCATTGATCAGTTACAAGACGCGATTGACGTGACTGCCGTGCGGCCCATGCTGGAATCGTCAGCCCGGGAAATGCCCGGGTTCTTTGTCAGCGTAACGTTGAGAGATCCGGCCACCGCTCAAAAGGTATGCACAGCCGTGACCTCCCTGTTCATTCAAGAAAACAGCCGGATTCAGCAGGAACACGCCGAACAAACAACCGAGTTTCTTTCATCCCAGCTGACACAAGCAAAGGCCGACCTCGATGCGCAGGACGCGAAGCTGGCTGCGTTCAAGAGCCGCTACATTGGATCGCTCCCCGACGACGAGCAAACCAACTTCAATCTTTTGACCAGTCTGACTTCGCAACTCGATGCGGCGAACCAAGCGCTCGCGCGCGCGCAGCAGGACAAAAGCTTTGCTGAGTCCATGTTGACGCAGCAGGTCGCGACCTGGCAAGCATCACAGAACGGGCAAAATCCGGACGCTCTGGAAAATCAGCTTGCCGCCATGCAGACGCAGCTCGCCAACCTTCGTTTGCGGTATACCGACGATTACCCGGATGTGATCAAAGCGAAGAACGACATCGCTCAGCTGCAGCGGAGAATCGCGGAAGTCGCCAATACGAAGGATGCGAAGAATCCCGCGGAGGTGACCAAGACCCCGAAGTCCTCTGGGGAACCACCGCAAATCACCGAGTGGCGAACGCAGATCCACACCGCTGATGAGCTCATCGCGGAAAAAACTAAAGAACAGGCGACGATTAAGAAGCAGATCGAAACGTATCAGAGCCGTGTGCAGGGAAGCCCCGTGGTAGAGGAGCAATATAAGGAACTGACCCGCGGTTACCAAACGGCACTGGAATCCTATAACGACCTGTTGAAGAAGCGGAGTGAGTCTGCAATGTCCGGAGAACTCAGCCGAGAGCAACAGACGGAACAGTTTGCGGTCCTCGATCCTGCGAATTTGCCGGATAAGCCTTCCTTTCCGAAGCGTCCACTATTTGCGCTCGGTGGACTGGTCGGAGGATTGGCCCTGGGATGTGGGATCACCCTTCTGCTTGAGTTGCAGGACACGTCGCTGCGGACCGAGAGAGACGTCGAATATGGTCTGCAGTTGCCTGTCCTCGCGATGGTTCCGGCGATCGGGCCGCTTGCGAGCAACAAGCCGAACGGGTCGGCCGTACGAAGCCTTGCTGACAGCAGCCTGGGATTGCACACGGGAGACTGAGAAACAGCATGTATCAAAGATTCTTTGGCCTTCGAGAAAGCCCGTTTAACGTCAACCCGGACCCGCGCTACCTGTTCATGACCCGGCACATTCAGGAGGCGCTGGCGGGACTGACCTACGGCATTCAGAACCGCAAGGGCTTCATTCTTCTGACCGGCGAGGTCGGCACGGGCAAGACCACACTGCTGAACCGCCTGCTCAACTGGCTTCGCGGACAGCGTGTGGCAACCGCTTATATCTTTAACTCGCGGCTCGAAGTAAATCATCTGTTTGATTTCATCATGGCGGACTTTGAGATTCCCAACGAGTCGCGGGAGAAAAGCCACATCCTGTTGCGGTTGAACCAGTGGCTTCTGGAGCGCTACCGCGCCGGAGAAACAGCCGTACTGATCATTGATGAGGCCCAGAATCTCTCCAGCGAAGTGTTGGAAGAGATTCGCCTTTTGACGAATCTGGAGACAGCGACGGAAAAGCTTCTGCAAATCGTGCTGGCGGGCCAGCCCGAACTCGAGGAGAAACTGAAGCTGCCTCAACTGCGCCAGGTTCGTCAGCGCATTACGATCTCCTGCCGCACAGCTCCGCTTTCCCTAGAAGAAACCTTCGGCTATATCGCCGAACGCTTGCGCACGGCCGGCGCCAATGGTGAACCGGTTTTCTCGAAGGAAGCGATCGAGACGGTGCACCTGTATTCCCGCGGGATTCCCCGCGTCGTGAATCTCCTCTGCGAGCATGCCATGATCAATGCGTATGTGGACAGCGTGCGCCCTGTTCCGGCCCATCTGGTCGAAGAAGTGGCACGAGAGTTTAAGCTCGATGAAATCGCTCCGATCGCCGGCGCAGGGGAGCAGGCCGCCAGTACGCAATTGTTGCTGAACAATGTCGATGACGTGCTTGGACGACTGCGTCAAATCAACGCTACGCCTTCGCGAGAAAGGAAATCATGAGCCGTATACATGATGCGCTGAAGAAAGCTACAGAGGAACGGGCCACGACGCCGGCCGTAGATGGTGTGGCGCTGCCAAAGGGGGCGGTTCCGCCGCCAGCCGATTGGCACACAAACGAGCCCGCGGGACTGCCCGATCTGACTGCCGAGGCAAACCCCTTCGCGGCGCCGCCGCCCACGTACCTTCGGTTTGCTGACTTGCAGCAGCGTTGTGCTCACCCCGTGTGGCAGTTCGACCCGAATGTGAACGTCTTCGTCAACCCAGGGTTGAGCCCGCACGCCGCCGAACAATTTCGCACGCTTCGGACTCGGTTGTATCAGCTTCGCAGCGCCCAGCCGATGCAAACGATCCTGGTCACCAGCGCGCTGGCCGGCGAGGGAAAAACTTTTGTGACGACCAACCTGGCGCAGGCCATCGTGCATCAACCAGACCGCCGCGCGCTCATCATTGATGCGGACCTCCGCTGCGCACGCTTGCATGTACCGCTGGGCGCTCCCACGGCCCCTGGCCTGACCAACTACCTGCGAGGCGAGGCCGATGAGATGGCTGTCATTCAGCACGGCCAGGAAGGGAACCTCTGCTTTATCCCGGGGGGGAATGAAGTTTCGAACCCGAGCGAGTTGCTCTCAAACGGCCGGCTAAAGAAGCTACTGGATCGTATGACGCCGGTATTCGACTGGATCATTCTGGATTCTCCACCTTGTATTCCCGTGGCAGACGCCAGCATCCTAGCCACCCTCTGCGATGCAGTTCTCCTGGTCGTGCGGGCAGGGTCCACACGGACAGATGTTGCTCAGAAGGCTTGCCAAGAGCTGCAGGGAAGGAATGTGGTCGGCGTGGTTCTAAATGCCATCGACGAATCCCGCGGGCACGGTAGCCATTACTATCAGGCTGGCGGCTATGGTTATGGCTACGTTTACGGCAACAACGGCAGGAATGCGTCGAAGAATTAGGTTTTCGCCGCGGCCGGTGCCCGGCGCCAAGGTCATCTTCTCGTGGCAGCTGTGGCGTGGTCTCGCTGGCGATCAAAGCTTGGCCATCCGTGATAGCATGCACGAGTTCAGACCCCCCATGAGCACACTGCATGTCGAGCATGCCACAAAGCACTGAACCTTCCCTCACAACTTTCGACCGCCGCCTTCGCGCGCGCCGACCGCTGCCGTCGCTGGCGTACATCGACTTAGGTGAGAACAACGGTGGGATCATCCTCAATCTCAGCGAAGGCGGACTGGCGATAACGTCCGCCGCACCTTTGGACAGTAATGTCCCGATACGAATGCGATTTCAATTGCCAGGTTCGACAGGTCATTTGGCGGCGTGCGGAGAGATCACTTGGATTAGCAAATCCAAAAAAGAAGCTGGTCTGCGGTTCGTGGAACTCTCGGAACAAGGACGCACTCGAATTGCAGGCTGGATCTCTTCAGAACCGCCTCCTGCTCTCTTGAACAGCAAAACCGTTGCAGTTCCTGCGGGCCGACCCACAGAGCCTTTGCCGACTTACCCTGCAAAAAACGCGACCCCCGAGTCTGTAGCAGTAAGCGAAGCCGGGCACGATGGAGTCCAGCGCGCGGCGGGTGCCA
>Ga0187782_10000771_pt1 | contig 22393 bp, 19 predicted proteins | sample 0715_SJ02_MP15_2_FD_132454 | JGI IMG/M metagenome (GOLD analysis project Ga0187782, IMG submission 132454) | Tropical peat soil microbial communities from peatlands in Department of Meta, Colombia - 0715_SJ02_MP15_20_MG | ecosystem: Environmental > Terrestrial > Soil > Wetlands > Peat | place... | reverse complement strand
TCGATCGACGCCTTCGCCTCCGACTTCGTCGTGTCCTCGGCCTTCGTCGTGTCCTCGGCCTTCGTCGTGTCCTCGGCCTTCTTTGACTCCTCCGCCGTCTTGCCGTTCTGGTGCACGGCGACCCTCGTTCCCGGGTTCGCGTCCGTGGCGCGGACTCCGTGCCAGCCCTCGGGTAGCTTGGGTCCGACCCAGCCGAAGAGCGCGTGGGCGTCGTAGGGCGTCATGTTGACGCACCCGTGGCTTCGCTCGTGACCGAAGCGGGAATGCCAGAACGCACCGTGAAGGGCGGTGCTTCCGTCGAAGTACATGATCCAGGGGACGTCCTCGATCGAGTATGGCCCGTCGGTTGCCGTGTCGTTGTCCATCGTCGCGGAAACGTGCTTCTCGCGGATGCGGAAGTCGCCCGATCGTGTGTGATGGTCCTTGGTCGGGTCGTCGTTGTGTCGGCCGCTCGAGATGAGCGTGGCAAACACAGGCTTGTCTCCCTCGAATGCCACCAGGGTCTGTAGGCCGAGGTTCACATCGATCCATTTTTCGCTCTTGCCGAGGCGTACGGGCGACGGTCCAGGGTTGGTCACCGTGCCGTCCATCTCGCGCATCCACCAGCCCTCCGCGGTCTCCCAGTACGTCTTGTCGCCGACGATCTGCTTCTTGCCGGTGAGCTGCACGACCGTGAAGCGGTCGACGTGCTCTTGCCGACGCATCCGGGGCGACCCGTCGGAGCCGGCGCTGTCGGCATCCTGCAGAAGGTATTTCCACTGGTGAGGATTCGTGATCCACCCAAGGGGTAGGTGCAGGTTGTCTCCCGAAGTATCGAGCCAAACGCCCTTGAGCTCGACCTTCGGGTCGTGCACGAGGATATGCTCCTTCGGAACGAACGCGCCGTACGTGGTACGCCAGAAGGTCCCCGCGAACGCGTGAACCTCCGTGTCGAGCCCGAGATAAAAGCCTTTGACCATCCGCTGCAAGATGAGTGACGTCTCGCCCTTGAGATCATCCATCGAGATCTGCGATCGGTCCTTGTGCGCGAGGTACCAGGCATTTTCGTCGGTGCCATTTCCCGGTTGCGACGCGGCCGCCGGTGGGGCGTCCTCGCCATCGGTTCTGCGGAACGATCTTCCCACCGCCAGGCCTTGCTCGTATTGCCTGCGCTCGCGGCGCAGCGGCGGTCGCCGGTAAAGCGGAGCGCCGTTGACGAGGTTCAATCCGTAGTCGTACGGGAGCGGCCCGTCCATGTTCGGGCGACGCGGGGCCGTCGCGAGCTCCTTGTTTGTGCCATCGAGGGTCGCATCCTTTCCGCAGATGAACCCGGTCGTGACTTCCGAGGGGCTGCCGGGGAGAGGCAGCAGTTCGTACCAACCTTCGAGGCAGCTCGACTTCTTCACGAGCTCTGGCTTCACGAGGACCGTATCGCCCTTGCGGAGGTAGCCGAGTCGGACGACGCTCCGGCGCTCGTCGCTCGCCTTCGACGGATCGCGCGGCGGCCACTCGGGCTGACTCATCACGGGTGTGATGAGCGCGAGAGCGTGCAATGTCAGACTTGCGGTTCCGGCGTCTGCGCCCGCGTCGGGGACGGCGAGGGCGATGATCTCGCCCCCCCCGTCGGGCTCGAGCAGCGAAGCGGCGTCCGTTTCGGCGCCGGCGGGCTTCTTCCTGCAAGCGCAAAGAGCGATGCAGACGGCTGCGACCACGGCGGGAGCGGCGCGTGAGCCAATTGAGACAAAGGCCGAGGGCCGAGCGCGCATCCGAGCCGAAGACCTTGTCGCATCTGGGGGCGCTGGAGGCAACGGCCGTCGCAGGTGCCGCGTGCTTCTAGTGGTCGAAAGGTGTGGGCCACCATAGGTATTCGAGCGTCGCCCGGTCGGCGAAGCTGTAGCGGATGGCGTCGAGATAGTCCGTGAAGGTCAGCAGGGCGCTGAAAAGGTGGGCCCGGCGTCGGATCCAGGGCAGGCGAATGGTGTCGTTGACGATTCGCTCCATGGCGCGGAGCAGCCGCCGCCGGGCGGCGCGGATGACCGCCTCGCCCGACGGCGTGAGCCACAAGGTCCAGGTTCGTCGGTCCTTGTCGCGGCGCCGCGCGACCCACCCCCGCTCGAGCAAGGCACGGACCATCCTTGAGACGACCGACGCGCTGACTCCGAGCTTTCGCCGTAGCTCGCTTTGACGAAGCTCGATGCACGAAGGGCGGCGGTACTCGGCGTGCAGAAGCGCCGACAAGAGGTCGAAGCGCGCGCCGGTCAGCCCGGGCCACGCGAGGAGCGGTTTGCGCGTCACGCGGAGGAAGGCATCAGAGGGGGGTGGCGGTCGGAAGGCGAATCAAGAGCGTCGAGGCGACCGGTACGGCGCCCATCACGCCGCCTGCAACTCGGGATCGATCGCTGGGGCGTCCCGAGAGCAGGCGTCGCGCCGGCTCATAGAGCGGTGCCCTCCGTTGGTAATGAGCGAGTCGGGAAACAGCTCACCAACCAACGAGGAGGACACCGATGCAACGGTTTATCGGGCTCGACGCCCACGGGCAATCGTGCACGCTTTGCGTGATGGGGCCGAGCGGACGTCGGCTCGCACATTACGTGGTGGAGACCAACGGCAAGGCCCTGGTCGAGCAGATGCGCAGCATCGCCGGCGAGCGGCACGTGTGCATGGAGGAAGGGACGCACTGCGAGTGGCTGCACGAGGTGCTGCAGCCGCACACGAAGCGAATCGTGGTCACGCAGCCGCTGAAACGCAAGGGCGCCAAGAGCGACGCGATCGACGGCTGGCAACTGGCGGACCTGCTGCGAAGAGACGCGGTGGAGCACAGCGTGTTCAAGTCGCCGCAGAGCTTCACGGCGCTGCGCCAGGCAGCGCGCGGGTACGTGGCCATGCAGAGCGACATGGTGCGGGCCAAGTGCCGACTCCACGCGCTGTACCGGTCGCGGGCGGTGACGCCGACTGCGGAAATCGACGACGAGGCGGAGCGCGGTGCGTGGGTGAAAAAGCTGCCCGTGTCGCACCAGCCGCTGGCCGAGCTGCTAAGCGAGCAGCTCGATGGCTTAATCCAAGCCCATCAGGTGGCCGAAGCTTGGCTGCTCGAGGAAGCCAAGCGCGTTCCGGTGACCCGTCGTCTTGCGACGGTGCCAGGCATCGGGCCGATACGAGCTGCGCTGCTGGTGGCCATTGTGGTGACCCCGGCACGTTTCCGCACGACGCGGCAGTTCTGGAGCTACAGCGGGCTGGCGATCGTGACGCGCTCGTCATCCGACTCCGTACGCGAAAACGGTCACTGGGTGCGCAAGCCCACGGCGCAGACGCGAGGGCTCAACCGCAATCGTCAGCCGCTGCTCAAGGCCCTCTTCAAGGGCGCTGCGACCACGGTCATCCATCACTTGCCAAAGCATCCGCTGCATCAGGACTTCCAGCGCATGGTCAGCGAGGCGGGCGTCAAACCCAACCTCGCCAAGTTGACTTTGGCTCGGCGCATTGCCGCCGCCACGCTGGCGATCTGGAAACACCAGGAGGATTACGACCCGAGCAAGCAGAGACGCGCGCCGCTGTCGCAGTGACACCGGTCGACACGAGACCCGTCGGCAAGAACGCGCTCGAGCACGGCGTCGTGCCGCAGTTTCGAGGGAAAGCATCAATTTCACAGTTGGCCACTGCACGCGAGCAGCAGGCCCCGAAGAAAGACTATGCCCCCTCGGAGCACCAACCGAAGCCATGGCCCACGAGGCCCCACCAGGAGAATGGTGCCCTGTTTTTCAGGGACATCCACCCAGACTTCGATTCGCCACTTGCCAAAGCATCGTCTCAAGCCGACCTGCACGTCTCGCCCCGCGCCCCGACCGAGAAAGTTCGCGTCGTCGGTCACGGCGCACCGGACCGCACTGGCGACCTGACCGTCCGACCGCCCAATGCCGGGCCTGGATCGGGAACGGACAAGTGTGCCCTTGACATTTCCCCCTCCAGGAGCTGTGAAAGATGCGCTTGGCGCCGAATGCAATGGCGTGCATGCGGCGGGACCAGGAGCACCGCTCGTGCCGCCCGACGGGCGGGCGCGGGGCCGGGGGGGGGGCTGGAGCGCCGGCGGCGGGGAGGGGGGGCGAGATCATTGCCATGGCTGCCATGGCCATGATCTCCACCCCAATCGCCCCGGCGCGTCCCCTGCGAGCCCCCCCGGCCCGCCCCGCCTCTCGCGATCGACGCGTTGACGGCAGCGGTGTCCACGACAGGATCACCCCCGTCCCCCGCCCCGTCCGAGACGGTCTGGCGCCTTTCTCGAGCCGGAAGCGCCTTACGGCCGACGGATGGGCTCGAGTTGCATCCCGCTTCGCTCGGGCCATGATCCACCGGCCGTGGACGCTCCTCGTGTGCTCGCCTGGACCCTCGTCGCATCGGGCTGCGGCGGCGCCGTGGCCGGCGAGTCAGTTTTGGCGCGCTCGGATGGTGGCTCGATGTCCGCAGCGTCAACGACCTTGGACGGCAGTCCGATGACAGCGGGGTCCGAAGCGAGCGCGGGCACCAGCTGTCCGGTCGGTGTCGACGCGGGGCCCGCGGTCGACACGAACGGGGACGGCAGCTCCTGCATGATCTTGGCTTCGAACTACGACCAGTCATGCACGGGCGACAGCGATTGCCTGGCCGTGTGGTCGGGCGACTTCTGTGTTCCCGGCTGCGAATGTCCGAATTCTGTCATCAGCTATTCGGCCAGAGCGCAATACATCGCGGACGTGAACGCGACCTCGTCGGTCGGTATCACGGGGTTCCCCGTTTGCGGCTGCTGCGCTGTCGAGCTGCCACCTTGCTGTCGGCAAGGGATCTGCCAGTGGCATGACGAGTGCTCGCCGCCGGCGGACACGCTGGATGCCTGCACCGCTGCGGGTGGCACGTGCCTCTACCCAGACCCTACGAGCCCTGTTCTGGCGCTTCTGCTCATAGGGAGCACATCTTTTGACTTGGGACCGCCTAACTCGTGTGCCTACGCGGACGAGACCTGCGTGATACCCCTCGGGCCTGACGGCGGCGCGAGGTAGGCCAGGCTCACCATCAGGCGGTGGGCGCGTGCACGGCCCACGGCACGTCTCGCGGTCCCGCCCCCCAGTTGTTGTGGCGACCGTCCCAGTGGATGACCTTGAGCGTGCTCGGCTCGATGTCATCCAGGCACTGGACGTTCACCGACACGTACGCGCCGCCAAGCTGCAGAAGGTTGCCGACAAAGAACACAAAGATTCCGCATCGCGAGCAGAATCGAAAGCGGCCGGTGCGCCCTCCCCACTCGTAATCGGCAAGCGCATTCTCGCCGGTCAGGAGCCGGAAGGCGGCGGGCTTGATGATCGAGGCGGTGGCTCCGCGCTTGGTGCACTGCGTGCAGTTGCAGCGCGAGACGGGCCGCGTCAGATCGAGGTCGGCCTCGAAGCGCACGGCGCCGCAGTGGCACCCCCCCTGGTAGGTCTGGACTCCCGGTTTCGCGCTTACTCCTGGTCCCGGGCTTACTCCTGGTTCCGGGTTTACTCTCGGCTCCGAGCTTACTCTCGGTTCCGGGGCGTACGTCCGATTCCACGGTGCTTCTTGGTTCCACGGTCTTGGTGTCGGTCATGCCCGATGTGTAGCGCGCGAGCGTGACAGCCTCTTGTCAGGTTTTCGCGCACGGGGACAACGCGCGCTCGCCGTACCCGACGCGCTTTTGTCTCATTGCGGAACGGGGTCGAGCCCGTTCTTGAACCGATTGACGATGGTCGAGACGACGGGGCGGTACCCGTAATAGGGATCGTTGCCGGTCGCGTTGTCGGTCGTGTGGATCGGGCAGAGCGACCCCACGATCCCCTGCGATCCCATGAGCCGCGCGACTTGTAGCTCGCGAATGGTCGGGTACGTCTTGGCGGCGATCTGCTGGGTCGGGGTCAACGGATTGCAGACCGGCGGAATCTGTTCCGGTGCGAGCCCCGTCGCGCTGCTCGGGCAGTCGCACTGATACGAGTTTGCGGGGTTCGTGCAGTCGCGCGGGGTGGCAAGCGGGAAGATGCATGCGTACTGAAGGTCGACGGGAAGGACGTGCGGGGCAAAGGCCGTCGTACCGTTCGTCGCCATCGGATCGTACGGCTGGTCCGTCACCCACTCGCGCCCGTTCACCGGATCGGCGTTGTCGGGAAGGCCCGCGGCGTTCACGGCGCCAGCCGGCGTCAGCGCGCTCGCGCACGTCGGGCTGCCGTCGCAGGTGGTGAGGCTCGCGTCGGTCGCGAACGCCTGGATTCCGAAGGCGTCCGTCACGAGTGTGCGGTCCTGATACGACTCGAGCATATGAGGGTCGATTCCCGTGTAGTCGTAGGCTGCCGGGGTGAGCGGCTCGATCTCGTCGACCCCCAACGAGGCGGGCCCTCGCCCGAGGATTCTCACCCAGTCGGCCTGCGACAGCAGGCCATTTTTCGGGTTCGTAGCGTCGAAGTGAAGAAGCTGATTCGGAACACCGCCGATGACGGCGTAGAAGACGAGGCTGCTCACCGACGGGCACGCGCTCGGCGTCCGTGCGGTTCCAAGCGGCAAGTTGCACAGGGTGGGGTTCGACTCGCCCGGCGTCACCGCGAGATCGCTCAACGCCGATCCGCTCGGAAGCTGCGCGGCGAACAGAGGGTTCGTGCAATCGTTCGTCCCGAGCACGTAGGTTTCCGCGCCGGGGGGATACTCGCCGTTGCGATCGGGAACTGTCGGCGAGGTCAGCCCGAGGACGTAGCGCTGCCAGGGGTACTGCGGATCGATCCCATACTTCCATTTCATGTGTACGTGGCGAAGGTTCGGGTCGTATCCCCAGTCATTGCTCGCCGTGTATACGGGTGTGCTCGACGGGCTGCAGGCCGGATCGGTCGAGCCCGCCTGGCAATTGGTGCACCCGCTGCTCGCGGGGCCGCCGTTCGAGTACGAGCATTGCGACGTGGATTTCGGCGGTGCAAACCCGTTGCCCATGAACAGGAAGCCTTCGCCCCCGTAGGAACGAACATCGATCTCCGAGTCGTTCTCGTCGGTCAGAACGATGACGGCGACGAGCGAGTCTGGCCGCAGGAAATCCGCCCGCTCCTGGAGGATCGTGGTGTCGACGCCGCTCCATACCGCCGTCCCCCCGGCCGTATTCGGGTTGTTGATAGCGAGGGAGGCGTACGGGTCGGGCTGGATGAGGAACCGGTACCAGCTCTCGAGCTGCGATTCGATTCCGCATCCGTAGATGCCAACGCCACTCACCATCGTCACGAAGTCGCTTTGCAGCGTCGTCTCGAGGATGTCGGCGGTCGCTCCCACCGGCAGTGGATTGGCCACATTCTCGTTCGCAGCCGCCGTTGGAAACCAGTCGAGGAACCCCCCCCAGTTGTCGGGCGGCATGTTGAATCCGTAGGACGGGACGTACGCGTCCATCACAGGCCCCTCGGTCGCCGTGGTGGCGCCGGCTCCGTACGTGATCTCGCGCGCGATCAGATGCGCCTCGTCGTCGTTGTGGTCCGAGATGCCCGTCGGGGACGGATTCGGGGTCGCCGTCGTCTGACAGATAACGACGGCAGGTGAGCCAGGGTCTTGCTCGCTCAGCCGCTGGCCGAGCGAGGAAGTAACGATGCCCAGGTGCATGTCGGTCACGGGTCGGAACGCGGGCGTCCCGATCGCGCACAGTCCACTCACGGATTGCACGGGGTTGTCGTTCGCGTCGAGGATGGGGTTGCCGGAGTTGTCCACGCAGCCCGGGTTGAGCAGCTGGTCGATGAGATCCGGAATCGCCTGAACGAGATACTGCTGCTTGTCGCCCATCGATTTGGAGTTGTCGATGTCGAACAAGAGGTCCACCTTGCTCGAAGACGGAGGCATGCCGCTTGCGGAGGCGGAGCTGCAGGCGGTCGAACCTCCTACGCTGCCCTTCGTCGAGGCCGAGCTCTGCGATGTGCCACCCTCGTTGGCGCTCTGGTGACTGCTGTTCGCGCCCGCGCCGCCGGTGATCGAGGCCGGGCTCACGAGGCCGCCGCAGCTGACGAGAACGATCGCGAAGCCCCACCCGATTTGCCAGCGATTCAATGATCCCTCCGATCCGCAAAGCCTCAATGGCCGGCGCAATCGCGGTCCGTCCCAATCTATCGGGTCGGATGCCTGCGGGAAGTGCGCACCTATCCTCGCATGAGGTCAGGGCACAACCCATGCCGAAGACGCGCGGTGGCGGCAGCGCGTCAATGCGCGGGGCTCGGTGCGCGGGTCGAGACCGCGCGCAGGACGAGCAGGGTGAGGGGGACGATGCAGAGTGAGAAGAGCGCGAGGAGGCGAAAGCCGTCGAGGAAGGACAGGAAGCTGACTTGCGGCTGGATGAAGGAAAACATCGCCGCCGGGCGGAGGGATGGTGGCAGCGCGCCGCGGGCATGCCGGAGCGATCGCAGCGTCTCGAGGGTTCGCGAGTCGAAGGGGCGCACGTGCGAGACCAGGACGGTCTCGTGGAACTGGCTGCGCCGGGCGAGCAGCGTGGTAACCGCGGCGATGCCGAAGCTGCCCCCCTGATCGTCTCCCAGAGGGCAAAGGCCACCACGGCGAATGCGAGAGCGACGAGGCGGCCGGCCGGAATGCGCTGCGACAGCTTCGACGCGCGGCGCCGTGACCAGGATGACGAGCGCTCCGGGTGTCAGCACGAGGCCGGCTTGCATCGCCGAATAACCGAAGAGGCGTATGCCCTCGCGGCACGGTCGGTCGTCCACGGGCTGGCGTCGCTGCTCATCGAGGGTCAGCTCGGACGCCGACCATACGCAAACAAGTCGCCGCGCGAGCTGGCGAACAGGGCGCTCGACGCTCTGCGTGGCGGGTTTCAATCCCGCGCGTGACCCTGCAGGCTACCCGTCACGAAACCGCGCCCGGCACTCGAGGCGACCCGTTCACGAGCGTGAGTGGGACGTCGTCCACTGCGGCGATGGCGCCTCGGACGCCGCGGTCCGACCGTCGCCGGCGCCCGCGGCCCGCTCCTTGGCCAGCCGGATTGCGTCCCGTGCGCTTCGCTCATCAGGAAAGATGTTGGCCCGCGCAGCGAGTCGCAAGTTTCCGAGGGCGATCGCGACACCCGTGAAGCTGGCGGGAACACCGTAGCGATACGTTCCGAGGAGCATGGGCTGAAATCGCGCGATGTTTTTTGCGTAGGCCTCCGCCATGTTGGGGCGAATGTGGAGATTGGCGAAGTCGACGAGCAGGTACGGCCGCGGCGGACACGGGGCGATCCAGTCGGCAATCACTTCGTCGAAGAAGAGCCGGACCGCTTCTTCATCGAGGAGCTCCACCCTCTGGGGGAACCATAGATGCAGAATGTTCTCGCTGGCTTCGTAGGCGCCCGCCGTCGTCTTGATCTTCGTCATCGATCCCAAGTCCCCGAGCCAATCGTGTCAGGGCCTTCGAGCCCGGCTGTCCGCCGAGACGGCGCCCCGATTAAGCGTTGCACGGATGTGGCCGACGTCGAATGCCGGGAAGCGTTCACCGCCCGAGCTGCGACGTCAGCCAGTTGCGGGCTGCCGACTCGCTCTCGAATGCGGCGAATGGGTAGGGGGGCTTGGCCATCCACCCGACAGCCGTCACCACGCCGCGCTCGATCGCCGAGCCGATGACGATCGCCTTGGCGCGCAGGAGTCCGGGATGGCTGCGGCTGTCAGTTATCATCGCCTCGGCCGCCGCTTTCCGTTGCGTGGGGCCGAGTGGGGGATGGTCGCCTAGGACGATCAAGACGGCGAAGGGCTCCCGGCGACGAAACGGCTCGCGGAGGAATTTCAGGTGGGTTTCGAAGTCGGCGTCCGAGAGGCGTTTCGGAGGCATCCGCGCGATAAAGAGGGGCCATTCCGAGTCGTCGTACGTCGGCCCACCTGTCGGAGGCTGCTCTCTGGCGGGTGCGCGATGCTGATCCATCAACCTGGAGCGGACGTACGGACGATGGGCCGATGCCTTAAGAGGAAGCCCTCGCACTGCGGGTCGAACTCGGCGAGGCGAGACGCGGCTACCTCCACCGCCTCGGGGTTGTCGTCGATGAGAACGAAGCCCCGTCCATGTCGGGCGGCCGCCTCGCCCGTTGTGCCGCTGCCCGCGAAGAAGTCGAGCACGACGTCGGCTGGGCGCGAGTGCACTTTGATGATGCGATTCAAAACCCCCAGGGGCTTCTGGGTGGGGTAGCCCGTCTTCTCGCGCCCGCTGGTCGGAACGATCGTGTGCCACCACACGTCGGTCGGGGTCTTTCCGCGCTCCGCTTTCTCTGGCGTGACGAGCCCGGGCGCCATGTACGGGATGCGATCCATCTCGTCGTAGTTGAAGACGTAGTCCTCGGGGTTCTGCGCGTACCACAGGATCGTGTCGTGCTTCGAAGGCCAGCGGTTCCTCGGACGGCCCCCGTAGTCGTAGGCCCAGATGATCTCGTTCATGAATCGATCTCGACCGAAAAGACCGTCGAGCGCGACTTTGACGTAATGAACCTCGCGGCAGTCGAGGTGCACGAAAAGTGAGCCGTCGGGCGTGAGGCAACGCATGGCCGCCGCGATGCGCGGCATGAGGAAGCTCTCGAAGTCTTCGAAGGCGTCGTCGTACGATCCGCTCCGGACCTTGTCGACGTGGTATCTGCGACCCCCGAAGCCCGCGCGACCGCCTTGACCTTCGATGGCCGTCACGCGCATCCGGTCGCGCCTTTGCACTTTTCCCGTGTTGAAGGGCGGATCGATGTAGATGAGTCGGGCGAACTGCTCGGGGAGCGTCGGAATCACGTCGGCGTTGTCGCCCAGGATGATCCGCTTCATCGGACACGAGACGCTACCGCGTGCCCTGGCCGATGGAAAGCACGACCGACGCGCGCCTTGCCCCCGTCGTCCGCGATGATAGGGCTGCGCGGTGGCAGACGAATACGACCGGCATCCGTACACGCAACACGCCTACGCCGAGACGCATCCGTGTCGTGTCGGTGCGGTCGCTCGTCTCTCGGGGTGGGAGCCGCCCGAGATCGCGAGGGCTCGGGCCCTCGAGCTCGGCTGCGGTCGCGGGGGCAACCTGCTTCCGATGGCGGCCGGGCTGCGCGAGACGACGTTCCTGGGCGTCGACCGCTCCGAGCGCCAGATCGCCGAAGCCGAGCGTGTCGCCGCCGGCGTGGGGCTCGCCAACGTCACTTTCGTGCGCTCGACTTTCGAGGACCTCGACCTCGCGGAGGGCTCGTTCGACTACGTCGTCTGTCACGGGGTCTTCTCGTGGATCGCGCGGGATGCACGCGGGGTGCTCCTGGAAAAGATTGGGCGCTGGCTCGCCCCTGGCGGCGTGGCGTACGTCAGCTTCAACGCGCTCCCCGGCTGGTACGAGCGACTTGCCGCGCGCGACTGGCTGCGGTTCGCGTCGGCGGCTCTCGGCGCTCTTCCCGAGACGGCCTCCCGCTCGATCCGATGGCTATCCGCTCAGGTTTCGCCCGAGCGGACCGACTATCGGCGTCGACTGGACGAGGTCGCGCGTCGCCTCGAGGAGACCGATGCGGCGTACGCTCGACACGAATACCTCACCGACCGGCACTTCCCCGTTCTCGTGCAGGCGTTCCTCGACGAGGCGCGCGCGGCGGGCCTTGCGTATCTGGGTGACGCCATTCCGGCCACGACCGCGCTCGAGCTCCTCCCGGACGAGGTTCAGCGGCGGGCCGCGTCGCTCGCGGAGGCCGACGCGCAGCAGCTGGTGGACTTCGTCCGATGCACGGCATTTCGACGCGCGCTCCTGGTCCGGGGCGACGAAGCGCGCGCGAGGGGCTGGCAGTCGCCTCGCCGGCTCGATCCGAGCGCGATCCAGTCGATGTGGGTTGCAAGCCGCCTTCGCCCTCGCGAAAAGCGCACCGACGCGGCTCCGCTCGAGGCGTTCGAGGACGGCTCGCAGACCGTGCAGATCTCCGACGACGTCGTGCGGCGCGCCTTGCACGAGCTCGCCCGGATCTCTCCGGACACGGTCTCGTTCGAGGTCCTCGCCGAGCAAGTCTTCTCCGGTTCCGCTGCGCGCTCGCCGTCGTCGGTAAGTGGCCTCGCGCAGGAGCTCTTCGACCTGTGGCTGGCGACCGGTGCGATCGACCTCCTGTTGGCGCCGTTCTGTCTCTCGAGGGCGGCCGGAGAGCGGCCGCTCGCCTGTTCCCTTGCGCGCTGGCAGGCGACTCACGGAGGGGTTGTGACCAACCGACTGCACCAGGAAGTGCAGGTTCCGGACGCGATCGTCCGCTGGGTTCTCGCCCGCCTCGACGGGAGCCGCTCGCGGCGAGAGCTGGCCGCGGAGGCGCGCAACCTTCAGGGCGCAGCCGGCGCTTGGGGCGAAGGGGAGCTCGAGCAACTCGTCGCCGCATCCGTCGCGCGGCTTTCCGCCTGCGGGCTGATCGTCCCTTCTACGAAGGACCGTCCGAGGCGATGACCATGTTTTCGCTTCGAGGCCCACGTCGGTAGCGCGGGAGGATGCGATCGGCCAGCAGCGTGTACCCCATCGCGCACGCAACGCCGTACGACACCTCCGCGAAGCGGTGGAGGGCGGCCCACAATGCCGGCTCTGGGTGCGGGATGACGGTGACGACGGTCACGGACACGGCGCACAAGCGCGACGCCGCCTCCAGACGCAGCACGCAGCACACCGCGACCGCCAGCAAGATCGCCAGCCCGTAGACCAGCATTCGGTGCTGCCACCAGACGGCGCCCCCCCAGCCGATGGCGCTGCCGAGCATGGTGCCGACGAAGCGCTGCACCGCGGCCTTCTTCGTTGCCTGGCGGTCAGGGTACAGGACGACCAGAGCGGCGATCGGGGCCCAGTAGGCTTCCGGCAGGCGAGGGACCAGTCGGGCGGTCGAGTAGCAGAAGACCGCCACGACGGCCGCGCTCACGCCCTGGAAGAGAGCGTCGCCCCACGGCACGCGCCTCGGCGCAGGCGGTTGGGACTCAGGCATTGGCCACCGCGGCCGGCGCGGCTTTGAACGCGAACCGGACCCCCGTGAGCCTTTCCGAGGCTTCCCACAGACGAAGCGCAAGATCGACGCTGCGGGCTTGCCCCGGAAGGGAAACGAGCGTCGGCGGGCCACCGAGCCCGAATCGGTCGCGGGGGCCGAAGTAGCTCCCCCCGGCGACGCCGGGTGCGGTCGCCGCGTACAGCGATGGGAGGGCGCCCCACTCCGCGGATTGACCGATGATCTTGGTGATGCGGCCGAAGGCGTGACGCTGCAAGTTCGTGACCGTCGCGCCGGGATGGGCGGCGACGCTGACGAGATCTCGCGGGCGCACCCGTCGATCGAGCTCCCGCATGAAGAGCAAGTTCGCCAGCTTGGTCTGCGCATAAGCTCCCATCGGCCGGTAGCGTCGTTCGCTCTGCAGGTTGTCGAGATCGAGCTTGCCCCAGGCCGCGACACCGCTGCTCACCGTCACGACGCGGGGCTTTTCCGCGGCCAGCAAGTGGTCGAGCAGCAAACCGGTCAGCGCGAAATGGCCGAGATGATTCACGCCGAATTGCATCTCGAAGCCGTCGGACGTGAGCGTTCGGGCCGGGATCGCCATGACGCCGGCGTTGTTGACCAGAATGTCGAGGCGAGGGGACGACGCGCGCAGGCGTTCGGCGAACTCGCGCACCGAAGACAACGCCGACAGGTCGAGCCGCTCGAGAGTGAGCCGCGCGGTCGGAATCTCGCGTCGCACACGCTCGAGGGCCTCGGTTCCACGTGCCTCGTCGCGGCAGCCGAGCACGACGTCGGCTCCTGCGCGCGCGAGCTCGAGCACCGTGACGTAACCGATGCCGCTGTTCGCGCCGGTCACGACGGCACTCTTGCCGTCCAGGCGCGGGATGTCCCGCGCGCTCCACCCTTCTTTCATGACGAAGGCACCTCTGCTGCCTCACGCTTCTACGTCAGCGAGCGCGAGCTGGCGAGAGTACCTCGCAGGCAAGGTCGCGCGGCAAATGCCTACGGAGTCAACGTGAGGAACTGCACGCCGTAACCATTCGGAAATGACAGCGTGATCCGACCAGGGATGGGTGGGGCGATCGACACGGAGACCGGTCCCCGCGGCGCAAGGTTCGTCGACGAGTCGATGAGCGATGAGTCGATGAGCAACGTGGACGCGCCGGCGAAGCCGGTCGTCGCCGCGTCGGAGGAGCCCGGCAGCAGTTGCGAAATGTCGACGACGACCTCGCGTTCGGCCCCGGGGCTGTCGATGTCCTTCGGAGTCGCGGGCGCGAGGTCGACCACCATGACGACGACGGCCCCGTCGTCGTTTTGCGTGGCGAGGACGTCGATCCCAGGCGGAACGCCGGTGTCGGTCGTCTGGACCTCGAGAATCTTGGGTCCCGGAGACGCAGCGAACATCTGGGCGAGCTCCGAGTCGACCCAGTAGCTCAGATACGGGAGGCCGGTGGAGTAGTCGACTTCCGCATTCTGGCCGTCGGTGTCGAGCGCCGCCGCGTCGATTCCAGCGTCGGGCGGTGGCGATGCGCAGTGGGTGGTATCCGCCGGCGGGCCCTGCGGGCAGCGCCCGGCCGTGAAGTCCCAGTGCATCAGACCTTGATTGCCGGCGAGGCCCAGCTGGTGAAAGACGTAAGGACGCCACGCCGCGAAGAACTGGTTCGTTCCACGCGGGTCGTTGGCGAAAGGCAGCTGCGTGGCGTCGGCGCTGTACCCGCTACTGAGCGGGTAATTCGAGTTGACGTTGTTCTCGGTCACCCAGACGGGCACGGCGCTCGAGCCCATCTCGGACTGGACCCAGTCGACGGCCGTTGTGACGTCCCCGGCCATCGTCGTTCCCGAGTTGCCCGCGACCTCGGCGAAAAGAGTCGCGTCGGGCGTCGTCGGATCGTCGGTCCCGAACATGTGGAGCGAGACGGCGTCGATGGGGGCGCCGGCCTGGAAGATGGGGCCGAGCGCGTCCTGCAGATCCGTATCGAGATTGCCCGACGAGACGGGCGTCGGAAAGATGTCGTTGAACTCGAAGGCCGAAAACCTGATGGTCGGGTCTGCCGCCTGCATCGCGGAAACGGCGGTCGTGTACAGCATGACGTAGTCCGTATTGGCGAGACCGTTCGTATTGTAATCGCTGTAGATCCCCCACCATGGGATGTGCGGGCCTTGACTGGCGGCGGGAGACTGGAACGTCTTGCCCCCCCAGGAGAAGCCCGCTCCGTTGTAGTAGAGGACGAGATCCTGGCAGTACTCCGCGAACAGGTCCCACTCGGGCTCGCCGGGAGACTGGAACATGCTGGCGATGGGGTCGGGAACCACCGCGATCTGGAGCTCGATGTCCGGGGTTCCAGAGGCCAGGATCGGTTGCACGATCGCGTCGAGCTTGGAGAAGTCCCAGTCGTCCGGTGACGGAGGATTCGACCAGCCGACGAGCGGAATGGCTCCTCCATCCATCAGCTGGACGAGCACGTGCCCCGGCGCCAGCTGCACGAAACGGCTAGGGCCTGCGCTGCCTCCCGGGCCTCCGTCGAAGAACTGAAATTGCCAGTTGGCCGGCTGAAAGCTCGTTCCTACGAACTCCTCGAGGCGTCCGCCGATGCCGCTGTGGACGTTGGTCGACGGCTGCACCGTGGCCTCGACGGCGATGTCGACGCCGAGATGCGCGGTGGACAGTGGCCGCGCTCCGGCCGTCGCGGTCACGGTTACCGACTCCGGATAGCTGCCCGCCGGGGGGACCGTCGACGTGTCGACCGCGAGGGTGACGAGAAGCGTGCTGCCGTTCAGGGGGGTGAACTGGGGTGCGGTCAGGAATGCGGCCAGAGGGCCGGTGTCCACGCCGATGTTCCCGAGCGTTTCACCCGGAAAGAGATTGCAATCGACGGCGAACGTCGTGGGACGTCCGTCCTGAGCGAGGACGATGGGGTTCGATGCGACCGTGAGCGACGGGCTCTCGTAACCGAGGTTGAGTGGCTCGCCCACGCAGGCGCTCGACGCCGCGAAGAGCCAGAGTACGCGGCGGGCGTGGCGTCGCACGTGGCCCCCCCACGGCCTGGTCACGGGGTCGATTCGACCGCCGAATCGACGGTGGCGAGAAAGAGGCTGTGACGATTGTGCGCCCGGAACGCCAGGGCGGCCGCGCGCGCCTCCCCGTACCGGTGTGCGCCAACGAGCGCCTCGACCCGCATCGCATCGCGCTCTTCGGCAAGCACGCCACCGGGGAAATGGGCCCGGTGTCGACCGAGCAGACCCAGTGCGCGCTGCGGCTCGCCCTGAACGAGCGCCGTGCGGGCCTCGTCGAGCAGAACGCGCTCGGCCGCGAGGTCGGAGGCTCCGGACGCAGCGGCGCCATGCGCGTGAGCCGACGCGGACGCAGTTTCGGCCGAGCGCGCGCCCGCGAGTCCGGTTTCGGGCGGCCCGTTCGGCGTCGCGATCGATTCGCCCCAGGTCCCCGCGATCGGGCTCGGCGGCGCCGCCGGAGGCGCGGTCGGAGCAAGCGGACTCGGGACGGCGGGGCGATCGACGTAAACGACCTGCACCGATTTTCGGGCTCCGACCGCATGGAGAACCGCCGCACCGGCGATCCCGCCGACCAGGGCGAGCACGGCCAATTTCCCAGCTCCGAGCGCCCCCGAGCCGAGCCCGCCGCGTGGCGGCGCATTCGGGCTCGAGGGGGCGGGATGTCCGTCGTTCGCCTCGCCTTCGGGCGCGCTTTCGGGGCGCGTGTCCAGCGCCGACAGCGTGGCCGCGAGCCGCGCGCGGACACGCTCGCGCGACCCGGCCGGCGCGGGCACCACCGCTCGAAGGGCGAGGCGAAAGCGAGATTCGAGCCCCACCAATCGCTGAGTCACGACGCTCGCCTCCTGCTCCGCAAGGCCCGAATTGCGGCGCCGAACTCCTCGCGGGCCACGCGAAGACGGGAATACGCCGTATTCACCGGGATGCCCAGCTCCGCAGCGATTGCCGGAACCGGAATGTCCTCACCGTCATGAAGAAGCAGCACTGGCCGGCGATCGAAATCGACCGCTTCGAGGGCGTTTCGGACGAGCTCGCTGTCTTCCTGAGCCTCCGCGCTCTCGTCCGGGAGGCGAACCGGATCGACAGGCTCGATCGCGTGGCCGTAGACCTCGACGCGGTGGCGCACCAGGCGTCTGTGGGCGGCCGCCACGCGGTAAGCGAAGCCGAACAGCCAGGGGCGAATCGGCCGCGACGAGTCGTAGTCGCCCAATCGAGCCTGGACCTTGAGGAAGACTTCGTGGGCGAGGTCCTCCAGATCGGCCGGGCGGACGCCAAGGCGTTGAAGCGCGTTCCACACGAAGTCGAAATGGTCGTCGAAGATCGCGCTGAGGTCCGGTACGGCGCGCAGGGCCACGAGATCCGATTGCGCTCTATCGCGGGAATCCGTCATGGAATCTCCTGCTCACACGAGCGCATCTTGAAATCTCCGCCTCGCACGAGCGCATCACGAGATCCCCGCCTCGCACGAGCGCATCACGGAATCCGCCGCGCCAGTCCGAAGGCCAGCGTGCCTTCCAGCAGGGGCGCAGTCCAGCGGTCGTAGTAATCGAGCTCGAAGTTGGCTCGATCCAAGTCAAATACGCTCTCGGCGTAAATACGAAGGAGCAGCGCATCGGAAATGGGAAGGGCGACGCCCACGCGGGCTCCCGCAGCAACGAAGGGCATCGCCTCGGACCTGACGACCGCGAGATCCGACCCCCACGCTTGCAGCCATCCGACCTCGGCGACTCCGCAGGCCGTCACGAGTCCAAAGCGCGCGCAGGGGGCGATTGTGGCCGCGAATCGAGCGGTCTCGACGCGGCCGACCGGACCGACGGCAATCGGCGCAGAGGCGTCACCGTGTAGCCGCAGCTCGATGGATGCCGCCGCCGTCCGTGCAGCAACGAACGCCCCCAATCCCGCGGAGGGGCCCGGTGCCGCTCCCACCGCTCCCAGCACATCCGCGCCCACGAGAACGGGAGACCGCGAGCGGTCGCGCACCGCTAGCACGGTCTCGGGCGCGGCTGGAGCCGGCGCGGTCGTCGGGGGCGGGACCAGGGGAGCCGGTGGCGCGAGGGCGCCGCCCTCTGGGGGGGCAACGGGCGATGCTTCTTCCGCCGGCGACGTGGCGAATGCGTCGAGCGCGATGCTGATGGCCAGCGCCGTTGCATTGAAGATCTGAGCGCAGTCGTCGTCGTCGGCGTGCAGATCGCGGGTGCCCCGGGTCAGACCGCTCTCGTCGACGAGCTCGACGTGAGCGACGAAATGTGCGGCCTCGTGTCCAATGTGTACGACGACTGTCTTCCTGGCCCATGGAAAGAACGGGTCGTAGCCGAAGCGAGCCGCGACCGCCCTGCGGAGCGCAGCCTCGTCCGGACACGATGCGCTGTCGATCGAACGCACGTAGGTGAGGCGTGCAGTCGGGCTCGCGGCGCCGGCGACCCGCGGCATCGTCACGAGCGAGGCGACGGTCCCCGTCAGCGCAAGCCTCCATGCCCTCGCGCGCAAGCACGGTAGCCTCGTCGCCCCGCTCCCCGTCCCCCGCCGCGGGGTCATGAGTGAGCGCTCGAGCGAACCATCACGCCGGCTTCCGGCCCACGCACTCGGCCAGGACCGGCTCTCCGAGCGCCATCGCACGGACGCAGGCGGAGGCGCGGGCCAGGTGCCGCTTCGCAGTCGCCAGCGACACCCCCATGTGGGCCGCGACTTCGGTCAGCTCGTTTTCGTGGACGAAGCGAAGCTCGAGCGCGCGGCAGCTGTCCGCGCGGACACGACGGAGGACTCCGCGCATGCACCGGGCGGTCTGCCGCGACTCGATGTCGTCCTGGTAGACCCGTAGCTCCGGTAGCTCGCCGGTGCTCGTCAGCTGCTCCCACGACCGGAGTCGACGGCGTCGGCGTTCGGTCGATGCAAAGCGAAGCGCGATGCCGATGATGAAACTTCGCAGTGATGCTGGATCTCGAAGCTGAGGAAGGCTGGTGAAGCAACGCAAGAACACTTCCTGAACGTGATCGTCGAGGTCGGGGCCGCTCAGTGTACGCGCCAGACTGTAGCGGACGAGCGGGTGGAAGCGCTTGACGATCGCCGAGGCCGCGTCCGAGTCCCCTTCCAGCGCAGCGCGAACGTACTCGGCGTCTTCGAGCCGCGAGCGGACCCGGCGCTCCGCGGCTCGCCTCCGAAGCCGGACCGCCGACCGGGGAGCGGGCTCGATCCCTGGGGGTTCGAGGTCGGTGCCGAGGACCGGATGGTCTGCGAGCGGATCGCTCGGCTTCGGTTCGCACTGGGTCACAACGGGTCAATTGCGCGCGGCTCCCGGGACCCGTCACGAAATCGACACCCGCTCACTCGCGAGGGGGATCGGAAGCTCGGGAAAGCGATCCGAGGGCGGCAATCAGCGACTCGTGAATTCGCACGTTGGTGGCGACGATCTGGCCCTTCGTGACCTCCGTCGGAGCGCCCGCATAATCGGTGACGCGTCCGCCCGCCGCGAGGACGATGGCGCTGCCGGCCGCGATGTCCCAGGGCTTCACCTTCATCTCCCAGTACCCGTCGTAGGTGCCCTCCGCCACGAGGCAAAGGTCGATCGCCGCGGAACCGCACCGTCGCACCGCCTGGCACTTCTTCTTGATCGCGACGAACGCGTCGAAATTGTTGTCCGGGCTCGTGTGGCGATCGTAGGGAAAGCCCGTTGCGAGGAGCGCGTCCTCGAAGCGCTCCACGTCGCTCACGCGGCAAGGCTCGTTGCCTCGTGCCGCCCGCGCCGCCGGGTCGCCCACGATGCCGGTCCATTCGACTCCGAGGGAGGGAGCGACGACGGCGCCGAGCACGGGCCGGCCGCCTTCCGTCAAGCCGACCGACACGCACCAGAAGGGATGCCCGTGAACGAAGTTGGTCGTTCCGTCGATCGGGTCGACGTACCACACGGGTGTGTCCGGTCCGCATTCGCGGTCGCCGCCGCGCTCTTCTCCGACGATGGGGAGTGATGTTGCCGCGAGCCGTTCGCGAAGCAGCGCTTCGCTGTCGAGATCGAACTGCGTGACGAGATCGATTCGCCCCTTGTGCGCCGACGCCGGACGCTTTCGCCATCCTTGCTGCGCGAGATCGCCCGCTGCGCGCGCGGCGTCCAATGCCAGCTGAAGGAGAGTGGAGCGGTCCGACATGGCGCTCGCGGGCTAGTCCGCTCCCCCACGGGGGCTGCTCATGGTCGCTGCGGTATCGTGGCGCGGCGCGCCGTGTCGCGCCGAGTCGCCGAGGGCGTCGACCAACTTGCGCTGAATTCCGTCGAAGGCTCCATTGGAAAGCACGGCGACCGTGTCGCCTGCGCGCGCGCTCTCGCATACTTGGGTCACGATCTCGTCCACCCCGGAAACGGCCCGCGCTTTGGGGCCAAGCTCGCGGGCGAGCCGCTGCAGGTCGAGCCTCTCGGCCTCGGGGATCGCGGTTCGAGCCAGGGGCGCCAAGAAGACGCGGTCGGCGTCCTGGAACGATCGCGCGTACGCCTCCTGGTGCGTGGCGCGGCACGCCGTCGCGCTGCGGGGCTCGAAGGCCACCCAGAGCGTTCCGTCGGGATGGCGCGCGCGCAGCGCGCGCAGCGTCTCGACCACGGCGGTGGGGTGGTGGGCGAAATCGTCGTAGACGCGGACGCCCCCGGGCTCACCGAGCAGCTCCTGGCGTCGACGCACGCCCTCGAACGAAGCGAGATGACGGCGTGCGTCGCGTTCGCTGACGTGAAATCCCTCGGCGCATGCGGCGACCGCCGCCACGGCATTTCGGATGTTGTGCCGGCCCGGAACTCGGAGCACGAAGCGACCGCAGGCGACTCCCCCCGCAAAGAGATCGAACGTCTGAGCCCCGTCCGGCTGGATGGCCGCAGGTACGCCCAGCCATCCGGCAGCCTCGCCGCCCGTGTCATCGCCCTCGAGCGCATAGTAGACGGCGCGAGCGCGGGCTTCTTCGGCGACGATCGTTCGCGCCCGGGCATCATGAGCGTCGCACACGATGACCCCGCCCGCGGGAATTGCGCGGACGAATGCACGGAACGCCCCCTCGTACGAGGCGACGTCGGGGTAAATGTCGACGTGATCGTGCTCCACGCTGGTCAGGATCGCGACGTCGTCCTCGGCCACGCCGACGTAATCGAGAAACTTGGGTTTCTTGTGCCAGTAGACGGCGTCGTACTCGTCGCCCTCGACGACGAACGGGGATCGACCCCGATCGGGGCGGATTCGGGTCGAGCCGATCGCCGCGCCTCCGGGCAGCCCCTTGGGCACGCCGCCGATGAAGTAGCCCGGCGCGTGGCCGGCGCGCGACAGGACCCACGCGCACATGGCGCTCGTCGTCGTCTTGCCATGCGAGCCCGCCACCACCAAGGGCCGCCGACCCGCGAGGAACCGCTGGCGCAACGTCGCCGACATGGATGCGCGGGGCAGATCGAGACGCTCTGTTTCAGTTGCCTCGGGGTTATCGCGGCGAATCGCGTTGCCCACGACGACCAGGCCGGGACGTGGATCCTCCAGATGACAGGCGTCGTACCCCGAGATGCAGCGAACGCCGGCCGCCTGGAGCGTCGGCCCGATGGGCGGATCGAACGCGACATCCGACCCGGTCACCTCTTCCCCGGCTTCGCGCAGAAGGGCTGCGAGCGCCCCCATTCCCGTGCCGGATACACCGATGAGGTGAATGCGCATACGGTGCGCCGTCTCACGCCTTGCTGAAGACGAAATCGTTGCCGTCGACGTCGACCTTGACGACTGCGGGCGACTCGTGCGCGCCGCGAAGGATCTCCTCGGCGAGAGGGTCTTGCAGCTTCTTCAGGATCGCGCGCTTCAGCGGCCGCGCGCCGAACGCCGGTTCGTACCCGAGCTCGACCAGCTTGTCCTTCGCCGCCTCGGTGAGATCGAGTCTGAGCTCTTGACTGCCCATCAATTTTTCGAGGTGGCGGAGCTGGATCTCGACGATGCCGCGCAAGTTTTGTTTCGAGAGAGGCCGAAACAGGATGACGTCGTCGATGCGGTTGAGGAATTCGGGCCGCAGGAAGGAGCGAAGCTCGTCCTGCAGCACGTCGCGCAATGCTTCGAGGCCTTCGGGGGTCCCGAAGAGCTTCGGGTCGGTCTCCAGCAGCCGCTTGCTCCCGATGTTGCTCGTCATGATGACGACCGTGTTCGAGAAGTTCGCGGTCCTGCCACGTCCGTCCGTGAGTCTGCCGTCGTCGAGCACCTGGAGCAAAAGGTTGAACACGTCCGAATGCGCCTTCTCGACCTCATCGAAGAGAAGGACGCTGTACGGACGTCGGCGCACGGCCTCCGTGAGAAAACCGCCTTCTTCGCTGTCGACATAGCCCGGCGGGGCGCCCACGAGCCGCTGCGCCATGTGCTTTTCCATGAACTCGCTCATGTCGAGCCGGGTGAGCGACTGTTCGTCGTCGAAGAGGAACTCGGCGAGCGCTTTGGCGAGCTCCGTCTTGCCGACGCCGCTCGGCCCCAGAAAGAGGAAGGACCCGATGGGCTTGCC
>Ga0187782_10000770_pt1 | contig 22395 bp, 13 predicted proteins | sample 0715_SJ02_MP15_2_FD_132454 | JGI IMG/M metagenome (GOLD analysis project Ga0187782, IMG submission 132454) | Tropical peat soil microbial communities from peatlands in Department of Meta, Colombia - 0715_SJ02_MP15_20_MG | ecosystem: Environmental > Terrestrial > Soil > Wetlands > Peat | place... | reverse complement strand
CCCTGAGCGAAGCGAAGGGGCTGCAGTTCCGGAGCCAGGCGAATTAACGCAGATTCTTCGCTTCGCTCTCGCGAAAGTCCAGCGGAAGGGCGGGGCTTCAGCCCCGCCGCCTTGGGGCCGGCTAACGGTAGGGCCTTTAGGCCCTGAAGCCGCCTCACTTCAGGGGCTAAAGCCCCTTCTCCGTCAGGCGCGTTGGGCGGCGGGGCTGAAGCCCCGCCCTTCCGTCTCACTTTCATCTCCATGGGTGGGCCGCAGGCCCATGCCCACTCAGAAGGACAATGTTCCACCTGTGCCATAGGCCGAGACCTTGCACCTGAATTTACATTTTGCGGCCCAGGGTCATACAATATACGCCGTTTCGAACTGTGGCGGCAGCCCTTGTGGGCGCCCGGTCTGACTGGGGCCACCGACGCCGGGCGCCCACAAGGCGTGCCCCTGCAAGGAGGATCTGATGGACAGAAGAAAATGCTTTCAACTCGCCGTGGCCGGGGCTGCCGCCGTGGCGATGCCAACTCGCAGGCTTGCGGCCGAACAGCAGGCGGCGCGCGCCGCGCGCGGGCTGCCTTCCCCCGTGATCAAGGACATCAAGGTGATCACGACCCAACCGGCGGGCGTGCGCCTGGTGGTGGTAAAGATCTTCACCGATCAGGATGGCCTTTACGGCTACGGCTGCGCGACTTTTACCCAACGCGCGGATCTTGTTGTGCCCGCCGTAGAGAAGTATCTCAAGCCATTTCTGGTTGGGAAACCGGCAGACCGCATCGAGGACACCTGGCAGGCTTGCTATAACAGTTCGTACTGGCGCAACGGCCCTGTGCTCAACAATGCCATCAGCGGAGTCGACCAGGCGTTGTGGGACATCAAGGGCCGGCAAGCCAACATGCCTGTCTATCAGTTGCTGGGCGGCAAGGCGCGGGAAGCGGCGCTTACCTACGCCACGGTGGGCGGCATGGAGGCCGCGGAGGCCATCGATCGCGCTCGCCAGGCGATGGAAAAGGGATTTCGGTGTATCAAGATCATGACCGGCGTGCCCGGCATGGATGCGTACGGTCCGCGCGCCGGCGCCCCTCTCAAGGGCTTGCATGCGGGCCCCGTCTTCGATTCCGCTCCTTACATGCGCCACGCACGCCAAATGCTGGAAGAATGCCGCAAACAACTCGGCGATGAAATCGACCTCATTCACGACGTGCACGAGCGCGTGAGCCCGCACCAGGCCGTGCAATTTGCCAAGGCGCTCGAGCCTCTCCGCCTGTTCTACCTGGAAGACGTGCTCTCCCCGGAGGACATCGCCTACTTCCGCCAGATTCGGGAGCAGTGCTCGACTTCGCTCGCCATGGGTGAACTCTTTAACAGCCCGCACGAATGGCAGCCGCTGATTGTCGAGCGCCTGATCGATTACATCCGCGTCCACTTGTCGCAAGCTGGAGGCCTGACGCCCTCCCGCAAGATCGCCATACTGGCGGAGAATTTCGGCGTGAAGACCGCTTGGCACGGGCCCGGCGACGTCTCGCCGGTGGGGCACACCGCGCAACTGCACCTGGACCTGGCCAGCTACAACTTCGGCATCCAGGAGGGCGGCGTCATCCAAGGCGTCGAGGCCGAGATCTTCACGGGCTGCGCAGCCTACAGAGACGGTTACCTGTGGGCCAGCGATTCGCCGGGTTGGGGTATCGAGGTCAACGAGGAGTTGGCCGCAAAGTATCCTTTCCGTGACGGCCCGGAGCACCTCAACGGCGGCTGGGGCGTCATTCGCCAGTACGACGGCACGGTCATCAAGCAGTAATCGAACCCCGTCTGGGCATCTGCTGTACCGTAGTGCCGGACCCCCTCACCCGGCCCGCCCCGGCTGGTGAAAGCGCCGGGTCGGTCCACCCTCTCCCCCAAGGGGGCGAGGGGTGCCTGGATAGGATTTTGCCTTCGTATGATCCTGTCTCCCCTCGCCCCCTTGGGGGAGAGGGGCCGGGGGGTGAGGGGGTCCGTACAATCCGACATTACGAGACGCTTATGACCGCAACCTCATAACCACTCAGGGTGAGTGGCGCACCGCCCAATTGAGTGGAACCAGGCGGCTGGAAGTTGGTGGTTTGGTCAACAAACGTCACCCCAGCGCCTTGCGAGGCGGGCGTCGAGACCTCAAACGGTCGATTCCTTTTGTTGATCAGAAGGAGCTTGTGCTTGCCGTCGCGGGTCACGAAAGCCTGCGCATAAACGTAGGGAATGTCCACGTTCGTGTCCACCAGTTTATCGCCCGGGCCGAAGTTGTCGTGCAAAAGCTTCAGGACCCAGAAGCGGGCATTGGGCTGGCCGTTAGTCCAGTCCACCATCGAGACGCTGGGGAACTGCGTGGGGTAACCGACAAGCTGAGACTCGCCGGCAACCTCGACGCCCCGCTTGGCGAGTTCGGAATAAAGGTAAGCGTACATGCCCCCGCAGAGATTCCAGTAAGAGTTCGGAATCGGCTTCACCACGTGGCCCGGCTTGCCCTGATCGATGTCTTCAGCCGAAATCGATCCGAGTTCGTCCGTGTCTGTCTGCGTTTCCGGAGAGAGCCGCGCGCGAATGTCCTGGATAAATCCCACCACGTCCAGGAAATGGTCCGCCTGATCCCAATAGGTGTGTTCCATGACCTCGGGTGTCTCGTCGGCAGTGGGCACGGCGTAAAAATGGTACGAGATCATGTAAATGGGGATACCGGGCTTGTGGTTCTTGTGGTTCAGGAAGTACTCGAAGTACTCCTTCCCCGTGCCGCCCAAGGCCATCCCCACAAACTTGATGTTCGGGTCAACCCGGTGCACGGCCGTCACGATGGCGTCATAGACGTGCGTGTAGGTTTCCGGCGTCATGCTATGTTCACCGTCTACCTCGTTGAGGACTTCCCAGTAAGCGATCTTGTAATGGTGGTTGGAATCGTGCCGCTTGCCGTACTCATCCGTGAATCCGCCTTGCGTGTACCAGCTCACCAGCCGCGCGTAGTAGTCCCCCACTTCCTTCAGGCTCGGATCCCGAAACTCCGTCCCCTTCTCATAATCCCAGGTCACCTGGTTCGGATCCGCCGGATAAGGCACCGGCTTCTCCGTTTTGAACATCCACTGCGGAATGGTGCTGAAGTTGATGATCACCGTGTGGCCTTCCTGGGCCTTCATGAAATCTTCCATCATGGGATCGATGAGCGAAAAATCCCAGGAAGTCTTGCCGTCGCCCGGAGGTTCGAGTTCGGCTACGCCCAGCTTCGGGTAAGGCAGCCAGGGCACGTAGCGCACATAGTCGGCGCCCAGATCGTGCAGAGCCTGATACACGCGATCGTGAATCGGCGTACCTGGGCGCAAAGGTGGATTGACCACCACCTGAAGCGTGGGCGTGGTCTTCGAAACGGTCACCACCTTGTCCCAATTGACAGTGACCTTGGCTTTTTCGGCTGCGCTCGGCTGCTGAGGTGCGGTTTCCTTTTGAGCGCAGCCGGCAAAGAAGGCAACGAACAAGAACAATGCAACGCCACGCGGACCTATGCCTTTGAGGTTCGCGCGTCTTTCGATTTTCATAAGAGTCCTCCACGTAGGGGCACCCCTTGTGAGTGCCCGGTATTATGTTCCCACCTCGGGCGACCACAAAGGTCGGCCCTACAAAACAAAAACTCACCACAGAGATCACAGAGGAAAACATTTATTGTCTCTCTGTGGACTCGGTGATCTCTGTGGTGAGTCATTTCGTTGAGTCGCAGGGGCGGTTCGCGAACCGCCCCTGCAACGACAGACTTTACCAGATCAGCTTGAACGCCAACTGTATTACCCTGGGCGGCTCGAGCAAGCCACCGATGACCCCGAAAGTCCCCGGCGCAAGGCCGGATGAGGGGGCGCTGAACTGGACGTGGTTCCAGGCGTTGTAAAACTCGGCGCGGAACTCCGTGTTCAAGCGCTCGGTGATGGGAGTGTGTTTAAACGCGCCGATATCCCAGTTGTTGATGCCTGGTTCTTCGATGGCATTGCGTCCCGCGTTTCCCTGGAGGTGGAGGGCGTTCGGGCAATTGGCGGCCGTTGGGGCGAAGTCGCCCACGGGACACCCGGGGTAGGTAAACGACTGGATGTTGTACCAAGTGCCGTAAGTTCGGGTGGCCTTGGGGGTATAGGCTGGCCCAACTTTGTCAGCGAAAGATGTGGAGAAAGCTCCGAAATCCTGCCAGTCTGCGGGCAGAGTGACGGACTGCCATTGGCCGGTTGAGAAGGTAGTGATGCCCGTCGCCTGCCAACCACTGACCAGTTTATTGAGGACGCCGGAGGCACCGGGTAAGTAGCGCTTGCCCCTACCGATCGGCAGGTCATAGACGTAGCTGGCCACGAAACGGTTGCGAACGTCGTAATCGCCGTTACCCTTGTCGAGCACTTTGAAGCAACACTGCGATGCCGAAAAGTCATCGGTATTGCCTAAATCGAGGGTGTGGCTGTAGGTGTAGGCGATATTAAGGAACATGCCGCTGCCAAAGCGCTTGGTAAACCGTGTAGCCAAGCCGTTGTAACTGGACCACCCGCCGTTGTAATCGAGGAGGATCCAACTGTAATTCGGGTAGGGAATACGGTCGGCGATAGGGATGGTGCCCGTCGGGTCAAAAGAGGGGTTGTCCTCATTCCGGCGCTGGGGCAACTTCTGGCCCACGTTGCCGATGTAGCCCACATCCAGAAACATGTTGTGCGAGAACGTGTGCTGCACATCAAAGTCCCATTGCTGGACATACGGGGTGCGGCTGCGCTTGTCCAGGCTGAAAGGCACCGTGGTTCCACTCCCGAAGGTGCCGACTGGAAACAGTTGCGACATTGAAAGGGTCGGCGTCTTGGGATCAGAATTCAAAGTCTGGGTTGTGTAATACTCGGGCGCAATCACCTCAAACTGGAGTTCGTTCCAGTTGTCGGTGGCGTAAAAAACGCCGTACGCGCCGCGCACTACGGTATTCTTGGTGAACGATGGGCTGTAGGCAAATCCAACCCGGGGAGCCCAATTCCGCCAGCAGGGATCGACGATGCCATTCCGCACCGCGCCGGTGCGCGAGTACTCCACAATTCGCGTCGAGGGATCAAACCAGGCGGTCTTGTTGCTGCGGTCCCACGGGGTCTGGCTGTACTCGTACCGTAAGCCGACATTGAAGGTCAAGCTAGGACTAACCCGCCAGTTGTCCTGCAAATAACCCGCGTAAAAGTTGCTGATCAGGTCCTGTGAGGAGTCGCCGACGGAGGCGGTGGCATTGTTCGGGTCGCCCAACAAGAAGTCGGCCAGGCTGTTGCCGGTGTAAAGGCCACCGAAACTCACGCCTGGAACGCCACCAAAATCGGTGATCTGATTGAACAACTCGTGGATGTAATTGAAACCCATTTTCAGGTTGTGCTTGCCGTGCACGATGCTGACATTGTCGACGAATTGTTTGTCCTGATCGAGCGCCCCGATGGATTCCGAGAAAGAGCCCGGATCGGTAAAATCGGCGACCCCGGCGTCGGGCACGCCGAAATCGAAGGGATTGGGCGAGGTGTTCGTCAAACCGAAAACGTTCGCAGCGTAGTTTTGCGTCAACGCGCCCAGGCCGACCAGGTAGGTTCTGCCGCGATTGTACCCCAGGCGCGCATCGTTCACGATGTTAGGCGAGAAGGTATGCGTCTCCGTCACCGTGACGAGCGTATCCGAAAGGGGCCACGAACTGCCTTGGGTGGGAAGCGCCCCGGGCGCCACGGTAGGCCGATTATCGTGAGAGACGGCGCCCCAGAGCTGGTCGCGGGGGCTTATGGACTCGTCGACCCGACCGTTATATTGATCGCTGTTGACAAACCCTCTCACCGCCGTCGCGTAGTTGTAATCGGGGAAGGCGCCCGGGGTAGGAATGGGCGCGTTCGCGACGTTGGGCGCCGACCAGTACGGAATCCACTTTTGCGTGGTCGCGTTGAGCATGGTGTTGGGAATCAAATTCCCAGCGAAGGGCAGCCCGGTGGAGGGATTAATAATGTCGACACAGTGAGGGGAACTCGGCAGACTTTGGCAGTAACTCGAACTGGTCGGGAAGAATCCCGTGCCGAAACTATTGTCGGCGAGGTTCCCTGCCAGTTGCTGGGTGCTGGGGTCGAGTGCCTGAACGTTGGTCAACGTGGGATTGCGCAGGCCCTCATACGAGAAGAAGAAAAAGGTCTTGTCGCGGCCGTTGTAATGAGGCAAAACCACGGGGCCGCCAATCGTCGCACCGAAGTCGTTGTAGCGCACCGTGCCCTTCGGGATGCCTGCAAGATTTGAGAAAAAGGTGTTCGCATTGAACACGTCGTTCTCGACGTAGTCATAGACGTCGCCGTGGATCGAATTCGAACCCGATTTCAGGGTCGTATTGATCACCGCGGCGGACCTCCCATACTCCGCCGAGAAGTTGCTGGTTTGAACGTTGATCTCCTGGATGGCGTCGAAGGAAGGCCGCAGGTTGGCGCTGCCGAAGCGAGCGTTGCGGGACTCAACACCATCAACAATGAAGCTCTCGTCCGATTCACGTCCACCCGACACGCTGGTGGTAACCTGCCCCTGACCAGCGCCCGTCCAGAAGGAAGCCGGGGAGTTTCCCTGGCCAATGGGCGCGACTCCGGCGGAGAGAGCGACGAGGCTGATGAAATTGCGATTCTCAATCGGCAGGTTCTCGACCGCCGACTCTTGCGTCACCTGGTTCATCGAGGAGGTTTGGGTTTCGAGTTGCGCCACACCTCCCGCAACCACCTCAACCGTTTGGGTCACCGCCCCGACTTGCAGCGTGACGTCCACCCGCGGCCGGGCTCCGACCAGAAGGGTGATATTGGTAACTGCCGACGTCTCGAATCCTTCCTTGGAAGCTTGCACGCTGTAGATGCCGGGCTTCAGGGAGGCAAACAGGTAGTTGCCGCTTTCGTCCGAAGTAGCCTCCGACTTAATGCCGGTATCCGTTGCCGTGAGCGTGACCTTGGCGCCCGGCACGACGGCTTTCGTCGAATCGTAGACCGTACCGAGAATGTCGCCCGTGATGGACTGGCCGAAAATTTGCGGGGCCGTCATCAATAACGCGAGACAAAGCAACCAAAAGCCCATGGCTTTGGCCTGTACACGCACCATAAATCCCACCTCCATCTGAAGATTGTAATAGACCCAGTAAGGGAGGCCGTTCATCGTGCGGGCCCGCCGTACCCATTCGACTCGACGCAATGTCCTAAGCTTTTAGCCCCTGAAACATTGTTTGTCAAGAAAAAACTTGTTTTATTGGTTGAAAATCCCCTAGAGTGTAGCGGTGACCCGGGTGGACGCCCTCGATGCGCCTTCGCGACACGGGCGGGCACAAAGCACGCCCCTACCCATGAAAAACCGCCCTCCAAACGGTCCTGGCCGCTACTACGTCGAGGTGCTTGGCAAGGGGCTCGATGTCCTGGACGTGCTGAGGAGTTCACAGACGGAATTGCGCCTCACGGACATCGCTGAAAAAGCGCACCTCGACACCAGCACCGCATTTCGGCTGCTGCGCACTTTGGAAGCGCGCGGCTATGTGTTGCGCGACAGCCAGAGCAAGCGTTTCAGGCACGCCCTGGGTCAGCGCGCCTTTCGCATCGGGTATGCGCAGCTTTCCGGCGACCAGCCCTTTCCCCGCAAGGTGACCCAAAGCTTGATGGAAGCGGCGGCGAATCTGCATCTCGAATTACTAGTCGCCGATAATCGCGACAGCCCGGAGGAGGCTCTCAACAACGCCGCCTGGCTGATCTCGCAACGGGTTGATTTCGTCATCGAATATGAGCTCCACTATCGAGTGGGGCCCGTCCTGGCCAATATGTTCCAGAAGGCCGGCATCCGAACCTTGGCCATCGACATTCCCATGCCCAGCGCCATCTACTTCGGCGTCAACAACTACGCCGCGGGCATACTGGGCGGCGAGGCTCTGGCCGACTTCGCGAAAAGGCATTGGCGCGGGCGGGTCGATCGCGTGCTGCTCCTGGAGATTCCCGAAGCGGGGCCGGTGCCTCATGCGCGGGTCATTGGCACTCTCGATGGCATGAGGAGCGTCCTGCCCAAATTGAATGAAAAGAACGTGCTCCACAAGAATGGCAAGGGAACCGAGACCGGCGGCTATCTGGCGGCGCGTCGCGTGCTCCGGTCCTTAACTAATAACGAGCACGTGCTGATTGCAGCCGCCAATGACAACAGCGCGCGCGGCGCCATTCGCGCCGTCCGCGAAGCAGGCCGAGCAGAGGTCACCGCCATCATGGCGCAAGGCTGGGGGCCGGATAAAGACCTTGATGAGGAGATCTCAAAACCCGACAGTCCCCTCATCGGCTCGGTGGCCTACTTCCCGGAGAAATATGGAGGCAGGATTCTACCGATTGCCCTTCAGTGCCTCAACGGAGAGGCGGTTCCCCCGGCCGTCTACGTCGAGCATAAACTAATCACCAGGGACCACGCGCTCGCACCTTGAAGCATCGCGATGCGTCGCAGCCTCTTTATCCGCTCCGGCTGTGCTCTTGCACTATTTCGTCCACGATGCCTTTCGCCATACACCCAAAGGTCCTCAAGCGGGCTCCCTGCTCATACATCCAACTAAGGAGCTCCCTGCCTTTGGCGTCGACGAAGGTGACTTCGCAGAGGTCGACCGTCAACGGCTTGTCGCGCGAGTCGTCCTTGATGGCGCGCCAAGTTCTCTCGAGCTCCTCCACCCAGGGCCCGGCAAGTCTGCCTTCCAGTTTCAAACTGGCGGCATTCACGGTGTTGTCAATGGTTATCTTTAGCATGGCTGACCTAGGGTGTCCCGCCCTGCTTCGACTGGTTCATTGCACCTCCCTTGGAGGTCATGGAGGGCAGGGTCGAAGCATCCCAGCCGCCGCCCAGCGCTTTGATGAGCAGCACGCTGGAATTCATCCGGCGCGTCAGGATATTCACCGCCGTAACCTCGTCGCTCAAGGCGATGCTTTGAGCGGTGATGACCTCAAAATAGGTCACGAGTCCGCCCTTGTAACGGTTGGTGGAAAGAGCCAGAGAGTGCTCGGCTGATTGGACGGCCTGCACCTGCTTGGCGCTTTCCTGTTCCAGAATGCGCAAGGCTGCCAGGTTATCCTCGACCTCCTGGAAGGAGGTGAGGACGCTTTGGCGATAGGCCGCGACGTTGGCCTCATATCCTGCCCGAGCCTGATCGGTGGTGGCGTGACGAAGCCCGGCATCATAAAGCGTCTCGAGCAGGGTCGGGCCAAGCGCAAAGAAGCGGCTGGGCCAGGCCACCCAATTGACGAACGACGACCCTTCCACTCCTCCTCCCGCACTCAGCGTCAGGGTGGGGTAATAGGCCGTCTTGGCGAAGCCGATTTGGGCGTTGGCGGCGGCCGTACGGCGTTCCGCCGCGGCGACGTCAGGGCGGCGTTCGAGCAAGTCGGATGGAACGCCTGCCGGAATCCTGGGAGGGCTGAGGTTGAGCGGCGACGCCGGAATCGCCAACGTCGAGGCCGGCTGGCCCACCAGGACGGCAATCGCATGTTCGAATTGTGCGCGCGCCACCCCCACGTCGATATCCTGCGCTTCGGTGGTTTCGAGCTGCGTCTGTGCTTGCGCAACTTCCGCTCCCGCTGCTAGGCCCCCGTTGAATCGGTTCTGCGTCAATTCCAGTGCCTTTTGGTAGGCAATGACGGTGGAATCCAACAACTGCTTCTGCGAGTCGAGTCCTCGTAATTCGAAATAGTCGGACGCCAGTTCGGCGTGCAGGCTCAGCCGAACAGTCTCGAGATCGGCGGCGCTGGCTTGAGCGTTCTCCCGCGCGGCCTCGACGGCGCGATGGATCCGTCCCCAGGCGTCCACCTCGTAGGAAAGGTCGAAAGGCAGCACCAGATCGCCCACCGTTTGCAACGCGTTGCTCGCAGGCTGCGGGGCATTCTTCGAGGTTTGCTCGACCACGGTCGACGGGCCCGAACTGACCGTCGGAAACAACCCGGCGCGGTTGACGGTAATCAGGTCGCGCGCCTGTCGAAACTGCGCTTCCGCCATTTTCAGATTCTGGTTTGAAACTTCGATGCGCTCCTCGAAAGCGTTCAGTTGAGGGTCGCCGAAAATTTCCCACCAGTTGCCACGCAGCACCTGGTCTTGAGGCTGCGAAGGCTTCCACTCACCCTGCGCTGCGCCGGGGCTGGGCGGCAATTCTTTGTAAGCGGCCGGCGTTTCCACGGAAGGCCTTGTATACTTGGGCCCAATCCTGCACGCACCGGCAAAAGGCAGTAGGCAGAGGGCAGAAAGTAGAAAGCATTTGTGATTTGCGATTTGTGATTTGTGATTTGGATCTTCCGATGGCCTTAAGGATTTGTGAATAGCGATTTGTAATTTGCGACTTGTGATCCGGCTCTCTCGCGATCGCGCTGTTCTCCTGCTTAGCATAGCTTCTCTGTGCTCCTGGCTAAATCACAAATCACCAATCACAAATCGCAAATCACTGGGTTCCCCACTGTCCCGCTCCCTGTGCAGCCACCCGAACCTCTTCTCCATCGATCAACGAGTCGGGCGGATTGGTAATCACCCATTCGTTTCCTTGCAGTCCTGCGATGACCTCGACTTCGGTTCCAAAGTCTCGTCCCAAGGTAATAGGAAGCATGACGGCATGGCCTTGGCGGAGCACCGCAACGCGCAAGCCTTCCGACCGGAAGAGCAGACTGGTCACCGGAATAATGACGGTGGAGGTGGAGGTGGGCAATTTCAGGTGGACTTCCGCGTAAGCTCCCGGAAGGATTTCTCCGCTGGGGTTGGCCACGTCCACTTCCGTCAGCAGCGTGCGCGAAGACTGTTCGATGGCCTCGGCGTTGCGCACGATCTTGCCGGGGAAGCGCCGGCCGGGGTATTGAGGCATGGTCAAATAGGCAGGCACGCCCGGCAGGGCCGAGGGCGAATCCACCTGCGGCACATTCACGTAGACGCGCAGCGGGTTAATGGATGCGACTCGGAACAACTCTCGCGTCGAGCCGCCGGTGCTGCCGCTGCCGCTGCCGCCGGTGGGAGCGATCAACTGGCCAATGTCGGTGTCGCGCGCGGTCAGCACCCCGTCGAACGGCGCATAGACCTTCTCGAAGGATTGCAGTTGTTCGAGCCGCTTCACGTTGTCCGAGGCCGAATCCACCATCGCCTTCTTGGCATGCTCGTCGCCCACCGTGTTGTCCACGTCCTGCTTCGAGACGGAATCGCTTTTCAGCAGGGCCTCGTAACGCGCCGCCGTCGTCTGGGCGAGTTCATAGTTGGCTTTGGCGGTCGCCAGTTCCGCCCGCGCCTGCTGCAGTTGCTGATCGAGTTCCGGAGTGTCGATTTCGGCCAAAAGCTGCCCGTTCTTCACCCGCCCGCCGATATCCACGTACCACTTCTTCAAATAGCCCGTCGTGCGGGCATAGAGGGGAGCTTCTATGAAGGCCTGCACGTTACCCGGCAAGATGATTTCCTGCTGCGGGGCGCTCTGCTTGGGCCGGGTGACGGAAACGGAGGGTACGGCAAGTTCGCGCGTCTCGACCTTCACCTCCGCCGCGGCGCGCACACGCGTGTAGATTCCTCGGTAGGCGATGACCCCCGCCACGATGAGCAGCAGAAAAAGCCACACCACCGTCCTTGCGATCCCGGAGGACCTTGGCCCTTGAGCTTGCAAAGCCGACGCCGGGCCGGTTTCTTCGCGCCGTTCGGTGTCTTCGCTTTCCTCAACTTTCATTCCTTACCTCCGCAACTTCGAGAACTAGAATTCGAAATTTGAAATTCGAAATTTGAAATTCGACATTCGGAAATCAGCCCTCTCCCCCAAGGGGGCGAGGGCTGGGGTTTCAATTTGAATTCGTCCTCCCCATCATCAAAACGTGGTTCACCCATCTCAATCACAAATCGCAAATCACAAATTACAAATGCTCCCGATCTCCCGATCTTCCATGCACGATGCTAAACACCGTGGGCACGAAGAACAACGTGGCCACGGTGGCGAACAGCAGGCCGCCGATCACGGCCCGGCCCAGCGGGGCGTTTTGTTCCGCGCCCTCGCCGAGGCCCAAGGCCATGGGCACCATTCCGATGATCATGGCGAGCGCGGTCATGATGACGGGCCGAAACCGCGTAAACCCAGCCTCGAGCGCGGCGTGCGAGGCCTCGAGTCCCTCGCCCAGTTTTTCCTTGGCGAAACTCACCACCAGTATGCTATTCGAGGTGGCGACCCCCACGCACATCACCGAGCCGATCAGCGCCGGCACGCTGATGGTGGTATGCGTGCCAAACAGAAACCAGACAATTCCCGCCAGCGCCGTGGGCAGAGCGGAAATAATAATCAGCGGGTCGAGCCAGGATTGAAAATTCACTACGATCAGCAGGTACACGAGCACAATCGAAAAGATCAGGCCGGCCAGCAGGCCGCGGAACGACGAGCGCATGGTATCGATCTGCCCGCGCACCACGGTGCGCGAACCGCGCGGCAAATCCTTCTGGCTCCCATCCACGATGCGGTCGATCTCGCGTGCCACGCCTCCCAGGTCTCTTCCCTGCACCGAGCCGTAAACGTTGATCACCGGTTGAACGTTGTAATGCGAGACGGCGGCCGGCGATGCACCGCGGCTGATGGAAGCAAGATTACTGAGAATCTGCGGCGGAACTCCGGCGGAATTGGTGACGGGGATGTTCTCGAGATCCTGAAGCGTATCGACGCGATATTGCGGCGTCTGCGCGGTGACGCTGTAACTGACGCCCGTCCTGGGATCGAGCCAGAAAGTGGGTGTGGTTTGAAAGCTTCCGCTCAGCGAGACAAGCAAATTGTTGGCCACGTCGCGCGGAGTGAACCCCACCTGCGCCGATCGCGTTCGGTCGATATCGACTTGCAACCGGGGCAGGTTGAAAGGCTCCTGAATGTGCAAGTCCACCACGCCCGGAACCAGCTTGATTCGTCCCAGCAGCGCTTCCGCGAAGCGGCGGTTGGCGGCCAGTTGCTGGCCTACCACCTGCACGTTGATGGGCTGAGGCAGGCCGAAATTCAGGATCTGGCTCACCATGTCGGACGCCAATACGTAGAACGTCACCCCCGGGAACTCCCGCGCCAAGCTCAGGCGCAGCTTGCGCACATATCCAGCCGTAGGGTGATGATCGGGGGTGAGCGATACAAGAATGTCGGCATCACCCGTTCCGATCGGAGCGGAAGTACTGTAAGAGAGGTTGACGCTGCTGTAAGGCAACCCGATGTTATCAATAATGCTGGCGAGTTCCTCGGGTGGAATTTGCGCTCGGATCGATCTCTCCACCATGTCGCAAAGCCGCGCCGTCTCTTCAATGCGGGTTCCGGTAGGGGCGCGCACGTGGAGCGTAAACTGGCCGCCATCCACTTTGGGGAAGAAGTCCTGGCCCAGCCACGGGAAGAGCAGGAAGGAGGCCAGCGCCGCGCCGACGACGCCCCAAGCCAGCCTGGGGCGATGCCGCAAGCACACCTCGAGTCCGCGCTTGTATTTCCCCCGCAAGCGTTCGAAGGCGTGCTCGAAACGCAACTGCAGGCGCGCCAGCAAGTGGCGCTGCGCCTGCGTTTCGAGGCTTGCCGCATCCGCGTCGTGCTCGTGCCCGCGCAACAAGTAGCGCGCCATGGTCGGTACCAGAGTCCTGGACAGCAGGTAAGACGCCAGCATGGCGAAGCTCACGGCTTCCGCCAGCGGAACAAACAGATACCGCGCCACCCCGGTGAGAAAGAACATGGGAACGAACACGATGCAGATGGCCAGCGTGGAGACGAATGCGGGCACAGCGATTTGCGACGCGCCGTCCAGAATCGCCGTGATCACTTCCTTGTTCATGGCGATATTGCGGTTGATGTTCTCTATTTCAACCGTGGCGTCGTCCACCAGGATGCCGACCGCCAAGGCGAAGCCGCCCAAAGTCATGGTGTTGATGGTTTGCCCCAGGGCGCTGAGCACGATCAGAGAAGTCAAAATGGAAAGGGGAATGGAAACGGCAATAATCACCGTGCTTCGCCAACTGCCCAGGAAAAGCAGGATCATGGCGGCAGTGAGCAGCGCCGCAATCAACGCCTCGCGGATAACGCCCTGAATCGCTGCCCTGACAAACAGAGACTGGTCCGAAAGGAAGTGCATCTGGAGCTGGGGCGGCAGCCCCTTTTGAATCAGCGGTAATTCACTTTTGATCCGGGAAATGATATCCAAAGTGGAGGCACTGCCCGTCTTGAGCACGGTCATCAGCGCCGCGCGCTGGCCGTCCACGCGGACGAGGTTGGTTTGGGGCGGGAAGCCGTCGCGCACCTGCGCCACATCGCGAATGCATATTACTGTGCTGCCCGTGATCTTGACGGGCAGGTCGTTGAGCTCCGCGGTGGTCAGCGGACTGCCATTGGTCTCAACGTCGTACTCGTATTGGCCGATCTTCGAGGTACCGGAGGGCAGGATCACGTTTTGCGCGGCCAGCGCGTTCACGACGTCGTTGGGAGAAAGCCCTTTGGCCTGCAACGCCGTGGTGTTCAAGTCCACCTGCACTTGGCGCTGCTTGCCTCCATACGGCCAGGGAATCTCCGCGCCTTGCACATCCGCCAGTTGCACCCGGATGAAGTTTGCCCCCAGATCGAACAGTTGCTGCTCGGAAAGCCCCTGCCCCGCCAGCCCGATTTGCAAAATGGGTACGCTCGAGGCGCTGTACTGAATGATCAGCGGCGGTGTGGTGCCCGGGGGCAGTTGCCGAAGCTGTGTCTGGCAGATCGCGGCCACTTGCCCCATCGCTTGCCCGATATCCGCGCCCGGCTGAAAGAAGATCTTGATGATTGAAATCCCGCTCAGCGACTCCGACTCGAGATGCTCGATGTCGTTCACCGCCAGCGTGAGCGTGCGTTGATTGATGACCGAAATCCGGTAGGCCATCTGCTCCGGCGATAGACCCTGGTACTGCCAGAGGACGCTGACCACGGGAATGTTGATGTTGGGGAAAATATCTGTGGGAGTCCTCAAGATCGAGAGGACCCCCAGGATCATGATGGCGATCGCAGCCACAATGAAAGTGTACGGTCTTCGTAAGGCTAATCTGACTATCCACATGATTGTAGGGGCACCTCTTGCGGGTGCCGGTGTCAGTGGCGGAAACCCTGTGCTTGCCCCGGGCGACCCGAAGAGTCGCCAGTATACCTAGGCAACTGTGATGCCAGGGGCCGCACCGCGAGCTTGACAAGTTGCACCTTTCAAATCAGTCTGTTACACAGAATTGGCCGCAACCGTACAGACGGGCAGTAAGTGTCAAAGGCGATTTGACGTCAGTTTTGACAGGCACGAGACAATCGGCTGATCGCGAGATTAAGCGTGCCAGAAGGCCCCCAGCTAAAGTTGCGTAACATAATCGTATTGATTTATAGTGCTTCTTCACTTATCGTGCTCAATTCTGTCACGCTGAGCACAGCAGATTGATCTCGCAACACTAGCCACTGAGCACTAGCCACTAGCCACCGCACTTAGTCTATGTCGAAATCGACCTTCACCCTTCCGCACCTCCGCTGGCTCATCTGCGCTCTGCTGTTTCTTGCCTCCACCATCAACTATATCGACCGGCAGACCATCTCGGTTCTGAAGCCGCATCTCGAAAGCGTCCTGCACTGGTCGGAGAGCGATTACGGCTGGATCGTGTTCGCCTTTCAACTCGCCTACGCCCTGATGTTCACGGTCGCGGGGGTGGTGATGGACTGGCTGGGGACGAGATTGGGCTACGCGATCTCGATCTTCTGGTGGTCCATTGCCGCTATGGCGCACGCGCTGGCTCGCGGCGCGCTCTCCTTCGGTGCGGCGCGCTTCTTCCTGGGCGCCGGCGAAGCGGGCAACTTTCCCGCCGCCATCAAAGCCGTCGCCGAATGGTTCCCGAAACGGGAGCGCGCGCTGGCCACCGGCCTCTTCAACGCCGGGCCCACCGTGGGCGCCGTCATCGCTCCCCCGCTCGTCGTTTGGGTGACACTGCGCTGGGGCTGGCGAGAGGCCTTCATCCTAACCGGGGCTTTGGGATTTCTCTGGCTGGTCTTTTGGCTGGCTCTTTATCGCCTCCCGCATCAGCATCCCTGGATTGCTCACGGCGAATTGGCGCTCATCGAGGATCGCCAGGGCGAACCGGATGCTGCCACAGGCGCTCGCATTCCCTGGCAGAAGATCCTCGCTTACCGGCAGGCGCGGGGTTTCGTCCTCGCGAAGTTCATGACCGATCCCATCTGGTGGTTTTACATTTTCTGGCTGCCTTCCTACCTCAAACAAAGCCGCGGCCTGACCCTCAAGGAAATCGGCCTCTTCGCCTGGATTCCCTTTCTGGTTTCCGGCGTGGGAAGCGTGGCGGGCGGCTGGCTTTCGGGTTTCTTCCTCGAGCGCGGCTGGCCGGTGAGCCGGGCGCGCAAGGCCGCCATGGCCATCTGCGCGTTCTGCATGCCCTCCGGCATCGCGGCCGTCTTCGCGCCCGATATCCGCTGGGCGCTGGCCTTCATTTCGCTTTCCCTGGCCGCCCACCAGGGATGGTCGGCGAACGTCTACACGCTCGCCTCGGACATGTTCCCCAAACGCGACGTCGGCTCGGTGACGGGTCTGGGAGGAACCGGCGGCGCCGTGGGCGGCATGATCCTCTCGCTGGTTGCCGGCTACACCCTTCAGTGGTTTCATACGTACGTGCCGCTCTTCCTCATCGCCGGCGTCATGCACCCGCTCGCCATGGGCCTTGTGCATTGGAGGATCCCCAGGATCGAGCCGGTCGCCAAACGGGAAATTTGATGAAGGATAGTACTATATAATTAGTATATCGCCCCCATCGGTATCTTGGAGCCTCAGTCCAGCGCTGCGTAGGGCCCGCTTCCCCGGTGGCGGAGGCTCTTTAGCGGAGATTCGTGAAGCCTATTCGTTCACCACCAAGAGCACGAAGGAACCAAGGAGATTGCCGGAGAGGCTTGCCATGGACCGCCGGCGGTCGCCGTTTCCGACGATGGTGGATTCAGTGCGTAGCGGGCAGCGCTCCAAACAACGCAAGCGGAATCGCGTTCCCTTCGGCAACATCTCCTGCGTCGTTTGGGTGCAGATGGTCACCGCTGTCGTACGCCGGCAGTATTCGGGTCGGCTGGGCGGGGTCCTGTACCGCTGCGTCGAAATCGATGATTCCATCGAATTCGCCACTGCTGCGGATCCAGGCGTTGACTGCCTGACGGGTCTTCTCATGTTCCGGAGTATAAAACCGGTCGAAGAAAGGTTGGCGGAAGATTGCGTTCCCGAAGGGTGGGATGGTTGTTCCAATGGCTCGAATTCCGTGTTGGTGGGCGCGCGCGATAAGCTGTCGATTGCCCGCGATTACATCTTGCGCAGTGACCGATTCCGTTGCGGGTACGAACGCGCCCGGGAAAAGAATGTCGTTCACGCCCAGAGCCAGGATAACGTACTTGACGCCTGCTTGAGCCAGCACGTCGCGTTCGAAGCGCGCCACGCCGGCCTCTCCAAGAAGCGGCCCGACTTGCGCAAAGAAAGCCCCAAGTGGGGGCGGACCGCCCTGCTGGCGGGGGCGCCCGCTGTCCGTCAACAGGCGATTGCCGATGATGCCTTCATTCAGAACACCCAGCTCCGCGCCTCCGTTCTTCTGCAACCTCTCCGCCAACACGTCTGGCCAGCGCCGGTTGGCGTCTTGTGTGGAACCGTCCCCATCTGTGAGTGACGATCCCAGCGCCACGATCGTGGCTCCGCCGGGCGAAGCCGCCACATCAACGCCGGTCAGGAAAGGCCAGGAATCGATCTTGTCTGAGATCGGGAAACTCGCCTCGGCTGCGTGGTTGCCGGTTGCGACATAACTCGTCTGCAGTGCCAGGGCATGATCGGTGGTTGCCGACGCGGGACCGGGAAGAAAGAAGCTGACCGCCAGATCCGACAAAGCAGGGACGGCCATCTCAACGGGATCGCTTACCACCATCGATCGGGCAGGTATGGTTGTGGATGCGCGTTGGCGAAAGGTCAGAGTCCGGTCGGAGCCAGGATCGATGCTGGCCCCGTCGGCGCGCCTGGCAATATGCGCACCTTCGATCACCAAGGGCTGGTCGCCAAAAGTATTGGAGATCCTGATCCGGACAGACCTTCCGCCCGCGCTGGTGTGCACAATCAAGCGTAGAGTTTGATTGCGGAACATCTGCGGTTGACCAGGTGCGGAAGGCTGCGCGGCGGTCGCCCAGGTCCCGATCCAATGCCGCGAGTCGCTGTCCTTGGCGCTACTCGACGCCGCACCCGCGCGATTGATTCCAGCGAGGAGGAGCAGCGCTGTGATGCCAACCAGCGAGCAAATCCTTCGCCGTATACGCGTACGCTTAGCCTGCGGATTTCGGTAGGTTTCATTCTTCATTGGCAACCTCGGCGAACATCGTACCTCCGACAACTTCAACCGTCGCAGTTTAGACATGAGTTGATCTCACGTGAATGGTCATTTCGCTATTCCTTGTTCCCTGTTCCCGTTCTTCCCGGGCGATCCATCGACCCTTTCAGGGTCGGGCTTGGGGCGTGCACGGTTCCGGCGGCGCTGCCCCCGGCTACTTTATAAATCCCCTGGGGGATTCCAACCCTAATCCCTATTCCCTGCCTTTCCCGCCCACCGTTTCCACGTCTCGCCGTCGGACAGCATCTTGATGAAGAGGCCGCCGACCACGGAGCGTGCCTGGAATCCCACCTGGGTGCCGTCGGTGGTCCAGTACCAGTCAGTGAGCGGGACGCGGCTGGGCGATTGGTTGGCCCAGTCATAAATGGGCGAGATGAGGCGTTCCCAATCGGCGGGCGACTCCGCCAGGGTAGCGGTCCAGAATTCCCAGTCGAGCTTGGTGTAGTCCTGGCGATTGTCGAGGGAGAGGCCGAAGCGGCCCTTGTTCTGATAGTAGGCGATCTCCTTTTGCGCCACCTGTGCTGGGAAGAGGTGATATCCCAGAATAGTGTCCCACACCAGGTTGTACTTCTGGCTCCAGGTGCCGGGCTTGTCGAAGGCCAGGCGGTAATGGTCTCCGTCGTCGGCGAGCGCCACCCACCGCCCGGCGAATTCTTGCGCGGTCTGGTGGTAGAGTTCGTGGTCAGCGTTTTTGCCGAGCATGCCCGCCAGTTCCGCGTAAGCCTCGAGCGCCTCGATGGCCTTGAGCGAGAGATTGGCGTTGTGCGCCAGGTGCCCGGCGAAGTCGTCAGTGCAAAGCTGGTTGGCGGGATCGAGTCCTTTCTCCTTCAGGTACTCTGTCCACTTCTCGAGCAGCGGCCAATACTTTTCCGCGAAGCCTGCTCCGCCCTCCGCCTTGGCGATCGCCGCCACCATCAAGAGCATGTTGCCGGATTCCTCGACCGGCATCTGGTCTGCCTCGGATTTCTCTCCGCCGCCGTAGACCTGGCCGTTGGCCAGCGGATAGGTGCCCAGATCGTGCGGCGCAAAGGGGAAGGACCAGCGGGGGGATTGCGCGTACTCGAAGAGCGGCGCGAGGGAAGCCTCGAGCAATTTCGGATTGAGCAGCAAGAGAATGGGTGAGGCAGGATAGATCACATCGACGGTCCCAATGCAACCGTTACTGAAATTCTCCTTGGGCAGGAAGAACGGCTCGCCGCCCGGCCCCTCCGCCAGGATTTGCGCGGCCAGCGCCTGCCGGTAAGCCAAGGCCGCAAGGCGTGCGTATTTCTCGCCTCCCACCCGCGTGAGGTCTGCGGTGAGCTCGGCATCGAATGCCTCGCAGCGCTTCACAAGAAAAGCATAGTTGCGCTCCGCGTCGCTCAGCAATTCGCCGACCGTGGCATGCTTGCGCCGCCAATAGGGGAGCAGGCGCTTGTGGAAGTATTCGATGGCGTAGATCTCGTCGTAAGCGAGAATCAGGTGGCGCTCGACGGGTTCCGCGGTAACATCGCCAAGGTCAAATACCACCGCCATGGCCGGCATGTGGTCGCGAGGCGGACGCGGCATGCGCGTATCGGACGACGGCAGCGAACCTTTGGCGGCGAAAGTGCGAATCACTCTGCCGGCGTCGGCAACGGCGCTGTGAGTCGAGGCGGCGGGAGCGGCGGCGTAAAGATAGCCCCAGTCGATGCGCAGGTCATCGCCCCACTTCTGAAGCACCGGTTGCGCCTCGGTGCCCATGCGCAGCACGTTGAGTTCCCCCTCGAGCTCCTGCCGCCAAACCACCGGCTCATCGTCGCTATTCACCACGAGCTGAGCGGTGTTGTCGTATTCGATCGAGACCTGGTGTGCTTTGCCGTCCGTGGATCGAGCTTTCCAGACGAGGTAAGTGACGGGCCAGGACATGAGATCGAGATCGGAGGGAATCAGCGGCGTGAGGAAACTCAACGTAAGGTGAACGCCGCCGCCCTCGAAATCGTAAACGGTGCGCGTCGGCCAGACCTCGAGGCCCGTCTGCGGCATGGGTTGGATATCCCGCGGGGCATCACCCATGATGCGCCACGCCCTGCCGTCCACTCGCACCAGGCTGTGAAGTTCCTGCTTTGTGCCCGTCCAGTGGCGAGTCGCGTCGTAGGTCAATCGGTCGGCGAATGACCAGACGCTGAAGTAAGGGTTGCACGCTACGAGCGGCGCCGCGGGCGGGCGAAAGCCTGGCATCTCCGACGCAGCCCAGAGCGGTGCGCAGAACAGTAAACCGCAGAGCCATTCAAGAGGCCAATCCTTTGTTTTCATAGACCTTCTCGCCTTGTTCCGTCACTCCAGCTCCATATCCGTAGCCTATCATGAGACGGCGAGGTCGTCAAGGACTTCGCAGCGAAGCGTGGCCTAGCTCGCCCCAGCGGCGCGGGATCGTGGTTATTCGGTCTGCTGACGGGCCCCGCAGGCGTGATATATTGGTTTAGAGGCTGCGCGAAGCGCCTTGGAGTGCGGCGGCTTGACGCCGCCTTGGGACTTCGCGGTGGTGTTGGCGCGGCTCAGGGCAGCCATCAATTTGCGGCGCACGAAGGCGGCGTCAAGCCGCCGCACTCCAAGGCGCTTCGCGCAGCCTGACGATCGGGCGTTATGGAAAACAAAATTGGGAAAGAGGGCGGTGGGAATTGGGGCGTGCTGCTGCTCGCGCACGGCGCTCCGGACCGGATCGAGGACATCCCCGCCTTCCTGATCAATGTGCGCGAGGGCCGGAAGCTGCCCGAGGCCGCGGTGAAAGAAATCGCCCGGCGCTACAGCCTGATCGGCGGCTCGCCGCTGCTGCGTCTGAGCACCTTGCAGGCAGAGGGCCTGGCGAAGCAGCTTGGCCGGACTGTCTACCTCGGGATGCGCAATTGGAAGCCGTTTATCTCCGAAGCGCTTCAGGCGATTGCGGCCGACGGCATCGAGCGCGTCGTGGCGCTTTGCCTGGCGCCCCAGAATTCCCGTACCAGCATCGGCCTGTACAAGCGGCATCTGTTCGAGAATGCCGAGCGCGTCGCACCCCACCTCGAGGTGGACTTCATCGAGAACTGGCACGATGATCCGGGGTTGATTGAGGCCTTCAAAGAGCGCCTGGCCGCGGCGCTCGGCAGGGCGAAGGCTGAGGCCGGCGCGCCCGTGCCGGTCATCTTTACGGCGCACAGCGTTCCCGTAAAAACCATCGAGGCGGGCGACCCCTACGTACGGCAGGTGAGAGAAACGGCGGCGCTCGTGGCCCAAGCGGCGGGCCTGGAAGAATACCGTGTAGCCTTTCAGAGCCAGGGCATAACCAGCGAGCCGTGGATCGGCCCGACGGTGGAATCGCTCATCGACGAGTTGGCGGCACGCGGCGGGCGGCGCGTCTTGTTGGCGCCGATCGGTTTTGTGTGCGACCACGTCGAAATTCTTTACGACATCGACGTAGCGTTCCGCGAACACGGAAAGAACAAGGGCGTGACGGTTGGCCGCTGCGATTCGCTGAACGATAGTCCACTGCTCATCCGGGCGCTGGCGCGGATTGTGGTCAGCCGATGGGAAGCAGCAGGCAGAAAGCGGAAGGCAGCGAGCAAACCGCAGAAAACAGACAGCACCGGAGGACGCCGTAAGCGTAGATCGACCACGCAGGTTCACAAGTTCTTGTATTTTTGACCGATGTTGACCGCCGCCATCGAACTTCTGTCGCTTTTGAGAATCACATCGGAGTGCCTTCTGCTTTCTGTTATCTGCTTTCTGCCTTCTGCTTTCTGCCTTACGGAGGGATGCCGTGGCTACCGACCAGCCTAGCCGCAAGCGCGTGGCGGTTCTCGGCGGAGGCATCACAGGCCTGGCCGCGGCTTACACACTGGCTCGCGCGCGCCTGGCGGGCGCGCCGGTCGAGGAGCTGCTCATCGAGGGCCGAACCCGTCTGGGCGGGGTGATCCGCACGGAACAGATGGAGGGTTTCGTCCTCGAAGCCGGGCCGGACAGTTTTCTGGCTGAAAAGCCGGAGGCGGCGGCCCTGGCGCGGGAGTTGGGCCTGGGCGACTCTCTGATCGGTTCGAACGACAGCCT
>Ga0187782_10000768_pt1 | contig 22412 bp, 16 predicted proteins | sample 0715_SJ02_MP15_2_FD_132454 | JGI IMG/M metagenome (GOLD analysis project Ga0187782, IMG submission 132454) | Tropical peat soil microbial communities from peatlands in Department of Meta, Colombia - 0715_SJ02_MP15_20_MG | ecosystem: Environmental > Terrestrial > Soil > Wetlands > Peat | place... | reverse complement strand
GCTCGCTGTCGAATCTGTCGATCGTTGTCGACAAAACCACATCCGACTGCGAGGACCGCGAAATCTGGGCCGTTTCGCAGGCCGCGCCGATCCGCCGCGTGTCGGTCGACGGCGATGTTTCGCTCTCCGATCCTTGCACTCGTCCCGCTTATGCAAGCGGAGGCTTCATCGCCGACTCGCTCTTCACGAACGGCCGGGTCGTCAACGGCGCGCAACAGCAATGGCTCACGCGCAACAGCGCGCTCGACGGCTGGACGGGCGGGTTCTGGAACCAGGTTTTCTCGGGCGTGATCGGCGCGCCGGCTCAATGCTTCCCAGCGTCGCCAACCTGCGGCGGGCCCTTTACGAGGATCGCCGCAAGCAGAAGGACCCGCGAGGCGCCTTATCTCTTTGTCGACGCGAGCGGACGTTTTGGCGTCTTCGTTCCTGCCGCAGAGAAGGCCTCCGTCGGCCCGACGTGGTCGAAAGACGCTCTGACGCCGGGCGCGGCGATCTCGATCGACCGCTTCTTCGTCGCAAAACCTTCCGACGGCGCGCGCGCGATCAACGAGGCGCTCGCGCGCGGCGACAATCTCATCTTGACCCCCGGCGTCTATCGGCTCGAGGAGCCGCTCGTCGTTCCGCGTCCCGACACCGTCGTCTTCGGACTCGGCTTTCCCACGATTATTCCGGAAGAGGGCGAGGAAGCCTTGCGCGTCGAAGCGGAGCGCGGCGTCGTGATCTCGGGCGTCATCGTCGATGCGGGGCCGAAGCTCTCGCCCGCCTTGTTGACGCTCGGCGCGCCGCGCGGCGAACGGTCCGGCGGCGGCGATCATGTCGACGCCTCCGACCCGTCGGCGCTCAGCGACGTTTTCTTCCGCATCGGCGGCGCGGCCGCGGGGAGCACGAAGCGCGCGCTTGTCGTCAACAGCGACGATGCGATCCTTGACGACATCTGGGCTTGGCGCGCGGATCACGGCGCAGGAATAGGCTGGTCGCTCAACGTCGCAGACACTGGAATCGAGGTCAACGGCGATCGCGTGACGGCCTACGGGCTGTTCGTCGAGCATTTCGAGAAGACCGACGTCATCTGGAACGGCGACGACGGCGCCCTCATCTTCTTGCAGAACGAGACGCCGCACGATCCGCCGAACCAGGCCGAGTGGGGGCAAGCGCCCGGAGGCGAGGGCTATCCCGCCTTCAAGCTTAAAGATGGGGTCAAGACCTTCGTCGGGTACGGCATGGCGAGCTACGGAAATTTCGCAGCCGACGTCACTGTGGCCAGCGCCTTCGAGGTTCCCTCGACGCTGCCGGCCTCGAGCCTCAACGGTCTGACGACGGTTTTCTTGAGCGGAACGGCGAAGGGCGCCATCCGCCACGTCGTCAACGGCGTTGGGGGATCGGCGTCTCCAGCCAACCCGGACGTCGCCGTGACGGTCGCGAACTACCCTTAAGACGTGCTCCCGTCCTAGCTCGCGCAACTTCTAAGCCCGCGCGTTGACGGCGGCCGTGAATTTGACGTCTATCAAACAGTGACCAGCCCGCCGTCGTCGCCGCAGACCTTAAGCGCCCGCCAAGACGCCGACCCCCCGCGCTGGCGCCCCCTTGCGGCTTTCGACGGATGGTCGGCGGCGGCGATCCCTGCTGACGCGCTCGCCGGCCTGACGCTTGCGGCGATCGCCGTGCCTGAGCAGATGGCGACTGCGAGCCTTGGCGGCTTTGCCGAGCCGGTCGGGCTTGTCGCGCTCGTCGCCGGCGCGGTCGGTTTCGCCCTCCTCGGCGCCAATCGGCGTCTCTCGGTCGGGGCGGATTCGACGATCACGCCGATCTTCGCCGGCGCGCTCGCTGTCTTAGCCTCGACGAGCCCGGCGCATTACGGGGCGGTCGCCGCTTTGCTCGCGTTGCTCGTCGGTCTTACGCTCCTCTCAGCGGGCGCCTTTCGGCTCGGCTTCGTCGCGGATCTCTTGTCGATCCCCGTGATCACTGGGTTTCTCGCCGGCGTGTCCCTGCAGATCGTCGTCTCGCAGGCGCCCGCGATTCTCGGCGTCGATCCGCCGCCGGGCACGACGATTGAGAAAGTCGCCGCGCTCGCCGCCGCCGCGCGCGGCGCCAATCTCTTTACGTTGGCTCTCGGCCTCGGCGTCTTCGCCGTGACAGCGCTGAGCGAGCGGCTCAGCGCCCGCTTGCCTGGCGCGCTCATCGGGCTCATCGTCGCGACCGCGCTGACCGCGGCCTTCAGGCTCGAGACGCATGGCGTTGCGACGCTCGGCCGGATTTCCGGCGCCTCGCTCTCTTTCGGATTGCCCGATTTCAGCGTCGCCGACCTGCTTCTCGCCGCGCCGCTTGCCCTCATCGTCGCAACGGTCGTCATGGTGCAGACAGCGGCGACGACGCGCGGCTTCGTCTCCGACCCCTCGCGAGGCCCGGAAGTCGATCAGGATTTTCTCGGCCTTGGCGCCGCGAACGTCGTCGCCGGCCTCATCGGCGCCTTCCCGGTCAACGCGAGCCCGCCGCGCACCGCCATCCTTGCGGAGATCGGCAGCCAATCGCAACTCGCGAGCCTCATCGCTGCGGCGATCGCCTTGGCGCTGGCGACGGCGGGCGCCGGGCTTCTCGCCTCGACGCCGCATGCGGCGCTGGCGGGCGTGCTGCTGTTCGTCGCCGCGCGCATTTTCCGCGTCGCCGCCATGGCGGACGTCTGGCGGCGCAGCCGCCCCGAATTCGCGCTGATCGTCGCGACGATCGCCGCGATCGTTGTGCTGCCGATCGAAGAGGGCGTCGGCATCGGCATCGTCCTTTCGCTGCTGCATGGCGTCTGGACCGTGACCCGCGCGCGGACGGTGGAGTTCAAGCGCATTCCGGGCACGTCGATCTGGTGGCCGGCGAGCGCGCTGGGACAGGGCGAGGTCGTCGAGGGCGCGCTGGTCGTTGGGCTGCAGGCGCCGCTGTCGTTTCTTAACGCCTATGCGTTCCAGAGCGCGATCAAGCGCCTGGTCGGGGGAAGGCCCGGCCTTAAGCTTGTCGTCTTCGAGGCGAACGCGATCGTCGAGATCGACTACACGGGAGCAAAGATTCTCGCCGACATCGTCGCCAGACTGCGCGCCAAAGGGCTCGACGTTGCGGTCGCCCGGCTCGAGGCGGTCAGGGCGCAAGAAAGTCTGGCGCGCCAGGGGCTGACGACGCTCATCGGCGAGGACCATCTCTTCCACAGCGTCGCGGAGGCGGTCAGCGCGTTGGCGCCGCTCAAACCTTAAATCGCCGCGCGCGGCGCTCTTAAGTCCTCCTCGGGCGAGCGCGGCCGCGCGGCCGGCCTTAAGTCGGCGAACGGCGTTTCACCGTCGCTCATCGGCGCGACGCCCGCATGGCGGGCGGCGGCGATGAGCGCCGCGTCGCGGCTTAAGAGCAGGCTTTGCGCCGCATTCGCGCCCCATGCGGCGATCGTAGTCCGAAAGGCTTCAGCCGTCGCGGCGGCCGGAAGAGCGGCGTCGACATGCGCCCCGTGCTCTTCAAGGAGGGCAGAGGGCGCGTAAGCGCCATCGGCGAACAAAAACACGAGCCAGCCCGCGTCGTTGGCGCGGGCGATCAGTTTCGCCGTCGGCGCGTCGAGCGCGTCGACGCATGCGTCGACGAATAGCGCGGCTCGTATGAGCGGCAGATCGCGTCGTGCGAGGGCGAGCGTTTCGGGCAAGCCGATATCGAGAAAATAGCCGGGAAATTCTTCGCCCAAGAGCCGGCCTTCCGCCGCCAGGCGCGGATAGACGTCGAACTCGATCGATGAGGGGAGGCGTCGGATGAAATCGAGGACGCCGCGGCGAAGCCGCGCCGCGCCGGCGTTGACGAGGCCCGCGGCCGGCGCGTCGCGCGCCGCCTTCTCGCGGAAGGCGGCGATCCGCAGTCCCTCCATCCGGGCCGATCCGTAGCGCGCCGTGTCGTCCGTCCGCCGCAGCGCCAGCGCGCCGAGAGCGTCGCGGTGGGTCGTCAGCAGCGCGTCGAGCCGCTTGAAATTGAAGTCGAAGAAGGTGTCCCCGTTGAGAAGCAAAAACGTCTCCGCGAGGAGGTCGCGCGCATGGGCGAGCGCGCCGGCGGTGCCGGCAGGCGACGGTTCGAGCGTCACCTTTAGCTTCGCCCCGAGAACCGCGCGGCCGGCGTAACGGTCGACGAATTGCTGGCCGAGATGGCCCGCAAGCAGCACGATCTCGTCGAAGCCGTGGCGCGCCGCCTGCTCGATCAAGAGGTCGAGAAAGACGCGGCCCTCCGACAGCGCCATCAGCGGCTTCGGCGTGTCTCGGGTCAACGCGCCGAGGCGCACGCCTTTTCCGCCGACCAGAATCGCCGCCTGGCGCGTCGCCATCTTCTTTACGCGCTCGGGTTCACACGTAAGGGCGCCAGGAGGTCACGCCCTCAGCCGTGAACACGGCCGGCAACAGCCGGCCGCCCTGCTTTTCGAGGATGTCGACGAGGCGATAGCGCTCCCACGGATTGGCGAGCAGCAGCAGGACGCCGCCTCCGCCCGCGCCGGAGACTTTTCCGGCCAGCCCGCCATTGGCGAGCGCAAGGTTGAGGATCCGCTCGATCTCGAGGTTGCTGACCTCCGCGGACGTGCTCTTCTTCGCGGCCCAGCCGCGCTGCATGGCGTCGGCGACCGCCTTGAGCCTCCCGGTCAGGAACGCTTCCTTCATCTCGACCGCCTCGCGCTTCAACGCGAGCGTGGCGTCGATTGAGTCTCGGTCGCGGCGCGCGATATGGGTTTGCTGCGCTTCGATCACGTCCGCGGATTTCCGCGCCCGGCCGGTGTAGTAGAGGATCAACGACGCCTCAAGCTCCTGCACGAGCGTCGACTTGATCCTCAGCGGATTGATGATGACGCGATTGTTGGCGTAGAATTCCATGAAGTTGAAGCCGCCGAAGGCGGCCGAATATTGGTCCTGGCGGCCGCCGGCGATGCCGAGATCCTCGCGCTCGATCTCGTAAGCAAGCCTTGCGACGTCATATTCGCCGAGCGGCAGGTTGAGATAGCTGCGAAACGCCTCGACGAGCGCGACGACGAGCGCGGACGAACCGCCCATCCCTGAGCCCGCCGGCACGTCGACTGTCGTGCGCACGGTCACGGCAAGCGGCGAGCCGTCGTTGAATTCGCGCACCACGCGATTGTAGACCCCGCAATGGAGACGCGTGCCGGGGTCGACCGGAACGCTCGCGGCTAAAGGAAATTCGACGCGGTCGCCTTGTTCGGCGGCGTCGAATACGATTTTCGCCTCGCGGTTGGGAGACAAGTGCGCATAGGCGTAAAGGCTGACCGTCGCGTTCATGACAAGGCCGCCGAACTCGTCGCAGAACGGCGAGAGATCGGTGCCGCCTCCGGCGAAGCCCAAACGCAACGGGCTACGCGCCCTGACGCCAAGCGCCAGACTGTCGTGGATCCCCATTCCCGCGGCGCGCCTCGTCCTGTCCGCTTCTCGATGCGCCGCTTCTCGTTGGGCGGCGCGAAATCTTAAGGCTTGCCGCCGGTAATTCGCAATCGTGTCATTATAGGGGCCTGAGGCGCCGGGGACGGGCGCGACGATCTCTCTGAGATCCCTCCGACGCGCGCCGTCAGCGATGTGAGGACGGCCGCGCGCTTGAAACGCGCACGCGGGCGAGAGGTCCCGCACGTTAAAAGGTGTCGGTCGCCGCTCGTCATTGACCGCGCTCTGGCCCCCAAGCTATATCGCGCCCTCCGCTCGACGCGGGCCCCTGTGGCGGAACAGGTAGACGCGCTCGACTCAAAATCGAGTTCCGCAAGGAGTGCTGGTTCGATTCCGGCCAGGGGCACCAGATTGAAGAATAAGGGTATTTCCTCTCTCCCCACCTAAGAGCGACGCAAACTCTAATCAAAATTGCGCTGCGTCGGCACCGATTTGGGATAGATTAATCTGACGGAGCAGGTTGGACTAATAGGGCGCTCAAACATGAAACCGCCAATCGAGCTGCGCGGAATCGCTGAAGCCAAGGTATCCGTAAAAGGTGAAATACCGAAAAGGTCTTTGGGCAGGTTAGTTGACTCGCTCACGGATATTCTTCGGCCCTTTAGCGAGGCGCGCGGCCTTCGTGCTGACCAAATTAGATTACAACGCGAAGAGGTTGCGATCGAGATTGCGAAGCGTGCTCGTGCGAGAGCATCGATTGAGAATAGCAAGTTACATGCGGTCGACCCAAAGATATTGATACCCTTAATCGAGAAAGGATCTCTCGAAGATCCCGATAATGACGATATGATTGAGCGCTGGAGCAGCTTGCTTGCTAGCGCGTCTATTGGAAAGAATGTCGAGCCTAGATACATTCAAATACTGAGTGAACTTACCTCTCGCCAAGCCGTTCTATTTGACAGAGTCATGTTTAATAAGGCGAACGTTACCGGGAATCCCAGGGGATTTCTTGAGGATGCGCCGCTTATATTTGATACACCAAGAATTAGAGAAGAACTCAGCGCGTTTTTTCGCAATCGAAAGAGTCGCGTAAGCGTCGACAGTATCTTTGAATTGGTCAACAATATATTGGATCACCCCGGCTGCACTATACGAGACATTATCGTATTCGAGCCAGATGATAATATGTATTCATTGGACAAAGCTTTAATTGAAATTCAAGAGGACGAGAAAGTCGATCTGGATTTGGAGATTATTGCTTCACTTGGATTGCTTAAGCGCGTTACAATATTTTATATGACGAAATTCCGTGAGGAGATACAGATTTTTTATTATCACGCGACGGAATTGGGCGTCGCATTCTTCAAGACGGTAGACAAGCGAGCGTCATCTGCGAACTCGACGCAATATCCAAAGAGCAAGACAGTTGGGTAGAGAAGAATGCCGGTCTGCGCCATGCTGGCCGGCCGCACCCTTCATCGTCGCCGAATCCAGCTAACGGTTAAGCCCGCATGGGCGCTGTCGTCTTCCCAACTCAGCGTGACCCAGCTCGTTGAAGTTGGGCGCGAGATCACAATTCGTCCGGGCCGATATTTTGCGCCATTCAGATTGTTTAGATCGTACGCTTCGAGTCGCAGTACGAAGCGAAACCCCAGGATGTTGACCTCCAGAGCTTCGATGTCGTCGCGCTCGTTTGTGCACGGTCGGAATTGAAAGCGCGGCATATTCTCGGTTACGTCACCTACGTTCATGATGCAGTAAAGCCCCGCTCCTTCCGGCCAGTGCCGAGGATCGTCGAGCATGTCGAGTATCGCTTCGTCGCGCGAGAACGTGCCGGACAGTCGTTTCCTGCCGCGCGCCAGAGTTCGAGAGACGGCCGCCGCTTTGGCGGTTTTCAATAGCCAACGTTCAAGGTCGTGCCCTGAAATAAGCGCGTGTCGCATCCCGCCATCGTGTTCGAGATACGATTTAAGGGACGCAAAGAAATACTGCGCGGAAGCATCGAGCGGGCCAAGTGAGCTGTTGTGCTTTTTGCAAAGACAATTCGCTTTCGGTGGTGCCATGATCTTCGTCTCGCCTGGCTCGAGCCAAGGCGGACCGGAGATCGAAAACTCGCTATCTCCCATCAATACCTGGCAGACGGATTCCGAAATAATGTGTTCTCCCGAGATGGGCGGGACGCACGAGCCAAGCTCTTTCATGTAGCATTTTTCGACACGCTGGCCTGGAGGCAGTGCTTTAAGTCCGAGGATCGCGGGCGGCTTGTGCCAGTCGCGCCCGTTGAAGCAACAAAGACGCGCGGGCGTTCGCGAACCGCACGGACACGGCCCGTTTAAAACGGCCTCTGTCTTTCGCTTAACTTCGCCCATAGCTGTGAATTATAGGCCAAGTTCCGCAAGGAGTGCTGGTTCGATTCCGGCCAGGGGCACCATCGAGGGGTTCGGCTGCCTCACTCCGCGTAGATCGCGCCCATCAAGAACCTTCCCCAGTCGCGCTCGAAATAAGCCGCCGCCTTCGCGTCGCGGCGGCGGAGCGGGCGGGCTTCACAAACGAACTCGGCGCCCTCGCGGCGGACGACGATTTTCGTCTCTCGGTCTGCCGCGCGCTCTTTGCGGAAGCGGAACTCTTCGAGCGGGCCGAGGCGAGTAATCGGCGTGCATTCGCTTAAAGGATCGCAGACGGCGCGCGCGCCGCGGCTGCCGCCGCCTTGCGACAGATAATGGTCGAGCGCGGTCAACACAGCCTCGGAGGCGAGCGCCATTTGCCGCCATTGCACGGCTCTTACGGCCTCGTCCGGGCGGCCGCGCGCAAAACCCTGTTCGGTGATGCGGGCGTTGAGCGCCCGGGCGTCGCGCAGCGCCTCGCGTACGGCTGTTGGCGAACAGATGAAGCCGGCATGGTCGCTCATGCGCGCCTGAACTTCGTTGGCGACGCTGCGCCAGTCGAGACCTCCCTTCGCGCGCCAGGTCGTTTCGACCTCGGCGATCGCCGCGGCGATCGCCCGTGAATTGACCTCGCCAGTCGCGCGCGCCGGCCGCGCCGCGATGTGCTCGGCGCATCGCTCGCCGAACACTTGGCCCGCATTTAGCGCCGCGCCGCCGGGGCGCGTCACGCCGTGCGTGCCGGCCGCCTCGCCGATCGCGTAGCAGCCGATCAGCGACGTCCGGCCCCAGACGTCGACGGCAAGGCCGCCGTTCATGTGCTGATTGTTGACGGCGAAGGCCAGCGGCCCCTGCGTGATGTCCTTCTTGTAGCGTCTATAAAGTTCGATCGACAGCGGGTTCATCTGCTTCAGGCGGTCGATCGGCTTCTCCAACAGCGCGTTGTTGTTGAAGAGATAGGCGCGGACGTCGTCGTCGAGCCGGTCGAGCGAGAACGGCTCATCGCCCGGCACGGCCTCAGGATTCCGGTTGAAGTCCATGAACACGGCGCGGCCGGCCTGCGTCTCGCGAAAGATCGCGAGATCGATGAGGCTCGAGCGGAAGTCGAGCATGCGCTCGGCATGGAAAGGCCACTGATAGCCCTTGCGGAAGACATTGGAAGCGAGCTCCTGCGTCGTTCGATAATAGTCGGCGAGAAAGTTGCGCTCCTCGCCTCTTTCGTCCCGCGAAAAGATATGGGGCATCGCCTGGGCGTAGGTGCCGGAAAGATTCCAGGGAAAGCCGTCACGCGGCGTGCCGACGCCGAATTGGCTTTCGGTCAGGTTGACCGCCTCGATCCCTGCTTGAAGCGCGAGGCCGAGCGCGCCGAAACAGTGCTTTGGGTAGACGCTGTCGCGATAGAGTTCGCCGGGGCCGCCCGCCGCCAGCACGAGCGCCGGCGCAAGGAAGACGGCGAAGCCGAGCGGATTGTCTTCCGAGCGATCGCCGGCGCTGAAGGCAAGAAGTCCGGTGAAATGCTTGCCGCGCGCGTCGTCGGAAATCAGGATTTTCGCGCCGACGACGCGATTGACGAATGGAACGCCGAGGCGCGCCGCCTCTTCCGCCAAAACCTTGACCATGAGGCGCGACGTGCGCGGCCCACAGCTCGTCGCGCGGCCCGCTTCGTCGTGGTCGGTTTTGTAGCGCAGCGGCGCGCCGAAGCGGTCGACGGGGACGGGCAGGCCGATGAATTGCAGCGACGACAGCGCGCGGAGCGATCCGACAGCCTCGACATAGGCGGTGTCCTCGTCCATCGCGCCGCCGGCGCCGAGCGCGCGCGCGAGCGCGTTGAAGTCGTCGCCGCGGCCGCCGCTAGAGGCCGTATGCAGCGTCTGCTTGTCCGAGCCCGAGCAGGCCGACGTGCCCCCATAAGCGCTCTGCGTGGCGACGAGCGTTTCAACTCCGCGCCGTTTCAATTCGACCGCGGCGCGCAAGCCCGCCGCGCCGCTGCCGAGCACCAGCGCGTCCGACGCGTAGATTGGGATCCGCTTGCCGCCCAATGTGCGCCGCGTCCTCGGCGTCGCTTGCGGCAAGTGTTTCGGCATCGCGACGTCGGTCAAGGCGTCGAGAATGGCTTGCGACGGAGCGTCGGCCACGCGCGTCCTCCCAAGGAGCGGATTTAAGCGTTGACGAGCCTTTGAAACCGCGCTAACGGTATATTGTCACGTTCCAAAGTTCAAGACGGCGCGTGTGAGATTGCTAGCGTAGCCGGAGCGTCAACAATAGGCTCTGGAGTGGCGATCGATCTTGGAACGTTCCAATTTCGGGGATGGAAATGGCCAAGCCTGGGCCAGGCGACGAGACGGAGGAGCGCGCGGGCCGCGTCACCATCGTCGACGTCGCGCGCCGCGCCGGCGTCTCGAAGTCGACCGTCTCCCTCGTCATCGCCGACAGCAAACTCGTCGCCGCGCCGACGCGCGAGCGCGTGCTCAAAGCCATGCGGGCGCTGGGCTATGTCTATCATCGGGGCGCCGCGAGCCTGCGCGCCGCCTCTTCCGACCTCGTCGGCATGGTCATCTCGGACTTGACCAACCCCTTCTTCGCCGAGCTCGCCGTCGGCATCGAGGACGCTCTTTATAAGTTCGGCTACACGCCGATCCTCGCCAACACCAACGAGGACCCGGAGCGCCAGGCGCGCGTGCTGAGGTCGCTGCGCGAGCATGACGTCGCCGGCATCATCATGAGCCCGGCGCGCGGCAGCGACGCCTTCACGCTCGGCCAGCAATGGCCGCAATCGATTCCCGCCGTCATCACCATGCGCCGCATCGTCGGCAGCGCGCTGCCCTATGTCGGGCCCGACAATCGCAAGGGCGAGCGCGAGGCGGTCGAGCATCTGCTTCGCCTCGGCCATCGCCGCATCGGCTTTCTCGGCGGCGATTCGACCATGACGACCCAGCTCGAGCGCGTCAGCGGGTGGCGCGATGCCTTGAACGCCTGGGGCATCGCTGCCGAAGAGGGGCTCGTCTTCGAATCCGCGCCGACGCGCGCGGGCGGGCGCGAGGCGATCGCGCGCGCGCTCGGGGCTGCTCGGCCGCCGACTGCGGTCGTCTGCTATAACGACATCGTCGCCATGGGCGCGACGCGCGAGCTCAACGCGCGCGGCGTCGTCCCCGGCCGCGACATGGCCGTCGTCGGCTTCGACGACATCGCCGAAGCCGAGCACAACGCGCCGCCGCTCTCAACCGTCAACGCCGAAACGCGCGAGATGGGATTGCGCTGCGCGGAGAGCTTGCTGGGGCTCATCCGCCGCGAGGATCCGGCCGGGCTCTCTTACGCCGGCGTGCCGGAGCTCGTCGTGCGCGAGAGTTGCGGCGCTTTGCTCCAGAAGAGGAAAGCGTCATGAGCGCCAATCTTCGCTGGGGCTTGATCGGCGCGAGCACGATCGCGGCCGAGCATATGATCGGCGCGATGCGCGCCAATGGCGGCGAGGTCGTCAGCGTATTGAGCGCCGAGCCGGCGCGCGCCAAATCCTTCGCCGAGGCGCACGGCATTCATCGTGCGACCGCCGATCTTTCAACCCTCGTCAACGACCCCGAGGTCGAGGCGGTCTATATCTCGACCACCAACGAGCTGCATCGCGACCAGCTCTTCGCCGCTGCGAGCGCAGGAAAGCACGTGCTCTGCGAGAAGCCGCTGGCGCTCAATCTCGCCGACGCCCGCTCCATGGTCGAAGCCTGCCGCGCGCGCGGCGTCGTCATGGGAACGAACCACCACCTGCGCAACGCCGCGACCCATCGCGCCATGCGCGAAGCGATCGCCGAAGGCCGCATCGGCCGCCCGCTTTTTGCCCGCGTGTTCCACGCGGTCTTCCTTCCCGCCCACTTACAGGGCTGGCGCATCCGGGCGCCGGCGGCGGGCGGCGGCGTCATTCTCGACATCACCGTGCACGACGCGGACACGCTGCGCTTTGTGCTTAACGACGAGCCGACGAGCGCTTCGGCGATGGCGGCAAGCTCCGGCATGGCCGAAGCCGGCCTCGAGGACGGCGTCATGGGCGTGCTGCGCTTTCAGGGCGGCGCGCTCGCGCAGTTCCACGACGCGTTCACAACCCGCTACGCGACGACCGGCTTCGAGGTTCACGGCGAAGAAGGCTCGCTCATCGGCACCGACTGCATGACGCAGGCGCCGAAAGGCGAGGTCTTGCTGCGCTCGAAGGCCGGCGAGGAGCGGCTGACATTGGCGCACGAGAACCTCTACGTCCGCTCGGTTCGGCTCTTTCAGGAGGCAGTCGCCGGCCGCGGCGCGCCGGCGGCGAGTGGCGAGGACGGCGTCAGATCGCTCGCGATCGCGCTTGCGGTGGCCGAAGCGGCGCGCTCGGGCCGCGAGACCCCAGTCGACTTCGGGAGCTGACGAGACATGGGGCGGCCGAGAGTCATGAGCGCGATCGAGGCGGCCCGCCTTGTTCCCGACGGCGCCGTCGTGACGGTGTCGTCGTCCTCGGCGCTCGGCTGCCCCGACGCGGTGTTGGGGGCGCTCGGGCGGCGGTTCGAAGACGAGGGGCATCCACGCAATCTGACGACGCTGCATCCGATCGCCGCCGGCGACATGTGGGGCGTCAAGGGCGTCGACCATATCGCCAAGCCCGGTTGTTTAAAGCGCATTCTGGCGGGCTCCTATCCATCGGGCCCGTCTTCCGCCGAGCCGCCGGAAATCTGGAAGATGATCGCGAGCAACGCGATCCCCGCCTACAACGTGCCGTCGGGCATCCTCTTCGACATGCATCGGGAGGCGGCGGCCAAGCGCCCGGGCGTGTTGACCAAGATCGGCATGGACACCTTCGTCGATCCGAGCCGCGAGGGTTGCGCGATGAACGCCAAGGCCAGCGCCGAGCCGATCGTTGAGCGCGTCAACTTCGCCGGCGACGATTGGCTGTTCTTCAAGACGATCGTGCCGGATGTCGCGATCATCCGCGCCACGACCGCGGACGAGCGCGGCAATCTTTCTTACGAGCACGAGGGCGGCATCCTGGGGCCGCTCGATCAGGCGTTGAGCGTGCGCAACAATGGCGGCCTCGTCATCGCGCAGGTGAAGCGGCTCGCCGCCTTCGGCACCTTGAAGCCGCACGACGTCGTCGTGCCCGGCGTGCTGGTCGACGCCATCGTCGTCGCGCCCGACCAGATGCAGACGACTCACACGCCCTACGACCCGGCGATTTCCGGCGAGGTATTTCGCCCGCTGTCGTCGTTCGAGACGCCGGCCTTCGGCGTCGCCAAGGTGATTGCGCGGCGGGTGGCGCAGGAATTGCGAGACGGCGACGCCGTCAATATCGGCTTCGGCATCTCGGCCAACGTGCCGCGCATCCTGATCGAAGAAGGCCGCCATGGCGCGGTGACCTGGGTGATCGAACAGGGCGCGGTCGGCGGCGTGCCGCTCATCGACTTCCAGTTCGGCTGCGCCTCGAACGCCGAGGCGATCGTCCAGTCGCCGCAGCAATTCACGTACTTCCAGGGCGGCGGCTTCGACCTGTCGCTGTTGAGTTTTTTGCAGATCGACCGGCAGGGCTCGGTCAACGTCTCGAAGCTCGGCGTTCGCCCGCACGTGACCGCCGGGGCCGGCGGCTTCGTCGACATCACCGCGCGCGCCAAGCGGATCGTGTTCTCCGGCTATTTCAGCGCCGGCGCTGCGCTTGCAATCGACAACGGCGCCTTGAAGATCGAGCGCGAGGGCAAGGTCAAGAAGCTCGTCGAAGAAGTGGAGCAGGTGTCGTTCTCGGGCCCCCGCGCGGTCGTTGAAGGGCAAGAGATCGTCTACGTCACCGAGCGCTGCGTGATGCGCTTGAAGGACGAAGGCGTGACGGTCGAGGAGATTGCGCCCGGCGTCGATCTTCGGCGCGACATTCTCGGCCAAGCAGGTTTTGAGCTCCGCGCGAACAGCGAGCCCAAAACTATGGATCGACGGCTCTTCCATCCCGAGCCCTTCGGGCTCTCGCTTCGCCAAAACGAGGTCGCGCGATGAGCGCTGTCGAACTCGTCCTCGACGCGCCGATCGCGCGCCTGACCTTGCGCCGGAGCGAAAAGCTCAACGCGCTCGACCGCGACATGATCGAGGCGCTTGCCGACGCGGCGCGCGCCATCGACAAGGCGCCGGACATCCGCGTGGCGATCCTTTCGGGCGAAGGCAAAGCCTTCTCGGCCGGCGGCGACATCGCCGCGTGGAGCGGCCTGCCGGCGCTCGACATGTGGCGCGACTGGACGCGCGCCGGCCACCGCGCCTTCGAGGCCTTAGCGAGGCTTCGCGTCCCGCTCATCGCCGCGCTTTCCGGCCACGCCTTCGGAGGCGGCCTGGAGCTTGCCGCGACCGCCGACATCCGCGTCGCCGAGGCGGGGATCACCCTCGGATTGCCCGAGACCGGGCTCGGCATGGCGCCTGGCTGGTCGGGCACGCAGCGCCTGGTGCGCCGCTTCGGCGCGTCGACCGTCCGCCAGATGGCGCTCGGCGGAAAGACGTTCACCGCCGAAGAGGCCTTGGCGCGCGGTCTCGTCGACGAAGTCGTTGCGGCCGGCGAAGCCAAGAGGCGCGCCGAAGCGCTGGCCGAGACGATCGCCAAGCGCGGGCCGATCGCCGTTCAGATCGTCAAGGCGATGATCAACGCGGCCGAGGGCGAAGATCGCGACTTTCCGATCGAAGGCCTCGCCGGCGCCTTGACGGCCTTAACCGAGGATCTCGCCGAGGGCGTCACAGCCTTCAAGGGCAAACGCGCGCCGACCTTCGTCGGCCGCTAGCAGGTTCGCCGGTCCGCGAATGGGCGTGCGCGGACCGAAGATGGGAGACGGGATGAGGAGGAACTTTCCGCGTTCGCGACGGGTTGCGCACATGCTCCAGATCGGCTCGGCGCGCGCGAATGCGAGGAAGATGAGGGTTGGTTTCAAACCCTTGGAACGGCGCCGGACCGCATCCGGCGGGAAACGAAACTTTGGAAGGCTGCAAGAATGACCTATCGTGCAATGCTGCTGGCGAGCGCTGCGATCGCCGCTGCGATCGGCTTCGCCGCCCCGTCGCGCGCGGCGGATGTGAAGGAAGTGCAGATGCTGCACTGGTGGACGTCGGGCGGCGAAGCCGCGGCGCTCAACGTGCTCAAAGAGGCCGTTGCGAAGGCCGGCTACCAGTGGAAGGACGTGCCCGTCGCCGGCGGCGGCGGCGAAGCGGCGATGACGACCTTAAAGGCGCTGGTCGCGGCCGGCAACCCGCCGACCGCCTCGCAGATCCTCGGCTATTTCGCCCTCGATTACGCAGAGGCCGGGAAGCTCACCGAGGTCAACGATCTCGCTAAGGAACAAAACTGGGCCGCCGTCATGCCCAAGGCCCTGCAAAAGTTCGCGCAGACCAACGGCAATTGGGACGCCATCCCGATCAACATCCACTCGGTCAACTGGATTTGGGTGAACAAGGCGCTGATGGACAAGATCGGCGGAACGGAGCCCAAATCCTTCGACGACTTCGTCGCGCTGCTCGACAAGGCCAAGAAGGCCGGCGTCATTCCGCTCGCGCTCGGCGGCCAGCCCTGGCAGGAGGCGACGATGTTCGATTCGGTCGTCATGTCGACCGGCGGCGCCGACTTCTACAAGAAGGCCTTCGTCGACCTCGACGAGAGCGCGCTGAAGTCGGACACGATGAAGAAGGCGTTCGACAACCTGGCGAAGCTGCGCGACTATGTCGACCCGAATTTCGCCGGACGCGACTGGAACCTCGCGACCGCCATGGTGATCAAGGGCGACGCGCTGGTGCAGGTGATGGGCGATTGGGCGAAGGGCGAGTTCAAGACGGCGGGCAAGGAGCCGGGCAAGGACTATCTCTGCTATCGCTTCCCCGGCACCGACGGCAGCGTGATCTACAACACCGACATGTTCGCGCTGTTCAAGGTGTCCGCGGATCGGCGCGCCGCCCAGCTCGCGCTGGCCAAGGAGGCGATGGACCCGGCCGTGCAAGCGGCGTTCAACATCATCAAGGGCTCGGTCCCGGCGCGCACCGACGTCTCCGACGCCGGATTCGACGCGTGCGGCAAGAAGGGCATCGCCGACGTGAAGGCGGCCAACGACAAGGGCACGTTCGTCGGCTCGATGGCGCAGAACTACGCGCAGCCGCCGGCGATCGGCACCGGCGCCTATCACGACGTGGTGACGAAGTTCTTCCACGGCGAGATCAAGACGTCCGACTCCGCCGTCGCCGAGCTCGTCAAGGCGATTGACGCCGCGAAGTAAGCTTGCCACGCCTCCTCCGTCTATAAAAAGACGGAGGAGGCGCTTCAGGCGCGGCGCGGGCTAAGGAGAGGGAAGGGGAGGAGCGCCGATGACGACGACCATCGCTTCGAGCGCCACGGCGCCGGCCCGCGGAGCCGGCTTCGTAGCGCGCGAATGGCTGCGCGGCGCGTTGCCAAAGCTGGTGCTCGCGCCCTCCTTCGCGCTGGTGCTGATCTTCGTCTACGGGTTCAACTTTTGGACGCTGTTGCTCTCCTTCACCAATTCGAAGGCCTTCACCAACTTAAATTTCGTCGGCCTCGTCAATTATCAGAAGCTCTGGACGTGGACCTTCGAGTTCGACCCGCCGTCGAGCTGGTACACCGCGCTCGTCAATATGGGCTTGTTCGGCGGCCTCTATGTCGCCTTCTGCCTGGCGCTCGGGCTTCTCTTGGCGATCCTGCTCGACCAGAAGATCCGCGGCGAAGGCCTGTTGCGTCCGATCTATCTCTATCCGCTGGCGCTCTCCTTCATCGTCACCGGCACGGCGTGGAAACTGTTCCTCGATCCGCGCATCGGGCTCGAGAAGGCGATCCACGATCTCGGCTGGACGAGCTTCCATTTCGACTGGGTCGTCAACCCGCGCATGATGATCTACTGCGTCGCCATCGCCGGCGTTTGGCAGACGTCGGGCTTCGTGATGGCGATGTTCCTGGCGGGGCTGCGCGGCATCGACGGGGAAATCCTGAAAGCCGCGCAGATCGACGGCGCTTCCGCCTTCGCCACCTATCGGCGGATCGTCATCCCGATCATGCGGCCGGTCTTCCTATCGGCGCTGATCGTGCTCGCGCATATGGCGATCAAGTCCTACGACCTCGTGCTCTCGGTCACCGGCAAGAATCCCGGCGGCGCGGCCGAGCTGCCTTCGACCTTCATGTATTCCTACACCTTCACCCGCGACCAGATGGCGGTCGGCTCGACGAGCGCGGTCATCATGCTGATGACGATCGCCGCGATCATGATCCCCTATCTTTATTCCGAGCTTAAGGAGAAGCCGCGATGAGCGCCGCCGACCTCGTCGCCCAGCGGCCGGCGCGCGAGCCGACGCGCCACTCGAACACGACGCGCGTCGTCATTTACGGCCTCTTGGCCTTCTTCGCGGTCGTCTATCTGCTGCCCTTCGTCGTCATGGTGATGACGTCGCTCAAACCCCTCGACGAGGTGACGGGCGGCAACATGTTCTATTGGCCGCACGACTTAACCTTCGAGCCGTGGACGAAGGCTTGGGGCACGGCCTGCGTCGGCCTGACCTGCGCGGGCATCAAGGGCTATGTTTGGAATTCGGTGATCATGGTCGTGCCGGCGGTCGTGATCTCGAGCCTGCTCGGCGCGCTCAACGGCTATGTGCTGACCAAATGGCGGTTTCCCGGCCACAAGCTCGTGTTCGGGATGATGCTGTTTGCCTGCTTCATCCCGTTCCAGTCGGTGCTCATTCCGATGGCGACGATTCTGGGCCGCGTCGGCGAGGTCGGCAACGAGCTTTCCGACACGATCGGCCTCTCGTTCGGCCTCGGCAATCCGATCGTCAATCTAGTGTTCGTGCACGTCGTCTACGGCCTCGGCTTCACGACGCTGTTCTTCCGCAACTATTACGAGGCGTTCCCGACCGAGCTCGTCAAGGCGGCGATGATCGACGGCGCCGGGTTCTTTCAAATCTTCCGGCGCGTGCTGCTGCCCAATTCGGCGCCGATCTTCATCGTCACCGTCATCTATCAGTTCACCAACATCTGGAACGATTTCCTGTTCGGCTCGACCTTCGCGGCGGGCGAATCGAGCCCGATGACGGTCGCGCTCTACAACATCGTCAACACCTCGACCGGCGTGATCGAATACAACGTCAACATGGCCGCGGCGATCATCGCGGCGGCCCCGACGCTCGTCGTCTACATCGTCGGCGGCCGATATTTCGTGCGCGGGCTGATGGCCGGCGCGGTGAAGGGATAGCGCCATGGCTTTCCTCGAGATCGGCGCGCTGCGCAAGCGCTTCGGGGCGGTGGAGATCCTCAAAGGGATCGACCTGACGCTCGAAAAGGGCGGCTTCCTGGTGCTTGTCGGGCCCTCGGGTTGCGGCAAGTCGACGCTGCTCAACACCATCGCCGGGCTCGAATCGATCACCGCGGGCGAAATCCGCATCGACGGACAAGTCGTCAACGACCTGCATCCGTCCAAGCGCGACATCGCCATGGTCTTTCAGTCCTACGCGCTCTATCCCAACATGTCTGTCGCCGAAAACATGGCCTTCGGCATGGAAATGCGCGGCGTGCCGAAGGCGGACCGCGAGAGGGCCGTCGCGGCGGTCGCCAAGACGCTGCAGATCGAGCATTTGCTGAGCCGCCGCCCGAGCCAGCTCTCCGGCGGCCAGCGCCAGCGCGTGGCGATGGGCCGCGCGCTGGTGCGTCAGCCGCGCGTGTTCCTGTTCGACGAACCGCTCTCGAACCTCGACGCGAAGCTGCGCGTCGACATGCGCGTCGAGATCAAGCGGCTGCATCAGCAGACCGGCACGACGATCGTCTACGTCACGCACGACCAGATTGAGGCCATGACGCTCGCAACCCGCATCGCCGTCTTGAAAGACGGCGAGCTGCAGCAGGTCGGCGTGCCGGCCGAGATCTACAACGCGCCGGCAAACCTCTTCGTCGCCGACTTCATGGGCTCGCCGGCGATGAACTTGCTGGAGGGCAAGGTTTCCCGAAACGGCTCCGGGGCGACGATCACCCTGCCGCGCCAAAACCATCCGCCGATCGTCGTCGCCGCGCCGCAAAGCGCCGACGCCGCAAAGCTCTCGGACGGGGCGCCGGTCATCTTCGGCATCCGCCCCGAGGCGGTCAATGACCCCGAGAGCATGGACAAGAACGCGCGGTCGGTCGCGACGTTCGACGCGCCCGTCGAGTTCGTCGAGCCCGCCGGCTCCGACACTTTTGTCGTCACCCACATTGCGGGGAAGGAGGTCACGGCGCGGATGCGCGCCGACGCGCAGGTGCAGACCGGACAGACGCACACCTTCGCCTTCAACCTTGACAAGGCCGTGCTGTTCGACCCGGCCTCGACTCGGCGCATTTGAGCCTCTTGAGACGCGCTGTTGAGCGACGTTGAGCGGCGGGATGGCGAATTCGGAAATCGCCGACGTTCTCATCGTCGGCTCAGGGATCGGCGGCGCGACGCTGGCGGCGGGCCTCGCGCCGACGGGAGCGAAGATCGTCATCCTCGAGCGTGGCGAGCGCCTGGCCGACACGCCTGAGGCGCGCGACGCGCGCGCGATCTTCCAAAAGGGCTTCTATCGCCCGCAGGAGAGCTGGATCGACGGCGCGGGCCAAGAGTTCAATCCCGGCAATTACTATTACGTCGGCGGCAACTCGAAATTCTATGGCGCCGTACTCATTCGCTTTCGCGCCGAGGATTTCTTGACCCGTCGCATGGCCGAGGGCGCAACGCCGGGCTGGCCCTTCGCTTACGATGAGCTCGAGCCCTGGTACGGAAAGGCCGAAGCGCTCTATTCCGTGCGCGGCGCGATCGGCGAAGACGCGACGGAGCCGCGCCACTCGACGCCCTATCCGTTTCCGCCCGTCCCCGACGAGCCGGCGATCGCCCGGGTGAGAGAGCGGCTGAAGCGCATTGGCCTAAAGCCATTCTCGCTGGCGCTCGGGGTCGACATCGAGACATGGCTCAAGGGCGGCGCGACGCCGTGGGACGCGTTTCCGAATACGAGCGCCGGCAAGATGGACGCCGAGACCTGCGGGCTCAAACGCGCGCTTGCTTATCCGAACGTGACGCTGCGCACGGGCGCGCTTGCCGAGCGACTGCTGCTTGCCCCGGACGGCAAGCGCATCGCCGGCGTCGAATTCCGCGAGAGCGGCGAAACGCGCAACGTTCTGGCGAAGATCTTCGCGGTCGCGGCGGGCGCCGTGCAGTCGGCGGTTCTCCTGCTGCGCTCTTCCGAGCAGGGCGTCGCCAACCGCTCCCAAATGGTCGGCCGCAATTTCATGAACCACAATGCGAGCGCCGTGATCGGCGTCGATCCCCGCGCCGTCAATGACTCGGTCTATCAGAAGACGCTCGGCGTCAACGCGTTCTACCTGTCGGACGGCCAGGGCGGCCCGCCGCTCGGCAACATCCAGCTCCTCGGCCGCGTGACAGCACCGATCCTGAAGGCGAACGTCAAGCTCGCGCCAGAATGGTCGCTGCGCTGGCTCAGCCGCCATGCGGTCGACTGGTACGCGATGAGCGAGGACCTGCCGAATTTTGAGAGCCGCGTTACGATCGACGGCGCGAATATCCGCCTCGACTGGAAGCGCAGCAATTGGTCGGCGCATGTGAACTTGGTGAAGACGTGGCGCGAGCGCTTGCGCGCTGCCGGCTATCCGATCGTTCTTTCGCGGCCGTTCGATCGCCGCACGCCCTCGCATCAGTGCGGCACGGTGCGCATTGGCATTGATGGCGCAAGCGCGCCGCTTAATCCGTTCTGCCGCGCCTTCGACCACGAAAATCTCTTCGTCGTCGACGCCTCGTTTCTGCCGACCTCGGCGGCGGTCAATCCGGCCCTCACCATCGCCGCGCAGGCGCTGCGCGTCGCCGACCACATCGCCGGCAATGATCTTTGAACGGAGCGGTTGATGGCTTTCGACTACGTCATCGTCGGCGGCGGGTCGGCGGGCTGTGTGCTGGCGGCCCGGCTGAGCGAGGACCCGTCGGTCAGAGTGCTGTTGCTCGAGGCTGGCGGGAGCGACGCCCACCCGTTGTTCCGCATGCCGGCGGGCTTTGCCAAGATGACCAAGGGCGTGGCGAGCTGGGGCTGGAGCACCGTGCCCCAGAAACATCTCAATGGCCGCGTGCTCTGGTACACGCAGGCGAAGGTGATCGGCGGCGGCTCGTCGATTAACGCCCAGCTTTACACGCGCGGCAACGCCAAGGACTACGACGCCTGGGTGAGCGAGGCCGGCTGCGTCGGCTGGAGCTTTGCCGAGGTTCTCCCCTATTTCAAACGCGCCGAGGACAATCAGCGCCTTGTCAACGCCTATCACGGTTATGGCGGGCCGCTCGGCGTCTCATATCCCGTCAATCCGCCGCCGATCTCGTACGCCTTCCTGCGCGCCGCGCAGGAGCTCGGCATTCCCTTCAACGACGACTTCAACGGCGCCGTGCAGGAGGGCATCGGCCATTATCAGCTGACGACGCGCGACGCCGAGCGCTCATCGGCCGCCAGCGCTTATCTGAAGCCCGCGAGATCGCGCAAGAACCTCGTCGTCAAGACGGGCGCGACGACGACAAAGATCGTCGTCGAGAACGGCCGCGCGGTCGGCGCGACCTTTGCGACTTCGACGGGCGTCGAGACGGCGCGGGCGGAGCGCGAGGTGATCATGGCGTGTGGCGCGATCGGCACGCCGCGCCTTCTCCAGCTCTCAGGGATCGGGCCGGCGGACGCTTTGAAAAAAGTCGGCATCGAGGTCGTGCACGATCTGCCGGCGGTCGGAGCGAACCTTCAAGACCACCTCGACCTTTATGCGATCTCTGAGTGCACGGGCGACCACACTTACGATCGCGTCGCGCAGCTGCACCGCACGGTCTGGGCCGGCTTACAATATCTCTTGTTTAAGACCGGCCCGGTCACCTCGACGCTGTTCGAGACCGGCGGTTTCTGGTACGCCGACCGCAACACGCGCTCGCCCGACATCCAGTTTCATCTTGGGCTCGGCTCGGGGATCGAAGCGGGCGTCGCGCAGATGCGCAACCCAGGCGTGACGCTGAATTCGGCTTACTTGAGGCCGCGCTCGCGCGGCACGGTGCGCTTAAGGAGCAGCGACCCGGCCGCGCCGCCGCTGCTCGATCCGAATTATTGGGCGGAGGACGACGATCGCGTCCGTGCGCTGAAAGGCTTGCGCCTGGCGCGCGAAATCTTGCGCCAGCCGGCGCTCAAGCCCTTCATCCTCGCCGAGCGTCAGCCGGGTCCCGACTGCGAGAGCGACGAGGCGCTGACCCAATATGCCTATCGAAGCGCAAAGACCGACCACCATCCGGTCGGTGTCTGCGCGATGGGCGCAGCGCCGGACACGGCGCTGACGCCTGATCTCAAGTTGCGCGGCATCGAGGGACTGCGCGTCGCCGACGCGTCCGCCATGCCGTTCGTGCCCTCCTGCAACACGAACGCGCCGACGATCATGGTGGCGGAGAAGGCGGCCGATCTCATTCTCGGCCGCCCGCCGCTGCCGCGGGCGAAGGTTTGAGAGCGAGCGAGAACCGCCTGCCCGAGCCGTGCTCGCCGTCAACCCCGCCTCGCTGACGCGAGGCGCCGCTCCGCGGTTGCTTCGCAAGGGTTGACCGCCATAGCCCGTCGAAAGACGGGCGTCTAAAAAGACGCCCTGTGGCTCGCCTCGGGCGTT
>Ga0187782_10000767_pt1 | contig 22441 bp, 16 predicted proteins | sample 0715_SJ02_MP15_2_FD_132454 | JGI IMG/M metagenome (GOLD analysis project Ga0187782, IMG submission 132454) | Tropical peat soil microbial communities from peatlands in Department of Meta, Colombia - 0715_SJ02_MP15_20_MG | ecosystem: Environmental > Terrestrial > Soil > Wetlands > Peat | place... | reverse complement strand
TTTACGAGGCGCTGCGCCGGCTGGGCGCGCTCGATCGCGTCTTCCTGGGGTGAGCGGCGTCACTCGAAGGCGCTGATCCCCGTCACGTCCTGGCCCAGCACGAGGGCGTGGATGTCGTCCGTTCCTTCGTACGTGATCACCGTCTCCAGGTTGCACATGTGCCGCACCACCGGGTACTCGAGGCTGATGCCGTTGCCGCCGAGAATGCCTCGGCAACAGCGCGCGATGTCGAGAGCGGCGCTCGCGTTGTGCCGCTTGACCATGCTGACGTGCTGTGGGCGGAGTTTCTTGTCCCGGGCGAGCCGCGACGCCTCGAACGCCATGAGCTGCATGGCGGTCAGCCGCGTCAGCATGTCGGCGAGCTTCGCCTGCACGAGCTGGTGGGCGGCGATGGGCTTGCCTGCGAACTGCACGCGGCTCTTGGCGTAGTCGAGCGCACATTCGAAGCAGGCGGCGGCGGCGCCGATGGCACCCCACGCGACACCCAGGCGCGCCTCGCTGAGGCACGCGAGCGGGCCTTTCATCCCGCGCACGCCAGGCAATATCGCGCTCTTGGGTACGCGCACGTCGTCCAGCACGAGCTCGCTCGTGGCGCTGGCGCGCAGGCTTGCCTTGTGATCGATCGGCCACGCTTCGAACCCGCGCGAATCCGTCGGGACTAGGAAACCGTGCACCTCCCCGGTCGGGCCGCCGAGCTTGGCCCACACGAGCGCGACATGGGCGATGTGCCCGTTCGTGATCCACCGCTTGACGCCCCGGATCACGTACTCGTTGCCATCGTCGATCGCGACCGTTCGCATCGCGGCGGGATTCGATCCGAAGTCGGGCTCCGTGAGGCCGAAGCACCCCACCGTCTCGCCGGCCGCCATGCTCGGCAGGTAGCCGTTCCGCTGCTCCTCGGATCCGAAAGTGTGAATGGCGTACATCACGAGCGACCCTTGGACGCTCGCGAACGACCGGATTCCGGAATCGCCACGCTCGAGCTCCTGCATGGCAAGGCCGTAGGCGACGTGGCTCGAACCGGCGCAGCCGTATCCTTGCAGTGTGCACCCGAGCACCCCGAGCGCTCCGATCTCGCGAATCGTGTGCTCCGGAAACGATCCCTGCTCCCAACGGGCCGCGATGTCGGGGAGGATCCTCGCATCGACGAACGAGCGCACGGAGCTCTGGAGCGCCCGCTCCTCGGCGGAAAAGTGGCGGCCGAGCTGGAAGTAATCGGTCGTCGAGGCGCTCATCGCTCGAGACGGATCGTCGGGACGGCTGCGGTGAAATCGGCGCGCAGCGTGATCCGATCGCCGGCGCGCAGATTCACGCGCTCGCTCTTGGATTCACCGGTCGCCGGGAACGAGAAGGCGATCGTGTGGGATCCGGGTTCGATTGCGATGCGTGTCGGGCAGGCGCCGCGGGACACGCCGTCGACTCGCACGACCGTACCATCTCCCAGCAGGACGACCTGGGCGCGTTCGGGAGGCACCGTGCGCGTGGCGGCGACGGGCGGATCGGGGACGGCAGTTGCGGTGGTGGGGGTCGGGGCATTCGACGCGGGGATCGCGATCGTCGGCATGCTGTTGGTGAGCGCGGCAGGTGGAGCGGCGATCGTCGTCGTTCCGCTCGACGTCCCCGCGGGAATGCCCCGGCCCAGGAGGAACGCGGCGACGGCGACGAAGCAGCCGCCGAGAGTCAGTCGGATCCAGATGCGCGGACTCGGCCGTTCCGCCGGAGTGGCTCGGGGCCCCGTCTCGATCGGGCTCGTCGCGAGCGTCTCGACGGTGCGCTCGGCGTCGCGCATCGCCGGTGCGGGGGTGGACGCGAGCTTGCGCGTCGACGGCTCGGCGCTCGCGCGGAGGTTGAGCTCCGGACGTGCCGCGAAAGTCTTCGTTCCGACCTGTGCCGCCGTCGGCCGCGAAGGAGGCCTCTGCAGGACGAATCTGGCTTCGTTCGCAGCGGGCGGACGCGCGCGCGCCTCGCGCACCCTCGCGCCGAGCTGCCGGGCCACGTCTCCGAGATCGACGCCCGACAGAAACCGTCTCAGCGCACGTCCCAGGTCGTCCGCCTGCTGGGGGCGCGATGCGGCGTCGAGCGACATCGCGTTTGCAAGGGTCTCGTCCAGAGGGATCAATCGAGGGTCGACGTCGCTCGGTTTCGGGTGAGGGGCCTGCATCGCGGCATCCACCTCCTCGTTCGTGCGGCGGCGAAACGGCGCTTTCCCTCCCCAGAGCTCCATGAGGAGCACGGCAACGGCGAAGACATCGGCCGCGGCGGTGAGCTCGCGGCCCTGGATCTGCTCCGGGGGCATGTGGCCCGGGGATCCGAATATGCCATGCCCGCCCGGGGCCGTCGCGACCGGCGCGGCGATGCCGAAGTCGATGACTTTGATCTGACCTTCTTCGTCGACCATCACGTTGCGCGGAGTTACGTCCCGATGGACCACGTTCATTCGCCGATGCGCGTAGTCGAGCGCCCGACATACCTCGACGCCGACGTACGCTCCCTCCTCGGGCGTCAGGCCGCGTGGCGATGCGCGCAGAAGCTCGGCGAGGCTCGCCCCCTCGACGAATTCCATGGCGAGAAAGTAGGTTCCGAGCTCGACTCCGAGCTCGTAGACCGGGACGATATTCGGGTGTGCCAGCGCGACGGCCGTTTTCGCTTCTTCGACGAACCGCCGTACGAATTCCTCGTCGCACGCAAGCTCGTCGCGAATCTGTTTGACCACGAGCCGCTTTTCGAACCCGCCTGCCCCGCGCAATGTCGCGAGAACCACCCGCGCCATACCCCCGCGCGCAAGCTCGCGCTCCAGGACGTACTTGCCGAATACTTGGGGGTACATTGAAATAGAGAAAAAGCGTGAACCGCTTTCATCGTAGCAAATGGTGCGCGAGCCTGTTGGTCGCAGCCGTGTCGATGGGGTGCAGCAAGGCGCCCGATGTGACGACGCGCACGGTCACGCTCCACGCGGTCTGTGCGCCGGACGGAGTGGCGATCGACGGAGGCGCTTACGCCGTCTACACGGGGCTCGGCGACTTCGAGCCTGGATCCGCGCCCGTCGGTGCGCGGCTCCTCGGCGGCGACGTCGGAGCGACTCTCTCGGAGATTGCTCCGAACGCGCGCGTTCTTTTCGTCGACGCGACCGAGAGTGAACGCGAGTGGTGGGGTGTCGGAGCCGTTCCCAGCACCGGAAATGTGGACGTGCTGCTCGTGCCCGCCTTGACGTCTTGCCAATTGCCGGAGGGTGAAGACGCGGGTACGCCCCCGGCGCAAAACGGGGCGCAGCTGGCGGCGGTCTCGAACGAAGACGTGCTCGTGGTCGGAGGAGTCGACGCTCTCGGTGACCCGTCACCGACCTTGATTGCGAACCTCGAAACGGGGGCCGTCGAGCCCGTGACCGAGGATCGGGATCTGGGAACGCCGCGAACGGGTGCGAGCGTCACCCCGTTCGGTGACGGCGCTCTGGTCGCGGGGGGCTTCGACCCGGGCATGATGCCGCAAGTAGCCCTTGCAACAGCCGAGGTATACGACCCCGCTCTGGGCGGATTCGATCAGCAGCACCCGATCTTGCTCAGCGAGCCTCGGGCCAATCAGGGTGCGGTCGTGCTGGCATCCGGCGACACGCTCTTGGTCGGCGGCATCGGCACCGATGGGACGGTGCTGAGCTCGATGGAGATCGTCGACCCCACGACCGACACCGTTCGGGCCGAGAACGTCGCCAGCCTGACGTTTGCCCGGAGCGCCCCCACGGCCGTCCGGCTGGCCTCGGGCGAAATTCTCGTCGCCGGCGGGGTGGACGCGAATGGAGCGGCGGTCACGACGATGGAGCTCTTTTCGAGCGACGCCAGCTGCGAAGTCTCGGCGATCGCCGAGCCCGTCACCGGGGGCGCTCGCGCGTACACGGCGCTGTCGTCGGGCGGGGCGCTCTTCGTGATTGCCCCCGGACCGACCGCCGCCGCCGGGTTTCAGAATGCGTGGTTTTTGGCGCCCGACGGCACCCTCGAAAGCGCAGTCCCGATCGAGGGTTCGCTGACCGCGCCGAAGTTCTTCGGCGGGGCCGGCGGGTCTCCGGCCTTGTGGACGGGCGACAGGTGGTTGCGCTGGCAACCATGGTCGGGATCGTTCGGCGCTCTCGGGTCGCTGGACGACACGCCCGCGCAAGTCAGCAGCGCATTCACTTCTGCCGACAGCGGCTTTGCGATGTGGCTCGACACCAGCGGTCCGTCGGCGCCGGTCGTGACGGGTCTGCGCTTCGACACACGAGGCGAGTACTCGACGCTCGACGGGCCAGTGCTGGTCGCCGACACGCAGGACGTTGCGCCCGATCGACTGACCGGTGCGAGCACGGTCACGTTCGATCCGTCTCAGGGTCTTACCCTGGCGCCGGGGGCGTCTGTGTTCGTCACCGATCGCACTTACGCGGACGTTGCCGTCAGCGTCGACATGCCCGGGGCGGTGCCGGCGCTCGTCGTCTTGCGCGACGAATCCGGAAATGAGCTCGTCATCGGGGGCACCGAGCCCACGGCGTCGACTTCGTGCCCGGGCGCGGTTGCGTGGTGTCCCGGCCCGACGATGAGCTCGGCATTCACACTGGGGGTTCAGCGAAATGGATCGTCGGTCACGTGGAGCGTGGCGAATGGGCCTTCCGGTACTTGCGGGTCCGGCGTGAGCGCGAGCGCTCGTCTTTCGATCGGGCTTCGCGGCGTAGCGGTGTCGGGCGCCTCGACGACGGAGAGCATCGCTCGAAATCTCAGCATCACCCGGCTCGGCGCACCGTGAGCCGCGGAGAACATGAAAGAGCATGAAAGACGAGGTGGGAAAGCTTCGCGAGCTTCTGCCACGCGTGACAAGCCGTCGCTTAGCCTCCAAGATGAACGATTGGGGATGAGAAGGAGACTTATGCGCGACCGGATCCGTTGGTCCGTGTGCATCATGGCGCTTGCCGTCGGGTCAGTTCGCTGCGGGAGCGCATTCACGCTGTCGGACGAGCCGGACGGGAGCACCGGGGGCTATGGCGGTGACACGGGCATCGATGCGACGAGCCCGGGTGAAGACGCCCCCGGCGGGCACCCGATCGATGCATCCGGTCCGGGCGAGGGTGGCCTCGACGGCAGCCACGAGGGCGGTGGCGGAATGCAAGACGGCGGGTCGTTGGACGCGAGCGATGGTGGCGTTGGAACCGGGGACGCGAGCGACGGCGGCACTCACCCCGATGCGAGCGATGCGGGCCGACAGGACGCCGCCGAGGATGGGTCGGGCACCTGCCAGCTCTGCGGAGGTTCGTGCTGCGATGCCGGAGACGTGTGCTGCTCGTCGACGGGAGTCCTCATCTCCGTCGATGGCGGAGGAGGCTCGACTGGCGGAACGTGCCAGGCGAGTTGCGGCGTCGTTCCGCTGTAAGCACGCGAGGGCCGAACAGCCCGGCTCGAGGGTAAAGCCTGGTTTCTTCCGAACCGGTGTCGATCGACCGGCGGTCACGAGTTACGTTGCCGAGCGATGACGACTCCCCGCGCCGCCGGCTTTCGAATGCCCCCGGAGTGGGCTCCGCATGAATCGACCTGGGTGGCCTGGCCGAGCCGTGCCGATCTATGGAGAGACAATCTCGAGCCGGCGCGCGACGCGTTCGTACGCCTGGTCGCCGCCGTCGCCGAGGGCGAAAGGGTCGAGGTTCTCGTCCCCGACGAGGCGAACGAACGCGCGGCCCGGGCAGCGCTGACCTCGGCGAGGGTGCGCTTTCACCGGGTTCCGTTCGGCGACATCTGGTTGCGCGATACGGCGCCGATCTTCCTCGAGGGCCCCCTGGGCACGCGCGGCACCGTGCGCTTCGCGTTCAACGGCTGGGGAGGCAAGTACGTGCTGGATGACGATGATCGAGTCGCGGAGCGCATCGCCGGACTCACCGACGGCGCTTCGTTCGTCATGCCCTGGGTGATGGAGGGCGGCGCCGTCGACACCGACGGCGGAGGCACCGCCATCACCACGCGGCAGTGTCTCCTCAATCCCAATCGTAATCCTCGAATGACGGCCGGAGACGTCGAATGCGCGGTGTCGGACGCGCTCGGATGCAGCAAGGTCCTTTGGCTCGGGGAGGGCTTGCAGAACGATCACACGGACGGTCACGTCGATACGATCGCGCGGTTCGTCTCTCCCGGCGTCGTCGTCGTCATGGAGCCAAGGACGCGCGACGATCCGAACCGGCGCGCTCTGGAGGCGATCGCGCGCGACGCGGCCCGGTTCGTCGATGCTCGCGGTCGCCGGATCGAGGTCGTTCCCATTCCATCGCCTGGCCGCATCGTGGATCCGGACGGACGAATCGCGCCTGCGAGTTACGTGAATTTCTACATCTCGAACGCAAGCGTCGTCGTTCCGACCTATGGATCACCGTTCGACGACGAGGCCGTCGCGCGCCTGACCACGCTATTTCCGCAGAGGCGCGTTATTGGGATCGACGCGCGCGCCATTCTGACGGGCGGTGGCGCATTCCACTGCATCACCCAGCAGCAGCCGGGCCGAGGCGAGCCGTGAAGGAACGGCACGTCACCGTCGCCGCGATCCAGTGCCCGCTGGGCGGAACGCGCGCTGAGAATATCGCACGCGTCGAATATCACGTCCGCAGCGCCGCCGCCCGGGGAGCGAATGTGATCCTCCCTCCCGAGCTCTTCGAGACGCCCTACTTCTGCCGCGAGGAGACCGCCGCGTGGTTTGTGGAAGCGCGCACCGTCGAGGAGGACGAGGCCGTGGCGCGCCTGCGCGTCGTCGCTCGCGAGCTCGGCGTCGTCGTGCCGGTGTCGTTCTTCGAGAAATCGGGCCCCGTGCACTACAATAGCGTCGCCGTCGTGGACGTCGACGGGTCCGTCCTCGGCGTCTACCGCAAGAGCCACATTCCGGATGGACCCGGCTACGAGGAGAAATTTTATTTCCGCCCCGGAGATACCGGGTTTTGCACGTGGCGAACGCGGTTCGGCACCCTCGGCGTCGGCATCTGCTGGGACCAGTGGTTTCCGGAGTCGGCGCGCGCGATGATGCTGCAAGGTGCGGAGCTTCTTTTCTATCCGACGGCGATCGGGAGCGAGCCTCACGACCGCGAGCTCGATACGCGCGATCCGTGGCAGCGTGCGATGATTGGTCACGCGGTGTCCAACGTCGTGCCGATCGTCAGCGCGAACCGTATCGGCACCGAGGGCGACCAGCGTTTCTACGGGTCCTCGTTCATCGCCGACGCGCGAGGGGACAAATGCGCCGAGCTCGGTCGCGACGACGAGGGCGTCGTGGTGGCCTCGTTCGAGCTCGAAGCCCTCGCGCGAGTGCGTTCGTCGTGGGGATTCTTTCGCGACCGGCGTCCCGAGCTCTACGACGTGCTCTTGACCGTGGGCGGCCGCTCGCCTCGCTGAGGCTCGCTCGGCTCCGCTGCGGCGCGCCCCGGACCGCAGAACGAGAAGACCGGTCCGGCGAGCCCTCGAGACTGCGAAGTGGGTTGCGCGGTTGCGTGGCAATGCCGTGTCGGGGTCGGGGTTCCGATCCCCGTGCAACAAACCGGTGGCCCACCGGCGGGAGAACGCATTAGCCTGCGGCCAGCCAGATCGAGGTTTTGCAATGCTTCGTCACGCCGCCGATTGGCGAACTGCGCTGTGGGCCTTCGTGTTCTTCCCCGCCATGGGCTTCGCGCCCTATGTCGAGCCGAGAGTCGTGCCGTGGATCCTGCCACTGAGCCTGTACTTCGGCTTCAGCGCGGGGGTGTTCAGTCACAACCATAACCACTGTCCGATGTTCAAGAGCCGCGCGCTGAACGCGTTCTATTCGGCGTGGCTGAGCATCTTCTATCTTTTTCCGACCTTCGTCTGGATCCCGACGCACAACCTGAACCACCACAAGTACGTGAACAAGGCCGGCGATGCGACCATCACCTGGCGCTATTCGAAGAAGAATACGTGGCTCGTCGCCAGCACTTACTACTTCGTCTCTGCGTATTGGCAGGCCGCGCCGATCAAGGAGTACATCCAGAAAGCGCGTGCTACCAATCCGCGCCTTCTCCGGCAAATTCGGCTGCAGTACCTGACGGTCTTCGGCGGCCATGCTGCACTCTTGGCGCTCGCAATCGCGATTCGTGGCGTCCGCGTCGGCGCTCTCGTGTACGCGTTCGGCTTTCTCGTTCCGGCGATGTTCGCCAATTGGTCGATGATCTTCATCAACTACATCCAGCACGTGCACACGGACCCGTGGTCGGAGCACAACCATTCGCGCAACTTCTGTTCGAAGCTCGGAAACTGGCTCGTCTTCAACAACGGCTATCACGGCGCGCACCACGAGAGCCCCGGCCTCCACTGGAGCAAGCTGCCGGACGCGCACGAGAAGATTGCACATCTCATCGATCCGGAGCTCAAGCAATCGAGCATATTCGGTTTCTGCCTCAAGGCCTACTTGTTCGGAATTTTCGTTCCCAGCTTTCGCACCAAGCAGGTGGGGCGCGCTCCGTACGATCCTCCCACCGGTGGGCCGGTGTTGCTCGAGACCGCCGGGGTCTCGGCGGCCGACGTGGGTGTGAACGTGTCGATGGCCTAGACGCGTCCCGCGTCCTTCGCCGGACGCGGGCGTCCGGGAACGGGCACCTTAACGGGCAGCGGTCCTGACCGTAAGAGTGCAAGGTCGAAAGAAGGGGCATCCCCTGGCGCCTCCGGAGCACCCACTCGTCCTCGTCGGATTTCGTCACGACGTCGGCTGGATCCGCGAAGCGGTGGCTTCGCTGGGCGTTTCGACGGCGGTCGTCGAGCGATGCGAAGACGCCGCGGATTTGCTGGCGGCGACGCCGCCCTTGGCCATCGTGGTGCAACACGACGCGCCGGGCGCCGCGCAGATGTGCACGCGCGCGCGCATGGAGAGTCGACTCTCGATGGTTCCGATCTTCGGTGTGGCTTCGCAAGCCACGGACCTGGCGTTCGCGGAGCTCTTCTCGTGGGGCGGCGACGATCTGGTCGGTAGTGGGTCCGCGCAGCCTATCCTTCGCAGGCTTCGCCCCCTGCTCGCTCAGCAGGCGAGGTTGGGCAGCTCGGGGGCGCACCCGGCCGCCCGCCCGAGGAAAGCCGTCATCGCAGGGTCCGAGGCGACCTGGCGCACGGTCATGGGGAGGGCGCTTTACACGGGGGGCTTCGCGGTTCGCTTCGCGACGGGCGCCGACACGTTGCGCGACGAGTGCTCAGGGGGCGACGTGAGCGTGATCGTCGCGGCCGACGATCTCGAGCCGACGGGAGCGGCAGACTTTCTTGCCAGCAGTCGCGCCGCAGGATCGACCACGCCCTGGGTGCTCGTCGCACCTCCGAGGAGAATGGCTGCCGCCCATGCGGCGGCCAAAGCGTCGACGCGAGCTTCGGTGGCTGACGGATTCGCGCCGCCCGAAAACGTTCTCTTTCTCGTCAACGAGCTTCTGGCCGCGCGGGGGGTCGACAAGCGCGCAAGCCCCCGGCTGCTGTATGGAACCGCCGTCGCCTTCCGCCCCGCCGGCCGCGAGGAGGACGAGATCGGCTACTCGTACAACGTCAGCGCGGGCGGAGTGTACGTGCGCACGACGGCTCCGCTGGACCCCGGCCACGAGGTGTGGCTCGAAATGTGGCCGCCGCGCGCCGAGCGTCGCGTTCGCCTCGCCGGGAAAGTCGCGTGGAAACGCCCGATCGGGCCGGCCGGAGGGGCGACCGTTCCCGCCGGATTCGGCATGCAGATCACCGACGGGCTCTCGGGCGACCTCGAGCGCTGGCGTGCGGGCTACGAAGCGTTCGCCGAGAGCATGCTGGGCTCGAGCTCGACCTCGTAACGACGTCCGCGCGCGATGGTGCCTGACAGGGCCGGGGCGTCTCGTTTCAGCGGCCCGCCTGGAACAGCCCGGCGGCTCCCATCCCGCCGCCGATGCACATGGTGACCACGGCGTACCGACCATTGCGCCGGCGAAGCTCGTGAAGCGCCGTCGCGGTGAGCTTTGCTCCCGTACATCCGAGCGGGTGACCGAGCGCGATCGCGCCACCGTGCACGTTCAGTTTCTCGTCGGGGATCTCCAGCGTTCGCTGGACGTACACGGCTTGGCTGGCAAACGCCTCGTTCAGCTCGACCAAGTCGATGTCGGCGAGCGACAGGCCGGTCTTCGCCAGGAGTTTGCGTACGGCTGGAACGGGTCCAATCCCCATGATTTTCGGGTCGACCCCTGCGGTCGCGAACGCCCGGAAATACCCCAGCGGCTTCAGGCCGAGGGCAGACGCTCTGGATTGGCTCATGACGAGCGAGGCCGCCGCTCCGTCCGACAGGGGCGAAGCATTGCCGGCCGTGACGGTGCCGTCCTTGGCAAACGCCGGTTTGAGCGCGGCGAGGCCCTCGAGGGTCGTATCGGGGCGAACGGTCTCGTCGCGATCGAACGTCAGCGGGTCTCGCTTGTCCGCGTCGTAGCGGGTCGCCTTGACCGCGACGATTTCGTCCTTGAACACGCCCGACGTCAGTGCAGCCGCCGCCTTGCGCTGGCTTCGAAGCGCAAACGCGTCTTGTTCGGCTCGCGAGACCCCGAACTCTTTCGCCACGTTCTCCGCGGTGATTCCCATGGGGACATACACGTCCGGGCAGACCCGCATCGCCTCGGGCGACGCGCTCAGCTTGTTGCCGGTCATGGGAACCATCGTCATCGACTCCACGCCGCCGGCGACGACGACGTCGTTGACTCCCGTGGCGATCGCGCCCGCAGCGATGGCGATTGCTTGCAGGCCGCTCGAGCAGAACCGGTTCACCGTCATGCCGCTCGTCTCGACGGGTAGCCCGCCGAGCAGCGACGCGATCCTCGCCACGTTCAGCCCTTGCTCGCCCTCGGGCATGGCGCAGCCGAGAACGACGTCTTCGACGTCGCTGGGTTTCACGCGCGGCTGGCGTGCCAGCAGCGCCGCGATCACCTGGCCGGCAAGCTCGTCCGGGCGCGTCTGGGCGAGTGTCCCCTTGCCGGCGCGCCCGACCGCAGACCGCACGGCGTCCACGATCACGACCCCTTCAATCATGATCAATTCCTCAGCGGTTTGTTGTTCATCAGCATGTACTGCATCCGCTCCTGGCTCTTCGGCTCACCGCTCAAACTCACGAAAGCTTCGCGCTCGAGCTCGAGCATCTTTTCCTCCGTGACCTCCCGGGCTCCACCCGCGACACCGCCGCAGAGCACCTCGGCGAGCTTCGTCGCAATCTTGGCATCATGCTCACTGGCTTGCCCGGCCGCAACGAGGGTGTCGATCATCATCCGCAGCGTCGCGATTCCGCTCTCGCCCGGAAGAACGTAGGCGCGGGGCGCGGGCGGATGCCACCCACTTTCCGCGAGGCCGATGGCCCGCGCCTTGGCCTCGGTGACCAGCCTCGCGCGGTCGAAGCTCACACCGGAATCGTGCGCGAAATAGCCGAGATTCTTTGCCTCTTCCGCGCTCGTGGCGACCCGTGCCAGTGCGATGTTCTTGAACACCTGAGTCACGAGCGCATAGGAATCGACCGCTGCGCCTTCGGGCAGCGCCTCGAACGCCCGCCAGAGCAGGTTCATCGTTCCGCCTCCCGCGGGGACGAGCCCAACACCGACCTCCACGAGGCCGGCGTAAGTCTCTGCCGCAGCCTGGACGTTGCCTGCCCCGAGACACGTCTCGAGGCCGCCTCCCAAGGTCATCCCGAAGGGGGCGGCGACGACCGGAACCCGGGCGTACTTCATCCGCTGGCAGGCGCGCTGGAAGCCCGAGACCATCGAGCGAAGCTGATCCCATTGACGTTGACCGGCGGCCATCGCCACGAGAAACAGGTTGGCGCCGACGCAGAAGTGCTCGCCGCGGTTGGCGATGACGAGCGCTCTGAAATCACTCTCTGCCTTTGCCACCGCGTCTCCCAGGAGACCGATCACGTCCGGATCGATGCTGTTTGCCTTCGTCTTGAAGGAGAAACCGAGCACTCCGTCGCCGAGATCCCACGCTTCGGCCCCATCGTTCGTGAGCACGGGCGAGGAGCCGCGCCGAAGCACCGTCAGCGAAGCGGTCCGAGGATCGGCCGTCTTGCGCACGTATCTGCCCTCGAGCAGCTCGAAAACGCGGCCATCGTCGGTGTAGAACCCCGTCGCGCCGGTAGCCCGCATGGCGTCGATGGACGGCGGAAGCCCGATGCCGTCCTTCTTCATGCGGGCCGTAGCCGCTTCGAATCCGATCGCGTCCCACGTTTCGAACGGACCGAGGTCCCAGTTGTAACCCCATTTCATCGCATCATCGATCGAGACGATGCTGTCCGCGATCTCCCCGACCCGATGCGCAGAGTAGGCAAGTGATCGCGACACCACCTTCCACGCGAAGAGGCCCGCTTTGCTGCCGGAGTGGGGTCCGAAAAGGAGAGTGCGTACCCGCTGTCTCGGGTCCTCGATCTGCGCGAGCTGCTTGGCCACGGCGCGAATGTCCTTGTCGCCGCCGCGAGACCGGTACTCGAGGGTGGTCGGATCGAAGGTCTGGATCGCTCCGTCCTTGTCCTTGCGGTAAAATCCCCCCCTGGTTTTGTCGCCCAGCAGCTTTCGCTGGACCATCGTGCGGATGAAGGAGGGCACCTCGAACGTCGCCCGGTCCTCGTCGTCCTTGAGCGAGGCGAAGCAATGATCGGCGACGTGAACGAAGGTATCGATACCCACGAGGTCGGCCGTCCGAAACGAGGCGCTCTTCGGATGGCCCAGGGGCTCGCCGGTGATTGCATCCACGTCTTCGGGCGTGAGCCCGTGCTCCAGCATCGCGTGGATCGCCGCGAGCATCCCATGGACGCCGACCCGGTTTCCGACGAAGTTGGGTGTGTCCTTGCCCAGGACGATCCCTTTTCCAAGAACGTCTTCACCGAACCGGCGCGCACGTTCGAGCACGTCGGGCGAGGTGTCCGGGCCCGGCACGAGCTCGAGCAATTTCATGTACCGGACCGGATTGAAAAAGTGCATGACGAGAAAGCGTCGGCGCAGCGACTCCGAGCGCCCCCTCGTGATCTCGGTGATCTGCAGGCCGCTCGTGTTCGAGGCGACGATGCAGTCGTCGCCCACCAATCCTTCCAGCTTTTCGAAGAGCGCTCGCTTCGGCTCGACTTGCTCGATGATGGCCTCGATGACGAGGTCCGCGTCGCTCGCGCGCGCCAGATCGTCCTCGATGTTCCCGATCGACACGAGACGCGCTCGCTGCGACGTGAAGAATGCGGCCGGTCGCGCCTTCAGCGCGCGGTCGAGACCTGCGGCGGCGAATCGGTTGCGCGCCGCCCGATCACTCTTTTCTCGGTCGGACAGCCCGGGGGGTACGACATCCATGAGCAGAACCTCGACCCCGGCGTTCGCGAGATGAGCGGCGATGCCGCTCCCCATCACACCCGCGCCCACGACCGCCGCCCGGCGAATTGGTTTTCGCATTGGCGCATCCTGTCCCAACTTGGCTGTTCGTCAACCTTCTCTGGCGGTCGAGCCCGTCTCGCGCTCAGCCGTTCGTGAGCCGCGCAGCGTGTCGCGAATCGTGTGCGTCGGCGCGGCGAGAACGCATCTCCCGCACGATTCGCTCCACGAGCCCGAGGCTGAACGGTTTCTCCAGATGTCGGTTGCTCACCGACGCCAGGAATTCGGCCGCCGCTTTCGTGAACGCACCTCCGGTCGTGAATACGATGCGACCTTCGAGGCCGGGGCGTTCCTTGCGCACCTCGTGGAACAGCCTGATGCCGTCCATGCCGGGCATGGCGAGATCGCAAAAGATGACGTCGAAATCACTTCCGGCCCGCACCGCGGCAAGCGCGTCGGACGCGCTCGTCGTCGCCAGAACGTCGTGCTCGCTTGCGAGTAGCTCGCGCAGCGTGCTCGCGATCTGCATCTCGTCGTCGATCACGAGCACCCGGGCGCGCGCGTCGGTGCGAGGCGCGACGGGCTCGCTCGAAACTGGGGCCGGCTCCTTGTCCTGAACGTGGGTCGTCGGCAGCACCACGTGAAACGTCGTGCCTTCGCCGGGCACGCTGTCGACCGTGATTTGCCCGCCGAGCGACGCGATGATCCCGTGGCAGATGGACAGCCCGAGCCCGGTGCCGACCCCCGGCGGCTTCGTCGTGAAGAACGGGTCGAAAATGCGGGGCAAGACGTCGGGAGGGATGCCTTCGCCGTTGTCCGATATCTCGAGGACGGCCTTTCCATTGCCGCCGGGGCGTACCACCAGACGGATCTCGTTGGTCGCCGCCCGCTCCTCGGACAGCGCTTGCGCTGCGTTGAGCAGCAGGTTGAGGACGACCTGTTCGAGGCGCCCTTCGTTCGCCCAGACGGTGGCAATGGGCTCGAGCACCGTGGTGATGCGGGCACGAGGCCGAATTTCTTGGCCGGCGAGCTTTATGGCGGTCTGAACGATCGCCGCCAGGTCGACGGCGTGCCGTGTATCGTCGTCCGCTCGCGAAAAGCTACGTAGCTGGCGGACGATCGTCGCGACGCGTTCGGCTCCGCGGCGAGCCTCGTGCAGCATCTCAGTGAGCCACTCGGCGTTTTCTCGCTCTGCCCCCCCCTCGGAGACCTTGCGCGTAATCCACTCGAGGTTGAGCATGAGGTACGCGAGTGGATTGTTGATCTCGTGAGCGACACCCGCCGCGAGCGTGCCGAGCGCAGCCAGCCGGTCGGCCTGGATGAGCCTGCCCTCGAGCATCCGGCGTTCGGTGACGTCACGACCCATCGTCAGGATCGTCGACCTTCCCTTGTACTCGAAGGGAACGCTGCTGGCTTCCAGCAGGCGGGTCGCTCCGTCGCGGCGCAGGCACGTGTACACGTGGGGGGGAGGCGCGCGCCCATGATCGATGAGGAGTCTCGTGCGCGCCTCGAGCAGCGCGAGGTCTTTGGGGTGCACCAGTTGCATGATGGGCACCGGGTACAAATCCTCCGCGGACGGGTACCCGAGGAACTCCGCGAATGCCGGATTCGCGTAGAGGAAGTGGACCTTGTCGAAGATCGCGATCGGTTCGGGCGCTTTTTCGATGAGCTCTCGAAACCGCGCCTCGGCTTGCAAGCGTGCTTCTTCGGCCGCCCGGCGGGCCGTGACGTCCACGATGAAGGCCACGATGGCTCGCTGGCCGTTGAACGTGGCGTCCGTCGCCGTGACCGTGATGGGGGCGCGCCGACCGTCTCTCCGAATGGCCGTGAGCTCGTAAGTCACCTGGCCCGTTTCGCCCGCGGCGCGCCTCTCGAAGCGCTCCTGCAGGTGGGGCATGTCCTCGGCGGCGACGTGCGAGAGCGCATTACCGCTCAGGAGTTCGTCCACGGATCGCCCGAGGAGCGCGGCCGCAGCGTCGCTGACGTAGATGTTGCGAGGCGCTCCGCCTTCGAGAAGCGTGACGGTCACCCCGATGCGTGCCCCATGGGCCGCGTCCAGCATCGTCTTGCCGAGCTCTCTCAGATCGACGCTCGCGGGTGGCATGCGGTCCGGATCGACCATCGCCCATCCAGGTTCGCGGCAGAACGCCAGCTGCGTCAATCTGTACTTCTTTTCGTCCGGGTCGCGCGGAGCTCCCAAGCCTAAAGGCCCCTCTCTCTTGCGGTCGAGGTGGCCGCGTACCGCCGCGGCTCCGAGCGCGGGGCTTAGCCGTTTCTCGCGTCGAGAGCTCCTGCGAGGGCGCTTCGCCGCTCAGCGTCCCGGCGGAGCCTCCCCCGCCGCATCGAGCTGTCCCCAGCTTCCTTTTCGAGTCGGATGCCCGAGCTCCCGCCGCAGCGTCTCGAGAAATCGGGCTCGAGGCCACTGCTGGGCGCCCATGGCTACCGTGTGCGGCGTGGCCACTTGCGCGTCGATCACGCGAAAGCCCCATGCGGCAAGCCTTCGGGCGAGGTGGACGAGCGCGATCTTCGAAGCGTTTGGCCGAAGGGAGAACATCGACTCACCGAAAAAGACGTGCCCCAGGGAAACTCCGTAAAGGCCTCCGGCGAGCTCGCCGCTCTCCCATGCCTCCACCGAATGGGCGTAGCCCAACCGGTGCAGCTCGATGTATGCGCGCTGCATGTCGTCGGTGATCCAGGTTCCTCCTTGTCCGCGGCGCGGAGTGGTCTTGCACGCCGCGATGACACGCTCGAAAGCCGTGTCGAAACGCACCTCGTACGTCGCCCGCTCCAGCACTCGTCGCAACGTGCGGCCGACGTGGAGCTCGTCGACGAGGATCACGCAGCGCGGATCGGGCGAGTGCCACAGGATCGGCAGATCTTCATCGTACCAGGGAAAGATGCCCTGACTGTAGGCGAGGAGCAGCCTCTCCGGCGACAGATCGCCCCCGACGGCGAGGAGGCCGTCGACCGCCTGATCCGGCGACGGGAACACGAGCGCTCGTCCGAGCGCGTAGACCGGCACGCGTCGAAGATAGCGTACGCGGGCCGGCGCACGCAGGTCATGCGCACCGGCTCACGACACACCGCTCGGGACGCCGAGGTCTCGCAGCGCCCGGATCGCCGCATTGTGGCCAGCGCATCCAATGACACTGCCGGCCGGGTGTGTCGCCGCGCTGCACGAATAGAGTCCCGCGATGGGCGTGGCATAGGCGAGGCGATCGGCGAAGCCGAACCGGTTGTCGACGTGGTGAATATGGCCGTGGGTGATGCCGAAGTGCCGCTCGATCTTGGGTGGTGTCAGTGTGAAGGCGTCCACGACGAGCTCACTCGTTCCCGGTGCGAAGCGATCGCAGATCGCGAGCAGATGTCGCACGTACCGGTCTTCCTCCGCCTCCCAGGACGTGCCGTCGGCGAGCCCAAACGGTACCCACTGCACGAACAGCGCTCCGCCGTGGCGTCCTTCCTCGTCGCGCATCGTGGGATCGATCGTGGTGTGCATGTACCACTCGATCGCAGGAAAGTCGGGAAGGCGCCCTGCATGGGCGTCGGCGTAGCTGCGCTCGAGCGAAGCAATCACCTCGCCCTCGTCGGGCAGCAAGTGGACGGTCGCGCCCCCGACCTCCTCGAAGGACACGCCGCACGCGAAGCGCGGAAGGTCACGCAGCGCGAGATTGACCTTGAGTGTCGTACCGTCGTGTCGGTAGTGGTCGATCCGGGCGGCATACTGCCGGGGAAACGAGCCTACGCCCGCAAGAGCCAGCATCCTGAACGGATCGGCGTTGCACAGGACGAGCGTGGCGGATACCTCGGTGCCGTCCTCGAGAGCGACGCCGCGCGCCTGGCCGCGCTCGACGACGATTCGCTCGACCTTGCAACCCGTTCGAATGATCGCTCCGGCCCGCTGGGCCGCCTCCGCGAGGCGGCCGGTGACCGTCCCCATTCCACCCCTCACGACGGCAAAGGCTCCCCCCGCCTGCGGCAAACGGCACATGTTGTGGACGAGAAAATTCATTCCCGTGCCGGGGCTGCTGAAGGTCCCATCGAGTCCGGAGAAACCGTCGGTCACCGCGTACATCGCGCGGAGAAGGTCGCTCTTGAAGTCGAACCGCGACAAGTAGTCGCCGATCGATCCGCGGCAGAGCGCGACGAACGTCTCACGGAGCGACGGCCGCACGTAGCGCTCGGCGGTCTCCTCGATCGAGCCAGGCTCCTCGAGCCAGCTGGGGGCCACGTCGTCGCGCAGCAGTGCGACCTCCTTCTGGAGACACTCGTTGGCACGCCAGTCGCGCTCCGAGAAGAAGCGCGCGAACTGACGCTTCATCGCTTCCCGGTCCGACCCGAAAATGAGATGTCGTTCGCCGGTCGTCGGCAGGAAATAGTGCGGATCCCGGCGCACGATTGGAAACTCCACGCCGAGCTTCGCCACGAGCTCCGGGGGCATCAGCCCGAGCAAGTACGCGCCGGTGGACGCCGGCAGCTTCGGGGCTCTCGCAAACGGTCTTTCGGTCTTGCAAGCGCCGCCGACGACGGTCTTTTCCTCGAAGACGGTCACCTCGAGTCCTGCCCTCGCCAGCATCGCGGCCGCGACCAGACCGTTGTGTCCCGCGCCCACGACGACGGCGCCCACTGCTCGACTCGTCATCGTCGCATCCTTCACGCGCCGAGCAAGAATCGGAGCAGCCGGTCGGCGGTCGCGCGGTACGGCGGCACGAGCAACCCGCGGGCGCGGATCCACGACTGACGGAACACCGACTTCTGGTGCGAGAGCGCAAGAAACCCCTCGCGCGAATGGTACTTGCCCATCCCGCTTGCCCCGACCCCGCCGTAGGGAAGATCGTTTTGCATGATGTGGAGCAGCGTGTCGTTGATGGTGACGCCGCCCGAAAGGGTCTCCGTCAGCACCCGGTTGGTCTCCGCCTCGGAGTGGCCGAAGTAATAGAGCGCCAGCGGGCGAGGCCGCGCGTTCACGTGGGCAATCGCTTGGTCGATCCCGGCGTACGTCACGATGGGAAGCAGTGGTCCGAAAATCTCGTCCTGCATGCAGTGCATCGAATCGGTCACGCCCAGCAAGAGCGTCGGCGCGATCTTTCGCGCGGTTGCGTCGGCGCCCGGCTTTTCGTTCGCCGGATCGAGCTCCACCACCTCGGCGCCTTGGCTTCTCGCGTCGTCGACGAGGGCTCGGAGCCTCTCGTAATGGGCATCGCTGGCGATCCCGGAGTAGTCGGGGTTTCCAGCGAGCGTCGGATACATGCGGGTCACGGCCGCACGGCACCCCTCCACGAACGAGCCCCGCGCGTCGGTGGGCACGAGCGCGTAGTCAGGCGCGATGCACGTCTGGCCCGCGTTGAACGTCTTCCCACACATGATTCGCGATGCCGCGGTACCGGCGTCATAGTCCCGGCCGACGATGGCCGGTGACTTGCCGCCGAGCTCCAGAGTGACGGGCACCAGATTGTCGCTGGCGGCGCGCATCACGAGCTTGCCGACCCGGGTCGACCCCGTGAAGATCAGGTGGTCGAAGGGCAAGGCGGCGAACGTCTCGGCCACCTCCTGGCCGCCCGTGACGACTGCGACCCAATCGGCGGCGAAGGCGTCGCCGACGACGTCGCGCAGAACGTCGGCCGAACGCGGCGCGAGCTCGCTCGGCTTGATCATCGAACGGTTGCCCGCGGCGACGGCCCCGACGAGGGGCGAGAGCGTGAGCTGCAACGGGTAGTTCCAGGGAGCGATGATCCCGACCACGCCGAGCGGCTGATGGATGACCTTCGAAGTGGACGGGAAATGCACCCAGTCCGTCTCGCGGTCCTCCGGTTCCATCCAATCGCGCAGATGCGTTTTCGTATGCTGAATTGCGCCAAGCACGGGGAGGATGTCGCCCATCAACGTCTCGTGCTTCGATCGATGCCCGAAATCCGCGGCGACGGCCCGTACGATGGCGTCCTTGCGAGCGACGAGCGCCGCCTGGAGCCTGTCGAGCGCGTCGATCCGTTCTTCGTAGGTCGGCACGCGCTTGCGCGCTGCCTCCTTGAGGTCGCTCAGGATCGCGCTCGGATGCCTCGAAGAAGCGGCAGGGGCGGGGGTGGCGGCATCCATGGCGGCGGTCAACCTCTTGCTCCTGGGGGGGTGCCCGGGCACCCAGGGGGGTGCTTTCCCGAGCGGTGCAGCGGGCACCGCGCCGGGCACCCGACGGGCGAGTGGCAGCTCACCATACTGCCGGCGCTCCTGCTCGCAAGGCTCCGCCGCTCCTCGGTCTTGCTGCTTGCTGCTTGCTTGCTCGCTTGCTCGTCTGCCCGTTGCCTGTTGGCCGTGGCCCGTTGGCCGGTGGCCCGTTGGCCGCGGCCCCTGGGCCGTTGGCGCCCGTTTGCGCGCGAAGTGGGGGCCTTCGCGCTCATGGCCTGGACGTTATCGCTCATTGCTCGGACGCTACCCTCGTGGTACCTCGGCCAACCAGGCATGGACTTCGTCGAAGCCCGGAATCTCCCAGGGCACATCGGCATCATCATGGATGGCAACGGTCGCTGGGCGCAGCTGCGCGGGCAGTCGCGCACCGCAGGTCATCGCGAAGGGGCGAGCGCCGTGCGGCGAACGGTGCGCGCGTCGCGACGGCTGGGCCTGCGGGCGCTCACCCTCTACGCCTTCAGTGAACAGAACTGGGCCCGTCCCGAGGACGAGGTGGACGCGGTCATGCAGCTCTTGCGCGAATTCTTGCTGAGCGAGCGGGACGAGATCCTCGAAAACGGCATTCGCCTGAACGCGGTCGGTAACCTGGGTCGTCTGCCCGCAATCGTGCGGGCCGTGCTCGATCCCCTGCGCGACGAAAGCGCCCATCACCATGAGATGACGCTGACGCTCGCGCTGTCCTACGGCGGCCGCGAGGAGATTGCGCACGCGGCGCGCGAGATCGCCATTGCGGTTGCGGATGGTCGGATGCGCCCCGACGAGGTGACGGCCGAAGCGTTTCGCGCTCACATCCCCAGCGTGTCGGTGGGCGATCCGGACCTCATCATCCGGACCGGCGGCGAACGTCGTATCTCGAATTTCCTTCTCTACGGTCTCGCGTACGCGGAGCTGCACTTCGCCGATGTTCTCTGGCCCGACTTCCGCGAAAGGGACCTGTTTCGAGCCATTGCAAGTTACCAGCGGCGCGAGCGGCGCTTCGGCCTGGTCGGCGCTCCCACAATGGCCACCCCTCCCACGATGGCCACCCCTCTGGCACCGGGCGCGGCCCAGGCGACGGGCGCCCCCGTTCGCCCAGGGGCTGCGGACGCTCCGGCCCACTCGACCTCCGTCAACGATTTGACGCTCCCCGGCGCAACCGTGGCATGTCCAGCGCCGCCGGTGCCGTCCCGGGCCGCCACGCCGATCGCCATCTGAAATGACCGCGAGGGTCTCGAACCTCGTGCAGCGATTCGCCACGGCTGCCGTCGGCATACCGCTCATCCTCGTGCTTCTTTACCTGGCTCCCCCGTGGGCCTTCTATGCGCTGGTTCTTCCGGCGGCGCTCGTCGGCTCGTACGAGCTTTTCGCGATGACTCACCGGAACGACCGAGTCGCGCGTGCGATTGGCGTTCTCGTCGCGCTGGCCGCATCACTGACCGTGTTCGCGCAGCCTGCGAATCCGCGCGCGCTCATGGCCGTCCTCACGCTCGTGCCCCTCTCCGGCCCGCTGGTCACGCTCCTGAGGATCGCTCCTCTCGAGACCGCCGCTTTGCGGGCGTGCTCGCTCGGCTTCGGCCCGCTTTTCGTCGCCGTCCCCCTCACGCTTCTGGCCGTCTTGCGTCGCACGTTCGACGCCGGTCACGTGGGTGCCGGCGCTGCGCTGCTCGCGATCGGGCTCGCATGGTTCCCCGACACCGGAGCCTACTTCGCCGGCCGCTTCTTCGGCCGCCACAAGCTCTACGAAGCCGTCTCGCCCAAGAAGACCGTCGAAGGCGCTGTCGGAGGACTCGTGGCAGCGGTCGTTTGGGCCGCGGGCGCCTCGCTCTCGTACCTGCGTGGCGTCCTTCCCTTGGGGCATGCCATCGGGCTCGGACTCGTCGCGGGAGTGTTCGGGCCGGCTGGAGACCTGGGCGAATCGCTCCTCAAACGTTCGACCGGCGTCAAGGACTCCGGCGCGATCGTCCCGGGGCATGGGGGGGTCCTCGATCGCGTCGACGCAGTCATCGCCACGTCCGTGGTGGTCTACTTGTACGCGCAGTGGGCCTGGACGCCCTGAGCAGCTATCCTTGACGGAGCAGGTCGGGGCCGCGGCGCCCCACCTCGCGACGCAACTGTCGCATGGAGTAAATCGATGACCGACAAGCTTTCGCCCGACGGCGCGAGGGGGCAACGCATCAGCGATCCCGTGTCCGTGCCGCCCCCTTCCAGGGGGATCGCGGCCAAGGAGTACGACTTCTACAAGGCCGTTCAGGACTACCTCGAGCGCGCCGCGCGCGTTGCAAAGCTCGAACCGTACGTCCAGACGATCCTGACCCAGCCCAAGAACGAGATCATCGTCAACTTCCCGGTCAGAATGGACGGTGGCGAGGTGCGTCTCTTCAAGGGCTACCGCGTGCAGCACAACAACCTGCTCGGCCCCTTCAAGGGCGGGATGCGCTACCACCCGCAAGTCGCGCTCGACGACGTGAAGGCGCTCGCCGCCATGATGACCTGGAAATGTGCGCTCATGCGTCTGCCGTTCGGCGGAGGCAAGGGCGGCATCAAGTTCGATCCCCACTCGGTCTCACGACAGGAGCTTCAGCGGATCACCCGCCGCTTCACGCATGCCCTGGGCGAGAACATCGGGCCCGAATACGACATCCCCGCCCCCGATGTCGGAACGAACAGTCAGATCATGGCGTGGATGATGGACACGTACTCGAACATGGTCGGCTCCGCGCAGAAACAGATGGTCAAGGGCGTGGTCACCGGCAAGCCGGTGGCGAGCGGAGGAACGCTCGGCCGCCAGAAGGCGACTGGCCAAGGCCTCGTCTTCTGCTTGCTCGAATGGGCGAAGGAGAAAAGTTTCAACCTCGAAGGCGCCACGATGCTCGTTCAGGGTTACGGCAACGTCGGCTCGAACACTGCAGTCATTCTTGCCAAGCTCGGGGTATCGACCGTCGCCGTGGGCGATCACACCGGGTACATGTACAA